>Ga0210388_10003275_pt1 | contig 12698 bp, 5 predicted proteins | sample IncBWC19OmetaG_FD_155485 | JGI IMG/M metagenome (GOLD analysis project Ga0210388, IMG submission 155485) | Forest soil microbial communities from Barre Woods Harvard Forest LTER site, Petersham, Massachusetts, United States - Inc-BW-C-19-O ... | reverse complement strand
AATTGTAGATGCCCGGCGTCAGCACCACCACTTCCGGTTTGTCCGCGGTGCGCGCCGACAGCCCCGCCAGCATGTCGTACAACTGCGCCGGATAATCATCGACGGGGAGAATCACGGCGCTGTCGAACAGCTCCGGGAAGACCCGCTTGACGACCTGGCGGTTCTCGATCATGTACGACACGCCCGATGGCACGCGCAGATTGTCTTCCAGCACGTAGACCGTGCCGTCGGCGCCGCGGATCAGGTCCGATCCGCAGATATGCGCCCAGCAGCGTGCGGGTGGCGACACGCCCATGCAGTTGGGCCGGAAGTTGCGCGAGGAGGCGATGATGCTGATCGGCAGGATGCCGTCGGCGATAATGCGCTGCTCGTGGTAGATGTCATCGATGAAGCGGTTGAGCGCGGCAACGCGCTGGCGCAGCCCGGCTTCGATCCGGTTCCACTCCTTGCGTGCGATGGTTCGCGGAATGATATCGAGGGGCCAGGAGCGGTCAATCGACCCGCCCTGCTCGTGGTACACCGTAAAGGTGATGCCCATGGCCTTGATGGCGAGTTCCGCGGCCTGCTGGCGCACGCCAATCTCCTCCCCTCCCAGCTCGGTCAGGTAGCGCGCGAGCGCGCGGCCGGCGACACGCGCACCGCCGCCTGGGCCGATCAGCTCATCGTGCAGTCCGGGCGCGGAATACGAGGTCCAGTCAATGCGCATGTCATCTCGACGGGGCGAAGTCGTCAGCACCATACCAGTGCGCATGCGCGGGCTTCAAACAATACGACGCACACGCCGTCTCTTGGTGCGTCGTGTGCCAAATTGGTGCGAACGGAAGGGTGCAATCGCCCCGTATACTGGGACCGCCCTCGAGTTGTGCCGGAGAGCGTCCTTGTCCATCCATATCGCCCTGAACCATGTCACCCACTATCGCTACGACCGACCGGTCGCGCTCGGGGCCCAGGTCATCCGGCTGCGACCCGCGCCTCACTGCCGCACCCGCATCCTCTCGTATTCATTGACCGTCACGCCGGCCGAACACTTCGTCAACTGGCAGCAGGACCCGCAGGCCAACTACCTTGCCCGCCTGACCTTTCCGAATCGCGCCAGGGAATTGCGCATCGAAGTTGATCTGGTCGCCGAAATGGCGGTACTGAATCCCTTCGACTTTTTTCTCGAGCCATACGCACAGCGCATTCCGTTTGCCTATGAAGCCGCCGAGAAGCGCGACCTGGCTCCGTATCTGACCTGCCTGCCCCTGACACCGCGATTGCAGGAGTATCTGGCCGGCGTCCCGCGCACGGAAGTGGCCAGCATCGATTTTCTGGTACAGCTGAATCAATCGCTGTCGCGCGACATCCGCTACCTGATCCGCATGGAGCCCGGCGTGCAGACGCCGGAGGAGACTCTGGCCAAGGGGTCCGGCTCCTGCCGCGACTCCTCGTGGCTGCTGGTGCAGCTGCTGCGTCATCTGGGTCTGGCGGCCCGCTTCGCCTCCGGCTATCTGATCCAGCTGGTCGCCGATGTGAAATCCCTGGACGGCCCCTCCGGCACGGATCACGACTTCACGGACCTGCACGCCTGGTGTGAGGTCTATCTGCCCGGCGCAGGCTGGATCGGTCTGGACCCGACCTCCGGGCTGCTCGCCGGGGAGGGCCATCTGCCATTGGCGTGCACGCCTGAGCCGTCTTCGGCCGCGCCGGTATGGGGACTGGTGGAGGACTCCAAGGTCGAATTCGAACATGTGATGCGCATCGAGCGTATCTGGGAAGCGCCCCGTGTCACGCGGCCCTACACCCCGACGCAGTGGACGCAGATCGAGTCACTCGGTCATGAGATTGACGCGCGGCTCGCGGCGCTGGACGTACGCCTCACCATGGGCGGGGAGCCGACCTTTGTGTCCATGGATGATCCGGATGGTCCGCAGTGGAACACCGCCGCGTTGGGCGCGGACAAACGCCAGCTCGCCGCGCAGCTGTATCATCGCCTGCGCAACCACTACGCGCCGCACAGCCTGGCACACTTCGGCCAGGGCAAGTGGTATCCCGGCGAGCCGCTGCCGCGCTGGTCCTTGAACTGCTTCTGGCGCAAGGACGGCGAGCCCATCTGGAGCAACGCCGAACTGTTCGCCGATGAATCCGTTGACTACGAAGCCTCCGCGGACACCGCCCGGCGCGTCCTGGCCCGGGTGGCGGGGCGCCTTGGCCTGAGCGCCGAGCACATCCTGCCGGCCCATGAAGATGCCTTCTATTACCAGTGGCGTGCGCGGCGCCTGCCGGTCAATGTCGATCCGCTTGCCGCGAACCTGGAGGACGCACTGGAGCAGGCACGGCTTGCCCAGGTGTTCGAACAAGGTCTGCAAAGCCCCGTGGGCTATGTGCTGCCCGTGGGTCGCAACGCGCTCGGCACGCAGTGGCAGACCGGCGCATGGCTGCTGCGCACCGAGCACTGTTACCTGATTCCCGGGGACTCCCCGCTCGGATACCGGCTGCCGCTGGAATCACTACCGTGGGTGAAACCGGAAGATTATCCCTATGTGCATCCGCCGGATCCCGCGCAGGAATTTCCACCGCTGCCCTCCGCGGCGCACATACGCGCGCAACTGTGCGACGCAAGCGTCGAGCGGACCGTGGTCAGGCGTTCCGGCGCCGCAGCGGGCCGTGTGCCAAAGCCGCAGCAGTCCGCCGACTGGATCACGCGCACCGCGATGTGCGCCGAGCCGCGCGCCGGTGTGCTGTATGTCTTCATGCCGCCCACCGACCACCTCGAGGAGTACCTCGAGCTGGTCGCGGCCGTGGAAAGCGCCGCCGAGGCACTCGCCCAACCGGTGATCCTGGAGGGCTACGAGCCGCCGAAGGATCCGCGCCTGCAGCGCTTCAGCGTCACGCCCGATCCGGGCGTCATCGAGGTCAACATCCACCCCTGCGCGACCTGGGGGGAGCTGGTTGACCGCACGACGCATCTATACGAGCAGGCGCATCAGTCACGTCTGTCCACCGAGAAATTCATGCTCGATGGCCGGCACACCGGCACCGGTGGCGGCAATCACTTCGTGCTCGGGGGCGCCACGGCAGCGGACTCACCCTTCCTGCGCCGCCCGGATCTGCTGCGCAGCCTGGTGTCGTACTGGCACAATCATCCCTCGCTGTCGTACCTGTTCTCGGGCCTGTTCATCGGGCCGACCTCGCAGGCACCGCGTACCGATGAGGCACGCAATGACTCCCTGTACGAGCTCGAAATCGCCTTCCAGCAACTGCCCGAAGCAGGCGCCGAATGCCCGCCGTGGCTGGTCGACCGGCTGTTCCGCAACCTGCTCACCGATGTCACCGGCAATACCCACCGCGCCGAGTTCTGCATCGACAAGCTGTACTCGCCCGATGGGCCGACGGGCCGCAATGGCCTGCTGGAGCTGCGCGCGTTTGAAATGCCGCCCCATGCGCAGATGAGTCTGGCGCAGCAACTGCTGCTGCGCTCGCTGGTGGCACGCTTCTGGCGCGAACCCTATGCGCCGGCGCGGCTGGCGCGCTGGGGTACCGAACTGCACGACCGCTTCATGCTGCCGTACTTCGTCGAGCGTGACTTCGCGGATGTCATCGCCGAGCAGAACGCCGCAGGCCATGCGCTGCAGGCTGAATGGTTTGCGCCGCACTTTGCCTTCCGCTTCCCCAGGTTTGGAGATTTCGCCGCCGGCGGGGCCGAAGTGGAACTGCGGCAGGCGCTCGAGCCGTGGCATGTGATGGGCGAACAGGGCGCGGCCGGCGGGGCCGTGCGCTACGTGGACTCATCGGTGGAACGCTTGCAAGTCAAGGTCACCGGTCTGGCCCCGGATCGCTACGCCATCACCTGCAACGGTCGGCGCGTACCGCTGCGTGCGACGGGGCGTGCCGGCGAGTTTGTCGCCGGCGTGCGCTATCGCGCCTGGCAGCCCCCGAATGCGCTGCACCCGACCATCGGGGTCCATGCGCCCTTGACGTTCGATTTGCGGGACCTGTGGATGGAGCGGTCCCTTGGAGGCTGTCAGTATCATGTCATGCATCCCGGTGGCCGCAATTACGCGACGTTCCCGGTGAATGCCTTCGAGTCCGAGAGCCGGCGGCTGGGACGCTTCTTTCGCATGGGCCATACCCCGGGACGCGTGGCCATGCCGCCCGAGGAACCCTCGCTCGAACTGCCGTTTACCCTGGATCTGCGTCGCAGCTGACGGTTCAAAGAGTGATGAGCAGGACCATCGGCCCCGCCACCCCCCGCGCCGCCTATCTGGGCGGCTACGCGGCCGACGCGCGCCGTTACGATGAGCTGCTGGACGGCACCGGGGCCATCCGGCCGCACTGGAAGGTGCTGTTTGACCGGCTGGGCACTGAGCCGGGCGCCGATGTGACGCGGCGGGGCATCGAGTTGACCCGCCGGCTGATCACGGAAAACGGCGTTACCTACAATGTCTATGCGGACCCGAAGGGCGCCGATCGCCCCTGGGCCCTTGATCCGCTGCCGCTGATGATGTCGGCGGCCGAGTGGCGCCAGATCGAGCAGGGGGTCGCGCAGCGGGCGCGGGTACTCGATGCGCTGCTGGCCGACCTGTATGGCCCCCAGCGCCTGATCGCCGAAGGGCTGGTGCCGCCCGAACTGCCCTTCGGTCATCCGAATTTTCTCTGGCCCGCACACGGCATCGTGCCACCGGGCGGCACCTGGCTGCACATCTACGCGGTGGATCTGGCGCGCGCACCCGACGGGCGCTGGTGGGTGCTGGCCGATCGGACGCAATCCCCTTCCGGTGCAGGTTATGCGCTGGAGAACCGCGAGATCATCGAGCAGGTGCTGCCGGATCCGATCCGCGATCTGGATGTGCGTAAGTTGCGCGGCTTCTTCGCCGCCCTGCGCGTGAACCTGCTGGACAATGTCGACCCGGGCGACAGTCCGCTGGCCGTGGTGCTGACGCCGGGGCCGTTCAATGAAACCTATTTCGAACACGCCTACCTGGCGCGCCAGCTGGGTGTCGCGCTGGCCGAAGGCACCGATCTGACCGTGCGCAACGACACGGTGTATCTGAAGACGCTCGCGGGTCTGAAGCGCGTCCATGCGATCCTGCGGCGCCTCGACGATGATTTCTGCGACCCGCTGGAACTGCGCAGCGATTCGGCGCTGGGGGTGCCGGGTCTGCTCGGCGCGGTGCGCGCCGGACGGGTGGTGCTGGCCAATGCCTTAGGGACCGGCGTGCTGGAGTCAGCCGCGTGGCTGGGCTTTTACCCCGGGGTCGCGGAGCGCTTGCTCGGTGAGACGCTCATGCTGCCCTCCGTGGCGAGCTGGTGGTGCGGGGAGGAGCCGGCACTGCAATTCGTGCTGGCCAATCTCAATGACCTGGTGATCACCGCGGCCTACCCGAATCAGCATTTCGAGCCGGTGTTCGGCCGCGCACTGGTGGGCTCGGCGCGCGAGGCGATGATCACCCGACTGCGCACCCGCCCCTATGCCTATGTGGCGCAGGAACACCTGGCCTTGTCGCAGGCCCCGGTGCTGCGCGGCAATGGCATATCCGGCTTTACCGCCAAGGCGGTCACCATCCGCGTCTATGCCTTCGCCACTGGCGCGGGCCGCATCGTGATGCCCGGTGGCCTGGCCCGGGTCGCCGCGGACGCCTCGATCAATGCGGTGACCACCCAGCACGGCGGCGCGAGCAAGGACATCTGGGTGCTGCCCGACCCGGAGCATCCCGGACCGCTGCCGGAGTCGACTGCCGGCTCGGCCCGCACCAGCGCACGCCAGGATCTGACGCCCTCGAGGCTGGTCGAGAACCTGTACTGGATGGGGCGCTATACGGTGCGCTGCGAGGACAAGGCGGGGCTGCTGCGCGCCACGCTCGCGGTGCGCGTGGATCCACCGGTGTGGCGCTCCGGGGTGCGCATGTGCCAGCTGCTGGACGTGATCGCAACCGACGCCGATCCGAAGTCCAGCCTCAGCGACGAGGGCGATCCGCACGGATTGGTGGCGGACATCCGGCGGCTGAACTGGTGTGCATCGCAGGTGCGCGGGCGCCTGTCCGCGGGCTGCTGGCAGGCCGTTTCAAGCCTGCAGCAGCAGCTGCATGCCGGAGTGATCGCCCGCGAGGCGCCGCGCCAGACACTTGACCGGCTGCTGCTGTCGCTGGCCGCGCTGACCGGATTCGCATTGGATGACATGACCCAGGATGCCGGCTGGCGGCTGCTGCGCATCGGCCGCCGGCTGGAGCGCCTGCAGTTCGTGGCGCGGCTGCTCGCGCAGCATCTGTCAGCGGACACGGCCAAGCAGCATGGCCACGTGGAGTGGCTGCTGAACGTGTGCGACAGCCTGCGGGTCTACCGTCCACGCTATGTGGCCGCGCCGCGGCTGGGTCCGACGCTGGACCTGCTGATCCGCGACGCCGAGCATCCCCGCGCCCTCGCCTTCCAATCCCAGGCCATCACACGCGACATGCAAAGGCTTGCCGAGATCCTGCAGCTTGAGACCGGCGATGCGCTGGATGAGCCGATCCCCGCGCTGACGGACTCGCAACTGATGGTGCTGGAGGGGGACGGGCCGGCGGCCGCGGCCGCGCGCCAGCACCTGGCCGTACGCCTGCAGAAACTGGCGATTGCCGCCAGCCAGTTCTCGGATCGACTGTCAATGCGTCAGTTCTCGCATACCAGCCTGGATTCACAGGTGCTGGCAACATGAGCTTCGCACAGCAATACCGCATCACTCATGAAACGCGCTACGTGTATGCCGCCACTGTCGTGCATGCGCATCACCTGCTGCACCTGGTACCGCGGCCCACGGCCTACCAGCAGTGTCTCGAATACGCGCTGCAGATATCCCCGGCGCCCACCCACCGGCGCGATGAAATCGACGCGTTCGGCAATCCGGTGACGCGCGTGGAGATGCAAAGCCGGCACCGCGAGCTCAACGTGACGACTGCCATGCAGGTGGCGGTGCATCCCCGGCCGAACGTGCCGGCGGATGAAACCCACGCGTGGGAGCGGGTCGCCGCCAATCTCGCCTACAACGGTCATTGGCCGGCGCGCACCAATCTGGAAACCTGCCGCTTCCGACACGAGTCGCCGTATGTGCGCGTCAAACGCGCCTTCACGGACTTCGGTGCGGATTGCTTCGTGCCGGGCAAGCCCGTGCTCAGCTGTGCCAGCGACCTGATGCATACCCTGCACCGCGAGCTGCGCTACGCACCGGGGGAAACCGAGGTGTCTACGCCATTGATGGAAGTGCTGGAAAAGCGCCACGGCGTGTGCCAGGACTTCGCGCACCTCATGATCGCCTGCCTGCGCTCGCGCGGTCTTGCCGCCCGCTATGTCAGCGGCTACATCCGCACCGACCCGGCACCGGCCGCGGCGCCGGATGCCGCGCTCATCGGCGGCGGCGCGTCGCATGCCTGGGTCGCGGTGTATAGTCCACCGTTCGGCTGGATCGAGCTGGACCCGACCAACGACATCTGGGTGGGGGTCGAGCACGTGGCCGTCGCATGGGGACGTGATTTCGGGGACGTCTCGCCATTGCGCGGAATCATCCTCGGAGGCGGCAGCCACAAACTGTCCGTCAATGTCACGGTAGAGGCCCTCGACGCGCCGCACTGAGCTGCGCGGGGTCCACCCCAAGGTGCTCGAATTGGACACGACTTCGGAAGTTGTCACGCCGGCCCAGGCCCTGCACAAGACCGCCATGTCGGTACTGCTGGCCATCAGCTTCAGCCATCTGCTCAATGACATGATGCAATCGCTGCTCCCGGCGATGTATCCGATGCTCAAGAGCTCCTACCGGCTGTCGTTCGTGCAGATCGGCCTGCTCACCTTCACCTACCAGATTACCGCCTCGCTCCTGCAGCCCATCATCGGCGCGTTCACCGATCGCAAGCCCAAGCCCTACTCGCTGGCGGTGGGCATGGGCTTCACACTGTGCGGCCTGCTGCTGCTCGCCGCGGCGCACAGCTTCGCCCTGCTGCTGATCGCCGCCGCCCTGGTCGGAACCGGATCGAGCGTGTTCCATCCGGAATCCTCGCGCGTCGCACGCATGGCTTCTGGCGGTGCCCATGGCCTGGCGCAATCCATCTTCCAGGTCGGCGGCAATGTCGGTTCTGCGATTGGTCCACTGCTGGCGGCCTTCATCGTGCTGCCACTGGGACAGAAAAGCGTTGCCTGGTTCGGGCTGTGCGCCCTGCTGGGCATCTTCGTGCTGACCCAGGTCGGCCACTGGGCGCGCAAGCACGGACTGGCACGCCTCGCGCCGCGTGCGGCCAGGGCGGGCGCGGCCCCCGCGATGAGTGCGGCGCGGGTGCGCGGGGCCATCGCGGTGCTGCTGGCGCTGATATTCAGCAAGTACTTCTACCTCGCGAGTCTGACCAGCTACTACACCTTCTACCTGATCGAGCATTTTCGGGTCGATGTGCGCAATGCCCAGATCATGTTGTTCACCTTCCTCGGCGCCGTGGCCCTGGGCACCATTTTCGGCGGCCCATTGGGCGATCGTTTCGGCCGCAAGATCGTGATCTGGGTGTCGATTCTGGGCGTGCTGCCCTTCACGCTGGCTTTGCCGCACGCCAACCTGTTCTGGACGGGAGTACTGACCCTGCCGATCGGCTTCATCCTGGCATCGGCTTTTCCGGCGATCGTGGTCTATGCCCAGGAGCTGATGCCCGGCAAGACCGGCACGGTGGCGGGCCTGTTCTTCGGATTTGCCTTTGGCATGGGCGGCATCGGCGCCGCGGTGCTGGGTGCCCTGGCCGATGCCACCAGCATCGAGTTCGTCTACCGCGTTTGTGCGTGGCTGCCGCTGGTCGGTGTACTGGCCGTATTGCTGCCGAAAGTCGAATGAAAACAGCGCGGGGCCACGCAAGCCAGTCAACTCCTACACGGAATCGCGCTATCCGGCCGCGGGCCAGGGCATACGCTAGCACCGATGCGGACCGCGAGCAGACTCAGTGCCAAGTGAACAAGATCTTTACCTGTTCCGTGAAGGAACCCAGGCGAACCTGCATCGCTTTCTCGGCTGTCACATCCTCGGCGACAACGCGGGCGCCCGCTTTGCCGTGTGGGCACCGAACGCCTCCGCCGTAGCGGTAATCGGCGACTGGAACGGCTGGGGCCCCGCGGCCGACCCGCTCGCGTTGCGCACCGATGGCTCGGGAATCTGGGAAGGCACGGCCGCTGGCGTCCAGCACGGCCACGCCTACAAGTATCGGATCGTGTCGCGCGAGAGCGGTCGGGTGCTGGAGAAAGCCGACCCCGTAGGCTTTTACTGCGAGGCACCCCCGGCCACCGCCTCACGCGCCTGGGCGCTGGACTACGCCTGGCGCGACGCGCAGTGGATGGCGGCGCGCGCGGCCCATAACAACCTCGCTTCGGCAATGGTGGTGTACGAGGCGCACCTGGGCTCGTGGCGCCGCAAGGATGGCGCCTTCCTCAACTATCGCGAACTCGCCCACGCGCTGGCCGAGTATCTGAATGATCTGGGCTTCACTCATGTCGAACTGATGCCCATCACCGAGCATCCGTTTTACGGGTCATGGGGCTATCAAACGACCGGCTATTTCGCACCGACGGCCCGTTATGGGACACCCCAGGACCTGATGTACTTCGTCGATTTCCTTCATCAGAAGGGCATTGGCGTCATCCTGGACTGGGTGCCCTCGCACTTCCCGATGGACGCGCACGGCCTGGCCGATTTCGACGGCACGCATCTGTACGAGCATGCCGACCATCGCCAGGGATTCCACCCGGAATGGAATTCGGCCATTTTCAATTACGGGCGCGACGAAGTGCGCAGCTTCCTCACCTCTTCGGCGCTGTTCTGGTTCGAGAAATACCATATCGATGGCATTCGGGTGGATGGCGTGGCTTCCATGCTGTATCTGGATTACGCGCGCAAGGCCGGCGAGTGGATTCCCAATCGCTTCGGTGGCCGCGAGAATCTCGAAGCGATTCAGTTTCTGCGCACGCTCAACGAGGCGGTCTACCGGGACCATCCGGACACAACGATGATCGCCGAGGAATCAACGGCGTGGCCCATGGTGTCGCGGCCGGCCAGCATGGGCGGCCTCGGATTCGGCTTGAAATGGAATATGGGCTGGATGCACGACACGCTCGCCTACCTCCAGCACGATCCGCTGTATCGCAGGTACCAGCACGGCGAGCTGACGTTTTCGATGCTCTATGCGTTCACCGAGAACTTCGTCCTGCCGCTCTCCCATGACGAGGTCGTATACGGCAAGGGTTCGCTGATCGGCAAGATGCCCGGTGATGACTGGCAGAAGTTCGCGAATCTGCGCGCCCTCTACGGCTACATGTGGGGCCACCCCGGCAAGAAGCTGCTGTTCATGGGCGGGGAATTCGGGCAGCGGCGCGAATGGACGCACGATGCCGAGCTTGAATGGTGGGTGACGGAGCGGCCGGAGCACGCCGGGGTTCGCCGCTGGGTACGGGATCTGAACCGCGTGTACCGGCAGGAACAATCGCTGCATCAGATCGATTTTTCCCCCGACGGATTCGAATGGATCGATGCGGACAATGCGCCATTGAGCGTCACCTCGTTCGTGCGCAAGAGCGCCGCTGGCGCCCCGGTGCTGGTGGTGACGAATTTCACGCCCGTGCCGCAGCGCAATTTTCTGCTGGGAGTGCCACAGCGCGGCATATGGCGCGAAATCCTCAACAGTGATGCACGTGAATACGGTGGCTCCGGATGGGGCAATCTCGGCGGCGTCGAATCGGCCCCCGTGGGTGCCAATGGCCGGCTGGATGCGCTGAATCTGAACTTGCCGCCGCTTGCCACCATCATGTTGCGTTGGGAAGCCGATGGCTAGGAGAGGCCACAAGGACCCAGGCGTCGGTGCTGCCGGGCGCAGCGCGGAAGGCCGCATCCGCGCCGTGATCGACGCGGTTGCGCCGGTGGTCGATGCGGGACGGTTTCGGGCCAAATGCATCGCGGGCGAGGCGGTGCGCATCGAGGCGCACTGTCTCACCGACGGGCACGACAAGCTCGGGGTCGTGCTGCGTTGGCACGCCATCGAGGAACCCGACACGTACGAAGTCGAGATGACGGCGCAGATGAATGATGTGTGGACGACGCAGTTCACGCCCCCAGTACCGGGACGCTATCGCTACACCGTACTGGCCTGGGTCGATCACTTCGAATCCTGGCGCCGCGAACTGGAGCGGCGCAATGATCTGGCCGATATTCGCATCGCCCTGAACGTCGGCGCCGTCCTGATCGATGCCGCCGCGGCGCGCGCCAGTCCCCCGGATGCGACGGCGTTGGCGAACTGGGCCAACCTGCTGCGCACCACGGCCGAGGATGGCAGCGGCCTGTCCGACGTGGCCGCCATGCAGGGAGTCGGGCTGGATCCGGCCAAAGGCGCGATCGCGAAACGCTACGCGGACCGCCGCTTCGCCGCCAGCAGCACCCTCGAGCTGGTGGCGGATCGCAAGCGCGCGCAGTTCAGCAGCTGGTACGAACTATTTCCCCGCCTCGCGCCCACGGAGCACGGTCCGCACGGCACCTTCCGCGACGTGCAGGCGCGCCTGCCCTATCTGGCGCGGATGGGTTTCGATGTCTTGTACATGCCCCCCATCCATCCGATCGGCCTCGTCAATCGCAAGGGCGCCAATAATTCCCTCGTGTCCGGTCCGCAGGATGTCGGCAGTCCCTGGGCGATCGGCTCCGCGCAGGGCGGCCACAAGGATATTCTCCCCGAATTAGGCTCGCTCACCGACTTCAAGGCGCTGCTGGGCGCGGCGCGCGCGCTCGGCATCGAGATCGCGCTCGACCTGGCCTTCCAATGCGCCCCCGACCATCCGTATGTGCGTGAGCACCCGGAGTGGTTCAAGCATCGCCCGGACGGCAGCGTGCAGTACGCGGAGAATCCGCCCAAGAAATACCAGGATATCTATCCCTTCGACTTCGAAAGCGAAGATTGGCGCGGCCTGTGGGATGAGCTCAAGAGCATCATGGATTACTGGATCGCGCAGGGCGTGCGGATCTTTCGCGTCGACAATCCGCATACCAAGGCATTCGCCTTCTGGGAGTGGAGCATCGGCGAAGTCACGCGCGTGCATCCGGATGTGATTTTCCTCGCCGAGGCCTTCACCCGGCCCAAGGTGATGCAGCGGCTGGCAAAGCTTGGCTTTACGCAGTCCTATACCTACTTCACCTGGCGCACCACCAAGCGCGAGCTCATCGAGTACTTCACCGAACTGAGCCAGGGGCCGGGACGGGACTATTTCCGCCCGAACGTGTGGCCGAACACCCCCGACATTCTCCAGGAGGCTCTGCAGTCGGGCTTGCGCAGCGTGTTTGCCGCGCGGCTCATACTGGCCGCGACGTTGGCCGCGAACTATGGAATCTACGGTCCGGCCTACGAATTGATGGAAAGTGCGGCACGCGAACCCGGCAGCGAGGAGTACCGCGACTCGGAGAAGTATCAGCTGCGTCACTGGGACTTCGACCGCCCGGACAGCCTGTGGCCGCTGATCGCCAGGATCAACCGCATTCGCCGCGACAATGCGGCGCTGCAGTCGGACCGCACCCTGACGTTCTGCTCCATAGACAATGATCAGCTCATTGCCTATGTGAAGCACGACAGCGCCAGCGGCAATGTCGTCCTGACGGTCGTCAACCTCGATGCGCACAATACCCAATCAGGCTGGCTCAGCGTGGATCTGGCGCAACTGGGACTGCCGGCCGATCAGCCCTACCAGGT
>Ga0210388_10003274_pt1 | contig 12698 bp, 11 predicted proteins | sample IncBWC19OmetaG_FD_155485 | JGI IMG/M metagenome (GOLD analysis project Ga0210388, IMG submission 155485) | Forest soil microbial communities from Barre Woods Harvard Forest LTER site, Petersham, Massachusetts, United States - Inc-BW-C-19-O ... | reverse complement strand
CCAGGTCGGACGACAGAGTTTCGTCCCGGTAATATTGCTTCAGGATGGAGTCGGTCCAGGTCAGCAAATCCGAGTTGTTCGATGCGAATTGCTCCCAAGTCTGGGGCCCGCCGGCGCGCTTCATTCTTTCGTGAATCAGCAGAATGTAAGCCCAGGTAATCGTCTCGTGGTAAAGGACCGCCTGCCCGTGCGTCGCGGCGTAACGCTTCAGGTTCTCGGGGAAGCGACCGAGCACGTCCAGCACCGGGTGCCTACGCAGATACAAAAACGCGATTTGGATGTGCACGCGGTGACGCAAACGCTCCAGGGGCAGGGAAGAGTCTTCAAATTGCCGCAGCAGTTCGTCGCCAAGACTATCGCTCATTGCCCACCTTTGATTGCGCTTCTCTGCGATGGGCGATCCAAACCAGAACCGCCATCGCGTAAACTGGCAAAGCGCCGACGTCGAAGTGGCCCTGCAGCGCGTGAAACAGCATCGCGAACACAATCACGCCGAGCAACAGATAACTGCCGGCAAGGTCTACCACGGGGGCCAGGAACATCGCCGCCGCGATAAACTCAACGCATGCGAGAACCAGCCGCACCCAATCGTGCGGGCCGAAGTGGCCTGCACCCGCCGCTTGCATCTCAGTTGTCGTCACGCGCAAAAGCAGACACGATTGCCAGAGCACGACAATGCCGAGAACCCAGCGCAAGCCTTGCACCGCGAGTTGGCTGTTTCGTGATGTCACTTGGCACCTCTCGTTTTCTTGGTCCGCGGCGTGCGCTTCACACGCCGAGCGCCGTGTACCGGCCTGGTCTTCGCTTTAGCCCCGGCCGGGCGCGCCTCGACCAGGCGATGGCTCGCGCGATAGTCGAGCTTAAGGCCGTAGAACTTCTTCAATTCCTTAATGCGGCGGCGCGACGGCTTCTGGAACGCGGCCTTGCCGTCGAAAGCGTGCAACACGATGCCTTCCAGCAGGTCGCCTAGCGTCAAATCGTGAAATTCGGCGAGAGCCTTGAGCACTTTCAGCAGACGCTTCTCGATGCGTACTCCCGTCTGCACTCGCTCGACTACAAATTGTCGCGTGTGGCGTGTTGTTTTCATCGTGGTACCAATGTACCACGGTAACATCGGTCCGCGCAATGAACATATCGCGCGACTAACTATTGAGGAGCCGAGAAAGCTGCGGCAAACCTGAGCTAAGGAATGAAGGCAATCCCAAGATGCGGGGCGCACCGATAAAGGTTTCAGGCGTTCTTGACGTGTGCGGGCGTCGCCCGTAGCATCTTTAGAGAGACCCATCGTGGAGGATGTCATTCGAAATCATACAGCACTGATATTGTGCAGCACGCTGTTGCTAGCGGGGTTGCTCCTAAACTCAACGCGAGACACTCGCGCAGCCGTCGCGCAATCTGCCGCGCAGAAACCGGCGGAAGCGAAATTGCAACTGAGCAGCTCATCCTTCCAGGCCGATAGCGCGCTCCCTGCGAAATATAGCTGCGACGGTACAGGTGTTTCCCCGGCCCTGGCGTGGAACGATCCGCCCGCCGGCACGCAAAGTTTTGCACTGGTGGTGGACGATCCAGACGTGCCGACGAAAACCGTGGTTCACTGGCTGATCTACGACCTGCCGCCAGCGACGCGCGCGCTGCCCGAAGGCGTCCCCACGAAAGCAAAACTTCCCGACGGCTCGCGCCAAGGCAAGAACGTCGCCGGCAAGGTTGGCTACGCTGGCCCGTGCCCACAGAAGGGCGGAGCGGCGCACCACTATTTTTTCAAGCTTTACGCGCTCGATTACCAGACGGGCCTGAAACCAAAAGCCACGGCCGCCGACGTGGAAAAGGCCATCAAAGGCCACATCCTCGCGCAGGCCGAACTGATCGCCCGATTCCAGCATTGATCGGGCTGCGCGCCTGCGCGAGTGTCGTTGGCAAAGTTTTATTTATAGGTTCGATTTGAAATTCTTTACCGTCACCGGGCATTTTGGGATTTGACGCTCACCAGCCTGCGCGGTACCCTACGCTGTTCAAAAAATGCCTCTGAACCCGCAATTCATTTGCACTCAATCCCACCGCAAGGAGACTCATGACAACCGATCTGCGTAATTTTCTGGCGATCCCGTACGACGAGCTCGAAGAACTGAATCTGAAAGCTAAAGCGCAGCGCTTAAATCGCGTGGCGGCGCACAAGATTCAGGAAGAGCGCATCAAGTATCTCTCCGACGAAAAGCGCATCAAGGCTGTCACGGTGCTTTTCAGTGATCTGGAAGGCCGCCTGCACATGCTGGATTATGACAAGAAATTCCTGGTGAAGAGCTGGGACAACCTCACGTTCGATGGCTCATCCATCCGCGGATTTACCGCGCAGCGCGAAAGCGATTTGCGCCTGGGCATGGATTGGAGCGCGTTCTACTGGGGCCCCGCGGACGTGTTCGGCTCGGGGAAGGTGCTGGTGTTTGGCGAAGTGATTGACAAGGACGGCTCGCCCTACAGCGCGGACATTCGCGGCGTGCTGAAAACGTTCGCCGCCGAAAAATTCAAGGACGACGGCTACACGCTGAACGCCGCGAACGAAATCGAAGGCTTCCTCTTCAACGGCCCCGACGCCGAAGCTCGTTACAACGAAACCGGAAAGTTCGACTACGTGAATACCGGCGGATACTACCATTCTCTGCCGGGCGATCCGCTGCGCACTTTCATTGACACTTGCGCCGAAGTGCAGCGCTCCATGGGCTTCCAAAACGAAAAAGACCACCCCGAAGTTGCGCCGTCGCAGTTTGAAATCAATTACGGCTACGGCGAAGTGGTCGCCGCGGCAGACCAGATTCAGCTTTATAAATTAATTTGCCGTCAGGTCGCCACGCGCATGGGCCTCACCGCCAGCTTTTTGCCGAAGCCTGTCGTCGGCGTAAACGGCAACGGGATGCACACCAACGTTTCCGTCAGCAGGGGCGGGAAGAATCTGTTCTGGGATCCCAAGGGCGATGAAAAGTTGAGCAAGACGGGTTGGTCATTTATTGATCGCATTCTCACGCACGCGAACGACGTCTGCTTGATGCTCAATTCCAGCGTCAACGCTTACCGCCGACTCGATCCGCATTTCGAAGCGCCCAACCAAATCAAGGCTTCACCGGTGGACCGCGGCTCGATGATTCGCATTCCCATCGGTAACGAGAAGAGCATGCGCGTGGAAGTGCGTTCGGTGGCGCCGGATGCGAGCCCGTACATGGTGATGTACTCGATCTTCAAGTCAGGCCTGGATGGCGAGACTGCGAAGATCAAGAATCTCCGTCAGGCTGAGCGCTATTTACCGGACAACATTTACACCGCAATTGATCATTTCCGAAAATCGGAATGGACTTCGAAAATTCTCGGTGAGGACGTGAAAGCGCGCTATGCGGATCTGAAACAAGCCTCCGCGGATCGCTGCTCGCGCCTGCTGGGAACGTTCGTGAAGGCTCCGGAAGTGCAGTATCACCACGAAGTTTACAATCAGTATTTGTGGAATCAGTTTTGAGGTTTTACGTTCCCCGACAAGTCTAGCAAAAAAGCAAACGCCCTGGCTTTTGGCCAGGGCGTGTTGCGTTTGTGCGTTCCAGGTTAGCTCTTTGGCTGGTGCGCTGGCGTTAGAGTACAACCTGCAGTTCTAGTTGCACGCCGGGATGCGCCACGTCCACCAGGTAGTAAACGCCGTTTACGTCAACGACGTACACATCATCGTCATACCCCCAGCCAGTGGGCCAAGGCTGCGCGATGATGAACGAGTACCCGCCATACTGAAATCGCGGGTGCCCTTCGACCACCGTCGGATGGCCAACGTGAAAAGTGTGCTCGCGGCCGAAGTGCGCCTTGAATTTATCGTCAGGGATGCGCTGGTTGGCGGCGTGCTGGTCGCGCCCTGCGTCGTTGGGACGCTGGGTGCGTCCCGTATCGTCGGGCCGCTGGGCATCGGGTTTACGTTCCGTGTCTTTCGGCGGCTTCGCGCCATTATCCGGTCGAGGCTTATCCTCTGGAGTCTTCGGCTGCTCGGCTTGCGGCTTGTCGGTAGGCTTGCCTTCGGGCGGCTTCGCGGGCTGCTCTTGAGGGTCGTGCTGTTCTTGCGCGTAAGCCGGGGCGGAAATTCCGAAAAGCAACAACAGGGCCCCGGTACCGATCAACATGGCGTTCTTCATGAGTGTTTCCTCCCGTTCGATTGAACGTAATCACGGTTCTCGTTGCTCCGGCGCCCGAAAGAGCGCGCGCTAAAAATGTAGCTGTGGAGTCGCCGGGAGCGAATAGGGTCCGGACTGTATATGGACAGGGAAATCGCGTTATGTCTGGCATCGTGGCAATCGCGCAGCGTCGCGCTTCGCGCTGGACTCCCGCCCGCGAATTAAGTCAATATCGAATTGAAGCAGAGAATTCACACGAGGTTCGTCATGGACTCATCGCGCGACCTGGATCGCATCGTAAGCGAGCTGAACGCACGGCCGGAAACTGATGGCGATGAGGCGTCGGACACGGCGCCGCTCGATCGCTGGCTCTCCACGCTGCTGGCGAAGGGTGGCAGCGATTTGCTGCTCGTGCCCGGAGCGCCAGTCTGCACCCTGCACGAAGGTGGAGTGCGAAATATTGAAGCGGAGCCGCTGAGCGGTTCGGAAATTGAGGCCATCGTGTTGCCGGCGCTGACGCCGCACGCGCTGAAACAGTATCGCGCCGGACAGATTGCGGATTCTTCCTACCGCATCTCCAATCTCGGCCGCTTTAGGATCAATCTGCACCGCGAACGCGGCCAAGCTGCCGCGGCAATCCGCGCGCTGCCGGCGAAAGTTCCGCAGTTGAGCGAGTTGCGCCTTCCGGCAGGCGTCGAGGCGCTGTCCCATCTGCAGCGCGGGCTGGTGCTGATCGGCGGGCCGGCCGGCTCCGGAAAGTCCACCACGCTCGCGGCTTTAATTCACGAGATTAATCGGCGCGACGCGCGGCACATCGTCACCATCGAAGATCCGATAGAGTACGAGCACTCGCACGTGCATAGCGTGATCGAGCAAGTGGAAATCGGCACGGACGCGCCCGATTTTCCCACCGCGCTGCGCGCCGCCTTGCGCCAGGCGCCGGACATTATCGTGGTGGGCGAAATGCGCGATATCGAAACGATGCAGATCGCGGTGGCCGCCGCGGAAACCGGGCACTTGGTGCTTTCGACCATTCACACCACAGATGTGGCTTCGACGGTGTCGCGCATCTCCGATTCGTTCCCAGTGGAGCGCCAGAACACCATTCGCCAAGAGCTGGCGATGGCGCTCACGGCGGTCCTCACCCAAATTCTTTTGCCATGCAAGACTGGCGGCCGCATGCCCGTCGCCGAGCTGCTGATGGTGAGTTACGGCGCGCGGCAACATATTCGCCACAACGCGCTGCAGTATTTGCATCAGGAGATCACGCTGACTAAGAAGAAAGGATCGTTTTCGCTGGAGGAATCGCTGGTGAAACTGGTAAGCCAGGGCTTCATCGAGCGCGAAGACGCGCTGCTTTGCGCCATTCACCCCGACGACCTGGAAATTATGCTGAAGGCCGAAACCCAAACCCGCGCCGCACGAAGCTGAGACTGCGCAAAAGAAAACGGCGGAGTTTGCGCCCCGTCGTGGTCACTTTCAGGTGCTGATTCCACTGCCTAGTCGTAGTACTCAGAACCCAGGTGCGTGATCAGATCCTCGCCCATCATCCACCGCAGCGTGTTCTTGAGCTTCATCAGCTGGATGAACAAATCATGCTCTGGGTAAAGCTCTTTCGCGCACATCGGCGACTTGAAATAGAAACTGAGCCACTCCTGAATCCCGCGCATTCCAGCCCGTTGCGCCAGGTCAAAAAATAGCGCCAGGTCCAGCACGATCGGCGCCGCCAGAATCGAATCGCGGCACAGAAAGTCCACTTTGATCTGCATCGGATAGCCGAGCCAGCCGAAGATATCAATGTTGTCCCAGCCCTCTTTGTTATCGCCGCGCGGAGGATAGTAGTTGATGCGCACCTTGTGGTGAATCTTGCCGTAAAGTTCGGGATACAACGCGGGCTGCAAAATATATTCCAGCGCGCCGAGCTTTGACTCCTCTTTCGTCTTGAACGAACCGGGATCGTCGAGCACTTCGCCATCGCGGTTGCCTAGAATGTTCGTCGAAAACCAGCCGTTCAGCCCCAGCATGCGCGCTTTGAACGCCGGTGCGAGCACGGTCTTCAGCAACGTCTGGCCGGTCTTGAAATCCTTGCCGCCGATCGCGACATTTTTCGCCTTGGCGTATTCCTCCAGCGCAGGAATATCCACGGTCAAATTCGGCGCGCCGTTTGCAAATGGCACTCCTTCGCTGATCGCCGCGTAGGCGTAGAGCATAGAAGGTGCGATCGCCGGGTGATTCGCCTTCATGCCTTTTTCGAATGACGCCAGACTCTTGTGCACATCTTCGGCTTTCAGAAAAACTTCGGTTGAGCCGCACCACACCATCACCAGACGATCTAGCTTGTTCTTTTTCTTGAACGCGCGGATATCTTCGCGGAGCTGTTCGGCCAGTTCGAACTTTGTCTTGCCTTTTTTCACGTGCGTGCCGTGCAGGTTCTTCACGTAGTTCTGGTCGAACACGGCCTTCATCGGCTTGATGCCTTTCAGGAATTTCTCGGCCTTCACCAGGTCTTTGGCTTCCAGCACGCCAGCCTTGGCCGCGGCTTGATACGCGTTGTCGCTGAATACGTCCCAACCGCCGAACACAATGTCGTCCAGTTTCGCCAACTGCACAAAATCTTTAATTCGCGGTGTGCGCCCGTCGGTGCGCTTGCCCAGCCGGATCGTTCCCAATTGCGTCAGCGAGCCCACCGGCACCGCGTGCCCTCGCCGCACCAATTCCACCCCCGCCATGAAAGTAGTGCTGACCGCGCCCATTCCGGGCGTCAGCACTCCCAACTTTCCCTTCGGCGGAGCTACACTCACAGGCCTGCGCATTCGATTCCCCCAGTTCGATTCGTAGTTGATGAAGATAAGCAATATGAGCGAGGCGAACAGCTTCGCGTCATCCGCAGCCGCATGCGCGCCGTCGCTGCCCCGCGTTCGCGGCGCGTTCAGGAAACTGCATTCTGTTTCTTGCGCGGCAGATGAGTTGTTCCGCGGCGTGCCTCGCGCCTAGACGGGAGAAACGCTCAGAACAAACAATTTATCATGCGGCAACGCGCGTTGTTTTGCAAATTGATTTCCCCGCGCGCGAAATCGATTTCGGCTGGAGGACGGTGATTGCCCGCAAGTGTGATTCAACCCGGAAGACAGAATTCACGCGGGAAGGGAAGGACGACGGAGAATTTTGCGCGCGCCTGCGGATGCGCACGCGGGGCAAATTATTTTCGGCGGAATAGCTCCGAAATGTCGCTCGAAACCGAAAGAAATACTAGTACCGCTAGTGCCCCCATCATGCCAAAAGCGATCATCATTTTCTCCGGTCGCGCCTAAATTCACTATTGAACAAGCAAGCTAGGTGCCAGTGTCGCGTGTCGGATATCTCTAATATTTCCAATACCAGAGCAACCGGTGCGGGCAAGGCCGTGGGTAATTATGGTCGAAAATGTGGGCCTACGCTGACACCGTGTCGGGATTTCCGGGCAGCAACCCGCGCGGTACGGAAAAACCTGTACGTAACGGCGGCGAAAAAACACGCCGCTACAGTTTTTCGATGTGAATGGAACCGTCGCCCGAGCTGATTGCGAGCGTGGGGCCGCCGGCATTCAATTTCCCGCGCACGGAGGAGTGGCTCAGCGAGCCGGAAACCTGTATCGGCACATCCAACGTGATGCTGCCGTCGCCGGTGTGTGCGTCGAGCATTGCGTTCAAATCTCCAGGCACGCGCAGTGTGATATGCCCATCGCCGGAATGAAGGTTCCAGCTGTTCGCGAGCTTTGAGCCGCTGCCCACTTCCGCTTCGATGCTTCCGTCGCCGGTCTTCAGTGCAAGCGCGTCGAAGCGGCCGTCAATGCGCAGATTGCCGTCGCCGGTGTCGGCGTCGAGCGAGCCGTCGAAGTTGTGCCCTTCGATGTGTCCGTCGCCGGTGTGAATTCGTATGTCGCCTTTAATGTTGCTGGCCGTCACGTTGCCATCGCCGGTATCGAACTGGATTTTGCCGGAGACCCCCATCGCGGTGACGTTGCCGTCGCTGGTGCGGACGTTCAAATCCAGTTCGCGCGGCACGCCGACTTCCACCCGCAGCGACTTATGGTTTCCGCCGAACATCGAAAACCCCCAGTGCGGCACCTTTACTTCAATTGAGACGCTGTTGCCCGATTGGCTCTCGATGATCTGCACGTCGTTCGGCCCGATCTTCCACCCGTTCGTGGTGACGTGCGCATCAATCTGATGCTGGTCCGAGCCGGTGATGGTGACGTCGCCATCGCCAGTTGTCACATGCAGATCCGCGCGCCCATTCACCTGATAGGTCTTCGACCACTGGTCCGCGCGCGCCGGTGTGGCGCTAGCCGCGATGGCGATTCCCGACGCAATAATCACCGCAACAAAAATTGTCAGTCGATTCATGAGTGACTCCGTGGCACAGCCACCCCCGTGCCTTCACTGACAGATACGAGAGCCCAAAGAAAAATGTTCCGTGACCTTGCGACGAGCATCGTCATCCTGCCTGCGCTGAGTGATTTTGCGAAGCGAGGGCGGCGCTTTGCTTCAGGCCGGTCGAAGCCTGCCTGCCGCAGGCAGGGATCTCTATCGGCTGCCGCTCCGCTAAGCCGACTTCTTCTTGGCCGCCTTGCCCTTCGCCGCCCCCGGCTTAGCCCGCAGCGAAGCCAAGAACTGCTCTGTCGGTAAAGTATTCACCACGTCTTTCTTCTCCACCCATCCGCGCCGCGCCGTGATCACTCCGTACTTCATCAAAGGAAAATGGGCGAAGGAATGCGCGTCCGTCGAAATCACGATCTTCACCCCGCGATCCTTCGCCATCCGCAAATGGACATCCTTCAAATCCAGCCGGTCGGGGAATGCATTGCACTCGACCACCACGCCGTGCGCCTTCGCTGCGTCCAGAATTCTCTCCATGTCGTAATCAAAGGGATCGCGCCTCAAGACCAGCCGCCCGGTTGGATGCGCCAGAATCTGCACGTACGGATTTTCCAGCGCCGCCAGAATCCGGTCAGTCATTTCCCCGCGGCCCTGGTTCATGTAGGAGTGCACCGACGCCACCACCACGTCCAACTGCGCCAGGACTTCATCGTCCAGGTCGAGCTTCCCGGTCTTCAAAATGTCCACTTCGATCCCCGCAAGCAGGCGAATTCCCGGGACGCGTTCCTGCGCCGCGCGGATTTTCTTGATTTGTTCGAGGGTGCGCTTTTCGTCCATGCCGTTTGCCACGGTCACGGCCTTGGAATGGTCCGTTAGAGCTATGTATTCGTAACCCAGTTTTTGGGCCGCTTCCCCCATTTCCTCGATGGAGTTGCGGCCGTCCGAAGCGGTAGTGTGCATCTGCAGATCGCCGCGAATGTCGGCAAGCTTCAGCAAACTTGGCAGTGTGTGATTTTCCGCTGCGGCAATTTCGCCGGTGTTTTCGCGCAGTTCTGGTTCGATATAATCCAAGCCCAGTTTTCTGTATATTTCTTCTTCGGTTTTTCCGGCGACGAATTTTCCGCCCTTTAGCGTAGTCAGCGCGTACTCGTTCAGAGTCCAGCCCATGTCCCGCGCGCGCCCGCGCAGCACCACGTTGTGTTCCTTCGAGCCGGTAAAATACATCAGCGCGGCGCCGAAGCTGTCTTTCTCCAGCAGACGGACGTCCACCTGCAGGCCATTGCCAAGCAGCACGCTCACTTTATTTTCACCGTGCGCCAGGGTCTGGTCGATTCCCGGATATTTCAGAATGTGCGCGGCCACTTCGTCCACCTGCTTCTGTTTATCGTGGCCGGGGCGCAGCGTGACCAGCAAATCCAGGTCGCCGATAGTCTCTCTTCCGCGCCGCAGAGAACCGGCGGGCGTCACCGACTCCACGATCTCTTTCATCTTGCTGATGTAGCCCACAAGCTTCTGCGCCGTTTCATCCGCGACGTCTAGCTTGAATCGACCGGAAGAGCGCTTGTGCATCGCGGTGGCCTTCAGAATGTTCGTTTCCGTTTTTTCGCCAAAGCCTTCCAGATCGCGCAGCTTTCCTTCGCTCGCCAGCTTTTCCACGCCCTCGACGGTCGCAACCTTAAACTTTTTGAAAAGGAGCGCCACTTTCTTCGGTCCCATGCCCTGCAAATGGAGCAGATCGAGCAGCGTCAGCGGATATTTCTTCAATAATTTCTGCCGCAGGCTGTAATCACCAGTCTCCAGAATTTCGCGAATGTGCGCGGCCATGCCGTCGCCTATGCCGGGAAGTTCCTTCAGCTTCGCGTCGTCCTTGGCAAGGTCCTCGATGCGCTCGTGGATGCTGTACAGCAGCTCCGCGACTTTCTCGTAGCTGCGATAGCGCCCGATTATCGCGCCGTCAATCTCCAGCAGCTGCGCCGTCTCCTGCAAGATCTTCGCAACTTCTCGATTTTCCATGTGGTTTTCCCCGTGGCTGAACTTCGGGGCCGATTTTACTTCTTTCGGAGGCGCAACTGGAAGGGGGCCCAAGTAGCGCCGGCCTGCCTGCGGGTGGGCAGACGTCCCGCAGGCTCTTTTTCTAAATTACGGCTGTACGAATACTTCTTTCGCGCGCTCGATATCCTTCAGCACCTGCTCGCGCAAGTCTGCCGGCCCGGAGAATTTCTGCTCGTCGCGCAACCGTTGCAGGAAGCGCACTTTCATCAGCCCGCTAGTCAGCGCTTCGGCAAAATCGAAAAGATGCGATTCGATCGCCAGGCGCTTGCCATCAAACGTGGGCCGGACGCCCACGTTCGTCACCGAGCGATAAGTCCCGCCAGTCAGCACCGTCTCGGTGACGTACACTCCGGTCTTCGGCAGCGTCTCCTGCTCCGTCGCCAGATTTAAAGTCGGCACCACCAGCTTCCGGCCCTGTCCAGTGCCCGGGCGTATTTCGCCGACCAGCGCGAACGGCCGACCGAGCATGCGCCGCGCATCCTCCACGCGGCCGCCGCGGACTGCCTCGCGTATGGCGGTGCTGGAGACGACGTCGCCACCATCAACTACCGGCGTCACGATGACCACTTCAAATCCCCAGCGGTGGCCCAATTCGCGCAGCAGCTCGACGTCTCCCAGCTGTTTGTGCCCGAAGCGAAAGGTTGCGCCCACCAGCACGGCGCGCGCCCTCATGGTGTCCACCAGATATTTTTTCACAAAATCTTCCGCGCTCTCCTGGGCCAAGTCCGCGTCGAACTTCAGCACCAAAGTCGCGCCAATGCCGATCGCCGCGAAATCCGCCAGGCGCAGCGGAACGGTCTCGAGCAGGGAAGGGGCCTCTTGTGGCCGCAGCACGCGCGCAGGATGCGGATAAAAAGTCAGCACCGCCGGCAGCAGTTCCTTCCGCGCGCCGTGCGAATCAGCCGCGACCGCTGCGGCACGCTCCACCACCTCGCGCAGAATTTTTTGATGCCCCACGTGCACGCCGTCGAAATTGCCGATCGTCAACACCGTCTCGGACCGGCTTTCTCCCAAACGATCCACCCACTCGTCCGCCGAACTGAAGACGAGAATCTCCGAGCGTGCGGCGTTGTGCGCCGGCAAATCGGTCAGAAATTTCAGCGTGTCCTTCGTCGCGTCGAGCAACATTAAATCTCCACCTCGAATTTCAAACCGTCATAGGCCAGCTGCACGCCCTGCGGCAATTTGGCATTGGCCTGCACGTGCCCCAGATCATGGCAAATGTGCGTGAACCACGCCCGCTTAGGCTGCAATTCGCGCACCAGCTCCAACGATTGCTCAACGTTTGAATGCATCGGGTGCGGCGTGTAGCGCAAGGCATCGAGAATGAAATCATCCAGCCCGCGCAGCAACTGCTTGGAACTTTCCGGCACCGTGCTGAAGTCCGTCAGATAGGCTGCCTTGCCAAAACGAAAACCCAGGACCGGCTGCGACCCGTGCTGTGCAGGTACCGGTGTAATCCGCAGTCCAAATAAATCGAACGGCCCGTCAATTGTGTGCATCTCGACTTCCGGAACAGAACTTTCCGTCGCCACATTGTCGAAAACGTACGCGAATTGCCGCCGCAGCGTTACCTGCGTATCCTCTGCCGCGTAAAGCGGCACCACGTCGCGCTGTTTTAGATTGTAAGGGCGGATGTCGTCTAGCCCCAATATGTGGTCGGCGTGCGGGTGCGTGTACAGCACCGCGTCCAGCCGGTCAATCCTCTCGCGCATCGCCTGAAAACGAAAATCCGGCGCCGTATCAATCACCACGTTGCGGGCATTGTAGGCCAATAGAATCGAAGGCCGCGTGCGTTTGTCATGTGGGTCCGCGGAATCGCACACTGCGCAATGGCAACCGAGCGTGGGCACGCCCATGGACGTGCCCGAACCCAGCACGGTTAATTGCAGGGAAGTCATGGTCGGGTGGGATGTTGCAAAAAGTTCTCTCGATTCATCCGGGGAAGCCGGCGGCCGCGCTACACCGTACCGCCTGGCAAAGTGAAATCACATATCACTAATCACTACTCACAAATCACTAATCACGCACGCACCCGAACGCCCGCGCCTTGCTACTTCGCCTTGGCCTTCTTGGCCATCTGCTCCGCGGCCACTTTGGAAATTTCCATGAACGTGAGCTTCAGGCTGCCGATCACTTCAATCAGCAAATTGTC
>Ga0210388_10003273_pt1 | contig 12700 bp, 9 predicted proteins | sample IncBWC19OmetaG_FD_155485 | JGI IMG/M metagenome (GOLD analysis project Ga0210388, IMG submission 155485) | Forest soil microbial communities from Barre Woods Harvard Forest LTER site, Petersham, Massachusetts, United States - Inc-BW-C-19-O ... | reverse complement strand
CGCTGAAACCCATTCCAGTACTGGGTCGCGCCGCCCACTCTTCACATCATCCCAGGTCGGAATAATCTCCCTGGTTTGGGCGCACGGCGTTCTCGCCCGATTTGTGAACTCCTCCCAACCATTGCGACGGAATCGCCGGGCGATTGCGACTCCGACTCGCCTTCCGGATTCTTCGGCTCAATGCCCTTCGACGACGACGCGAAGCGTCGACGAACGCCCGAAGGGCGGCCCCGAGCGGAGGCGAGGGGTGAGGCGCTCTGCGCCGAATAATCCGTTGCCACTTCCCTGTGGCAAAGCGCCAGCAACCATAACTTGCCCCGACTCTTCGCCGCCTGCGCGATCCCGCCTCGACCCAGTTGCGCCAAGGGCGCTATCCAGCGCCGCGCTAGGGCTCGCCGTAGTATTTGCGGTACGCGATGCGCCAATCGTTCGTCAGCGAGTCGCGCGCTTCTTGCAGCGTGATATTCCCCTTGCACAATTCCTTATGGAGACGATTCTCGAGCTTATCCTTCAAGTGCGCGTTCCAGGGCGTCGACCCGTACGCCTGCGGCCAAAGATTACTGACATCATCGGCACCGCCCACCTCGCGGCTGACCAGGTGATCAATCTCGCACGTCTTGCCATTTGGGTCGGGCACGCAGCGTTTGTCCTGGTATCCCGAGTAGCCATACAGACTGAAGACCTTGTCCTTCATCGCCTGCGTGACATGGCGCTCGTCCTTACCCCATTTGGTCGCGCAGATTGTTGCCTTGGATAAACCGGATCTTGCCAGCCCTGGGGTCTTGCTTGCGTCTGGGACGTCATCCGCGAATGCAGTGCCAGCCCCGCAATACAGAAAGCCGAGCATGGTCAGCGCGAGAAATGTGTGCATAACAAAACCCCCAATGGTGCATGGATTGAAATTTGCCGGCGCGTCCGACATCGCCTACGCTCAACTATGCAGCGAATTCACACACGCCCCTGCGATTTCGCAGCTCGTGCCATCGCTCCTCTTCCTGCAAGTACTTTTTCCCCATACCGCATCGGCATACGCGTATCTTTCCACCGGCCGGCTTGCATCACCGAGCTCAAATCAATATTCAGCGCCAACAAATCCTGCGCAGCCCCCACCCGGCAGGAATGCCCCGAAATCCTCTCCCACTCTTCCCGCGGCAATCCTATCCACTGCCCTACCTTCCTCAACACCGCCGACACGTTCTGCGCCGTCAATACTTCACCTACGCCAGCAGAACCGTGAACCCTCAAAAATATTGGCCCCTCTTTGATCCCCGCCTCCGTGATCCACTGATTCAGCAACCGCATCGTGAAAGGCGACAGATACGCCGTCGCCCCTTCCCCCGTCGTATCCGTCTTCGACCGCCGAATGAGAACGCTGCCCGACCCATCCGCAGCATCTGCAATGTCCTCAATTAGCAGCGACACCAACTCTTCCCGCCGACACAGCGTGTCATACGCCACCGCCACCAACGCCCGATCCCTGATGTCCCTCAAGTTCCGAGGCTCCACAGAAAGAAAGAGTTCAATCTCCGACCACGTCAAACCCCGCGCCTGACGCTGCCGCGCCGGCGATTTTCTTCCCACCTCTTTCAACGCCAGCTTCAGTTCTTCCGTCGCCGTAGGATCGGCAACGCCCGACGCCCGATGCGCCCGCCCAATGGTCGACACATAGCGCCGTATCGTCGCTGGCTTCTTATTATTAGAGAGACACTCGAACACGAAATCTCTCACCGTCTTTGGAGCGGCCGGCAACGCCTCCAACCTAAAGTTGCGACAAAACTCCCCGAAGATCTCCCAATCCGCCCTCCACGCTCTTAACGTATTCGCCGCGAATGCCCCCTTAGCCATCGATGACCAATCGGCTAAGCGCTCGGCTGGCACTAAGACGCCGGACGTAGGAGTTGTGATTCGAGAATTCATGAATGAATGGTGGCTGCGATTTCTAGTACCCGATCAGCACGATGACAACGCACTCGCATAGCTAGGCCTCTACTGTGTGTGGAACGGAGCAACTGGGTGATCGCCGGGGCGTGCAAACCAGGGACGGTTTGCCCGCAGGCTCCTGGGATGGATCTACGCCGGCCCGAAGATCACCCAGTCGCTCTGTGCCTCTCATAATAGGCACAACTATCGATAACTGCCATTATCAGTAGCTGAAATGTAGTGCTAGGTACATATCATATATGGTGTACTATTGCAAACATGTCCGAACCAACCTCACCACCCAGTCGCCTCGGCCCCCCTCCCCGCGGCATCACGCAGTCGGACGTCAGCTGCGCCGCCGACACCCTGCTGCGCGCTGGGGAGCGCCCCACGATCGAAAAAGTTCGCCTGAAAATAGGCAAAGGCTCCCCCAACACCATCAACCCGCTGCTCGATGCCTGGTGGAAAAACCTCTCCGCCAGATTGGATTCGGGTCCCGCCGCGCTACATCGTTTGCCCGAAACCGTCGCCCACGTCGCCGAGGCGCTGTGGATGCAAGCGCTCGAGGAAGGCCGCCGACGGGCGCACGCAGAACTCAAAACCTCGGAACGCTTGGCCGCAGACCAACAACAAAACCTCGAGGTCCGCTCCCACGTGCTCACGCTTCGCGAAGGCGAACTCGATTCGCGCCTGCGCGATCGCGACCGCACCATCGAAGAGTTAAATCTGCGCCTGCGGGAACTGTCAGGCTTGCTGCGCAAAGAACAAGCCACGCGAGAATCACTTTCGAGGCAACTGACTGAACGTAAATCACTTTCTGTGCCGAAGTCCAAACCACGGAAACCGGCTGGATCAACGGCAAGAAAACGGTTTGCGAAGCCTCCTAAGAGGGCTAAATTGAAGACGACTAAGAAAAGAAAGCGTTGATGAACGACCCGCGTGTTGCTATTTGTTGCGATCTTAAATAGGTCATTCTCAAAATTCGCGAATAAGAACCCAGGAAGCCATTCATTTGACCACCGACCAGGGGCCTGGTAGCGACATCAACGTCAGGGTCGGCCATGGCGCTGTCTTTTTGAGCTACGCCTCCGACGACGCGGACGCTGCGGCGCGGATTGGCGAGAGCCTGCGAGCGGCCGGGATTGAGGTGTGGTTCGATAAAAGCGATCTTAAGACCGGCGACGCCTGGGATGCGACCATCCGCAATCAGATCAAGGATTGCGCCTTGTTCGTGCCGCTCATCTCGGCTAACACCAATGCGCGCAGTGAAGGTTACTTCCGGTTGGAATGGCGCCTCGCCGTTGAACGCTCCCACTCAATGGCTGACGATCAGGCGTTTCTGCTCCCGGTAACCATTGACGCCGCACCCGAGTCGTCAGCCCGCGTACCCGATCGGTTTCGCGAGCGGCAATGGACGCACCTGGAAGGGGGCGCAACGACACCCGCCTTTGTCGAACAGGTCAAGCGATTGCTCTTAGGAGCACTGACTCCGGCGGCCTCAGCCACGCTAGCGCATCCAATGGCGGGCGCTGCAGCCAGCAAACGTCAGCGGCTTCTGGCGGGAGCGATACTGTGTGCAGCAATCGTCGCGCTCATCATCGGCATCACGCTTTGGAATGGCCGCGTCACTGAGGTAGTAGCCCGCAAGGTCCCGGCACCTGAGGCGCCGGCACGAGATGCCAAGTCAGTAGCAGTGCTGCCCTTCGAGAACCTGAGCGGCCGCACTGATGATGCCTATCTCGCCGACGGTCTGCAGGAAGAGATCCTCAACGCTCTGGCGCGCGTGCGCGCTCTTAAGGTCATCTCGCGCACGTCGGTGCTGGCATTCCGCGGCAATCCCCCCAGTGTCCGCGAAATCGGCGAGCGACTGGGAGTTACCTCGGTCCTTGAGGGCTCGATTCGTCGCGAGGGCAACACGCTGCGGCTCACTGTGCAGCTGATCGATGCGCGCGACGACCGTCACCTGCTGGCTGCCAACTACGACCGCGACTTATCGCACGTGCTCAGTCTGCAAAGTGCCGTTGCACGACAGGTCGCCGAGGCGCTCGCGGCCACGCTAACACGCTACGAACGCGGTGAGCTCGACCGCATCGCCACCAACAACGGCGATGCCTACAATTGTTACCTGCGGGCGGTCGCGTCCTTCTTGAGCCCGGCGCCAAACGATGAATCTCGCTTGATCGAGTCAAAGCGCCTGCTCGAGGAAGCACTGCGCTTGGACTCCGACTTCACCGACGCCCTGGCACTCTTGTCCCGCGTGAATACCTGGATCTTTATCGACAGCCGAAGTCCCGTTGACGGCGCCAATGCGAAGCAGGCGTTCGAACGCGCACTCGCGATTGATCCGCAGCTGCCCGAGGCGCAACTCGCGCGCGGCCTGTACGCGGTCTATGTTACCGATGATCTGGATCGGGCGCTGGACGACCTTAACGCCGTGATCCGCGTGCGGCCCAACTCCGCCGAAGCCCATGCGTCCCTCGGCGCGGCGCTGCGGCGCCGTGGCCGCATGGACAAGGCACTCGAGCATTTTGCGCGGGCCGAGGACTTAGATCCCTTGAACCATCTCTACTCCTTAGGCCCCCTGACGACGCTGCTTGGTCTGCGCCGATATCCTGAGGCCATTGAGGAGATGAAGATACATTCCAAGCGCTTCCCCAATCACCCCGGCGGCGACTTGGTACGCGCACGCATCGAGGGTTTCTTGGAACATAGCATCGAGCCGGTGCGTGCGGCGCTGCGCGACCACGGCAAGCTGCTCGACGCCACAGACCACAAGATGCTCGAGGCCGAAATCGCCCGCGCCGAGGGCCGTTACTTGGATGCGGTGAGGCTCTTGGAAGAGGTGCCGCGCGCAGATCCGCTGGAACGCGGCGAGCAGCTGGCGTTTCTGCTTCGGGCGGCGGGTGATGAGCGGCGCGCGGCGCAGGCCTTTCGTGGCGTGGAGCACGATGCGCGCGCGCTACGCGAGCGTGGGTCAGTATCGACCGAGACGCTGCTGAAGCTCGCGACGGCCCAATCGCTGTTGGGCGAGCACGCGCTCGCGCTTGCAACCATTGATACCGCGCGCGCGCAGGATCCTGAGACGCTCGATGCCACCAACGGGCCGAACGTGTCCTTCATTCGCAGTATGATCCTGGTACGCGCCGGGCAGAGCGCAGAGGGTTACGCCGAGGTGACGCGCTTGTTGCGCGTACCCTTCGGTGCGCCGACCGACTTTGTCGAATATCCCCCTTCCGTGCTGCTGCTCCTGAAGGATGATTCCAATTACGACGAATTGATCAACCATCCGCCGCGACTCTAATCCGCTCTTGAGAAGGCGCAAGCCGAAACTACTTAAGAAGGCGAGATCGAAGACGCCAAAAAAGCGGACGCACCGATGAGGTTGGCCAGTCCGGCGCTAGGGCAATCGCCCGCAAAGAAGATGGCTTTAGCTGCATCGCAACGTACAAGGAGTTCACGAAACTGTCAAAGTAAAATAAGATTCTGCCGGTCTCTCTCCACTCTCTCCAACCACGTAAAGAAGGGAATCTCCATGACAACCGCTACTTGGATGAAGATCATGTGTTCGTTCGCGGCGCTGGCCTGCTTCGGACTGGCCCACGCACAGACCTTTCCCCGGCTCAGACCCATCCCGCCTCGCGGGCCGCGCGCTGCCGTCGCCGAAGCGCTCGCGCTGTCCGCGAACTCCTCGCCGGCATCGCCCTGGCAACCCCTCAACAATCAACCGCCGTTCACCACGAACAGCTGCAATGGCGGTTTTCCGGGGGCCGCCAATCCGTTGCTGCTCACCGACGGCACGGTCATCGTGCAGGATGCGGGTTGTCAAGATTGGTGGCGATTGACTCCGGACAATACCGGCAGCTATGCGAATGGAACATGGACAGAGATCGCCTCCCTGCCGCAGGGATATTCTCCGCTCTATCACTCTTCCGCCGTTCTGCCCGACGGACGGGTCATCATCATGGGCGGAGAATACAATGTCGTTGACGGCGTCTTCTTCACCCCCGCCTGGACCGCCCAGGGCGCGATCTACGATCCGATCGCGGATGTCTGGACGTCCGTCGCGCCACCGCCGTTCTTCACGCCGGTGCAGATCTTTGCGCCGCCGGCGCCTCTCGCGCAGACTATCGGCGATGCCCAGAGCGTGGTGCTGGCAAATGGGATCTTCATGCAGGCGGATTGCTGCACCAAGCAATCGGCACTGCTCAACGCCAAGACCCTGACCTGGACGCCGACCGGGTCGGGCAAGTACGACGATAACGACGAGGAAGGATGGAATCTGCTGCCGAACGGCGAGGTGCTCACGGTGGATGCCTACGTCCCGTTCAACTTCCCGTATAACCCGACAGGCACTAATTCGGAGCTATACAATTCCAGAACGGGGTCGTGGCACAGTGCTGGCAGCACCATTGTGCAACTCTGGGATTCCGGGCTCGGGTGCGGCGAGTTGAACGCTGCAGCGCCCACGCCAACGTTCGAGCTGGGGCCCGCTGTGCTGCGAGCAGATGGGACAGTGTTCTACACAGGCTCGAATACCTGTGCCAACGGCGCGGGGAATACCGCCATCTACGATACCAATGACCGACGCTGGTACCCGGGCCCCGTGTTCCCGAGTGTTGCCGGCGTAACCGACATCAACATTGCCGACGGTCCAGCCGCGTGGGAACCGAATGACAAGGTGCTGATGATGGCAAGCCCCGAATACGGCAGCCCGCCCTCATTCTTCTTCGAATGGGAAGGAAGGAATCTGCAACAGGTGCCGGGACCTCCGAATGCACCGAGCGATGGATCCTACTACGGCAACATGCTGGTGCTGCCCACCGGACAGATCCTGTTCACGGATTTTTCAGGTGACATTGAGCTCTACAATCCCACCATCACCGGCAAGGATCTGGAGTTTCAGCGAACGATCGCACCTGTGGTCATCAACACACCCCAACTGTTGGCCCACGGCGGGTCCTACCAAATCGAGGGGATCGGCTTCAATGGAGTGACTCAGGGGGCTTCCTATGGTGATGACGTACAGGCGGCGTCAAACTTCCCCTTGGTGCGAATCACGAACTTGCGCACATCCCATGTCTTCTACAGCCGCACCCACGACCACAGCAGCATGGCGGTGGCATCGGATGCAATCGTATCGACGCGTTTCGACGTGCCCGCGGTACAGGAGCCGGGCCCAAGTGTCTTGCAAGTGGTTGCGAACGGCATCGTATCGCGGCCGGTATTTGTTTGGATCTACTAACCAGCGCTGAGCATCAGGGCGGGCGGGGGCTAAGAGCTCCCGCCCGTGCCAAGCGCGCTATCGTTTGGCGTAACCCAAAGAGCGGCTCCCTGATGAGCGGCGAATATTTCGCTCACTGGATGAAGAAGGCCGCCGCCGAGCGCACGCAGAACTCAAAACTTCCGAACGCCTATCCGCCGAACACCAACAGAATCTCGAAGTCCGCTCTCACGTGCTCACGCTTTGCGAAGGCGAACTCGACTCGCGCCTACGCGATCGCGACCGCACCATCGAAGAGTTAAATCTGCGCCTGCGGGAACTGTCAGGCTTGCTGCGCAAGGAGCAAGCCACGCGCGAATCACCAGTGCGTCAGCTCTCCGAGCAGCAATCCTCGCGCGCGAGGCCCCCAAGGCCACCACAGCGGCGATTACCGCCGAGAAAAAAGCGAAACCTAAGAAAGGCCACGAAGAAGAAGAGTCAAAAAGGTAGGAAAAACCGTAATTGACGGTGTTGGAGCCGACGTGGAACCGCCGGCGGCAACTTCGGGCTTTAAGACTTGAGGCCAGCGCACACTAAAACCCGACAGCGCCTATCAAGTTTTCGGAGGGTCGCTCGCTTCTAAAGTGTGCAGGCGACGCAGGACACGGCCGAAGCCGCCGCGTTGCGCGTCATTTTCGAGTTTCACGCGCAGCGCGTGGGCCGAGACGCCTGCCTCATGTTGAGCTTGCATGACCTGCAGCGCCGCCAGACGTGCTTCGGCGGCCCAGGCGATGAAATGTCGGCGCTCCGCATCGTCCGCGAGTTCGAGCAGCGGGGCCGCCCCGGCGCCGCTTTGTCGCGCGGCGACCTCTGCCAACGCAATATCGACAAAAAACACTTCCTGCTTCGACGTGATCGAGTCGCGTAGCTTTCTCGCCCGGGCCGTCGCTTGATCCCGCCCGGCGCTATCCCCTTGGGCCTGCGCACACAATGCCAGCATCGCCGTGGCATCCGCTTCGCCGGTCGGCAATTCATTGGCCGCGAAGTCGCGGCTCGCTTCCACTAACAAAGCGCGCGCAGTCGACCACTGCGCATCGTCCATATCCAGTTGTGCCAGCATCATGCGCGCATCAGTCGCATACACCGGATCTTTTGCATCCGTGGCGCGCGATATCACGTCGAGCAACGCTGCGCGCCCCTCAGCGCTTTTGCCCTGGTCGATGTCAACCAAGGCACAGGTGAAGCCAGTGTAGATCGCAAACTGCGGGTCACTCAACCGAGCAACCTCTCTCTTTGCCCGAGAACAAGATTCTTGAGCTTCCTTGAGGGAACCGCGCAGCCGCTCGACGTCTGCGATTGTCGCCAGCGACCACACTTGGCCACCGCGGTCGTCGGTCTTTTCTTGTATCGCAAGGACTTCGCGATAGTCGCTAATCACCTCATCGCTTGCCGCCTCATCCGAGGCGATGGTCGCGAGCGCGCGCAGGCTCCACGCCTGAAGCTTCAAATCCGCCGTCGACTGAGCCAACCGCAGAGACTGTCGAGCTGCCGCTTGGGCGCCGTCGCGGTCGCCTGCATTCCACAGCACCTCGGAAATTTGAGTATAGATGCCCGCCATCGACACCTCATCGCCGATTCCTTGAGCCAGTGCCATGGCACGCTGATACTCCTCGCGAGCTTCCGCAGTGTTGTGTTCGGCGAAGGCAATCCGTCCTAGTGCACGCCGCACGTTGATCTCTCCGCGTGGATTTTGCATCGCTCGATAGTTACTGACGCCCAATTCCAAAGTCGCGCGAGCCTCGGCCAATTGGCCAAGAAGTTGTTGGGCATTTCCAAGCACGACTTGTGCATCGGCCAGCAGTCCCGTCGCATCGCGCTGCTTCGCCTGCTCGACCGCGAGTTGTGCGTGCTCTGCCTGTGCTCGGGCATTATCAAGGCTGCGCGCTATGCGCGCAGCCGCGAGCTCCACACGTGGGTCCGTGTCCATGCCTTGCAAACGACGCAGCTCCGCCAATGTGGTTTCCGCTTGTTTCCCCATACCGCCGGCGATTTGCGCCTCGATGCGCTTCAGACGATAGTCGGGCTCTTCGGGCTTGAGCTCTGACAGCGATTGGTATAATTGCGCCGCGCGAGGCCACTCGGAGCGGGACGCGGCCACCATGGCATCTGCCTGTAATCGTTGCTCGGGGCTGAAGTGTTCAGAGTGGCGCGCCGCCTGTTCGGCCGCTGCGCGCGCTTTCTCGTGATACCCCAGAGCCGCCCAGGCCTGGGAAAGATAGACATAGCTGAGGCCATAGCCGGGCGCCTCCGCGATGGCCTGCAGCAGCTCGTCCCGCGCACGCGCGGCGTCGTAGTCGTGCAATGCATCGAGCGCAAATCCAATGCGCCGGGCGACGCCGACCGACGGCGGCTGTGCGCTGGAAACCATTTCGAGCAACCGCGCCGCGGGAACGGGTCCGCCGAGCGCCTTGCGAAGATCTCTCCCGGCATCACTCGACAGCGACATCAGACCCGACACTCGCGAATTGCGTATCGGCACTTCAAAATGTTTGCCGCTGCGTACATCTTGCAGGGCAATCTCGATGCGCAGTGGCGCGTCCTCCTCCGCACCGGTCACGGAGTAGCCACCGCTCACCAAATAATCTGCCTTCAGACGCCGCGACAGTGCTTCGAGCTTGGCCGCCGAGTAACCAACCGATGGCGGGGCGCCCGGCTGTTCGCGGTCTGCAGGAAGCAACTCCTCCGGAACCAGGCGAACATTCGGCATGGCGTTGAGTTCCGCGCTCAACATTTCGGTCAAAGCAGGCCCGATCCAAGCGTCCTTGGCGTTTCCGGAAAGATTGCTAAATCCCAGCACCGCCACCGTACGCACCGCGCCGACACGATTTGCCGGCCGGTGCGGCCAGAATCGCCAGCCGGCAAGTAGCACGATGGCGACTAAGGCGGTCAGGGCAAATCCGACCGACCACCGGTACCGCTCGGTGCGGCCGCCGCTCGCAAGAGCCTGCGGGATCTGCGGCATCGAGGCACCCTCGACGCCCCGAATCACGGGCGCGACGAAGCGGTATCCGACCTTGGGGACGGTCTCGATAAATTCCGCGCCTTGGTCGTTTTCTCCCAATGCGCGCCGTATCAACCAAATGTGTTTGGTGAGGTTCGACTCGTCGACAAACCCTCGCGGCCACACCCCCTGGATCAGCTCTTCTTTGCTGACCAGGCGCCCGGCTCGCTCCACTAAAAAGACCAAGGTATCGAAAACCTTCGGGGTTAGGGCGATCGACTCGCCGGCGCGCAGCAAGCGACGCTCGACCGGATCGAGTTCAAATTCCCGAAATGAAAAGGTGGATTTGGCCAGCGCAGACATGAGTAGAGGTTGCCTTGAGCCCTCTGCAATGAATCTACCAGAAAAATACCAGGGAAACGGCTAGGACAACCCTGGCTCGACGGCGAGAGTCTGCGCCCTGCGTTCATTGGCCATAAGAACCAGGAGAGAGTCGATGTTCAAGCATTTTGCACAATTGTTCAGCCTGCTCGCTTTTGTTGCACTACTGCCGGCTCGAGCACCGGCGGCCGGCCTGCCACTTGTCATAAGTGCGACTGTCAATTACAGCAGTGCCACGTTAACGATCAGCGGGCAGAATTTCGGCAGCAACCCCGTGGTGACACTCAATAACTCGAACTTCACGACGCTAACCGCGTCGGCGAGTCAAATCGTCGCGAGTTTCCCCAGCGGCTCACCGCCAACGAGCTTCATTCCGGGTACTTATTTCCTGACCTTGCAGTATCGGAATCAATTGCCCTCTATTTTCACGGTGGATATCGGCGCAAACGGACCTCAAGGGCCTCAGGGCGTTGCCGGTCCCGCCGGTTCGCAAGGGCCGCAAGGGGCACAAGGATTGACGGGTGCGCAGGGTGGAGTGGGTCCGATGGGACCTCCAGGACCCATGGGCCCTGCAGGAGCCCCTGGCTCCATGGGGGCTACGGGCGTACCAGGTCCGCAAGGTCCAATCGGCTCGCCAGGAATGACGGGAGCGCCGGGCGCTCCAGGACCAGCGGGCGCTGCGGGCGTAGGGTTACCCGCCACGTGTGCATCGGGTGATGGTGCGGTGTTCTACAACAACGCGTGGATCTGCCGATCAGCGCTGCCGCGGTATGTGGCAAACGGCGATGGCACGGTAACGGACAATCAGACCGGACTCATGTGGCAGATGGAATCGAGCGCCCTTGTAAACCAGAGTTACACGTGGACACTGTCAACCCCCTTTGCTGACGGCTCGCTATTCAATAATTTTCTCGCCAGTCTTAATGGCGGCGAATGGTACTCGCCAGACACCGCAGAATATTCGATTCCCGATTTGGGAGGGGGCGTGTCAGGGCAGGAAATTGCGCAGATTAATGGCGGAAACACCTGCTTTGCGAACCATTGTGACTGGCGAGTGCCTACCCGCGCAGAATTGCGGAGCCTTGTGGAATTCAGCGAAGTGTGTCCAGCACTGCCAGGATTTCCTTGCATCAATCCAATCTTTGGGCCGACGCAGCCGTCCATATACTGGTCGACTACCTCCGATAGCACTTTCTTTGTTGTCGGTAACGACAAGGCATACTGCGTCGACTTCAGCAATGGCAGTGATTGCGAGGATTTCAAAGGCGCCTCGCACTACGCCCGCGCGGTTCGCACCTCCCGATGACGGATGTCATGACGTGTGGATGATGCGCTTTGTTACCGACTCAGATCGAGGTTGCGTGCGCTGACTGCGCCCGCAAGCTTTGTGGTGTTGGAGTTCGCGGGGGTCGGATGCCAGATGTCGCCGTATTGTTGATGCAAAAGTGGCCGAGGTATCTACGCGAGCCATTACGGCGACGTGTAAGGAGCCTTACATGAGCTGGAAGGCGGCATGGATACTATTCGCGACCGCCATCATTGCGGCCCTCGCTGCTACGGGCTTCTGGCATCACGAGCACGAGGCCCTCGGCGCGTTGCGCGACCAAGTCCTGACCGGTGAGCTGCAGCCGATTGCAACGATCTTGAGAGAAAACCAGACGCTCATTCAGGCGCTTGAGTCCGAATCCCTCACCGACAAGGATTTCGGAATCCTGGAAGTCTATCTCGCCAAGATCCGCCGCGACGGGGTGCCGAAGCACGCCGACATGAAGCAGAAGCTCGATGCGCTCGCCGAAAACAACACAGCCATCGTCACGCTGATCAAAGCGTACTCGCCGCACGCAAACACACCGGCTTTCAGCGTCGAAGCGGACAAGTTTCGCAACTATGCCTCCGCCTGGCGAGATCGCTGGAATTCGGTGATGGAACTCTTCATGGCGGGCGGCAACTACGCAGCGTCGCAAGTTCCCTTTCCTACAGGATTCCCCGGCGCCGTCCAGGCGGAGATCGCGTTCTAGAATTTACTGGCGATAAGAACTAGGAGAAGTCGATGATCAAGCATCTTGCACAACTCTTCAGCCTGCTCGCTTTTGTAGCACTACTGCCGGCTCGAGCACCCGCGGCCGGCCTGCCACTTGTCATAAGTGCGACTGTCAATTACAGCAGTGCCACGTTAACGATCAGCGGGCAGAATTTCG
>Ga0210388_10003272_pt1 | contig 12704 bp, 16 predicted proteins | sample IncBWC19OmetaG_FD_155485 | JGI IMG/M metagenome (GOLD analysis project Ga0210388, IMG submission 155485) | Forest soil microbial communities from Barre Woods Harvard Forest LTER site, Petersham, Massachusetts, United States - Inc-BW-C-19-O ... | reverse complement strand
TAAAAACGCCGCCGAAATGACTGTAATGGGTATGGGCGATGATACTGCTAAAATGGTCATGAATGATCCTAATACGTCTATGGAGACTGCATTAGGTCATATTGGATTAAACGCTGCCATAGGTGCTGTCGGTGGAGCATTCTTTACAGGTGCCGTAAGTCCTATCTGGAAGGCTACTATCGGCAATAAGGTTGAATCAGGCCTTAAGTCGCTATTAGATAGCGTACAGTCTACTTCTGGTAGAACATCAGTTCAAGACCTAAGTAAGATGGCTGATATCCCGGTATCTGATGTACTCACTGCCAAAGGCAATGGAGTTCCATTAATCGGTGAGAAGATCGATCAAATGGCCTCTGCTTCTGATTCTAGGGCTGGTAAATCAGCTGCCAAGGCTTTACAAGAAGATTCTGAACGTATTAACAATAAGATAGCCGAAGTAACTACTGGTGATCCCAATTATCTCGAGAACGTACCTAAAGAAGATAACCATACTACTGGCCAGAATGTAGTAAACAGTTTACAAAAAGACCTTGGTAACGAAATAAACGCTACTACAAGCCAAATGGACCAATCGGCTAAGGCTTTAGACCATGCTCCTTTCAGCGTACAAAACCAAGGCCAAACGGCTGATGATATAGCTCAAACCATCATAAATAATAATTGGCATAAAGGCCAATCTGATGCTGATCTTCATTTAATGGAAGATGTATTATCAAAACTAGACAGACAAGAAACTGCTGGTGATCTGCGTAGTTACATGAATAGTCTTAAGAACAAAAATACTGAATCCGCTAATGTTCTTAAGAAGATATTTGGGGATGCAATCGAACGCGCGCATACGGAGTCAGGTGTTCCTGAAGAAGTTATCCAAAATTATAAAGCTGCCCAACAAGGTATGGATAATCTAAACGCTAAATTGGAGGCTTTAAACGAGCACTTACGTATAGGTAAGTTTGATACTCCTCAACAGTTTATCGAAAAAATGACTGAGAAGTACGGCGCTAATCCGGAAGCTGCTTTAAAGAATCTGTCCGGTAAAGCTAAGGCCGACACCATCTCGTTACTGGCCCAAGTATCCCCTGATACGCTGGAAGTGATTCGGCAGCATCACGTAAACGAATTAATGCGTGATTCGATGGTAAATGGGCGCTTCTCTGCTTTGAAATACACTAATAAACTCAATGACTTATCGCCTCAAATACGCGGTTTAGTTGCTGATCCAATTAAACAGCAGCAGTTAAATGCACTTACTCAGTTAGCTCAACATGCAAACGTAAAAGCATCATTTGCTGACAAGCAAGCAGAAAGCCTCTTAAAGAAGATTAAAACACCATTAGCCCTTATAGCTGCTATAAACGGCCACGGTCTTAGGGCTGTTATGGATATCCTTGGCATTCACGTGGCTAAGGAAGGTAAGGAAGCTGTAAAGCTTAGTCTTCTTAAGATGTTATCATCTAGTCAGCCAGCCAATGCCGAAGGCTTCCAGTCAATGGCTAACTTCATCAGTAACGTATATAAAGGCCAGAATACGATTGCCAAGAGCGTAGCCAATGTACTTGGAACTGGTAGTAAAGTAGCTATTATACATTATCTTCCAACCCAAGAAGATAGGGATAAGCTTCAGAAGCAGATCGATAAAGTAACTCACGATCCAAATAAAAGCCCACAGAGTTCTTTAGGCCATTACATGGACCAGCATCAGGCTGCCATGCAAGCAATCACTAATAAGCAAATACAGTATCTAAACGGTTTAAAGCCTAAAGATGCTATTATTAGTCCTTTAGAGCCAGCTGTTACTGCATCTAAAGCCGCTATGGCTAGATACAATAGGGCGATGGATATTGCACTTAACCCTATGATTTGTCTAAAGAAAATCAAAGATGGATCACTCCAGGCCACAGATTGCACTGATTTATCGAACATGTATCCTTCCTTAAGGAATAGCATTGCTAATCAGTTTACAGCTGAAATGAGTAAAGGCTTTAGCAAGGAAGAAGCGCCGTCGTATAAAGCACGTATGGGATTAAGCCTATTCTTAGGTACGCCGTTAGACAATACAATGACTCCTCAATCGATCATGGCAGCACAACCTAAGCCTCAGCAAGGTCCTCAACAGCCTCCCGCACCGAAGGGTAAAGGCAAGGGATCTCCTTCTAAAATGTCCAATAAATCCAGTAACTTAGCTAAGACTGCAGACCAAGCTGCAGAAACGGATCGGTCTGACAGGGACTAATACCCCTTAATGACTGGGACACACAATGTTCCTAAACCTATCAGGAGTCAAGTAAATGGCCTCGCGCCCTATGTTATCCCCGTTCCCAGTCATTATCGACGGGGACATGACCACTACCCTTACCTCTAGTGTTACGGTCATTCAAAATACCTCCCATATCTCTTACGATGTAAATTGGTCTGGATCTTCTCCGGTCGGTACGATATTCGTTCAAGTTTCAAATACGTATGCTCAAAACGCTGCAGGTCAAGTCTCCGAAGCTGGTGACTGGATTAGCATTCCTTTATCTGTTACTCCTGCTGTTTCTGGCAATACTGGAACAGGCTTTATTGACGTTCAAGGCATATCTTCTTATGCCATCCGTATGCAATACGTTTCAACCTCTGGTTCTGGAACATTAAACGTTACTATTACAGGTAAGGTTGATTAAATGCCGGGTGGTTTTTACACCTTTTACCCGCCTAGTAACGCTACTGTCGTTACGAGTATAAACGGGCAATCAGGTGATCTCACATTAGTCGGCGGCCCTGGTATTAATGTTACCACTGCAGGTCCTGTCATTACCATATCGAATACAGGCGTTTTAAGCTGGAACGGCGCTACTGGCGTTGTGAACTTGCTTGCTGGTGCCAACATAACCATAACCGACATGGGTGGTGGTGACTTTACTATTGCTTCAACTGGTGGTGGAGGCGGTGGTATATCGACTATTGGCCCATTTGACTCAGAAGCAATCCCTTCAGCTGATGCCTTAACTATCAGTGGTACAAGCCTTATAGCTCAGTCTGCATCCATGACTGTCCCTGGTATGGTTAATACCATGGCTCAGACCTTCGCCGGTAATAAGACCTTTAACGGTACTATTACGGCAGCTAACCTGTCCGGAACTAATACTGGTGATGTAACTATTGGAACTGCCAATGGTTTAAGCCTTGCAGGACAGGTATTATCGTTAGGTTTGGCTTCTTCTACTACTACAGGTGCTTTGAGTTCGACTGATTGGAATACGTTTAATTCTAAAGGTTCTGTTAGCTCAGTAGCTTTAGCTGATGATACTGGTTTATTCACGATTACTGGAAGCCCTGTCACGACTACAGGAACCCTTACCCTTGCATCTTTGAATAGCCAAGCTACTAATACCTTCTTTGCTGCTCCAAACGGCTCTGCTGGTGCTCCTAGCTTCAGGGCTATCATGCCAGCTGATGTTCCGACTTTGAACCAGAATACGACCGGTACGGCCGCTAATATCACTGCTACTAGCAATAGCACTCTGACTACACTTAGTGCTTTAAGCCTTCCCTTTAGCCAAGTAACTGGAACAGTGCCAGTGCCTCAAGGTGGTACAGGCGATACTTCATTCGTTGTCGATCAGTTAATAATCGGTGGTTCTACTACTACCGGACCTTTGCAGCAAGTAACTGCAGGTACTTCTGGTCAAATTCTTATGTCAAATGGTGCTTCTGCGCCTACTTGGCAGCCCACTAGCGTCATTCCGGGCACTATATCGAATATATGTCATTATACCAATACTTCTACGACTTCTAGCTTTACTAGTTCAGCAATTGTACCCTTTGATACTACTGACTTTGAATCTCCTTCTGGATCATTCAATCACACGACCAATACATGGACTGCTCCGGCAACTGGATATTATTATGTGAGTACGCGCGTATGTTACTTATGGACTAGTTCTTTAGAAGCAGAAGGAAGTATATCTATACAGAAGAATGGTGGAGCTAGTCAGGTTGGATATGCTCCATTTGTAGTTCCTGCTACTACTTCCACAACCTTTAATAGCTTTACTTGCATAGAAGTAATCAACATGACTGCTGGTGATACTTTTACTATCCACATAACTGCAAATACTAGTGGTAATAGCTTCGCTACTCCTAGTCCAGCAAGTCAAACTTTATCAATATATAAGATAGGATAATAAATGAGAGTATTTAATAAACAAATCGCCACGGCAATGCCGATGAATACAAGCGGTTTTAGCCCTGCAGTTCAATTAAAGTCGATTCTGTACTATAGCGTCGCAGCTATCGTAAGCGGCACTCCTGATGGAACTATTTACCTCCAGGCTTCTAATGATCCAGAAACTAACGACACTATGCCTAACAATGATCCGCAGCCGCCTCCGACTAATTGGGTAACGATCACTAACTCCCCCTTCGTATTGACTTCTTCTGGTGAGACCATGTGGAACGTACGCGATATAGCTTATAACTACGTTCGCGTTGGTTATACTGATGCTTCTGGTGGTACTAGCACTGCCACAATGACGATTATTGTGAATTGTAAAGGTATGTAATGAATAACTATATAGATTTACCGGAAGAAGGCGGCGGTCTAGGAGTAACCAGTCTAAACGGATTGACTGGTGCTTTAACACTTGTTGCTGGTTCTGGAATAACTATTACGCCTAGCGGATCTTCGCTAACTATTGCAGCGACCAATGCCGGTGCGGTTACTGCAGTTACTGCCTCCAGCCCTTTATTTAGTTCTGGCGGTACTACTCCTAACATTACTATACAGCAAGCTACTACCAGTGAAGATGGCTATTTATCGGCTGCTGACTGGAATACATTTAACAATAAACAACCCGCCGGAAGCTACATTACGGCATTGACTGGCGATGTAACTGCTTCTGGTCCTGGATCGGCCGTAGCTAGCCTCACCGCTACTACCAACAGCACGTTGGTTACTTTAAGTGCTTTAAGCCTTCCCTTCTCCCAAGTTACGGGCACTGTACCGATATCTCAAGGTGGAACCGGACAGACTACTGCTCCTAATGCCATTAATGCTTTGTTACCGTCTCAAACTGGTAATTCGGGCGACTTTTTAACGACTAATGGCACTGTAGCCTCATGGGGACCGGGCAATGCCGGAACAGTCACCAGCGTAGCTTTATCGGTCCCTGGTATCATTTACAGTGTTTCTGGAAGTCCAGTTACATCTTCGGGAACTTTAACTTTAAATGCCTTAGTTCAAAATGCCAATACTGTGCTCGCAGGTCCAACTAGCGGCGCTGCTGCAGTTCCATCATTTAGAAGTTTAGTTGGTACTGACTTTACTGGATCATTTACTTCTGGTTCAGTTATATTTGCCGGAAGCACTGGCGCTTTAAGCCAAGATAATTCCAATTTTTACTGGAATGATACTACTTTTAACTTGGGTTTGGGAGTTATTCCAGCTACGAATGCTGCCATGGATATCGTAAATACATCATTGGCTTCTAAGGCTATACAAACTACGGGTTATGGTGTGGGTTCCACTATACCATTCCGTGGTAGATTCGCCAGGGGCACTAGCGGAACTCCTGCAGCTGCACAAGCTGGTGACAATTTATCCGTATTAAGTGGTAGAGGATATGGAACATCTCAATTCGCTGCAGCTAGCACTGGTATCTTAAATATTGTAGCTGGAGAGACCTTCACTAATACGTCTAATGCTACGTACTTACAATTTGAAGTAACTCCTACAGGTTCTGTTACTGCTGCAGAGGCAATGCGCGTTAACTCTACTGGTAACGTATTAATAGGTACTACGACTGACTCTGGTACCCAAAAACTACAGGTTGTCGGTAATTCGGCTGTTGGAACAGTTACTTCCGGCATATGGCAGGGAAGTGTTCCAGCCGTATTGTACTCAACTATTCCTACTCAGGCGGTCGCTGCACTTAATATTGATTGGAGCACCGGCAATTTATTTACTAAGACTTTAGCAGCTAACTCTACGTTTACATTCAGTAATTTGCTTTCTGGACAAACCATTGTAGTTAGATTGACCAATACTGCTTCTAACTTTACTGTTACATGGCCCACAGTTAAATGGCCTAACCAGACTGCTCCTACAATGACTACAGGTGCCTTTTCTGATGTATACACATTTGTATACGACGGCGTTAACGTTTACGGATCATTCGTGCAGAACTTCTAATGGCTGTTAAATTTCCTTTTTCATTCTGGAAGACTGAATACCCACTGATTGTGGCAACTGGTGGTACTATTACGACCAATGGTGCTTACCGCGTGCATAAATTCACTGCTTCTGGAACATTCCAAATCACTTCAGGTAAAGGAAGCGTATTCGCTCTGATTCTTGGAGGTGGTGGAGGCGGCGGCCCTACTTCTACTACTGCTACTAAGGGTGGAGGCGGTGGTGCTGGCGGCATTATATTCCCCACGGCTACCCTAGGAGTTGGAAGTTACACTGTCACTATAGGTTCTGGTGGTTCTGGTGTGTCAGTCCCAACCAATGGTGGTAACTCAGTATTCAATGGTAATACTGCTTTAGGTGGTGGCGCTGGCGGCATAGGTGGTACATCGCCTACTGTAGGCGGTAATGGTGGTTGTGGAGGCGGTGGTGGTGGTTCATCCACAACTGCTAGGTCGGGTGGTACGGGCAGCCAAGGGTTTGCTGGCGGTAATAATAATGCTAGTAGTTCAGGTACCGGAGGTGGTGGTGGTGGTACTGCATTTGCAGGTGCAGCTGGCTTCCCTACTACTGGCGGCAAGGGCGGAGACGGTACATTCTCAACTATCACTGGCAGTAACATCGAGTATGGCGGCGGTGGTGGTGGTGTCGGAACTAGTGGTGCAGGTGCTGGTGGTTCGGGCGGCGGCGGCGCTGGTAATTCGACTTTAAGTGGTACTGGTGGCGCTGGCACTAATGGTTTAGGTGGTGGAGGCGGTGGTTCCAATACTGGTGGTGCAGGAGGTAGCGGTGTGGTTATATTAACCTACCGTTATATGTAGTGGTGTACGCTCAGATATTAGCTGGTATAGTTATGAATACGATAGTTTTAGACGATGAGTCGCTAATACCATTATTTTCAGCAGGTTTTGATTACTTTATAGAAATCGATGGCTTAGAACCACTGCCTGGCGTTGGTTGGTCATATGATGGTACGAATTTTACTCCACCTAGTGGGGATGGACAATAAATGGCTAATTTCTTTGCATTTTACCCTCCTAGGGGAGGCGGCGGCTCAGGTTCTGGAGTATCCAGCGTAAATGGAGCTACAGGCGCCGTAGACATATTAGCAGGTTCTGGGATCACGGTAACTACTGTAGGCGACGATATCACTATATCGAGTGCTGGCGGTGGTACGGGGATAATTGTTCAATTATTCACGCTTACCCCCCTTGACATAGCCAATGGATATGTTACACTTAGCAGTGCTCCGACGTCTCAAATGAGTACAATTTTATTAGTTACTAGCGGTCCTAACCAATTTTATGGTTCGGACTTTATTATAAATGATGGTGACCATTTATCGTGGGCTGGACTTGGTCTAGACGGTATATTGGCATCAGGCGACACTTTAACAGTAAGTTATTTTTAATGTTTATTTACAAAATGACTAATTTAATCAATGGTAAACGATATATAGGCCAAACTACTGGAACCTTAAAGCGTAGACTATTGACTCACAAGTACGGTAAAACTCGTGTCGGTAATGCCGTTAGAAAGTATGGCCCAGAGAACTTTAAAATTGAATTGGTTTGTAAAGCTGTAGATCAAAGTGAACTAAATGCGCGAGAAATATCGACAATTAGACTATTTAAAACTTTACTTCCGAATGGATATAATGTAGCATTAGGAGGCAATCGTTCAAAAAGAATTGCTTCTCCTATGAAGGGTAAAAAGCACTCGGAGGCTACTAAATTGAAGATGAGTTTAGCGGCTAAGAACAAACCTAAAAGTAAAGAGTCTGTACTAAAGATGATCGCATCTAAAAAAGGTGTCAGACCTTCAGCTGAAGCTGTAACTAAGCGAATTGCCGCCAGAATTGGCAAATCTATAAAGGGTAGATCAGTTATTGACCTGTCTACTAATAGAATTTTTAAATCTGTAACAGAAGCCAGTAAAGAGACTGGCATTCCAAGAAGAACTTTGAACCGTAAATTAAGTAACAATAATTCTAGTATTCAGTATCTAAAGGAGATAACATGAGTCAGATCCAAACTAAGTTTATCGCAAATAACGCGGTAACAAATGCTAAGCTGGCACTTATTCCAGCCCATAGCTATATCGGTAATAATACCGGTTCGTCTGCTACAGCAGCTTATATCACTAACACTCAACTCACGGCTGATCTGAACTTGTTCACGTCCAGTCTGCAAGGTTTGGTTCCCGCTTCTGGTGGTGGAACTACTAACTTCCTGCGCGCTGATGGTACATTTGCTGCACCGCCTACTAGCAGTGGTACGGTAACTTCAGTCGCTTTGGCTGATGGTTCTACTACCCCTATATTCGCTATTAGCGGCAGCCCTGTAACGACTTCGGGCACCTTGACCATGACTCTTGAGAGTCAAACGGCTAATACCGTATTGGCAGGACCTGCTTCTGGCGGTGGTGCACAACCTTCGTTTAGACTGTTGGTATCGGCTGATATCCCGAATAACGCCGCAAATACGACTGGAACGGCTTCAAACGTTACTGGTATCGTGGCTATTGCTAACGGCGGTACAGGTCAATCGACGGCTAATGCTGCCTTTGCTGCATTGTCGCCTATGACCACTGCTGGCGATTTGATCTATGAAAACGCTACCCCGGCACCTGCTCGCTTAGGCATTGGATCGGCTGGTCAAGTATTGACTGTCGTTTCTGGTTTACCGGCTTGGGCTACTCCGGCTACTGCTGGCGTGTCTGTTGTTGGTACGTTTAACTCGCAAGCTTCTTCGGCTAACGGTCTGGTCATTTCTGGTGCAGATATCTATGCCCAGGCGCCCACTGCTTCCAACCCTGGTATGGTAAGCATTCCGGCTTCGGGTTCAGCACTTAGCTTGTCGACTGCAGCATTGTCTGTGGCTGTTGACGCTGCTACTATTGCTATTAACGGATCGAACCAGTTGACCGGTTTGGCACCGACTGAGCAGAACATTACCTTGGCTTCTGGTGATATCACTAACCAATACGTGGACTTAGCTCACCCGGTTTATGGAACTTCGGCTTCTGCTAACTCGATTGCCCTGTCTGTTGTAGGCGGTCCTGAGCAGCAAAAAACTGTTGACTATACCGTTTCGCTGACTGGCGGTTCTGGTGGTGTTACCCGCGTATCGTTCGCTGGTGATTTAGCTACTGGCGGTAACGCTGCACTTGTATCGGGAGATATTCTCATGATACAGTATAGCTACCTGCTCTAATCGTTAATTAAACCCTAACCGGATGGCGTCATGGCCATCCGATGTTTAAATATAGGATAATACCATGAGTAAAGTATCGAATAAGTTTCTGGCCCAGGTTCCGGCTGATACCCTAAAAGGTAACAATACGGGCTCTACTGCCAATGTAACCGATTTGACTGTATCGCAAGTACAGACTATGCTATCCATACCAACGAGTTCGTCTCCTTTATCGTTGGCTGCGGGTGGTACTGGCACTTCTGCGGCTTCAGCCAATGCGGCATTCGATGCTTTAAGTCCTATGACTACGGCCGGGGATATCATTTACGAAAATGCTACCCCAACAGCCGCTAGATTGGGTATAGGAACTACCGGACAGGTGCTCACCGTATCTTCTGGGTTTCCTGCATGGGCTACTCCGACCAATACTGGAACGGTGACCAGCGTCGCTATGACCGTTCCTTCATTCTTATCAGTGTCTGGATCGCCTATTACTACTTCCGGCACTTTGGCCTTGACTCTGTCTGGTACGGCTTTACCTGTAGCCAATGGTGGAACTGGTGATACTAGTTTTACTGCTTATGCCGTGATAACCGGTGGAACTACTTCTACGGGAGCATTACAGAGTGTTTCTGGCGTTGGTACTTCTGGTCAAGTCCTGACTTCTAATGGTGCTTCTGCATTGCCGACATGGCAAACTGCTAGTGCCAGTGCTTCGCTTAGCTCTACTAGCTATTCGCAGATTACGGCTAGTACGCTTAACACGGCTAGCCCGGGCGCCCTGATGATATATCAAACTCTGCAATGGAATGATTTCTCAGGGTCATATTCAACTACTACTGGATTGTTTACAGTCCCCAATACTGGAAGATATCTCATATGTGTGCAAAGTCCTACATTTACTGGTTTTTCTAGTGGTGAGGAAGCGTACGTGTCGATACAAATCAATGGTACTGGTTTAAGTACGCGTATTAGTCCTAGGGTTTGGATACAATCTAGTAGTTCAGTAGCTTCAATAGGCGGCTCTGCTATGGTGGCCTTAACTGCTGGTCAAACTGTTGGTTTTATAATATCAACAGATAATCAGAGCATTTTATCCGTAAATGATGGCAGTCAATCTGTCGCCTTCTTTAGTATAACACAAGTCCATTAAGAGGTTTAAATTACATGTATGCCAGCTAACAATCGTGTAGACGAAAAACTAGATAAGATTCTTGAAAAAATCTCCAACATTGATGCTACTTTGATTAAACAACATGCAAGTTTAGCTGAGCATATACGTAGAACCGAAATATTGGAAGAAAAGATAAAGCCTATTGAGGTTCACATGACGGAACTCAAGGGTATTGTTAAGTTATTGAAACTAATAGGAATATTCGCAACTATAGTGGAAGTCCTCCACCTTTGGAAGTGGTAAATGGCACGATTTTTGCGTGATCTTTTTTCAGACCGTGGTGGAGTATCGATGGTCCGGGTTATGTCGCTTATAGCGACGTTTATAGCTGGATATGTCGCTATTCGTGGTTTAGAGGAACATGCAGATTTAAATGGCCTTGCGATGCTTTGCGGAACGTTCTTAGGTGCAGCATTCGCTGGCAAGGTGTCTCAAAAAATGGTCGAAACGAAGATAACCGATAAAAGTATTAATCAGTCCGCAGAGGACATAAAGGAATAAAACATGTTTATTATTAACAATATCGAGAGTGCTAAAGAAATCTCGAATTTGGACACTTACCAGCATACGACTAAACTTGCTAGTTTGTACACTGTGTCGATCCAACTTAACGAGATCCCGCCTTCTGGTGTGTCGATTGTCATTAAGCAGAACGGCACGACAATGGCTACTAGTTTAGCTCCTTCGGCTGTTCAGTCGCATATTGAACTCTCGAAACTGCTTAATTGCGCTATCGGTGACGTTCTTCAGGTCGTTATTAGCTCATCCAGTCTTAGCGATACTGGCCCTAATGCCATTAAAGCATTGCTGAACATTCGCGTTGGTCAAGTCTAATACTTAGACACCTTAAAAATCACTGTTACTCCAAGGCGCTGTAGTCTCTCATAAGACGCCTTGGTTAGTCTCCTGACTATGATTACTTTGGGTAGTTTCATTCCGCCTTCCAAACCGAGAGGGCTTCACCGGCTGCCTTTGAAATGCGATTTTCAGTTGAACATGTCGCCAATTGCAGCGCCTCAACCAATGCTAGCACCTTCTCGCTCGGGTTTTCATCACGCCATTTAACACCAGCTTTGAAGTCTGCCAAATCACGTTCATATAACTCAGCTGCCTGTTCAATTTTTTCTTCGTCCGTCATACTAGACTTCCATTATTGATATAAGCTGCCGTATTTACTGCGGTATCTTGGTTATAGTTTGTGAATACCTGCTCGCCAGCACAAATAGCCTTTAAAGCCGTAAAAACCATCATTTTTCGACCTGCATAGTCCTCCAGTTTATAGGAGGCGTTGGCATCATCGGAATGATTGAAAATCTCGCCCAAACCTAATACCAAGCAATCCTGAGCCGTCTCTTTATTGTATACGAATGTATAATATTGGAGTTCGGTCTGATTAACCAGCTTTGTATCTTCAGGAGACAAGGGCAATACCTCACAGATGGCTATTACGTCACCTGCATGCATATGCTGTAGGGCCATTACGCCGCGTCCCATACCTTCGTACATTGAAACTGCTATCTTGTTCACAATTGTGCTCCTTTAAAGAGTTCGGTCATATATTCTTGTCGGTTGTTCTGGTAAAAAATGTAGTCCTGAGTATTATAATAATAGACGCCAGCCGAATAATACATGATCGAATTTGGTACGCCATCCGGCTGCGTATCATTACGGTGCACACGGCCTAATACGCAATGACCTAGTTCATGAAATAACAGGGCTTCTTTACCCTGGTCGTTAACTGAGTTCCAATATATAGGGGATATATCGATTATGGGCGTGCCATTGGTAAACGTGGTGCAGCGGCCATCTTCGCTAGAATTGGGCAAGGATGGGTTAAATTCAATGATTAAATCGGTTATCTGGATGCAATGGCCCTGCTGGCAGCTTGCCTCCTGGAAGGCACTTACCTGCGTCTCAAAGCCGGTTATTTGCAACTGTGCCCCATGGTGAGGAGCACACGACGTAATTGTCATGGCTATAAAGACGAAGAATGAGAAGAACATTTGCTTATCCATATTAACCTCTATACTCCTTATCGGCAGTACCGTATAGAACTTTAGTCCTCATCTTCATCTAAATAATAAACATTGTCATTATTTGACTCATAATAAGCCATTTCAGAGTCAATGGCGCGTGCCTCTTGGTTCCAGGCATTAGAAATGGTCTC
>Ga0210388_10003271_pt1 | contig 12706 bp, 7 predicted proteins | sample IncBWC19OmetaG_FD_155485 | JGI IMG/M metagenome (GOLD analysis project Ga0210388, IMG submission 155485) | Forest soil microbial communities from Barre Woods Harvard Forest LTER site, Petersham, Massachusetts, United States - Inc-BW-C-19-O ... | reverse complement strand
CTCATTAGCATGGTTACATTAGGGAATTTCTGCGGAAACGCGCAGGGTTCGACGACGGTGCCGTAGCTGCCGGTGGCGCCGGCTTCTAGCCAGCGGAGGCTGCTCATCTGGGGGCTGTCGGTGAGCATGCCGCCGTAGGAGGTCAGGTGGTCGGCGACGGCGCCGGGTAGGAAGCGGTTGGTTTCGAGGTCGGGGACGCTGATCGCGCCGACGAAATAGAACATGACGTCGTGGCGGTCGGTTAGTGGGAGGCCGTGGACGACGTTGACGTCGATGGCGTTGCGGGTTTCCTTTTCGGCGAGGGGATATTCGGTTGCGCGGGCGTTGCGCGCTTTGTCGTCGCTGATGACGAGATAGGCGGTTCCAGGGGGATGGGTGCCGTCGGAGCGGACGCCGTGATCGATCAGGGCACGGGCGTGATCGAAGTCGAGGGCGGCGATGCTCATGGTGGGGCGAAAGCCGAGATCGGTGTAGGGTTGAGTGACGCCGCTGTTGAAGTAGGGATTCGCTAGAGTGAGATTGCAGCCGGTGGCGCAATATTTTGGGTCGTATCCGAACGCAAACGCCGACGTGATGGACATGCAGCCGACACGATAGGGGCGTGCCCAGGTTAGGGCGTAGGCTTGGATGCGTTGACCGACCTGGGGCGAGAAGGTTTTCCGAAAGGCTGTGAACTCCTCGGGCGGTAGCTCATCGCGATTGGAGTCGAAGTGGACTCGCACGATGTTGGCTGAAGGAATGTGACGCCTTTTGGCGTAGTAGGAGCCGATTTTTACGCTGAGCGGGTCGGCTGTGTTGATTACGAGCGCGAGCTGCGTCGCATTGAGCGGCCCGGTTGATTCGGGTTGCGGTGTGCGCGATGCCGGCGATGACGAGGATTTCGGGGAGAAGGTGGCGGTAACGACCGCAACCAATATCAACAAGCCCAGCCGGGAGACGGAAGAAATCAACTAACCGTGCGAAACAACGGTTAAGGTGGCCGGGCTGGGGAAGCCGGCGGGCGGGGCGTTCGGGAGTCGGGACATGCGCGATAGTTGGGCCTCGATCAAGCGGTCGCGGTCATGGTCGCCGCTGCCCTGCACGATGGCGACGTGATCGACGGAGCCGTCTTCGCGCAGCCAGAAGCGAATGATGAGCTTGTAGTTGCCGCTGCGGAGCTCCTTGTCGGCGCTCAACTGCTCCAGCACCGCATTCTTGAGAATGCCGGAGTACCAGGCAATGGCGCTCCCGCCCGAACCCATCAGGTCGCGGCCTCCCTTGTTGCCCACGAGTCCAAATGCGTCGCCACCCGCGCCGCCCTCGGCATCGAGACCGAGATGCTCACTGGGTGGCGGCTCGTTCGAGGGAGTGGGGTCCGGATGTTGCTCCGGCTGAGGCGTGACGATCTTTTCCTCGGGCGGTGGCGGTGGGGGCGGCTTCTCTTCCGGTGGCGGGGGTGGCGGCGGCCGGATCAGGTGAACTTCCTGGACGACTTTCTGCTGCTGCACCTTCCCGCCAATCAGGAAGCTGCGGATGAACAGGACACCGCCCGCGAGAATGGCAACGACGCACGCGCCGATCAGGATCGGCACATACGGCTTCTTCTTGCGCTTCGGCGTCATGCCCGCGCCTACTTTGTGAGCCTCTGCGTGACCAGGCCGAGCTGCGTGATTTCCAGCCGGCCCATCAATCCAACACGTCGACCACCTTCTGATACTGGATGGTCGAGTCCGCCTTGATGATGATGGGCAGGCTCGGATTCGCGGCCTTCAATTGGCGCAGCGTGTTCTCGAGCTCGCTCATGGTCACCGGGAAAGTGTCGAGATAAATTGTGCCGTCGGCGGCGATGGTGATCGCCTTTGTCTTGTTCTCGGCGAGGCTGGGTTGTGCGCTCGCCTTGGGCAGGTTGACTTTGATGCCCTGGACCGTTGCGGTCGTCATGATGATGAAAATGACGAGCAGCACGTAGGCGAGATCGAGCATCGGGGTGATGTTGATCTCGTCGTAGACATCCTTGTCACCACTTACCGAGCCTGCCATGTGAACGCTCCGTCAGGAATAGGTTTCGGCGATGCGCGCCACGAATTCGTCGCAAAACACGCGCATGTCGGCATGAATTTCTTTCACCCGGGTGTTCAGATAGTTGTAGCCGAACAGGCAGGGAATCGCGACGCCGAGGCCGGCGACGGTCGCCACGAGTGCGGCAGCGATACCGGGCGCGATGGCGTTGACGTTGACATCGCCGGAGGCGGCGATGGCGGCGAAGGTGATCATGACACCGACCACGGTGCCGAGCAGCCCCAGGAACGGGCCACCGGCGATAGCGATCGTGAGCCACACCATCTGGCTGCTGAGTCGCTGACTCAGACGCGTCAGGGAAGCATCGAGACCCGCGCGGATGGCCTCGATAGATTGCGCGGAGAGCGAGCGCACTCGATCGGCGCCAGCCGCCTTTCCTTCCAAGCGCTTCATGGTCTCGCGCATACCGTGGTGATATAGAGGCCACAGTGTCGAAACGCCGAAAGTGTCACCCTCATCGAGCGCCGCGATCTCATCTTCCGCCACTCCGCCGCCGAGCTTGCGCTCCAGCGCCGCCGGATCCTCGGCAAGCTTGCGGAATTCCACCAGAAAGTTGTTGTTGCCCCGGGCGACCCGCGCCAGGAATACCGTCTTCAACAACATGATGAGCATGGCCATCACGAACATGAAGCCGAGAATGCCGATGACCACCCAGCCGTCGATCGTGACATTGCGCAAGGTGGTGGTGAAGTAGGATTCCTTGCCGCCCTCTTTCTGCGTGTCGCCGCCGTAAACGACGAGCGGGGCCACCATTCCCTGGCTGCGCGCGGCAGCTTTGATCCAATCGGCGCTGCGTGCGGTATTGGAGACTTCGAGCTCGTCGAGCTCGCCGCTGAAATAATTGGCTTTGGCCAATGAGCCACCGACCGTAAGCACACCGCCAATGTCCTGCGCTTGCGCGTCGGCGCGGCCAGCATCGGCGCCGTCGACAAGCAGAGACAAGTGGCCGTCACCAATGGTCATGGCGATGTGGTGCCATTCGCCGGTGGTGAGTTGTCCGGTCTGCGTCACCGTGACGGGCTGGCCACCACCGTTGTAACGAGCGAACACCTGCGTCCCGTTTATCCCGAGCACGAGCTCTTTGCCCTGGTCGGCGAGCTGCGCCAGGTAGGCGTTAGTCTCGGCGGCGTCAAACTTCACCCACGCGGAAATCGTAAAGCCCTTGCCGGTCGCGAGGTGAACCGCGCTGTTCGCCGGGATCGAAATCGCCTGGGCGCCCGCGAACTTCGCACCCGCACCAATCAGCGAGGCCTGATTTACCTCGGCGTCGAATGCGGTGGGCTCACTTTTGTAGGCTGTCACGTCCTGCGGTGTGCCTTTGGCCGCACCAAAGTGATAGATGAGCGCCTGGTTGGCGTCGTAGGTGCCCGCCGGGTCGGCCGCACTGGGGGCAGTCTTGTTGCCGTAGTAGAGGAAAATCTTGTCGGTGGCCGCACCGCCGGTGAGGCGGGGCACACGCACCCAGACGAGCGCGATCTGGGTTTGGGCGTCGAAGCGCTCGATGTGGAATTTCAGCGGTGTCTTGTCGTCGGCGGCGATGAAACGAAAGTCCGAGCCGTCCGGTTTCGCGTCGTTGAAATATTGGAAGTTGCCGAGGCTCAGGCGGATGAGCACCGGCACGTCGGTCGCCGCGCCGGCGATGTCGGCGCCTTTGGGTGAAAGGTCGAAGCCGATTTCCTTCCGATAGGACCAGCCGTCGTCCCACCAGGCGCGCGCCTCCCCGCCCCAGGCGCTGCCCAGGAGGACAAGGCCCAAAATCGAAAAAAAGCGAAGCGGGTGCGTCAAGACTCGATCCCCAGTGCCGGTGATAGGTGAAATGCTACGGAACGCCGCCGCTTGATTATTGGGACGGCGTGTGACGGTTTTGTGGCGACCGTGTTTAGTTGTGTTGTGGCGGGGCGGCGGATGACGGGCTTGCAGGTGGTGGCGCCGCAGCCGCGGGTGCCGCAGACCCCGGCGCCCCCTCCGCCTTCTTCACGCGCAGCTCTTCCGCGCGCTCCTTGTATTCGAGCACGAGATTATCGATCTGCGTGCGCTTGATTCGGGTGAAAGGCTCGGCGCGCTCCATGTAGCTGAAAGCGCCCTGGTGTGCGTATCGATCGAGCACCTCGTTATCGACCTGGTAGAGCGAGTAATTGCGCTCGGCGCATTGATCGAACGCAGCTTTACTCTGGGTGAGTTCCTGCTCGAGGTGCGCCCGCACGGATTCGACGCCGCGCATCTGGGTGATAGTCTCGCGGAATTTGCCGATCAGCTCTTGCATCTTCGCCTTCGTATCCGCCACCTCTTTGGAGCTCCGCTCGTTCGCGGCCTGCGCGGCCGCGAGTTGCCCGGCATCGCGCCCAACGCTCGCCTTTGAGGCGGCGGCCAGCTTCGTGGCAGCGTCGAGCTGTTTCTTGACATCGTCGAGCTCTTTTTTGAGCTTCGTGTTGTCAGCCTGCAGTTGCGCGCGCTCCGTGCTCGCCTGCTGGTATTGCATCATGAGTTGGGCGTTGGCCGCGCCGTTGTTGCCGCCGCTGCGCTGAACTTGCGCCGAAGCATTCGTGGAGAACAGCGCGCTGCAGACCGCCGCCAGCGCGACGAGCCGTCTCGAAGTACCACTGTTCACTTCCACACCTCCCTTTTAGAAGCGCGCGTTGAGGTCGACTTGCAAGATGTCGAGACCATAACGAGGGCCATCGATCTCGTTCGAGCTCATGTAGCGCACTCGCAACCACGTATCCCTCGCGAGGCCGAACGAGGTCCAGATGTAATACCCGTCCGCGTTCGTGCCGCCCTCGTGGAAGTCCGCATCCGTCCACGCATCGAGCACTGCATCCCGCTTCACGTAGCGGTAGCCAACCGCCACGCGCCACGCAGCGAACCGATCGACTACCGGGGTACCAAAGCTCACCTCACCCACATAGCCCGTGTTCTCTTTCGAGGGCATCTGTTCCTCGGTCAGCGCCTCGACGTCAGCGAGGTTGTAGCCGATGTTACGTACGCCTTCCCCGGTTACGGCCAGTGAATAGCTGGGCGAAAAGTTGTGCTCGAAATTGCCAGCGAGATCGACGAGCCGGAAATGCGCGGCGAGCGCGAACAGGTTGCTCGTGTTGGTCGGATCGGTGCTGTTCACGATGTCGAACATCGAGTTGCCGCTCTGTACGAAGGCTGGTGCCGTATAGTTGAGGAGGGTCGAGTCCGGCAGATTTCTCTGCCCCGTAACGTGCAGGAAATCGTAGTAGGCGGCGCCGAAGCGCAAGTGGTCGGAGCCGTCGTTGAAGCGCAGATTCGTCCCGATCTGGCCGCCCACCATCCACTTGTTTTCCTGGTTGGCGAGCGGGACTTCCAACATCGGGAATGCGCCGAGCGTCATATAGACGTGTGAGCGGTCGAAACCGCCCGGGCCCCAGCCGAGGCGCAGCGTGTCGGAAACGCCCTCGAACGTCAGATCGCGGGCGAAAACTAGCTCCGTCGGCGAAAACCAGGGGTTGGGTATCCGTCCGAAATTGGCGGTGGAGAACGACAGTTTGTCCAGCGTGTTCGTATTCCAACGGATGTATGCCTGATCGATACCCACTGTATAGCGGTTACCGTATTGGCCGAGCGTCTGACTCTCGGATCCCGCGACACTGGTGAGTGACCCAGAGGCGAGGCGGATAAAGGCTGTCAGATAGGGCGAGATGTCGCCCTCCGCGCCCAGCCGCGCCCGCAACCGAAAGCGGTTGCGGTCATCCGTCGTGTCCAGAAACGGATAAGTGGCCTTCAGGATGCCGCCGGCTGTATTGATCGCGTTGTAATCGAAGATCTGGTTCTGCGAATTGTCGCGAGGGAAGATGTCCGACTGCTCGCGGAAAGTCACGTCTCCGAAGACGTGCACGCGCGAGAGCCACTCCGGCAACGCTCCCGGCACACCCCATTTCTCCTCTTTGGCTTCCTTGACGACGTCGGCGACCACCGCCGGCTTCACTTCCTCGGCCACCTGCTTGCTGATCTCGTCTTTGACGATCTGCGGCACGTAGGGAACGCGCACCGCGTTCTCCTCTTCCTTCGCCTGCGCGGCATTCTTCGCCGCCAGGGCTGCCGCATCCGCCGCGGCCTTGTCGGTCGCCTGCTTGACGAGTTGCTGGGCCTGCTCGCGTGTCAACAACCCTTTGTCGACCAACGCCTGCAGGAGGTTGATGACCGTGTTGCGCAGCTCTTCCACGGACTGCTTCTCGGCGGCGTCTTCCGCGTGCACGGCAGGAGCCAGCAACAAGAGAGCAGCAAGCCCGCTGGCTGCCCAGTTATTTCGCAACGACATCCCGGCAAGTCTCCCCAACTTATGCTTTCGAATGCGCGGCACCTACGGTGTGTAGGCCGCGACCGAGGGTGGAATGCGACTCTGCCGATCGCGACGATGACGTCGCGCGTCGGCCTGGCTCCTCGGCCCCAACGGAGTACGGCTAGCTTGCCGAGGCCCGATTACCGTTGCGTGACAAAACCTCGGTTAGAAATTCAGCGAGTCCATCGATGGCGGCGCGGTCTCGGAACAAACGCTCCTTTCCCACTTGCATTCGTGTGCGGACCTCGCCTCGGAATGCCGCGTCCGTCGCGAGCCGGACGGCCAGCTCGATGTACTCGTCCGTCGTGGTCGCGACGAGATCGGGCAGGGCCGCTGCGCGCATGAGACCGCTACCGAAGCGCCCGCGCATGAACCGGCCTTCAAACGCGACGAGCGGCAGACCCGTCTCGAAAGCCTGCATGATGGTGTTGAAGCCGGAAAAGCCGACGCTGTCCAACAGGACGTCGGCTCGTTGCATGAGCCCGAAAAACGCGGCCCGAGGTTGCCAGGGCACCGACACCAGGCAGGCGTCGGGATCGAGGTCGTTGGCCCGGAAAACGGTGGCAACGCGCTCCCGCAAACGCTGCGTGAGGCGGGGAACCGGGGCTTCGAAAAATACGAGCTGACAACGTTGCAAACGCCGGGCGATGGCGGCCAGCACGTTGTCGTACTGGGGCGCGTATTTAAAGGGCATGCCCGGGCACAGTAGGATCGGGCGATCGGCGTCGATTCCCAGCCGGTCGAGATCGACCGCGCTCGGGCACTCCTCGTACGGCTGGTAGTAGCAGCCCACCCCTGGCAATGGCACCAGTCGCTCCGAATAGTGGTCCTGCGCGTGCGGCGGCTCGAAATACTGCGCCGACAGGTAGTAGTCGATGGTCGGCAAGCCGGTGGTCTCGGGATGACCCCAAGCGGCGAGCTGGAGGCGCGCGAGCCGCAGACTCGCGAGCTGCAGCGTCATCGCGTTCATGCCGATCTCCGGGAAGATGAGCACGTCCAGGTCCAGAGATTGGATTGTCTCGACCCATTGCCCCAGGGAGCGGGCGCCCTCGATGAAAAAATCGGCCCGCGCCTGCGCGTGCGTGGTCTCGGCATCCCGGTCGCTGCCCAAATGAATGACTCCGACTTCGAAATGACTGCGATCGAGCTGCTCGATCCATCCTTTCACCAGCGCTCGGTAGACCGAGTGGTCGCGGATGTGCGCCGAAATCACGGCTACGCGAGCCTTCCGGACAGTGCACGCCCCGACGTGCGGCCGCGTCGGGACCTGCCTGCGTTGCCAGCGTGACATGAGCTCGCAGCACAGTGTTCCATGGCGCACGAGCAGCTCCCGGTTAGAGCTATCCTGGTAGGCGAGGTAGAAGGGTGTCGACGCGCCGACGAGACTGAGTTCATCGACAGGGTTCTGCCCCACCCACTCTGCGAATGCAGCGAATTGCTCCGCGAACACCACCCGCGAGGAGCTCACCTCGGACGCGTCCAGCGGCAGGATCGGGACCCGACTCACGGCAGCCATCATGCGAGCATCGGCTCGATCCGGCTCGAGCTCCAGGATGCGTCGCAGGTACTCGCCCGCCGCCTGCTGCTCCCCCATTGCATTGAGCACTTCCGCAAGCGTGCACAAAGCGGTCATGTAATCGGGTCGGAGCTCAAGCGCCCGCTCGCAGGCGGCGCGAGCCTCCTCGTAGCGATACAACTCACGCAACGCGATCGCCTGGCCGGCAAAAGCCTCCGGGAATTCCGGCCGCAGGGCCAGAGCCTGCTGGCAACAGACCAGTGCCTCCGGGTAGCGGCCTAACGCGTTGAGGGCCGAGGCGCGATTGTTCTGCGCGTCGGGATTTTGCGGCTCGCACCGCAGCGCCCGTTCCCGGTACGCGAGGGACTTCATCGGCCGCTGCAACTGTGTGAGCAAGTTGCTCGCGCTGGTCAGCACGGGCGCATTGTTCGGATCGAGCATGAGCGCCCGCTCGTAACTCGCGAGTGCCGCCTCGCGCTCGCCCTCTTCCTGGAGAGCAATCCCCAGATTGTAGTGAGCCGGCACATAATCCGGGGCGAGCTGTGTTGCGCGCCGGTAGCTCGCGAGCGCTTCCGTGCGCCGATTCAGGCGCATGAGCGCCTGGCCGAGATTGTTATGTCCGCGTGGATTGGCGGGCTCGATCCGCAAGGAGTGTTGGTAGCTCGACACCGCTTCAGCCCATTCGCCGTGCGCCAACGCGGCATTCCCGAGCCGACGCCACACGGCCGCATCTTGCGGCTTCAGCCGCACCAACCGGCGCAGGCTCGCGAGCTCTTCGCTGCCGCGCTTCGTCATGTTGTAAATCTCAGCCAACAGGCTCAAGGCATCAGCTTGCGCGGGGCGCGCGCCATCGCCGGCTTTGGCATCATCTCGCGCCAGCAGCTCGCACATCCGCTCGGCTTGCTGGCGCAGGCCGCTGCGCCACAGTTCGACGGCTTGCGCCACGGAGTTGGCAGATTGAGGACCGGCGCTCATATCAATGGTGCGTGAAGGGCGGCACTGCGGGGACTCAAGCGCGCCCGAGCGGCGGCACGGCAAAACTCTCCGGCCGCAGCCCCGCCCGATGACGCCCCCACATCACCGTGTAAGCGGTTTCCAGGTGCCGACAAAAGCGCTGCGTATCGAACAGGGGATGGTTGCCGCGATTGCGCGCCAGGCGAACGCGCAGATCGCCTAGTTGTTCGGGGTCCGAGGCCAACTCCATCGCCCGGGCGGCATACTCCTCCAGCGTGTGAGTTATCAGTTCCGGCAGACCGATGGCCTCGAGCAGACTGGCCGCCACCCGACCCGGGAAGGCATTGCCCAGACAGGTGAGCACGGGCAGTCCCGCCCACAGCGCATCGCTGGCCGTGGTGTGAGCGTTGTAGGGCAGAGTATCCAGAAAGAGGTCGGCCAGCCGCTGCCGCGCCAGGTGCTCTGCCGCCCCCAGGCGGGGGGCAAAAACCAACCGCCCGGCGCTCACGCCGCGATCTTGCGCCTCGCGCCGCAGGTTGCGGGCGGCAGCGGGATTGTCTTCGAGCAGCCAAAGGACGCTGGCGGGAACCTGTTGCAGGAGCTGCATCCAGACAGTGAAGATCGCCGGCGTGATCTTGTAGTGGTTGTTGAAACAGCAGAAAACGAAGCCGTCCGGTGGCAAACCGAGATCGCCGCGCGTCGGGGTAACTTCGGCGATGACACGTCGGTCATCGTTGACCTGGTAACACTCGGGCAGGTACGCGACGCTTTCCGAATAATGGCGGCGCTGCTCCGGCGGCAGCACGATCGGATCGGCCAGGATGTAGTCGATCTGCTCCAGGCCCATAGTGCCCGGGTAGCCGAGGTAGTTCACCTGTACGGGTGCTGGACGCCGTGCCAGAAGTCCCAGGCGGCGAGTCGTGTGCCCTTTCAGATCCATTGCGATGTCGATTTCCAACGATTGCATGAGCTGTACGGCCTGGGTGTCGCTCATCTGTCGTATGTCGATGAAGCGATCGAAGGCTCCCTCGAGGCGGCGGCGCATCGCGCTCGAATCGTCGGGACCGAATGAGATCGCGATAGTCTCGAAGCGCTGGCGGTCATGCGCTTCGAACAACCCGGCGGTCAACGCTGCGGTGGCGTGCTCGTGGTAATCCGCGGATAAGTAAGCGACCCGGATCTTTTCGTGCTCATAGCGGGCACCGTTCCACGGTAACCGCGCAGCCGCGGGTAAAAGGGTATCGACATGAATCCGGGCGCAGCGCAATTGCAACTCGGGAGAGTCGGACATCGCCAGGAACGTGAACGGCTGGATGACGGGCTGGGCCGCGTGTACCCCGGCGGCAATACGGGCGCTGGCCTCAGCGTACTGCGTCCAGTCGCAGCAAGCGAGTCGGGCTCCGAAGGCCGCACCCAGTGCCCGCTGGTGGTCCGGAACGAGATCGAACAGCCGCTCGAAGTGCCGGGCCGCTTCATCGTAGCGCTTGAGCTGCTGGAGGGTGTTGCCGAGGTTGTTGTGGGCTTCAGCGAATGCGGGGTTGAGCTCGAGCGCACGCTCGTAGCAACGCAGCGCCGCCTCGTAGGCGCCTTGCTCGTGACGCGCAATGCCGAGGTTGTTGTAAGCGATGGCATAACCTGGATCGATCTCGATGGCGCGCTCGTAGCTCGCCATGGCCTCGGCACGACGGTCCAGTCGCATGAGCGCCTGTCCCAGATTATTGTGGGCCCGGACGCTGCCGGGCTCAATCACCAACGCAGCGCGATAACTGGCTGCGGCCGCGGCGAACGCGCCACTCGCAAGCTCCTCGTTGCCGCGTTGACGGAGCCTGGCGGCATCGGCGAGTGTGTTCATTTCTCAGGTGCGCGCCAGCGGGGGTACGGCGAAACTCTCCGGTCGCAGCCCGTCCTGTTGACGCCGCCACATCATCGTGTAGGCGGTTTCAAGGTGACGGCAGAACCGGGCCGTATCGAACAGCGGATGACTGCCCCGGTTGCGCGCGAGGCGGCTGCGCAGTTCGCCCAGCTGTTCAGGGTCCGAGGCCAACTCCAGCGCCCGCGCGGCGTACTCCTCCGGTGTGTAGGTTACCAACTCCGGCAGGCCCACGGCGTGCAGCAAGCTGGCCGCTACGCGGCCGGGGAAAGCATTGCCCAAACAGGTCAGTACCGGCAGCCCTGCCCAGAGCGCATCGCTGGTCGTCGTGTGCGCGTTGTAGGGCAGCGTATCCAGGAAAAGATCGGCGACGCGCTGCCGTGCCAGGTGCTCCGCAGCCGGTAGCCGCGGGGCGAATACCAACCGCGCCGCGTCGATATCGCGGCTGCGTGCCTCGCTCCGCAGATTTCGCGCGGCCGCCGCATTGTCCTCCAGCAGCCACAGCACGCTGCCGGGGATCTGTTGCAGTAACTGCATCCAGACCGTGAACGTCATTGGAGCGATCTTGTAGTGGTTGTTGAAACAACAGAACACAAAGCCGTCCGACGGCAGACCGAGCTCGCCGCGCGTCGGCGTATGCTCGGCGATGACACGCCGGTCGTCGTTGACTTGGTAACACTCGGGCAGATAGGCGACGCTTTCCGAGTAGTGGTCGCGCTGTTCCGACGGCAGCACGACCTGATCGGCGAGGATGTAGTCCATCTGCTCCAGGCCCATCGTACCGGGGTAGCCGAGATAATTGACCTGCACCGGCGCCGGGCGGCGCGCGAGAATTCCAGGACGACTCTCCGCGGTATAACCCTTGAGGTCGACGGCAATATCGATTTCCATCGATTGCATGAGCTGGGCGGCCTGCGTGTCGCTCATGTGTCGTATGTCGATGAAGCGATCGAACGCCCCCCGCACGCGCTCGCGCAGGGGACTCGAATCGTCGGCGCCGAATGAGATAGCGATGGTCTCGAAACGCTGCCGGTCGTGAGCCTCGAACAGTCCGGCCATCAGCATCGAGGTCGCATGCTCATGAAAATCCGCGGACAGGTAAGCGACGCGTATCCTCTCGTGTTGATAGCGCGCTCCGTTCCACGGCAGCCGCGCTGTGGCCGGCAACTGTTCGGCGACATGAATCTGCGCGCAGCGCAGCTGCAGCTCGGGAGAGTCGCAGATCGCCAGAAAGGCGAACGGTTGAATGACGCACTGACCCGCTTGCACGGACCCGGCGACCTCCCGGCAGGTTTGCTCGTATCCAGCCCAATCGCAACACGTGAGACGGGCGCCGAGGGCTGAGCCGGGCGCCAGCGGAAAGTTCGGTTCGATTTCGAGCAGGCGCGCGTAGCAGGCGGCAGCTTCCTCTGGCCGCTTCGCGCCCAGCAGTGCTCCGGCACGCTGTTCCAACGCTTCGGGCAGTTCCGGCCGTAGGGTCAGGGCACGGTCGCAATACGCGACCGCGTCCTCGAAGCGATTGCTGGCCAACATGATGTTGGCGAGATTGCTCAGCGCAAGGGCGCTGTCGGGCTCCAGCGTCAACGCCCGCTCACAGGCGAGGTGGGCTTCGTCATAGCGATAGAGTTTACGTAACGCACCACCCAAGTTGTTGTAGGCTGCGGCAAAGTCGGGTTTCCGCTCGAGCGCCAGCTCGCAGTAGCGCAACGCCTCTTCCGGCCGCCGCAACGCCAACAGGACGCTTGCGAAATTGCTCAAAGTCTCCGCGTGAACGCAACCTGGCTTGAGCAATAGGGCCCGATCGTAACGCTCGAGCGCAGCCTCCGGACGACCCAGCTTCACTAACGCGTTACCGCTGTTGTAGTGCGCTTCGGCGAAGGAGGGGTCGATCTCCAGCGCACGTTCGTAGCGCGTGAGTGCCGACTCGTAGGCGCCCTGCTCGTGGAGAACGATTCCCAGATTGTTATAACCAATCGCATAACGCGGATCGAGCCCGATCGCGAGC
>Ga0210388_10003268_pt1 | contig 12707 bp, 24 predicted proteins | sample IncBWC19OmetaG_FD_155485 | JGI IMG/M metagenome (GOLD analysis project Ga0210388, IMG submission 155485) | Forest soil microbial communities from Barre Woods Harvard Forest LTER site, Petersham, Massachusetts, United States - Inc-BW-C-19-O ... | reverse complement strand
GTGGTGTGACCTTCGCCGCCCGGCCCCGGGATTTTGCGCAGAAGGTCAACCGCAAGATGTACCGCGGCGCGATGCGCTCCATGCTCTCCGAGCTGGTACGCCAGGATCGCCTGGTCGTCACCGATGAGATCGCGCTGGAGGCACCGAAGACCCAGCTGCTCGCCACCAAGCTGTCCACCTGGTCGTTGAGCAATGTGCTCATCGTCGTCGAAGCGCTGGATGAGAAGCTGCTGCTGGCGGCCCGCAACCTGAAGCATGTCGAGCTGATCGAAGTCGCGCAGATCAATCCGCTGTCGCTGCTGGATCACGAGCGCGTGCTGATGACCGTCGGTGCGGTCAAGCTGCTCGAGGAGAGGTTCCAGTGAACCGCGAACAACTCATGAACGTCCTGCTGGCCCCGCACGTCACCGAAAAGACGTCCACGGCCATGCAGAACCACAACCAGTACTGCTTCCGGGTGAGCCGCCAGGCCACGAAACCCGACATCAAGGCCGCGGTCGAACTGATGTTCGAGGTCAAGGTGCGCGGTGTGCAGGTGGTGAACGAGCCCGGCAAGGCGCGCAAATTCGGCAAGCTGCAGGGCCGTACCCAGGACTGGAAGAAAGCCTATGTCAGCCTGGCCGAAGGCCAGACGATTGATTACGAAGCCAAGGCAAAGGCCTAACGCTCATGGCACTCATCAAGTTCAAGCCGACCTCCCCCGGTACCCGCACCGTCGTGCGCATCGACCGCTCGCACCTGCACAAGGGCGGGCCGTACGAGCCGCTGACGGTGGCGCAGAACAAGACCGGCGCGCGCAACCATTTCGGTCGCATCACCACCCGCCACGTCGGCGGTGGTTCGCGGCAGAAGTACCGCATCATCGACTTCAAGCGCGACAAGGACGGCATTGCCGGCACGGTCGAGCGCATTGAATACGATCCGAACCGTACCGCGCACATCGCGCTGGTGCTGTACACCGACGGCGAGCGCCGCTACATCATCGCGACCAAGGGTATGGCCGCCGGTGATGAAGTGCGCAGCGGCTCCGATTCGGCGATGAAGCCGGGCAATGCGATGGCGCTGCGGCATCTGCCGGTCGGTTCGACGGTGCACAACGTGGAGCTGAAGCCCGGCAAGGGTGGGCAGCTGGCCCGCAGTGCCGGATCCTCCGTGCAGTTCACTTCCCGCGAAGGGCTGTACGCCTTCCTGCGTTTGAAGTCCGGTGAGAGCCGCAAGGTGCACATCGACTGCCGCGCGACCCTGGGCGAAGTCAGCAATGACGAGCACAATCTGCGCAGCTACGGCAAGGCCGGTGCGATGCGCTGGCGCGGCGTGCGGCCGACGGTGCGTGGCCTGGCCATGAACCCGGTCGATCACCCGCACGGCGGTGGCGAGGGCAAGTCCGGCCAGGGTAATCCGCACCCGGTTTCCCCGTGGGGCTGGAATACCAAGGGCAAGAAGACCCGCAACAACAAGCGCACGGACAACATGATCGTGCAGCGTCGCAAGAACAAGGTGCGTTGAGGAACATATGCCGCGTTCAACGAAAAAGGGCCCGTTCGTCGACCTGCACCTCGCCAAGAAGGTCCAGGTTGCCGCTGCCCGCAACGACCGCAAGCCCATCAAGACCTGGTCGCGCCGCTCGATGATCGTGCCCGACATGGTTGGCCTGACCATTGCCGTCCACAACGGCCGTCAGCACATTCCGGTGCTGGTGTCCGAGAACATGGTGGGTCACAAGCTCGGCGAATTCGCCCCCACGCGCACCTTCAAGTCCCACTCGGGTGACAAGAAGGTCGAGGCGGCGGGTTAAGAGGCATCCATGGAAGTATCAGCAAAACTGCGCTACGCGCGCATTTCACCGCAGAAGTGTCGTCTGGTGGCGGATACCGTCCGCGGCCAGCCGGTCAACACTGCGCTCAACGTCCTGAAGTTCATGCCCAAGAAGGGCGCCGAACTGGTCTACAAGGTCCTGTGGTCCGCGATCGCGAACGCGCAGGAGAACAAGGGCCTGGACGTCGACGATCTGAAGGTCGCGCGCATCATGATCGATGAAGCGCCGGTATTGAAGCGTTTTGCCGCCCGCGCCAAAGGCCGCGGCACCCAGATCATCAAGCGCAACAGCCATATCACCGTGGCCGTGAGCGACGGCAGGAAGGACTAAGGCATGGGTCAGAAGGTCAATCCGATCGGCATTCGCCTTGGCATCACGCGCGACTGGACGTCGAAGTGGTATGCCGACAAGAAGCAGTTCCCGTTGCTCATTCACACGGACTTCCGCGTGCGTCAGTTCCTGCACAAGAGGCTGCTCGAGGCTTCGGTGAGCCGCATCCTCATCGAGCGTGCCGCCAAGCGCGTGAACATCACCATCCAGACGGCGCGTCCGGGCATCGTGATCGGCAAGAAGGGCGAGGACATCGAGAAGCTGCGCCAGGCGACGGCGAAGCTGCTGTCCATGAACATCAATGATGTGCGCATCAACATCGCCGAGATCCGCAAGCCCGAGCTGGATGCGCAGCTGGTGGCCGACAGCATTGCCCAGCAGATCGAGAAGCGCGTGATGTTCCGCCGCGCGATGAAGCGCGCCGTGATGAGCACCATGCGCAGCGGCGCCCTGGGTGTGAAGGTGCGCGCCTCCGGTCGCCTCAACGGAGCGGAAATCGCCCGCACCGAGTGGTCGCGCGAAGGCCGCGTGCCGCTGCACACCTTCCGCGCCGACATCGATTACGGTCTGGCCGAAGCCCACACCACCTATGGCGTCATCGGCGTGAAGGTGTGGATCTTCAAGGGTGAGGTCTTCGAGGCCGCGCGCCCCGAAGTCGCTGCCGAAGTGACGCCGGAAACCGGCGCTACGCCCCCGGTGCCGGCGGCCGGCACCGACCAGCCGACGGCCGTTTAAGAGACGACGATAGAGCACGATCATGCTGCAGCCCAAGCGCACCAAGTACCGCAAACAATTCAAAGGCCGCAATACCGGTCTGGCCCAGCGTGGCAGTTCGGTTGCCTTCGGCGAATTCGGCCTGAAGTCGACCAGCCGCGCGCGCATGACGGCCCGCGAGATCGAGGCCGCGCGTCGCGCCATGGCGCGCTACGTGAAGCGCGGTGGCCAGATCTGGATCCGCGTGTTCCCGGACGTGCCGATTTCCAAGAAGCCCCTGGAAGTGCGCATGGGCAGCGGCAAGGGCAACATCGAGTACTGGATTGCGAAGGTGCAGCCCGGCAAGGTGCTCTTCGAAATGGAAGGTGTGGATGAGGTGACGGCCCGCGAGGCGTTCCGCCTGGCAGGTTCGAAGCTCTCCGTGTCGACGACATTCGTGAAACGGCAGGTTCGATAAATGGACGCCAAAGAATTGCGCGCCAAGTCCGCCACGGAGCTTGCCGATGAGCTCATCAAGCTGCGCCGGGAGCAGTTCTCCCTGCGCATGCAGCGTGCGACCGGACAGGCCATCAAGCCGGACAAGTTCGGCAAGGCTCGCAAGAGCATTGCCCGTCTGAAGACGGTGCTGCGCGAAAGCGCTAAAGACAGCGCTGGAGAGAAGAAGTGACGGTAGAAGCAAAAGGCCAACGCACCCTCACCGGTCGCGTGGTCAGCACCAAGATGCAGAAGACCATCGCCGTCGAAATCGAACGGCTGGTCCGCCACGGCATGTACGGCAAGTTCATCCGCCGCACGACCAAGCTGCTGGCGCATGACGAAGAGGGCAAGGCCAAGGAAGGCGACACCGTCGTCATCGTGCCGTGCCGCCCGCTGTCGCGTCACAAGTCCTGGAAGGTCACCTCGGTGACCAGCCATTCACAGGGCGGCTGAGGAGCAATCGCATGATTCAGACGCGTACCATGCTCAATGCCGCCGACAACAGCGGCGCCAAGACCCTGATGTGCATCAAGGTGCTCGGCGGCTCGCGCCGTCGCTACGCCTCGGTGGGCGATGTCATCAAGGTCAGCGTCAAGGATGCGATCCCGCGCGGCAAGGTCAAGAAGGGCGAGGTGTACGACGCAGTGGTGGTGCGTACCGCTCACGGCGTGCGCCGGCCCGATGGTTCGTTGATCCGCTTCGACGGCAATGCGGCGGTGCTGCTGACCCAGAAGCTGGAGCCCATCGGCACCCGCATCTTCGGGCCCGTGACGCGCGAACTGCGCAACACGCAGTTCATGAAGATCATCTCGCTGGCGCCGGAAGTGCTGTGAGGCAGTCATGAGAAAGTTTCGTAAAGGCGATCAGGTTGTGGTGCTCACCGGCCGGGATAAGGGTCGGCAGGGCGCGGTGATCCGGGTTCTCGATGACGAACAGCTCATCGTGGAAGGCATCAATTTGGTGAAGCGTCACCAGCGCCCGAATCCGCAGGCGGGCAAGCAGGGCGGCATCCTCTCGAAGGAAATGCCGCTGCATGTTTCCAAGGTTGCGATCTGGAATCCGGCCACCAAGAAGGCCGACCGGGTCGGCTTCAAGATCCTGGCGGATGGCAAGAAGGTGCGGCGTTTCAGCTCGAACGGAGAGATGCTCGACGCGTAATGCGTCGGTCATTGCAGCAAAAAGACCTTATGGCAAGACTACATCAGTTCTACCGCGACACCGTGGTACCGAAGCTCAAGGCCGACTTGCAGCTGTCCAATCCCATGGAAGTGCCGAAGATCACCAAGATCACGGTCAACATGGGCGTGGGTGAGGCCGTGGCCGACCGCAAGGTGATGGACGCGGCAGTCGGCGACATGACCAAGATCACCGGGCAGAAGCCGCTGATCTGCAAGTCACGCAAGTCGATCGCCTCATTCAAGCTGCGCGAGGGCCTGGCCATCGGCTGCAAGGTGACACTGCGCGGCGAGCGCATGTACGAGTTCCTGGATCGCCTGATCAGCGTCGCGATGCCGCGCATCCGCGACTTCCGAGGCGTGTCGGCACGAGCGTTCGATGGCCGGGGCAACTACACCCTGGGCGTCAAAGAGCAGATTATTTTCCCCGAAATCCAGTACGACCAGGTCGACCAGATCCGGGGCATGGACATCACAATCACGACGACAGCTACCGACAATAAACAGGGTCGGGCGTTGCTCGAGGCTTTCAACTTCCCGTTCCGGAAGTAAGAGGTTCCAGAAGGCTATGGCGAAGACGAACATGGTCGAGCGCGATAAGCGTCGTACTAAAATCGTGAAGAAGTACGCGGTCAGGCGTGCGGAGTTGAAGGAGCTGATCCGCAGCCCCAAGACTGCGCACGAGGACCGCCTGGCTGCCCAGGCGCAGCTGCAGGCGTTGCCGCGGGATGCGAGTCCGTCGCGCCAGCGCAATCGTTGTGCGATCACCGGCCGCTCGCGCGGTGTGTATCGCAAGTTTGGTCTGGCCCGCGTGAAGATCCGTGAAGTCGCCAATCGCGGCGAGATCCCCGGCCTGACCAAGGCGAGCTGGTAAGGAATAGCCGCATGAGCATGACCGACCCCATCGCCGATCTGCTGACCCGTATCCGTAACGGGCAGACCGCGCGCAAACCCGAAGTGAGCATGGCCTCCTCCAAGATCAAGACCGCGATCGCGCGCGTCCTGAAAGAGGAAGGCTATGTCGCGGATGTCCGCCTTGAATCAGAAGGGCAGAAGACGACCCTCACCATTGGCCTCAAATACTACGACGGCCGCCCGGTCATCGATCGCATCGAGCGTGTCAGTCGTCCCGGCCTGCGCATCTACCGCGGCAAGGACGAGCTGCCGAAGGTTCTCGGTGGCATGGGTACCGTGATCGTCTCCACGCCGCAGGGTGTGATGACGGACAAGCAGGCGCGTTCCATCGGACAGGGCGGCGAAGTCCTGTGCATCGTGGCCTAACGGACAGTTAAGTTATGAGCAGAGTTGCAAAAGCTCCCGTCACCCTGCCCCAGGGCGTGACGGCGACAATTTCCGCGCAAAGCGTCACCATCAAGGGCGCCAAGGGCAGCCTGAGCTTGGCCCTGAAGGGCGGCGTGACGGTGGAACAGGCCGAGAAGGTGCTGAACGTCAAGTACGGCAGCGACGATGCCGTGCGCATGCAGGCCGGCGCCACCCGCGCGCACCTGGCGAACATGGTCGAAGGGGTGTCCAAGGGCTTCGAGCGCAAGCTCGAGTTGCAGGGCGTCGGCTACCGCGCGCAGGCTCAGGGCAAGGTGCTGAACCTGACCCTGGGGTATTCGCACCCGGTCAATTTCGCGGTGCCCGAGGGCATCAGCATCGAGACTCCTACCCAGACCGAGATCCTCATCAAGGGCATCGACCGCCAGGTCGTGGGCGAGACGGCCGCGAAGATTCGCGCCTACCGCCCCCCCGAGCCTTACAAGGGCAAGGGCGTACGCTATGCCGGCGAGAAGATCGAGCTGAAGGAAGGCAAGAAGAAATGAGCACGATCAGCAAGAAGGACCGGCGTCTGCGCCGTGCCGTCAAGACCCGTCAGCACATCCGCGTGCTGGGCGTGGCCCGCCTTTCCGTGCATCGCACGCCGCAGCATATCTATGCGCAGCTGACCGATGCGTCGGGCGCCAAGGTGCTGGCCGCGGCCTCGACGCTGCAGGATGCGGTGAACACGGGTTTGAAGACCACCGGCAACGTGGAGGCGGCCAAGGCCGTCGGTCGCGCCATTGCGGAGCGTGCCAAGGCCGTGGGCGTCACCAAGGTCGCCTTCGACCGCTCCGGTTTCCAGTATCACGGTCGTGTCAAAGCATTGGCCGACGCCGCTCGCGAAGCGGGCCTTGAGTTCTAAGCAGGTATCCCAATCATGGCAAGACCAGAAAGAGGACAATCGGCTGACGAGTTCGTCGAGAAACTCGTAGCCGTCAACCGCACCGCCAAGGTCGTCAAGGGTGGCCGTCAATTCGGCTTTACGGCCCTGACGGTCGTCGGCGATGGCGCCGGCCGGGTAGGCTTCGGCTTTGGCAAGGCGCGTGAAGTGCCCGTGGCCATTTCCAAGGCTATGGCCCAGGCGCGCAAGAATATGATCAGTGTGGCGTTGCGCAACGACACGCTGCACTACGCGATCCGCGGCACCCATGGCGCGACCCGCGTGCTGATGCAGCCGGCCTCGGATGGTACGGGCGTCATCGCCGGCGGCGGCATGCGCGCGGTGCTCGAATGCGCCGGTGTCCGTAACGTGCTGGCCAAGAGTTATGGCTCACGCAACCCGATCAACGTGGTGCGTGCGACCATCGGGGCGCTGTCCAAGGTGCGCTCGCCCGAGGAGATTGCCGCCAAGCGTGGCAAGACGCTTTCGGAGTTGACGGCATGACGATCGCTGGTCCGGGTTCCGTGAAAGTGACGCTCGTCAAGAGCCTGAACGGGCAACTGGCGAGCATTGCGGCTTCGGTTCGAGGCCTGGGGCTGCGCAAGCCGCACCAGAGCGTGACCGTGGTCGGTACGCCGCAGAACCGCGGCATGATCAACGCGGCAGTGCATCTGCTGAAAGTTGAAGAGGCCTGAAGATGGCGATGCGACTGAATCAATTAGCACCGGCGGACGGCTCCCGCAAGAACCGCCTGCGGGTCGGACGTGGCGCCTCGGCCGGCCAGGGCAAGACCTGTGGCCGCGGTGTAAAGGGTCAGCGCGCCCGCAAGGGTGGCTACCACAAGGTCGGTTTCGAAGGCGGCCAGATGCCGCTGCAGCGCCGTTTGCCGAAGGTCGGCTTCCGCTCGGCCATGAAGGCCACGCGCGCCGAAGTGCGCCTGTCGGAGCTGGCCAAGGTCGAAGGCACGGTCATCGACCTGGCAGCCCTGAAGGCGGCCGGTGTCGTGGGTCTGCATGCCGATGTCGCCAAGGTGGTGCTCTCCGGTGCGATCGCCCGCGCGGTCACCCTCAAGGGCATCGCCGTGACCAAGGGTGCCCTGGCGGCGATTGTCGCGGCCGGTGGCAAGGTCGAGGCGGCCGACAAGGCCGTCGACAAGGCTCCCGCTTAAATCGCAAGGAACGAACGGTACCGTGGCCAACAGCTCGCTCACCAGTCCGGCAAACGCGCCCGGGGATGCTTCACGCTTCTCCGAGATACGCGGCCGTCTGGCGTTCATGATTGCCGGCCTGGTCGTGTATCGCATCGGCACCTTCATCCCGGTGCCGGGTATCGACCCGGCTGCCGTCTCGCGCTTCTTCGCCGATCAGACCGGCATCCTGCAGATCGCCAATATGTTCTCCGGCGGCGCCCTGCAGCGGCTGTCGATTTTCGCCATGGGCGTGATGCCCTACATCTCCGCCTCGATCATCATCCAGATGATGGGCATGGTCGTGCCGACGCTGATGGAACTGCGCAAGGAAGGCGAGTCCGGCCGGCGCAAGCTCACCGAGTACACCCGCTACGGCACCGTGATCCTGGCGGCATTCCAGTCGTTCGCGGCCGCGATCGCCCTGCAGGCGAATCACATGGTGCTGGCGAGCGGGCCGATGTGGCTCCTGACCGCCACCATGACGATGACCACCGGCACGCTGTTCCTGATGTGGCTGGGTGAGCAGATCACCGAGCGTGGCATCGGCAACGGCATCTCGATGCTGATTCTCTCCGGCATCGTGGCCGGACTGCCGGGCGCCGTGGGCAACACCTTCCAGGCGGTCAGCACCGGTGAAATGTCCGGGCCGTTCTTCCTGCTGCTGCTGATCATCGTGCTGGGTGTGACTTACTTCGTGGTGTTCGTGGAGCGCGCGCAGCGCCGCATCCCGGTCAATTACGCGAAGCGCCAGGTCGGTCGGCGCATGTTCGCCGGCCAGAGCAGCCACCTGCCGTTCAAGATCAACATGTCGGGCGTGATCCCACCGATCTTCGCCTCGAGCATCCTGCTGTTCCCGCAGACCATCGCGAGCTTCTTCGGCAGCGCCGCCAACGGCCGCACCGGGGAGATCCTGCAGAAGATCGCCAATTCGCTCGGCTACGGCCAGCCGGCGCATCTGGTGGTGTATGCCCTGCTGATCCTGTTCTTCTGCTTCTTCTACACGGCGCTGGTGTTCAACTCGCGTGACACCGCGCAGAACCTGCAGAAGTCCGGAGCGTTCATCCCCGGCATCCGCCCGGGCCAGCAGACCGGTGATTACATCGACAAGGTGCTGTCACGCCTGACCCTGTGGGGCGCGCTGTATGTGGCGCTGGTGTGCCTGCTGCCGGAATTCCTCGTGTCATCCCAGGGTGTTCCGTTCCAGTTCGGCGGCACCTCGCTGATGATTGTGGTGGTGGTAGTGATGGATTTCATGTCGCAGCTGCAGGCTCACATGATGTCCCATCAGTATCCGGGCCTGCTCAAGAAGGCGAACCTGCTCGGCTATGGCCGCACCGGGGCGGGCGGCTGAGCCCGCGCACGCCGATATTTACGGAACATCCTCATGAAAGTACGTCCATCCGTCAAAAAGATCTGCAAGAACTGCAAGATCGTGCGCCGTCGGCGCGTGGTCTACGTAATTTGCAGCGACCAGCGCCACAAGCAGAGACAGGGTTGAACTTATGGCTCGCATAGCCGGCATCAATATTCCGATGAACAAGCACGTGTGGGTGGGCTTGCAGCACATCTACGGTGTGGGCCGCACCCGTGCGGTCGAGGTCTGCGTGGCTGCCGGGGTCGACCCGCACACGCGCGTCAAGGACCTGACCGAGCCGGAGGTGAACGGCCTGCGCTCGCAGATCGCGAAGTTCGCGGTCGAGGGCGACCTGCGCCGCGAAGTGTCAATGAACATCAAGCGCCTGATGGACCTGGGTTCGTACCGGGGCATCCGTCACCGTCGCGGACTTCCGGTCCGTGGCCAGCGCACCAAGACCAATGCGCGTACACGCAAGGGCCCGCGCAAGCAGGCCGTCAAGCTGAACGCACCGCCGGGCAAGGCGTAACGAGGCAACAAGATAATGGCCGATCAGAAACAACCGCAGGGCAATGCGAACAACGCCCAGTCCGGCGGTCCGAAGAAGCCGAAGAAGGCGCGCAAGAATGTGCTCGACGGGATCGCGCACGTGCACGCCAGCTTCAACAACACCATCATCACGATCACCGATCGTCAGGGCAATACGCTGTCCTGGGCGACCTCCGGTGGTTGCGGATTCCGCGGCTCGCGCAAGAGCACGCCGTTCGCCGCGCAGGTCGCCGCGGAGAAGGCCGGAGTTGCCGCGCAGGAGCATGGCCTGAAGAACGTGGAAGTGCGCGTGGGAGGTCCCGGCCCCGGTCGCGAGTCGGCCGTGCGCGCGCTGAACACCTGCGGTTTGAAGATCACCAGTATTTCGGACGTGACGCCCATTCCGCACAACGGCTGCCGTCCCCCCAAGAAGCGCCGGGTCTAGGCCTTAAGGAACAAAGTATATGGCGCGTTACACCGGTCCCACGTGCAAGCTCGCTCGTCGCGAAGGCACGGATCTATTCCTGAAGAGTGGTGCGAAGCCGCTCGAGAGCAAGTGCAAGTTCCAGGTGCCCCCGGGCGGCATCAAGGGCGAGCGCCGCCAGCGCCTGTCCGACTACGGCACGCAGCTGCGCGAAAAGCAGAAGCTGCGCCGCATGTACGGGGTGCTCGAGCGCCAGTTCAGCAACTACTACGAAGAGGCTGCGCGCCGCAGCGGCGCCACGGGTGAGAACCTGCTGAAGCTGCTGGAGTGCCGCCTGGACAACGTGGTGTATCGCATGGGCTTCGCCGTGACCCGCGCCGAAGCGCGCCAGCTGGTCAGCCACAAGGCCATCCTGGTAAACGAGCAGGTCGTCACCATTGCCTCCTACCAGGTGCGCGCCGGGGATGTGATCACGGTGCGCGAGAAGTCGCGCAAGCAGCTGCGTATCGCCAACGCGCTCACCATGGCCCAGCAGGTCGGCCTGCCGGAGTGGGTCGAAGTGGACGACAAGACCTTCAAGGGCGTGTTCCGCACCGTCCCGGCGCGGGATGAGATCCTGCCCGACATCAACGAGAACCTCGTCGTCGAGTTGTACTCGAAGTAATTCAAAGCAGCCTGCGGATTTGTTCCGCAGGGGTCGGACGGTAGTGATTATTGACCGTCCGATTTGGTGTTTTCTGCGGCCGGTCAACCCGGCAAGGTGAGTAGCTATGCAGGGATCAGTTGGAGAGTTCTTAAAGCCGCGTGTGGTCAAGGTGCAGCCCGTTGCGCCGCGCCAGGCGCGCGTGGTCATCGAGCCGTTCGAGCGGGGCTTCGGCCACACGCTCGGTAACGCGCTGCGCCGCGTGTTGCTGTCATCCATGCCCGGCAGTGCCATCACGGAAGTCGAAATCGACGGCGTGTTGCACGAGTACACCAGCATCGAGGGTGTACAGGAAGACGTGGTCGACATCCTGTTGAATCTGAAACTGGTCGCGCTGCGCATGCACACGCGTGACAGTGCCGAACTGCGCCTGCACAAGAAGGGCCCGGGCCCGGTGACGGCCGGCGACATCCAGCTGGACCATGACGTCGAAGTCGTCAATCCGGACCTGGTGATCGCGAACCTCACCAAGGCGGGCGAACTGTCCATGACCCTGCGCGTCGAGCGCGGCCGCGGCTACCGCCCGGCGGCCCAGCGCGCGGCGTTCGAAGAGCAGACCCGGCCCATCGGCCGCCTGCAGCTGGATGCCTCGTTCTCCCCCATCCGCCGGGTCACCTATTCGGTGGATGCGGCGCGCGTCGAGCAGCGCACGGACCTGGACAAGCTCGTCATCGACATCGAGACCAACGGCACCATCGATGCCGAGGAAGCCATCCGGCGCGCCGGCGGCATCCTCAAGGATCAGCTGTCGGTGTTCGTGGACCTGCAGGGTGAGGAGGAAGCCGCCACCAAGGTTTCCGAGATGCAGTTCGATCCGATCCTGCTGCGTCCCGTCGATGAGCTGGAGCTCACCGTCCGCAGTGCCAACTGCCTGAAGGCGGAGAACATCCACTACATCGGCGATCTGGTGCAGCGCACCGAGGTCGAGTTGCTGCGTACCCCGAACCTGGGCAAGAAGTCCCTGACTGAAATCAAGGAAGTCCTGCAGAGCCATGGCCTGATGCTGGGCATGCGCCTGGATGGCTGGCCACCGGCGGGATTGAAGCATGACGAGGAGCGGGACAGCATCTGATTGATGCACCCGATTGAGGATTAAGATATGCGTCACCGACTAAGCGGTCGCCAGCTCTCACGCAATGCCCCGCATCGCCACGCGATGCTGCGCAACATGAGCGTGTCGCTGCTGCGTCACGAGACCATCCGTACGACCCTGCCGAAGGCCAAGGAACTGCGGCGCGTCGTCGAGCCGCTGATCACCCTGGCCAAGTCCGACAGTGAGGCTCATCGGCGGCTCGCCTTTGCGCGCCTGCGCGACACGGCCGTGGTCGAGAAGCTGTTTGACGATCTCGGACCGCGCTTCAAGGCGCGTGCCGGCGGCTACACGCGCATCCTGCGCATGGTGCCCCGCGCCGGCGACAACGCGCCGATGGCGTTGATGCAGCTGGTCGACAAGGCCGCCGCCGTGGTCGCCGGCGAGAAGCCGGCCGCGGCCAAGCCTGCCCGCAAGAAGAAGGTGGCCGCTCCCGCGAGCGAAGCGGCGGCCCCGGCCGCCGAGGCCAAGCCGCGCCGCCGCAAGAAGGCGGCTGCCTGAGCTCAACTTACGCAAACTTAATTGTTTGAGTGAAGACCCCGCCACCTGAGCGGGGTTTTTACTTTTTACCCCTCATAATCGGCGCTGCCGTTTTTGCATCACGGCAATAAGGAGTCGCCATGAGCTTGGGATCAGAATTCAAAGAATTTGCGATGAAGGGCAACGTCATCGACCTGGCAGTCGGTGTCGTGATCGGCGCCGCG
>Ga0210388_10003267_pt1 | contig 12713 bp, 12 predicted proteins | sample IncBWC19OmetaG_FD_155485 | JGI IMG/M metagenome (GOLD analysis project Ga0210388, IMG submission 155485) | Forest soil microbial communities from Barre Woods Harvard Forest LTER site, Petersham, Massachusetts, United States - Inc-BW-C-19-O ... | reverse complement strand
CCCTTGGGACTACTTCAAGGTTGCCAGTCACTCAATAACTTACGCGCTGCTATAATGCCGGCTGCCTTCCTCAGACGGAGCGTCGACATGCGAAAGTGTGTCCATTGTGTCGTGCTATCTGTCCTCCTCACCCCCTTGGCCTGGGTAGGGTCACTCGTCATCCGGTGCGTAACGGTGATCGACGCCACCGGCTTGCCGAACCTCTCCTTCTGCCTCCGAAGCTCACCCCCATGACCACACCGGAGGGTGGCAAGGGTTCAGTTGCGCTATCGCAAGGTATCCCGACGACAACCTGATGGTAGTGATTCTGACCAACTCCAGGGATGCTGACCCGGGTTATATCGCCCATCTTCTTCCAAAGATCGCGCGTATCGCTCGGAATGTATTTCAACCACTCCTTGTGCATGAAAATGCCATCGTCGAAATGTTCATAGGATCGATTCACGCGTGATTGAGCAAGATCAGATCGTAGCGATCGCTCCGTGCACGAAGGTCAAGGCTCCTGCGGGCTCACTGATCGTCGACGGCCGAGGGAAGTTTCTGATCCCAGGCCTCTGGGACATGCACGTGCATGGGTTTTCTGCGGAGCCGGGAAGCCGCGGGCGGATCGTCGGCAATCCGGAAGTAATCCGCAAATTGGCTCCCGGAAATCGCTCGGATGGTTTCCGGTCTCACCAGGCTTCGCTTCAGTAGTGGGTTCACTCCAGACCGACAATTCCGCTCCGATCTGATTGTCGCCTCAGCGAAAACCTCCAAGGAGGTAGGCGATGAGCAGGATCAACAGAATGGTGCCCAGCCCAATACCAGCACCACCTCCATAACCCCATCGGCTGTGACCGTAATAACCTCCACCGCCGCCCAACACCAAAATCAGGATAATGATCAGGATCAACATACGATTTCTCCGTTTCTGTTTACCTTGTCTGAAATTTCACCGTATTGTTCGCATTGAAGCGGCAAAACAAATCCGCTCTCACGAACCGACGCATTCGGTCCTGCATTAGGCCAGCACCCGTACCGACTTTTCCCGGTTCCATTGTCTTGTCTTAGCTGCAGTGATAAACGCATTTCCCTCGTTGGCGCTGACCACGCCGCCGTCTTTTCCGATATTGGCGGCTTTCAAAAGCGATTTCGCGCCCTCGTCGGCGGCAATGGCTTTGAGATGACCGAACGCATCCCGCACAAAGTCAACTGCCGCACTCTCTAGCGACAGTGCTTTCGCGCCCCCCTCGGAGAGGATTACCGCGACGGCGTCGAATAGTACAGAAGGCATGCCAGCCAGTTGGCCGTCTGCCGACATCATCGACCCGCCCGCGAGCTTTGCACCGCCCACTTTGGGCGCAATGATCTTAACGGTGGCGCCCGCTTCAATTGCCGCTCTCTTGATATTCTTGATGAGATCGCCGTCCGACCCATCCGCAATCAGGATGCCGATGGCGCGGCCCTGCAGTGTGTCTTTCATCTTTCCAATAATCTGCAACGCAGGCGAGGGTTTCAGTTTCTGTACGGATGCAGCGGGCTTGGGCGCGCTTGGCACTGTCTCCAATCCGAGACCGCCGGCTACGCGCTGGGCAAGGTCCTCTTCTATATTGCGCAGGTGGCCAACCATCGCTTCGCGGACGTGCAGGTGCTCGACCTTTGAAAGCTCAAACACCAATGCGGAGGCGATATGCGCCTGCTCATAGACCGTTTGGCTGAAATAAAACTGGCGAGCCTGACTGTAGTGATCGGCGAAGCTCTCGGGCCTGACTCGGCCTTTATCTCCGGTTTCTTTGATCGCGACACTGCTAAATCCGTTTACAGGGCTCTCGCGTGGTGAATCCTTCGACAAGGAATTGGGTTCATAGGAAACCCGGCCTTCGGGTTGCTCCATCTGCATGTGCCCGTCGCGCTGCTGGTTCGAGAACGGACACTTGGGAGCATTGACCGGAATCTGGTGAAAATTAGGCGATCCCAGGCGCGAGAGCTGCGTGTCTTGATAAGAGAACAAGCGACCCTGCAATAACGGATCGTTTGAAAAATCGATGCCGGGCACGATATGAGAGGGACAGTACGCCACCTGCTCGGTTTCGGCGAAGAAATTGTTCGGCCAGCGATCCAGAACCATGCGCCCAATCACTTTCAACGGCACCAGTTCTTCCGGGATCAGCTTGGTCGCGTCTAGATGGTCGAACGGGAACGCGTCCGCTTCCTCTTGCGTAAACAGCTGAACCGCAAATTCCCATTCAGGAAAGTCGCCGGCAGCGATGGCGTCGAACATGTCGCGCCGGTGAAAATCCGGGTCAGCGCCCGAAATCTTGACCGTTTCGTCCCAGATTGTCGATTGCAAACCCAACTTTGGGCGCCAATGGAACTTCACGAAAGTCGATTCGCCGGTAGCATTGATCAGTCGAAAACTATGGATACCGAATCCCTCGATCATCCGCAGCGACCGAGGCAGGGTGCGATCTGACATGATCCACATCACCATGTGCATGGATTCCGGCGTGAGGGAAATAAAATCCCAGAACGTGTCATGCGCCGTCGCGGATTGAGGGAAGCCTCGGTCAGGCTCCATTTTCACGGCATGTATGAGATCTGGGAATTTGATGGCATCCTGAATGAAAAAGACAGGAATATCATTCCCCACCAGGTCCCAGTTTCCTTCTTTCGTGTAAAACTTCACCGCAAATCCGCGTACGTCCCGAGGCGTGTCCACCGAACCTGCGCCCCCTGCAACGGTTGACAATCGTGTGAAGACCGGCGTCTTCTCCCCGACCTCGGTGAGTATTCTGGCGGTTGTGTATTTCTTGAGCGAAGAGGTCAGCTCGAAATATCCATGCACACCTGTAGCTCGTGCGTGAACGATACGTTCCGGAATACGTTCGTGATCAAAATGCGTGATCTTCTCGCGCAGAATAAAGTCTTCGAGAAGTACCGGGCCGCGCGGATTGGCCTTGAGCGAATTCTGGTTATCTGAGAGCGCGACACCCTGGTTTGTGGTCAGTGCCGGATGCTGGCCCCCAGCAATCTGATGCACTTCTCCGCCCGCGACTGGTTTGGTCTCGGGATTGCCTGCTGATTGCTTTTTCGGGCTGCGAGTTCCAGAAGTAGATTTCGTTGTTTTTCTGACCATAGCGACTCTCTCCTCAGTCTGCCCGGCACCCACCGAGGTTAAGGACTCTTATGCGATCTTGACCGACTCGTTCGCCTCGGCAACCGATACCCTGTCCTTAATCGCGGCGTATTCGTCCGGCGACAGAACGATGCGGGAGACGAGTTCGAGTTTGGTGCGATACGGACGGTTTTCAATCAAACGCTCTTGGGTCTCTGCGGTGAGCCCCAGTTCCGTCAGTTGGTCGGTGTTGGCGGAATTTAAATCGATCAGGTGTTGGGAAACGAGTTCCTCGGGTGAGTGATCGGAATAATTCAGATCGTCGTTGGTGAGATGAAAATTTCGAATTCTACGGCGCCCGTAATACCATCGCCAGCCGTAAATAAGGACGGCACCTGAACAGAATCCGCCAATGATTGCCTTCGTGGATCTTTTCATCGTTGTTTCTCCGACGCGGGATCACCTTGACCAGCCGTAGTTGGATGTTGTGTGAGTCCGTTGGGTTGTGATCGGCAAGCTCATGCCCGCCTAGCGGGGCGGCGTATGTATGCCGACGATTTCAGTCCTTTACTTCGTGTATGCCCAGTGATCCCCGGTCATAACCAAGGTCGCGTTGTCGGAAGGATTCGAGCCTAGTGAGGACGCGACACCAGGGTATGCTGTCTTCATCTCTGGTGAATTGGCCCAATCGGCAACGTTGGCGATTTGATAGTGGTAAGAGACGGCGACAGTTTTGGCCCCTTCGCTATTCGTGCCCAACGTGGAATTGTCGATTGACGTGACCTCTCGATGTCCATAGCAGAAGTTGCCGTATCCCGGCTGCGTGGAATCCGGGGTCCACGACGTCCGACCTTTCTCTGACAGGTCGTAATTGTTTACCTGCTTCGAGGCAACGATTAGAACCTTCTTCTCCGCGGTAGTCCGGGTGAGCAGGGCCTCCTGCGTCAATGCGTCGTATCCCTCAGTCTTAGCATCGTCCGACGTGGCTGCCTGGACGGGGAACTTCTTCGGCTGGGACCAGATGCAAACGGGATAAGCCTTGAAATGGTCGTTGATCGCGGCTTTATAGCTTATGTCCGTCTCGCTGCCGTTGTTACATGCTGTCGACACTAGCGCGATCAGACCCAAAACTGCTGCGTAACCCATTCGCTTAGTGAGCATAGGGATTCCCTTCATTCCAGATCTCATGAAAAAACCTAAACGCCGCCCCGCGGCGTTTCCGCGCTGAAAGATAAAGAATCTTAGGCCGCTGCTTTCTGCGGTGCGCCGCTCAATAAATTCGCGGCAATCTTTCTCAGCTTGTCTTCCGCTCCCTGTTCTTCTGACAAGGATTTCTTTAGCAAGCTGACGACTTCTTTTTCACCAATCTGTTCCGCCAGACCGATTGCAGTTAGATAACCAGCTATTTCATAGTGCTCAACCCGGCTGCCAGCGCCGATGACGCCTAGATCCAGAACGGTTTCGTTCCCGTCCTCGCTCAACGCCTTTGCGCCTTCCTTAATGCAGCCTTCCATGCCGACGCACTTTTTCCCGCTCGGCTTGATTTCGAGTATCCCCGCGATCTGTTCGAGCCGCTGCACCTGCGCTTCGGTTTCCTTTAGGTGCCCTTTAAACGCATCCTGAAGCGCGAGATCATTCGATCCCTTTGCCATTTTCGGAATGGCTTTGGTGAGTTGCTTCTCAGCGGAATACAGATCCTTGATTTCGTCTTCCAGTAGATCCTTCAAGACTTCTTTATCAGCCATTTTTGACTCCTTATCATTTTTGAATCAATATCGAGATCTTTCATGCCACACAACAGCACTCTTTCCACGCGCCATGAACTCGCTCCTATTTCAACAGTTAGTGACTGAAAAGCGCGATGAGAATCACGATCGGTATCGGCACGCCGAGAAGCAAAAGCAAAATTGAACGCATACAGCCTCCTTAATTAAGTTCCTCACTGAAAATTAGACAGGGACGTGATCGCGCTGTTTTCCGCCGATCGTACCTGCGTAGCTTGCACAGAATGCACCGCTAAGTAGGGCAACAAATAACCAAAGTGAAAGATGAGCGATCGCTTTTCGCATACGATCGGCCGATTCCTGCGCTTGGCCGAAGACATCGGTCACTCGCTTTTCCGCGTCAGATGCATTGAGCCCGGTGCGCGCCGATACAAGCAAGGCAAGATACGACTGGTCTCCGCTTGGCAGAGCTCCTTGGCGCAAATCATGAGCGAATATCCCAGATACCTCGGCCCGCTCGGACACATCTTGTTTCTCAATGGCCGGACCGTTCGCACGCAGCAATGTGTCGACGAAATATGCAGTAGGATCCAGCGCGGACTCTTGTGCGGGACTGGTCGCGGGACCACTCTTCTGAGCGCCAGCGAAAGAAGCCGCCGAGGACGCGAGGAAGCCGGCTGTAATCACCATTCCTACCGCCCACACGAGCAATCCGTGTGCGGTATCACGAAAATACACTTCGTCGGTATGAACGCCAGTCCATTTTGTTCGCAACCGGCCTCCCAGATACCCTCCGAGAGCAGAAGCCAGAACTTGAGTGAGAATGAGCCACACAATGGCTCCGCTTCCAATCGCCGCTGCGGAAGCCCCGTTATTCGACCAGGGTGAGACGGCTGAAAACCCGAGGCCCGTTCCCAGAGACAACAGGATTAGGGAAAGGGCTGCGGCCACGAAAGCTCCTCCAGCTACCGCTGCCCATGACACGCCCGAAGCATAGGCTTCGTTCTTTCCGACGCTTAACGGTGTCTCCCGATCTACGACCGAGCGCAGTGAAGATTGTGCCGCCACGTGGAACCTCCTCAATTAAGTGCGGTAGTAAGACTCGTTTGGGTCCTTACCAGTTGCTTGTTAAGTTGGACTTCGACAAGCGATCAGAACGAGCCTACCCGGTTCCTGCCGACCGAAAAGGCTGATTATGCCGCGTGGAAAGGCCCCTTTGGAGCTGGATTGTGTTGACGTATGCCAAGGGATTCATTTCCGCCATGGAACCAGAACGTACAGCCTATCCCGTATTCCCTGGTTTTGTAGAATGGGCCACACTGTTCACGGCGAGGTCTGTGATGGGAAGCCTTGTAATGATCGTGGACGATCATGCGATCATCAGGCGCATGACTCCGAGGGAAAAGGGACCACTCGTGAATCATAGAAGGCCAGTTTTCATACCCGCTTCTCAGAGAGGGACTCCATGCCCAATCGAGTGACAGTTAGACTAGTGCCAAACTATCTGGTACGAAGCATAAGCGCTGGTCTCTCCACCAACCGATACCGAGGTAGGGGGAACGCCGTATATGGCTCGTGGCAGCCGTTCGGTTAAAATAAACAAAGGACAATCTCAACGGTTCTTAGTGATCCGTCCCTGGCGGCGGGCCGTTATGGAACTGGAGCGCATTCTCGTCATTGACGATCGGGCCGACATCGGTTGACTTCCGCCAGGTCCGCCCATACGAAAAATCGGATGAAAACCAGTAAGGATATTTGCGCGCCACGGCGGCGGCAGGCCGTACTGACCGAGCGAGCGTTGTTGAATTGGTCGCCAGGCATGAGTCCGCCTATTTGGAACATTGCCGGCAATATGCACTGAATGGGGCGCAGCGCCGATGAGTCGAAAATTCAGGATTCCGTGCTTTCAAGCGAGCCGAACACGGAACGCCATCTCCCTCAAGGCAAAGCACTCGAGAACTTGACCGGAACGGTCGAGAATCCGTTGGCGTTTCGCAGGAATTCGAGTCCTCGCCGCAGATCTCCCGTGATAGGAGCCTACCGATCCCGCGTCGGACCAGCGCATTGTCCTCCGCGGCCAGCCCCCCCAATCAGGCCGTATTCAAAATGTCTGGCACGCCTGCTTGCAAGGACTCAGCGTTGCTCTGGTCCTCTGGAGATGCAACTTTGGGGAGCGGGATAGTCGCGAAAATGCGGGTCCCGGAGCTATCCGACTCGATATTCATCGTTCCTTCGAATTGACGCAGACGTTCCCGCATACCTCTTATTCCAACACCCGAGCGACCGGATTGGATCTCAGCCATCCGCTCGGAAGACATGCCCTTTCCCTGGTCGCGAATATCCAAAGTGACCTGATTCGATTCTCGATCTATTCGGATCGAAGCCGTCTTGCTTTCTGAATGTCGATGAATATTTGTCAAACATTCCTGCACCAGCCGGAAGATCACAAGTTCCAATTCGCTAGGTAGCCTTCCAAACTGCTCCGAAATCTCAAAGTCGACTTCTAGTCCGCTGCGTTCCCCAAGCCCTTGTAGATACAAACTGATCGCGGAATATAATCCGCTCTCATCCAACAGCGGCGGATGCAATAGATAAGAAGTCGTGCGTATTTCGCGATGCAACTGTTGAACGGTTTTTTGGATTCCCTCAATCTTCGAGGCAACCTCGGATGATTTGCACCCCGCCTCTTGCATGAATAGTTCGAGGTTTATATCAAGTACAGTCAATGTCTGACCAACGCTGTCGTGCATTTCGCGCGCGATATGCCGGCGTTCTTGATCCTGGCTTCGCAGCAACCGCCAGGAAAGCTGGCGCACACGGTTGGACTGTTCCTCCAGTTCTCGCGTGCGAGCACGCACTTCTGCATCTAGTGTTTGGGCCAGGTTGCGGAAATTGTCCTCCGCCTCTTTGCGAGCAGTTACGTCGCTGGCGGCGCCGAACCACTCCAGGATCTCGCCGTTTCCATTGAGTAGCGGAACCGCTCGCGAGTAGGTCCAGCCCAGCGTTCCATCCGCTCGGCGGACGCGATGTTCAAGCTGGAACGGATTCCTAGTCCGCACCGCTTCGCGTATCGCCTGCAACACAAGCGGCTGATCGTCGGGGTGAATATATTCGTTCAGCCAGTCGTTCCTCGGTCCGCCCGTATCCGCAACGAAGCCCCTCCCGTCGAGTTGGCCCAACTCGCTCCAGTCGGGACTCATGCGATAAACCACGTCAGAACTGGCGTTCACAAGTGCGCGGAACCGCTCTTCGCTCCGCCGCAGCAATTCTTCCGCCTGCCTCCGTTCCGAAATGTCGGCGGTAACAGCAAGATGCACAACGCTTCCATCCGGGTTTCGCAACGGTGCGGCGTGGGTTTCCATGTGTCGCCGTTTACCCTCTAGCCCAACAATGTCGAACTGTAATAAACCCTGTTCGCCCCGGCAGATGCTCTCATTGAATACTTTGAATCGTTCCCGATCCTCCGGCGCAATCAGGTCGTAAACACTCCTGCCAACCACTTCGTCTGCGGAACGAGCACCAACCATCTCCAGGCCGGGCCTATTCATGTGCAACAACGTACCATCTGCCGATATCAGTTTGACGCACTCAGGAGTGGTTTCAACAATCGCCCGAAAACGTTCTTCGCTTTCTCGAAGTGCCTTCTCTGTTCGCTTTGGCTGCGTGATGTCATTGTTAGTTTCGAGAATGCATTGCGCATTTCCATTGGTTTCCCGATCCAGCACCCACCGACTAATGACGACTACTTTCGTGCCATCTTTCCGTGTGTGAACTAATTCGCCGTTCCAGCGCCCATCGCGATGCAGTTGTTCGTTGATCTTTTCCAGATGCTGGGGAAATTGGGTCTGCAAGATCTCGTGCGTTACTCGGCCCAATGCTTCGCTACGCGTAAAGCCGTAGAGTTCCGTCGCAGCCTTGTTCCAATAGGTAACGTGATCGCCGGAGTCGCGAACGAAGATAGCATCGTTGCTCAGGTCCAGTAGGCGAGCTTGTTCCGACAGTGCTCGCTCCGCCTGCTTGCGCTCAGTGATATCACGGGCCACGTTTGATGCCCCGACGACCATGCCTGACGCATCGCGGATGGGAGAAATTGTGAGTGAAACATCCACGGTAGCGCCGTCCTTCCGTTTGCGCACCGTTTCGAAATGATCAACTCGCTTGCCTTGTGCCAGACGTCTGAGAATGTCTTCTTCTTCTGAACGGCGCTCCCACGGGACGATAAGCGTAATGTGCTGACCGACGGCTTCCTCTGTCTTATATCCGAACAGCCGCTCGGCGCTCTGGTTCCAACTAGTTATGGTCCCATCGAGTTTCTTGCTGAGGATCGCATCATCGGAAGAATCGACAATGGCAGCCAATAGTGAAGTGGTCCGTTCTGCCTGCTTTCGCTCCGTGACGTCATGAAACGTGACAACAATCAAAGAATCCCCGGCTCCCCCCAAGCGGCGTGCGTCAAGCACAAGCGTTCTCTTACCGTTCGGGAATTCGCGGTCGATCTCGACAGCTTGAAATTCACCAGGCCCAGAAACAGTTGTTCCTACGGATTCCCACGCTTCGGAGGTCTCCCATTCGTTGTCCCCCAGCTTGCGGATCGAAATGCCCTGCGTCTGATCCCGCGAAACGCCAAGCATGGTATAGAAGGCCCGGTTCGCCGTCTGTATATGCAATTTGGCGTCGAGAACAACAACAGGATCGACTACCGTATTCAGGATCGCCTTGGTGTATTCCCGTTCGTAGATGGCTTGCTCGATACTTGCTCGAAAGGCGGTGACATTCGTGAATGTGAGCACCGCTCCCATAATCTGGCTGCGATCGCTGCCGGTGTAGGGAGCTATTCGAAGAAGAAAGCGTCTATCGCCATCGCGGGTTTCAATCCGATGTGGTGCTCCGTCAGAGATCACCCGCCTGCAGATTCTATTGAGATCCGCTATGCCTGCAAGAGTGTTGCCAAGAGAACAACCGAGATCCGAGACCTTTAAACCAAACACCGTCATGGCGGCTCGGTTGATGCGGGCAATCTGGTACTCGCGGCTGATTACAATTATTGGAACATCGACAGCCTCAAGCACACCGATCTCGCTTGCGGTCATCGCGTCCAAAGTCTTAGCCCCGCCTGACACAGTTCCGGCTACAATTAGCTCATCATCCTTGGCCATGAAATATCTCTATCGTTTAACCATTAGCACGATACAACGTGCGGCTCCGTTGCAGCACATCATCGGCGACAAGTGGAAGAGTCTGACGCAACGCTAAAAGCAGCGCCTGAGAGCGCGGCATGTGAAAGGCACCGGGATAGCGCGACAGAAGTCGGTCCTCCAGAACCCGGGATTCATCCGGGCCAACGGCATCCCGAAGTGCTTCGGACACGGCTCTCTCAAGACGAGAGTAATCTTCGACTGGAATAAGATGGGAGTGATTCTCGCTGAGTCTCGGCAGCATGCGAGCGTGCACGTCTCCATTGAAGTTATCCATTAAGAACGAGCAGAAGATCGAAATATCTTGCTCATGCGCGAGTTTGTCGAATAAATCTTCGAGGTTCATACTCGCGGCAACATCGCCGCGCTCCCAAAGAAGGTTAACCATCTCACCCCACCAGCGCACTTTCGTGTAACGACCGTCTCCGCGAGCTTCTGAAACAACATTTGCAGCTAAGCCTAGAAAAACAGGCGAATCCGGCATTCCATCACGCATGAAGGTGGGCAGCAGATTATCCGCGTCAACAATCGTTAGTTGTCCGCGCTTTTCTGCGGCTTTTACATCCACGCCCTCGCTTTCCAACCGAGGCCGAAAAGCGTCCCAATGAGCGATCGTCGGAACTAGAATTACCCCTTCGCCGTTGGCAATCGCCGCGGCTGCAAAGCGGCAGACAGCCCGATTAAGAAATTGCTGATCCTGATAAAGCTGGACGATATGATCGCGTGGCGCAGCGCCGTCTAAAATACCGCACCAGGGCTCACCGTCAGCCGATGCGTCTTTTGTGTCGTCCAAGCTGCTATTGTTTTTCATTGCCACCCTCCCCATCTCCGGAAGCACACCTCGAACTAAATCAATTTTTGTCACAAAGCCGTTTGCGTCGACGCTACGGGCTTGTTCACGAGCAACCGTCGCATCGTTCTGCGTAACAGTGACTATATTGCAACCAGGACTCTCACGCCGAATGATTCATGTCGCCTCCACGCCCTCCATGCGAGGCATATTGATGTCCATGAGTCCTAAGTGGTACCGGTACGTTTATCCCCGCCTAAGAATGCACGAATCCCCCAAGAGTAGCCTATACAGTGTTTCGTGTATTGACCGAGCTCCACTAGGATTCTGTGGGCCCCCTCCATAATGCCAACAGCTACCTCCGGAAGCTCCATTAAAGACTCGCTTGTCATTCAGCTGTTCAATCACTGTCGGACCGGGGATTAACTTATCCGTGACCATACCCGCATAAAACGGCATCAGACGATGATGCCGCAAGCCATTGAAGCCCGACAGCAAGAAACCCGCATTCTGGTCGTCGATGACAGCGAGCTGATGCGACGCAGCCTGCGGACCTTGCTGGAGGGCCGGGACCACTGGAAAGTGTGCGATGAGGCCTCAAATGGTCAGGAAGCTGTCACGAAGTTCAGTAACGAGAAATTCGACGTCGTCGTACTCGATTTTCAGATGCCCGTGATGGACGGACTGGAAACCGCCAGACAGATAACAGTGCGCTCTCCGGGCACGCCCATCCTGATGGTCTCCATGCACGCGTCACCGCTACTTGCCGAAGAGGCGCGAAAAGTCGGAATTCGAGGCGTTTGCGGTAAGGCTGACATCAAGTGCGTCGTGGAAGGGATCGAGGCCCTCCTCCTGAACAAGCCATACTTCCACAACTAGAATCATGAGAGCACCGCTGCCCGATGACCCGTTAACCAATTCCCAGCTCTCCGAATTGTTGGCGACTGCGGGGGAAGATGCCAAACCGCCATTGAGCAAAGCTTATCGCCGCGCTTCGCGCAGGGCCTTGCTGTGGCCAGAAGAGGCATCGTCGCTGTATCACGCGGGCCGATCGCTGACGGAATTGCCGTGCGTGGGGCCTTACCTCGAAAAAGCTATCGGTAAGTGGATTGAATCCTCGCCGACCGTTGGTTCTCCTCCCGATATACGTGAGAATTTCCTGACGAGAACACGAGTGCGGGCGATCCTTGAAAAGCAGCTCTCCTGGGCATCCCGCGCCAGAGGAGATCTGCAGATGCACACAGAGTGGAGTGACGGCTCCGCCTCGATTCAGGAGATGGCGGAAGCGGCAGATGCTCGCGGCTATGAATACATCGCCATCACCGACCATTCAAAAGGTTTGAAGATAGCAGGAGGCATCAATGAGGAGCAGCTACGGCAACAGGCGGAAGAAATTGCTGCCATCAATGAGTCTCTGGGCGCTGCAGGCAAGACGCTGCGCTCGATAGAAGTGAACCTGAATCCCGCTGGTCAGGTCGATATGGAGGTTTCAGCGCTAGGTGAGCTCGATATCGTTCTGGGCTGCTTTCATTCCTCCCTGCGCAAAAAAGATGATCAGACCGACCGTTATCTAGCGGCACTCCGCAATCCCGCGATCCAGATACTCGGACACCCGCGCGGACGCATTTATAACTTCCGGCTGGGACTGAGTGCCGATTGGTCACGGGTATTCGCGGTCGCTGCGGGGTTGGACAAGGCGGTCGAGATCGACTCTTATCCGGATCGTCAGGACATGAGCATCGATCTGATCCGTCTCGCCGGTAAAGCAGGCTGCCGGATTTCTATCGGCACTGACTCCCATGGTCCATCGCAACTGGAATTTATCGAGTTCGGGCTTGCCGCTGCATTGAAAGCGCAGATCAATCCCGAGCGGATTCTGAATTTCATGAGTCGCGCAAAGCTGATGGAAT
>Ga0210388_10003265_pt1 | contig 12716 bp, 10 predicted proteins | sample IncBWC19OmetaG_FD_155485 | JGI IMG/M metagenome (GOLD analysis project Ga0210388, IMG submission 155485) | Forest soil microbial communities from Barre Woods Harvard Forest LTER site, Petersham, Massachusetts, United States - Inc-BW-C-19-O ... | reverse complement strand
GTCCGAAAATATTAAGCAGCCAAAGCACCACGGCGATGACCACTACGGCGTTCAAGATGGATTTAATCGTTCCCTGCATTGGTATGAAGCTGTTGACCAGCCAGAGCAGAAGTCCGACCACGACCAGAACTATGAGTATTTGAAGTAACGGCATCGAACGATCTCCTTCTCTTCGCAGACACACTGTTCGGCCTGGCGAAGGTACTACGGGCATTTCCGCGCGCCGATTCGAGAGGTTTAAGGTCTGTGGGTGAAGCGCAGGATGCCAAATCGAGGTCTGGGTTGTTTCTCTCTTCGTGCCTTCCCACGAGAGCCATATTACGGGGTCGTAATCCTTCATATCTGTCCTGTTAGGAACACATAGCAAATTCATTGCATCTAAGCGTCTAAGTGCTAGCATCGTAGTTACCGTGAGTGCCGCATCCAGCCGGGCAAAGCAAAGCCACGAAGGGGTTTCGATGCCCAGGCGTTCCTCGATTCGGCGGGAGTTTCGCGGAAAATTGTGGAGTACCGGAAAAAGGCGACCGTCTTCACCCAGGGTGATCCTGCGAAGACCGTGATGTACATCCAAAAGGGCAGCGTGAAACTCACGGTGGTCAACACACTAGGCAAGGAAGCGGTCGTGGCGGTTCTGAGAGCGGGCGACTTTTTCGGCGAAGGCTGTCTGGCCGGTCAGAGCATCCGCATCGGAGCAGCAACGGCGAGTGAACTGACTTCCTTACTGGTGATCGAAAAGGCCGAGATGATTCGCGTCCTTCATGCCGAACACGAATTCTCCGATCGTTTCATCTCCTACATGCTTACCCGGAACATACGAATCGAGGCGGACCTGGTCGATCAGCTGTTCAACTCGACCGAAAAAAGGCTGGCCCGCGCACTGCTGCTGCTCGCTCAATACGGCAAGGAAAACCAGGCGCAGCGAGTGCTCCCCAGGATATCGCAGGAGACGCTGGCGGAAACGATCGGCACCACGCGCTCCCGCGTGAACCTTTTCATGAACAAATTCAAGAAAATGGGCTTCATAAAATACGATGACGGCCTTCAAATCAACAGTTCGCTTCTGAGTGTGGTTCTGCACGAGTAGTCCTTGCGGCGATTTGACGCCGCGGGTTCGCGGTTGTTACCCTGAGTCTTCGCAATTTTCGCGTCATCAAATCTTAGAGCCGCGGCTGCACGTCTAAACCGCTTACGCGTACCTTCCGGAGGACCGACGATGGCCACTGCATTTGCTCCGAAGCTTTTCAAGAATTATATCAACGGCGAATGGGTTGAGGCCCGCAGCGGCAAAGCGATCGAAAACCGCAATCCTGCGAACACGGACGAACTGATCGGAATGTTCCCGGCGTCGGGCACTGAGGACGTGGAGGCCGCGATCGCCGCCGCCAAGACTGCGTACAGAAAGTGGCGGCTCGTACCCGCGCCCAAGCGCGCCGAGATTTTGTTTCACGCTGCGGAAATCCTGGTGGCGCGCAAGGAGGATTACGCGCGGGAAATGACGCGCGAGATGGGTAAAGTGCTGGCGGAAACGCGCGGAGACGTGCAGGAAGCCATCGACATGACCTACCTGATGGCGGGCGAAGGGCGCCGCCAGTTCGGCCATACGGCTCCCTCCGAGCTGCCCAATAAGTTCGCGATGGCCGTTCGCGCAAGTGTGGGCGTCGCCGGGCTGATCACCCCGTGGAATTTTCCGATGGCGATTCCTTCGTGGAAAGCGTTGCCCGCGCTGATCTGCGGCAACACGATCGTGCTCAAGCCGGCCGAGGACACACCGCTGTCGACCTACAACCTCACACAAGTTCTCGCCGAGGCGGGCCTGCCTCCCGGTGTATTCAACGTTGTTTTCGGCTACGGTCCCGATGCGGGCGCGCCGATGCTGAATCACAAGGACGTCGATCTCGTGAGCTTCACCGGATCGACGGATGTCGGTCGCATCGTCAGCCAGGCCTGCGCGCCCACGTTCAAGAAATGCCACCTCGAAATGGGCGGCAAGAACATCATCATCGTGATGGACGACGCGAATCTCGAGCTCGCGATTGAAGGCGCGGTCTGGGGAGGATTCGGCACGACGGGCCAGCGCTGCACGGCCGCCAGCCGGGTCGCCGTCGAGAAGGGCGTGTACCGGGAGTTCGTGGAAAAATTTGTTGCGCGCGTGAAAGCGCTCAAGGTCGGCGACGGCCTGGACGCCGCCACGCAAATGGGCCCTTGCATCAACGAGCAGCAGCTTCAAACCGTAATCAAGTACGTCGGCATCGGCAGCGACGAAGGAGCGAAGCTCTCGGCCGGCGGCCATCGCCTGGAAACCGGAGCGCACGCGCGCGGCTGGTTCCACGAACCGACCGTCTTCACCGACTGCGACCCGCAGATGCGCATCTGCCAGGAGGAAATTTTCGGGCCGGTAGTCTCCGTGATTCCTTTCGATACATTCGACGACGCGCTGGCCATTGCCAACGGCGTGAACTACGGTCTCTCGGCTTCGATTTACACGAAGAACGTGAACCAGGCGTTCGTCGCACAGCGCGATCTCGAAACGGGCATCGTCTACGTGAACGCGCCCACGATCGGCGCCGAGACGCATCTCCCGTTTGGCGGCACGAAAAACACCGGCAACGGCCACCGCGAAGCAGGCCTCGCCGCGCTCGATTTCTACTCCGAGTGGAAAACGGTCTACGTGGACTACTCCGACCGCCTCCAGCGCGCGCAGATCGATGATTAGTTCAGGTTGACGTGCTCCGAAGATTGACACTTCGCCGCGCGGCACGCAGAATGTGAATGCGTTGGCTGGCGGGCGTCGTCACGCGCCTCGGGGCCGCTCTCCAATCGCAAATTCCACTCGACGGAATTCGTGTGCGCACGAACTTCGTCCCAGCGAGGATATTCCGATGATTCGATTTGCGAAATTTGCGGCCATGCCGGCCCTGTTGATGATGCTGGCAGCTGTTGCCTCCGCGCAGGCCCCGAAAACCGGTGAAGCCGCCGCGAGCGCTCAGTCGATGAGCGCTGTCGCGCCAACCGGCGGCTGTTTGAGCTTCGCGCCCGACGGCGTTGGCGGCACCCCCGCCGCGCAGTCCGACTCGAAAAAAAAGACTCACGGTTTCAATCCCGCGGATTTCGATCGCTCCGTAGCTCCGTGCGACGATTTCTACAAATTCGCCTCCGGCGGCTGGATGAAAGATAATCCCATCCCCGCGGACCGCTCCAGCTGGAGCACGTTCGGCAAGCTGGGCGCCGACAACGAAGACGCGCTGCACGGAATTCTCGAAGAAGCCGCCGCGAATAAGTCCGCCGCGCCGGGCTCGAACCTGCAAAAGATCGGCGATTTCTATTCCAGCTGCATGGACGAAGCGCAGGCCGAAACCGTCGGCGCGAAGCCGCTCGATCCAGAGTTCGAGCGCATCGCGGCCATCAGCGATATTCCGGGGCTGCAGGCCGAAATAGCCCGCCTTCAGCGCATGGGCGTCGACATCGCGTTCGGATTCGGCTCTCTGCAAGACTTCAAGGACAGCACGCAGGTCATTTTCGCCGCAGGGCAGGGCGGTCTCAGCATGCCCGACCGCCAGTATTACCTGGATGACGACGATCGTTCGAAAACGCTGCGCGCCGGCTACCTCCAGCACGTGACGAACATGTTCAAGCTGATCGGCGACAGCGATGCGACCGCCGCTGCCGAAGCCAAAGTGGTCGTGGATATGGAGACCACATTTGCCAAGGCCGCCACCGAACGCGCCTTGCTCCGCGACCCCGAGCGTAACTATCACATGATGACGCTCGTTCAGCTCTCTGACCTCACCCCACACATTTCGTGGCCGACGTATTTTCAGCAGATCGGCGCGCCGAGCGTTACGCAGGTGGACGTTGCGCAGCCCGACGCCATGAAAGCCGTGGACGATTCAATCGCCAACGTCTCCCTCGACGATTGGAAGATCTACCTGCGCTGGCATCTAGTCCACAATGCTGCGCCGACGCTCTTTAAGAAATTTATCGACGAAAACTTCGATTTCTTCAGCCGGCAGCTCTCCGGTGCGAAGGAAAATCTGCCGCGCTACCGCCGCTGCGTACAGGCCACCGACGGCGAACTCGGGGAGGCTCTGGGCCAGCTCTACGTACAGAAATATTTCCCGCCGGAAGCCAAAGCCCAGGCTATCGCGATCATCCACAACCTGATGGCCGCGCTGCGCGACGACCTGCAGACGCTCGACTGGATGAGCCCCGAAACGCGCCAGCAGGCGGTTCACAAGCTCGACAAAATGAACCTGAAGATCGGCTACCCGGACAAGTGGCGCGACTATTCCGCGCTCAAGGTCGATCGCGGGCCGTATTACGACAACGTTACGCGCGGCGATACATTCGAAATAGCCCGCGACCTCGCCAAAATCGGCAAGCCCGTGGACAAGACGGAATGGCGCATGACGCCTCCGACGGTCAACGCCTACTACACGCCCCTCCACAACGAAATTGTCTTCCCGGCGGGGATTCTGCAGCCGCCGTTCTTTGACCCGAAAGCCACCGACGCGTTCAATTACGGCAGCATGGGCAGCGTGATCGGGCATGAGATGACCCACGGTTTCGACGATCAGGGCTCGCAGTTCGACGCCGACGGCAACCTGAAAAACTGGTGGACCGCCGACGACCTGAAGAATTTCAAGCAGCGCGGCGATTGCATCGCGAACGAGTTCGACGCGTTCGAAGTTGAGCCCGGCCTGCACGAAAACGGCAAGCTTGAGGAAGGCGAAAGCATCGCCGATCTCGGTGGCCTCGTGATCGCGTACGCTGCCTACCAGAAATCGCTCGCGGGCAAGTCCGCGCCGCCCACGGTCGACGGCTTCAATTCCGATCAACAATTCCTGCTCGGCTTTGCCGCCCATTGGGCCGCGAACTACCGGCCCGAATCCGCGCGCCTGCAGGCCAAAACCAATCCGCATCCTCTCGATCAGTTTCGCGTGGATGGGACCCTGCAGAATTTCCCTCCGTTCGCTAAAGCCTGGGGATGCGCCCCGGATTCAAAAATGGTTCGCGCGGGCGAGATGCGCTGCCGAATTTGGTGACCAATCCGGCAAGGATGGTCGCCCAGAGGAAAGCGCTTTTGGCGTGGTGGCGCCTGAGGGGCCGGAAACGGTTGGCGAGGACAAACGGAACGAGACGGTTTGTGGGTCGTAGCTTCCGTTACGATTCAACATCAGTCTTGTGAGAACGGCTTTAGCCGCTGAAGCTTCCACGCGCGTTCGATCAAGCGCGAACGGCGGCCCACGGCCAAAGCCGTTTGTCGCTCGACTGCTTATGGTTTCTTCTTCCGTCCCTTCTTCGCCGCCAGAATCCGCTCGATCTGCTCGAAATGATTCAGATCATGCCCGGCCATCATGCGCAAGATGGTCTCGACGCTCTCTCGTCCGCGCTCGTTGTGAATGCCTGCGTGCTTCCACTGCTCCGGCGACAGGCTCTTCAGCAGCGCCAGATTTGCCTCGCGCAGTGCCCGGTACTGCTCGTACGATTTCTTTAAGTCGCGCGTATCGTAGTGCAGCGCCGTCACCCACGCATCTTGGTCGAATCCGATGATGGCCGTGCCCGGCTGCCCCAAAATCGCCCGGATTCGATAGCCGCTCACGAGTTCCGTATCAGAGATGTGCGCCACGATCTCGGCAATTGACCATTTGCCGGGCGCGGGACGCTTGCGCGCCACAACCCGGCTCACGCCCTTCAATAATTTCGCCAGCCGCGCCGGCGCCGCGGCCTCCAGCTTCAAGGGGTTCTGCCCCGCGATGTATTCGTACATTCTGTTCCGGTACTGCTCGGCAGTTTCTTGCATTGCAATTCTCCTCAGCGTGAATTTAAGGAATTGTAAGCCTTCACCCGTCAGGGTTCGATGGAGGCCGAACGGCTCCGCGGCGCGCGGCGAAGACAAATTGTCTCGCGTCTTCGGGCGCCATCACCCTGGAGTACAGGTCAAATTCTGGAAACCCGCCTTGCCCCCGAACACGGCCCCTCCCATCCTGCATCGTACAATTTACCTGTATTGACGGGCCTCGGTGACGACTGGGAAGCCATTTCGCCCCGCGGCTCGCTGCGAAAACTCTCAGAGGCGATGCACGTGAATCTGAAGACAACGGACACGCGTCCGGCCACGCCGGAGGACCAGGAGCTCGCGCGCAAGCTCGAGGAGCAAGCGGCGCTAGAGATCGATCTGGCTGACCGCGAGCTCCGTTCCGCGAACCTCCGCGCCGAGCTCGCTGCCTTCGAGCGCCAATACCTCCATTTCGTGGGCTCCCGCTATGCCGAGCTAGACGAATGGAAGGCCCAGCTCGCCGAGCGCATGGTGAGCCAACAGCCCGGGAACGACCGCGCGCAGCAGGCGGCTCGCGAAGCCCGCGCCCGTGCCGACGAGACCAAAAACGTCGCTGGAGAAAAATCCGAACACGAGCCGCGCTCGTTTCAGGCTTCGCCCGAATTAAAGCGCCTCTACCGCGACGTCGCCCGCCGGATTCATCCCGATCTCACCAGCGATCGCGACGACCGCGCCCGCCGGCAGCAGCTGATGGCCGAAGCCAACCATGCCTACGAGCTCGGCGACGAAACGCGGCTGGAAAAAATTCTCACCGCCTACGAGCACAGTCCCGAGGCATTTCACGGCGATGGCCCCGGCGCCGAATTGATCCGCTCCATCCGCCGCGTCAGTCAGGTCCGCGGACGCCTCGCGGAAATCGAAGCCGAATTGCAGGGACTGTTGCGTTCCGATCTCCACCAACTGAAAATGCGCGTCGACGAAGCGGAAAAATCCGGACACAACGTGCTGCAGGACATGATCGCCAAAGTCGACGAGCAGATTGATCTGGCCAAAGAGCGTCTCAACAGGGCGGGGCCGCTGCCGCGATGACCGAAGCCGCAGAAAAATCCCCGGCTAGCCAGCTCGTCCGCATTGCGACCCAGACTCTCGCCGTGCGTTCCGCAGCGCTCGTCACACGCGGCCTGCGCGATCTCGCGCGCGATTCCAATTGGCTCATCAAGAAAGTTTTCGCCGGCAGTTCTTCGCGGCTCGTCGTCTCGCCGGCAGGCGAAGTCTGCGCTCTCTCGCCGCTCGTCCGTCACGGCTCCGAGCATATCGCGCTTTATGACGTCGAGCGCGGAGTTCCCACGCTGGCTCTCGTCGTTCCCGGCGAGCCCGAAGTCTGCCCGCTCGGCCTGCCTGCTGCTTTCGCGTGGTCGCCCACGGCGCGTCATTTGGTGGCCGCCTGGGGCGGTTGGCTGCCCGAGCTGCACGTATTCGATTTGCGCGGAAAGATTTTTCTCGGCGGCTTCGGCGACTTCAAAAGTTTTCCTGCGAACCTTGCTTGGTCGGACAGCGGAAAATACTTTGCGGCAGCCTCGCGCGGGGGAGGGGAATCGCGGCTCAGGCTTTGGCCCGCGACTCAGCCGCCCACCGCCGGGATGCCGTTCGCTGCGGACGCCGCGGCCGAGCTTCGCGCTCCCACCGGCGCCGAGAATTGGCTCGCACCCGCCACCGACGAAACCGAATCGGCCAACGAAAGTGGATTCGCCGGATTCGGCCGCCTCGCCTTCAACACCGGCGAAACAATCCTCGCCGTCGTCGCCGAAATCGACGGCGACTGGGCCGACGATTCCATCGTGCTGCTGGAAATTCCCGGATTCGGCCGCCGCACCGTGATTCCCGCACAGGGGCGCATCACCGATCTCGCCTGGACGCCGGACAATCTCCAGGTGATCTATTGTTCAGGCGGCCAGGCGTATCGAGTCTCCGCCCAAACGCGCACGTCCGAGCCGCTCCCATTCGGCGCGGAGCTGTGCGCGGTCCATCCGCACTTGCCGATGGCCCTCTGCTTCAGCTCGCTGCTGAAAAATTCCGCCAAGGGCCGCCTCTTCCTCGCGGATTTAAATCGCCTCGCAGTACTCGACGAATACCCCGCCGAAGGGGTCGTGAATATCCGCTGGTCACTTGACGGCTCGAAAGCCTACGCCGTCACCCGCGACGGCCTCGCCTACATCTACGACCCCCCCGTTCTCTGAAGAAGTAGCAGGATCATTTCGAAGGCGGATCGAATTTAAAAGACACCAACCCATCGCGATCGTCGATTTTTCATATTCCGGCGGCTGCCAAAATCAGGGCGCCCGATCGGATCCAACGTAAAATCACGCTCGCGATTCCCATCGCTCAGAACGGATGCTTCCAGTTGTACCCAAACCAAACCAGCGCGTCGCGATAATCGATCTTGATGTCCAGCATTCGCAACACGGTAAATCCCAGCGTCCCGGAAATCTCCGTGCCCGCGCCGTCGCTCACGTTTTTCATATCCACCGAAATCATATCCTGGTATTCCTGCCGCAAATTAGCGAACGCCAGCGTCAGTTTGTCCGCGCTATAGACGTTCTTCACTTCGCCGCTAACGCCCTTCACATGTATGTTCGGATCGTCGCCGACTTTCGTAACCTCGCGGGCCGCTTCCGGCGCCACGATATTCATGAGCGATCCCGTGTCGATTAGGAATAATTTACGGACGGAATTATTCATTTCCGTCGGAATCAGCAGCATGTGATTGATCCGGAAAATCCGGGTGTAACCCTGCATCTCCGGAGCGATATAGCGATCGTAGAATCGCGGCGTCCGAGCGGCAGCTTGCCCCGAGCCCAGCGACTTCTGCGTTGACTCTTCGTTCGGGCGCGGCGGCAGCTGGCTCAGGCGCATTTTGCGGTTCGGCATGTCGAGCTCCACCAGGAAATGCGAGAACTCTACGGCTCCGATCAGCCCGTCGCCGTTGATCACGGAGTTTTGATCGATCACACGCACGTTGCAGTCTTCGAATTCGATATCGCCTACCTGGATTTTGTCGACGTGGCCCACATACGCACCCGCCGAGCCTTTGTCGCCTATCCCCTTGATGCTGGACTCGACCACGTGCTGCACGCCCGCCTTTTCGGCCAGTTTCTGGTCGATCAGTATTCCCGCAGCGCCCGTATCGAGCAGCAGGTGTCCGGTGGTTCCGTTGAATCTCACGTCTAGCCCGTAGCCGCGCAGCCGCGTGGGGGTGTCCAGAAGTTCCCGCAGGTCGGTGGTCGTCGATTGGATCTGGGACGTCATACGGCATTGATGAGCGGGAATGGTCGGCGTGTCCTGCAGCGTCACCATCTCGCGCTCCATCGCGATGCGCGTCTCCGCGTCGTCGTCGGTTTCCTGCGCCAGATAATCGCGTAGCGCCCTGATCCGCTCGCCCAGCGTTAGCGTGTCCATCCAAGTGCGCGTGATATCGCGATCGTTCGGATCGAGCTCGTGCGCCTTGTCGATCATCGTTTTCATGCGGCGGAAATACGTGATCGTCTGCGACACGCGCGCCAGCCCGTAATACGCGCGCGCATTTTCGGCGCCGCTATTGATCACCGCGATGAACGCCGCCTCCGCTTCGTGAATCTTGCCTTGCCGAAAGAGCGCCTCGCCATTTGCCACTTGGGCGTCGGGCGATTTCGGCGCGAGATCCATGGCTTTGCTTGCCGCTGTGTAGGCGTCTTGCGGATCTTTCTTCGCGAGATAGACGTCGGTGATCCCCGCGTACGCGAGCGCCGCCTGCGGTCCGCCTTCCAGCTGGGTGTATGCCCGGATCGCAGCGTCGAGTTTGCCGGTGCGGTAGAGATGCTGAGCGTCCTGCAGGGAAGGTCCGCTGCTCGCAGCGGGAGCCGGTGTGGAACCCGGCGGTGGACTCTGCGCGCGCGCCGGGCACACGGCGGAGAGTAGGGCCAGAGCAAGCGCGAGCGCCCGAACGAAGCGGCAAATCGTCACGGTAATCCGTCTCCCCACAGGCGACGGCGCAATCGCGTTCACTCTGACAGCGGATTCTCGATGAGTCAATATCGGGGCATCAACCGGCGGCAGGAAACGTCCACAGGAGCAGACTCTCCTAGACTCACCCGCAGCGTGCTGATCTCGTCCGGAAGCTAGGCGTCCGTGCAAGCCCACGCGCCAGACCGGCGCCGAAGCGCGCTCCTTGCCGGGATCAGGGCCCCCGGGAGCTCATTCCCGCACCTCGTTCGCTCGAGCTTACGAGTATTTCTACGCAACAATACCGCCGGGTCAAAACGTCCGTAACTGTATGAAGGCAAACGAGGTGCACCGCGTATTCGTCAATGAAACGGGGTGCCAGAACACGGAAAGCGCTAGGCGAGAGGCAGGCTTGCTTCGGCGTTCAGCGTCGAATCGGCGCGTTCGCCTGCCATGAACCGCGCGTAGCCGGCCGCAGCGATCATCGCGGCGTTGTCCGTAGAAAGCGCGCGGCTGGGGAAATAGATGTCGAGGCCGCGGCGCTGGCCCTCGGCCTCGAATGCGCGGCGCAACTCGCTGTTGGCCGCCACCCCGCCGGAAACCAGGATCGTCCGCGCACCATATTTTGCCCCGGCGGCCAGCGTGCGCGACAGCAGGTTCTCGACCACCGCTCGCTGGAAGCTGGCGATCAGGTCGAGCGTCTCCGCGCTCGAAAGCGCCCGCAGCTGATCGGCGCTGCGTTCGCCATGCGCCAGCGATTTTCGGCGTACTTCGATTTCCGGCTCGAGTTGCGGATTGCGGCGAAGATGATAGAGAACGGCGGTCTTGATTCCGCTGAAGCTGAAGTCGAATACGTTGCCGCTCATCTTGGGCTCGTTGAAGCGAACTGCCTGCGCGTTCCCGTGCGCCGCCAGCCGGTCGATCATTGGCCCGCCGGGATACCCGAGCGCGAGCATCCGCGCCACCTTGTCATACGCTTCCCCGGCAGCGTCGTCCCGCGTACCGCCGATTCGCGCGTAGGAAAAATGGCGTGCGCCGTTCGAGCCTTCCGATTTCACCTCGTAAAGAATCGTGTGGCCGCCGGAGACGATCAGGCAGATGGCCGGAAGCCGCGGCTCGCGCCCGGCGATATGGGCCTCCAAAAACACGGCGTGAACGTGGCCTTCCAGATGATTGATCCCGATCAGCGGCTTTCCCAGCGCTTGCGCCAGCACTTTGCCGTATGTCACGCCGACCAGCAGCGCGCCCACCAGCCCCGGCCCCTGGGTCACCGCGACGGCATCTATATCGGCCAGAGAAACGTGCGCCTGTTCCATCGCTTCGCGCACCACGGGCACGATTTGCCGCAAATGCTCGCGAGAGGCGAGCTCCGGCACAACGCCGCCGTACTTGCGGTGAATGTCGGTCTGTGATGCGACCACGCTCGAAAGGATTCGCCGGCCGCCGGCTACTACGGCCGCCGCCGTTTCGTCGCAGGAAGATTCAATACCCAGTATCAGGTATTCGTTATCCGTCACAACACGCCTCACGCTTGCTCGAGTGTCAAAATCTTGCTGATATCCGCTATGTTAGCATGGAGACGAAGGCCCGCCAGCGGCTCGCCGGCCTCCCGAAAAACCTATGACGCCAACGATCAAGAAAGTGCGCAAGGCCGTGTTGCCCGTAGCGGGCCTGGGAACGCGATTTTTGCCCGCCACGAAGGCCATTCCGAAGGAAATGCTGACCGTTGTGGACAAGCCGCTGATCCAATACGCCGTCGAAGAGTGCATCGCATCCGGGATCGAGCACGTAATCTTCGTCACCGGCCGAAGCAAGGAAGCGATTGCGAATCATTTCGATTTCGCGCCGGAGCTGGAGAGTTTTCTCGAGTCTCGCAAGAAATCCGATCTAGCGAAACTGGTACATGGCATCGGCGCGGGCGTGCAATTCAGCTACACGCGTCAGAGCGAAGCACTTGGACTCGGCCATGCCGTGCTTTGCGCGGCGGAGCTGGTGGGCGACGAACCATTTGCCGTGCTGCTGGGCGATGTGATCATGGAAAGCGAAATTCCCGCCACCGAGGAGCTCGTGGATATTTATGAAGCGAGCGGCTGCGGCGTTATCCACGTGGAGCGCGTGCCAAGCGAACGCGTGCATCTTTACGGCATTATTGACGGCGCGCCCGAAAATAACGCCAAGTGGAGCGATAAAGTGATGCGCGTGAAAAATCTCGTGGAAAAGCCAACGGCGGAAAAGGCGCCTTCGAATTTCGGCGTCACCGGCCGCTACGTTCTACCGCCGGAAATTTTTGCCTACCTAAGAACCACGAAGCCGGGCCAGGGCGGGGAAATCCAGCTGACGGACGGTCTATGCAGACTTGCCGAAGACAATAAGATGCTGGCCTGCCTCTACGAGGGCAAAGTCCACGACGCGGGGGACAAGCTGGGATTCCTCGAAGCGACTGTCAATTTCGGCCTGAAAGATCCAAAGCTAGGCCCGGGATTTCGCGAATACCTGAAGACCCTCAAGCTGTAGGTTTTTCCACGTCCCTTACTTCTTCTTGCGATTCGCGGTGCTTTTGCCGGAACTTTCGGAAGCAGCCGCAGGCTTGGCCTCGGTCTTGGTTTCCTTTTTCGAGTCCGCCGATTTTTCCGGGGATTTATCCTCCGACTTCGCCGAAGAGTCGCCCGACCCTTCGCCTGGTGCCGCCGCGGAATTCTTCCCGGCGTAGTCCGTGACATACCAGCCCGAGCCTTTGAACTGAATCGCAGGAGCTGACGCCATGCGCTCGGCGCGCGCGCCACACTTCGGGCATTTCTTTGTTTCCGAGGCGCCCAAGCTCTCGATCTTCTCGAAACGATGGCCGCACTTCACGCATTTGTATTCGTACAACGGCAAGGAAAAGCTCCTTTCGAATCTCTGTCCGGAGTGAATACCACGGTCAGTTTTCGACAACGCGCCGAAGCACCGGGATTTTCGCCTC
>Ga0210388_10003263_pt1 | contig 12718 bp, 6 predicted proteins | sample IncBWC19OmetaG_FD_155485 | JGI IMG/M metagenome (GOLD analysis project Ga0210388, IMG submission 155485) | Forest soil microbial communities from Barre Woods Harvard Forest LTER site, Petersham, Massachusetts, United States - Inc-BW-C-19-O ... | reverse complement strand
TAAGCCAGAAATGGATATCTCTCGAAACACCGGATAACGTTGCCGAGCCGGGTGGGAAGTAACAGCGCTTCTGCGTCCGGCAACTCGGAGCCCAGGAAAAGGTCGAGAGCCATTTTTTGCCCTTGCAGATCAGCAAGAGCCGCACCGTTTACCTGCGCCGCAAGCGTCTGACTCTGCAATGAGAGGTTGGAAGATTCCAGACGTTGTGCCTGGTCGAAGCGACGCTTTTGTAGGCGAAGGAATGCGCCGCCGATAAACGACTTCTGCCACGGATACCCTTCGTATAGTCGAATTATCGGAATGTTGAGGTCATAGAGTAATCCCGTGAGAACGAATACGAGGAATGAAAGCACAACGGCGGGCCATTTTTCCTCGCCCAAAGCGATCTTCGCCAAGTAGGCCGGAAATGCCGCAGTCTGCGGAGACAACGGAGCAACTAGGAGTATGTTCATCGCCGAGATGATCAAAACTGGGAACATCGTGCCCAGAATGATCGCCTTTGCGAACTGGCCGGATATGGCGGACAAAAGGCTACCCATCGTCTTCACCTCAACAGGTGATTAAAGATTCCTCGCACACACTTTTTTCCTACAATGGATAGTATTGAAGCCGGACAAATAGCTCGCCCGAATGCTTGGAAAACTCGTCTGGTTTGTCATTCATGCTAAGGAACAGCGGTCCGCCGTCTGCGGCTGTGGGCAATGCGATTATCGAATCAGTCCCGACCGCGAAGACTTTTTTGTTTCCGTACGGCCCGGCAGTGCCGGCCGTCGAGTCCGGCAAATCCCCCGTGCTTCCCCCGAGTTTTCCAATTAGTGCACCGCAGGCCGCGCCATTACAAAGCATTCCGGAAACAGCGGTCTTAGACGCGGCGCCGTCCGGTCCACATTGGATTCCGGTTTCTGGACTCCACAACATCGGTACTTTTTTCTTTTGCTGATCTTCGCTGGAGGTTTGGATCCGGAGTAAGCGAACTCCGGGGACATATTCCTGAACCAAAGTCCAGAAGCCCGCGGGACATGCGGGAACGCACACCAGATCGAGTGTTTGCCACACCATCGTCATGATGAACCCGAGACGTCCCCGAAGTCGATCAGTTCGAGACACATTGCCAAGTGCAGGTTTGCACGCCGTTTGAATCGGTCGTGCAAACTTTTTCCCAGTGTTCGCCGTCCGGACAATTCCCGCCAGGACCAAATTGCATGGAACGTAGGGCGAAACCGCTGATTCCCGCATCTGCCAGTGTGGAATGCGCGAAATCCCTTATTTCGTCTACGTGGGCTGTTATTGGATGGTTCGAAATAACGGTCTTGGGTTTCGTTTGACGGGGAGGCGATTTTTTCGATTTCTTCTTCATTTTCATGGTGTCTTCTTTTCCTTCTTTGACGTTGGAGTTTTCTTGGGTGCTACCGCAGGAGGAGGTGTCTTCGCCGGCGCAGGTTCTGACGTAGGCGTCTTCGTCGCCGCGGGTCCTGGTCCAATCGTAAGCGGCACGGTCACCATTGTCTTCGCGTCAACTTCAAGGAGTATTGCCTGCAGCCCCTCCTTGCCGGTTACGTCACGACTTAGGAGCACCTGAATCTGGCTCGTTTTTGTGGCCGTCTCCGTTCGAGCTGAGGTCGAACTCGTTTCGGCAGGCTTTTCCTTTTCAGGAACAGGCCAAAAAGTGAGGGGCTTCCCATCGAAAGAAATCTTCTTGACCGCATCCAACCCGGTTCCGGTGAGTGTAACCGTCACCACTTCGTTCAGTCCCACCGTGCTGGGGTCGACAGCGGTGATCTTGGGAGGCGCAGAGGGTGCAGCCGGTGCTGGTTCTTTTTTGGGTGTCGTTGCTGTGGGTATGTCCAGAACTTGAGCGTAGTCATTGTCGGCTACCAGAACAAATTTTTGATAGTCACTCAGAAATTTGGTGTCAGCCACCAGCTCTAGCAGCGAGCAACGTTTCGGGTCATTCTCGATCTTCGGATCACTGCACGGCAGCGGGCGCGAAAACTCTACCGCGGGGGTGGATTTCTTGGGGCCTGGTCCATGCACGCTTGCAGTCGGCGCTGCGCTAGGGTTGGTAAGCGGATATTCTTTGTCGAGAATTAATCGCCAATTGCCGCTAAACTCGTACCCCGGCCGCGAAATAAGCAGCGTCGTGGTCTTACCCGATGCCATCTTTGTGACTTGCACATCCTCGACGTTATAAATCGCATCTTCCGCCGACCACTTTTCTCCGAGTAGGGGGAAGATTACTCCCGCGCGGTTATCTCCCGCGTGAATAAGAGAATTCGGAACTCTCGCCGTGGCGATGATGTAGGCAAGGTGATTGTGTGGGTCGATTGTAGGTTGGATGTTAGGACGATAGGGAATTGGCGTTCCATTCAGCGTTAAAATCAATTCCGGATAGACGTTCACATCCGCTAAGGTCAGATTCTTGCCATCTTCGGCATTCCCGATAATAACTTCCACTTTGGTATAGCTTGGCCCTTGCGGGATGAGCTTAGACTCCACGATTTCGATGCCGCTCGCGGCCGCCAGGGGATATAACGGCACAGCGGGTCCATATCGTCCATTGACGACAGCCCTCAATGAGCGAGAGAGAATATCGGTGTTGGCGGTAAGAAGCATCGTTTGAGAAGACTTCAGGAACAAGCCATCCTGCGGTGTTGCAAAAGTCTTGTCACCGATTGTGATCGTAGTGCCCGCAAAGAAATTCTCGCCTGCAATTTGTAGCACTGTGTTTCCGTTCGTTGTTTGAAACAATTCAACTTTCCCGATGGTTGGCTTGAGCGAGTTTTCTACCGTTGCGGTCGGAAGAGTTTCTATTTCTGAAAGGCCGAGAGTCTGCGCGCTGGGAAGGTTGTTCCCCCAGCCCCAAAAACCGGACGAGGCGGTCGTGGTCGAAGTTTTTCTGTCGTAATGCATCCAGTACGTTTTGGCCTGTACTTGTACGCGGGGATAAGAAGACTTCTTCTCTGTTTCGTCGTCACCCAATACGTCTGTGTCCGGCAGGGCTACTACCGCAAACATCTGACGCATCCCGGGGGAAACCGATCTTCTGCCGAGAACGGGTCGAAAAACCCATCCGAAGGTGACGGAATTGCCCACTGGAGCACGCTCGAGGGCCAAGGTATCGCTGTCGCGGTAGAGAAAGAATATCTGGTTGCGCTTTCGCTGGTTGTAACTCACTGAAACGAGCTTCGCGACCGCGGAACCGCCAAAGGCTGTCGAGGAAGTAGACAACGAGGTCGCGTTGTACGTTTTTTCCTGCGGCATCGAAGCCACAAGAGAAATGGGACCCCTTGAGCTGCTTAGGGTTATTTCGACGTATGCCGCAGCGTCGCGCGCATTCTCGGGTGGATCGACGCTAATATTAAAACTGACCACAGCTTGACGCCGGGGAACTCGGCCCTTCAAGCGGTCAGATACCGCTCTTTCCAGCAGCATCCGAAGATTGAATATCTGGTAGGTTAGATCTACCTGGTCACTCAACAGATCTGCAGCATTCTCCCCGTAATCGGGCTTGTAGGCGGGTGCGGCGAGCAGATCCGGGAGGGCGGAGGCATTCGAAGAACCCCCTGACGACGAAGCGTCCTTAGATCCCGAGCCCGACCCACTGCCTGACGAATTCCCGGTGTTTGAACTTCCATTCGAAGCGGCCGAAGACGAATCGGTCACAGCCTTCGGTGTCAGGCTGACTGCAACATTGAAGTCGCGGGCGATATCGGTTTGCTGCGATCCTTGCGTTAGCCCCAGGGCCTTAGCTAACGACGGTTGGTCGATAGCCTGGACTTGGCTCAGTCTGGCGTTCAGCTGGTCGAGCATGATTGCCAAAGATTGATTGTCATAAACCTTCGGCTGACCTACCGTTATGCCGTTGTTTTGCGCAGATACCGAACGCGGAATTGCGAGAAGCAGTAGCAGCACAACAAGCGCCAGAGCAATGCCGTATGGGTGCTGGAGACGACCGGGAAAGGATGAGCAATTTCGGCTCTGGATGAGCATGAAAAACGCTCCTGAACAGGTTCGCGACAGAAAATGGGGCCATGATGCTGATCTCGGGCCAAGAGTTCTGCGAGGGTATAAGAAGGTATTTAACTTGTCAATTGACAGTTGACTTGGAGCTCAGGTCGAGGAGCTGTTGTTAGCCGTATGCCTTGGGATTCATGGGTTGCGCATATCGCGTCCGTTAGTCTTTAAAGCTGGTTGCGCGCCAAGCAATAGCCTGCTTTGATTCGATTGAACTTGCTGTAGGCGCATCTCCTCCCATCGCTTATATTGTTCTCGCTTTTGCGGATCGGAATCGACCTCGCTTTTCAACCAAAAACAAAACCAGTCGACGCTTCCTTGTTGGGAGGTTAACCGTTCCCAGGGTTTTACGAGCAAGTGCTCTCCGTCCGGGATGTAGATCATATCGACTGGACGATCCAGCAGAATAAGTTTGGCGTACCATTCCCAGTTGCCAAGCACCGAAGAGATGTCGCCGTACCCTTCAAGGCGGACCGGCGAATGCAAATGTTCCACAGTAAAAGAGGGCGACCTTTCGCGCCAAAGCTCAAACACCGTTCCGAAAGGGTCCCCACCGTTCACAGTGTTATAGTCCCGTTTCGTGTAGGGATTCACCAGATATTGCATGTACCCGCCGTCAAATCCGTCTGCTGCCGTGGCTGCAGCGAAGTGATAGGACGAATGTGTCAGCGTATATTCGACGCTGTAGACGGTTCGACTGAATCCGATGATGCCTACTTTATCTCGGTCAATGAGACCCAGTGCATCCAGATAATCGATAGCCCCCTCATAGCCTGACATCTGCCGCGGAGCTTCCTCCGGTGTGCCCTGAGCTTTTCCATCTGCACCCTTTTCGGTCGAGGATCCGGTCTGCAGCACAACAATGTCCCGCGCTGCCAGAGGCTGTGCTGCGAAGGCGCTGTTCCATGGCCCATTGATCCAGAACTCCTCTTGCGAAAAACCGTGAGTTTGGATCACGAGTGGGTATCGGGTTCCAGGTCGAAAATCAGGAGGGTAGTACAGACCGCCTTCCACTTCATGCCCATCTTTAGCTTTCCAGCTAACGCGTTCCACCTTTCCAAGTTCTATATGCTCCAATTCTGGGTTCAAATCCAGAACAAGTCGCTTTTGTGGATGTTCTGCATCGCATGCGTAAATCTTCGGTGGCGTGTTGATATCTTGTTCGAGCGTCACTTTCGGCCGCTCCGGGGAGCTCGGTCCACTGTGCAGAGACGCCTCTTCTGTCCAGGTTGTTCCGACCTTGCGGAACGCAGCATTCCCTCGCTCCCGGTGTCGGTTGGGTGCCCTCAGGATCAATTCATTTGTCTCCGCACTCCAGCGGTCCGCGATCAGCTGCTTATCTGAAACCTCCACAAAATTGCCGCTTGCGAGTTCGATTTCGACCACGAACGGCTGTGTTCTCCGCACAGATAATTTCTTAGGGTCGGCAGCATCGAGAGGAAGAAATGCGCCGGAGACCACTACAGAGTCTCCGTCGGGAGACCAGACCGACGCGCCCAGGGTCAAATCGACCGGACCGTCTACAATCGGTCGGACCTGCCCGGTCGCGGTATTGACGATCATGTATTGACTCAACCAAGAGAACGGCCCTCTATTACGGGAGGCGAGAGCCTCGGCACGAATGAATGGATCCTCGTACTCCCTCCATTTGGTTGGCACGGCGCGGATAAGCACATTGAATATCGCGAATTTACCGCCGGGGCTCAGAGAGATTGGCTTTAGCGAATCGTAATAGTCTCCGAATGGAATCTGGACGGCCAGCGCGCCCGGTTTTTTTACGTATGCTTGTAATCCTTCCAATAAAGCGGGCTGCTTACAATCCTCCAAACTGCGCGGAACGTCGTCGAGTGCCTCATTTGTAATCGCATAGCCGCGAGCGCACCTTGCGTAAGCAGCCTCTGGACTCAGACGACCAGGCTCGGCGATATAGACCAATTCCGGAATTACCGGATTGAAGTCAAAATCAACAATTGGAGAAGGATGTTCGGTCAGCTGTTCGATTTCTCTTGTGCGGAGGTGCAGCAAATACACTTGAGAGCTATCGTGCGATTCTCCCAAGAAAATCAAAGTTTCGTCATCAAGCCACTTCACGTTGCGGATGGCGTCGCGGTTGGACCGCGATCGCATCGAGAGAAGGACCTCTGGTTTAGGTGATCGAAACAGCTCGGAAGTTTCAAAGCGGAGGAGTGAGAATTCACGCTCGTTGGTCTCGACAATACCGTGCTCGGTAACGATCAACAATTCCTTTCCATCAGGAGAAAAAAGCGCAATTCGGCTGCTTGAGCCGTCCGCGGCGGCGTATTGGACCTCTGGAACAGTAGTCATGCGAATCGTGTCGGCGACTGTTACCCGTCTTCTTTCGTTGAGTTGTGCTGCACCCGATGTCGGCACAACCCAACCCATCGTGAACATCACCAATAATGCAAATCGGAAGAAACCGCATTTCAGCACAGAGCTATCCTTCGAGCCCCAGACCTGGAGCAAAGTCAGTCAATTCGCTATGGCGCTAGAACGTGAGTCTTAGTGAGATTTGAAGCGACCGCGGTCCGCCTTCCTGAAAGAGCGGATTGAGACCGCCCAGCCCTTGGTTGAGCATCGACTGCGACTCGAGAAAACGCGGGTCCGAACCGATCAAAGCCAAGGGGTTGGTGAAATTGGGATGGTTGAAAAGATTGAACGCGTCCGTTCGAAATTGAAGATGAAGGCGTTCAGTCAATAGAAACTGACGGGCCAAAGAAACGTCCACTTGCGTCAGCCCGAATCCAGAAATGTCGTTTCGTCCTTCTGTTCCTTGCACACCGGCGGGAGGAACGGCAAATGCGCTCGGGTTGAGCGCCCTTCCGCCTGGCAGGTTCGATCCGAAAATCCATACGGGTTCGCCCGGGATCCGGTCAGCCCTTGGTGCCGAGCCGTCAACCGGAGTAGCTATGGTGCCGTTAAAAGGAAAACCGCTCCGCGCTACAACCACCACATCCGTGGACCAATTTCTCAAAAGAGGCGCAAATCCTTTCGCTTTCGAAGGAGCGGGAATCGCGACGGAAATCGCTCCCGAAAAACTGTGACGCACATCGAAGTCGGAAGAGGCCCGGTCGTTCTGTGCAGAAATCACCGTGTGCGACACGAAGTCTACGGTGTCATTCGAGGCGTTGTCGATCGAATGCGAATACGTGTAATTGAACAGAGCCTGAACACCGTGTGACATTGGTTGGCGATATTGCAGTTGCAGCGCGTTGTAGTCAGAACTCGCGCTGTTGTTGGCCAAGAAGAATGTCCCCAGGAAATCGGGATTCGGAGTTCCCAAACCCTCCGTACGCAGCAAGTCCCGTCCTGCTTGCCCGACATAGGTAACCGTCACGGCGCGCGTGTCGCTGAACGATTTCTCAATGGCCAGATTCCACTGGTATGAGCGCGGCAGCTTCAAATCAGGAGAAATAGCATTGACGATCCCGGGGAACGGAGGCAGCTCAGAAATGACAGGCAGAAACGGTGTGGGATCTCCGATCGGGATGGGAGTACCTGAAAGGATGTTTTGAACATTGTTGGGAAAGCTTGAAGTTAGGTTGGCAGCTGCTCCAACACCCAAATCGTAGAAAATTCCTCCGCCCGCTCGTACTACGAAGTCTCTCTTGTCGGTTGGCGCCCAAGCCACGCCGATACGTGGCGCAAAGTTGGCGTAAGTGGAATGCCAGATCGGTGTACCCGCCGGCGCCAGCGCGATGGCTGCCGGATTGTTTACATTTTCCCAGGCGGCCAGGGTTGTGTTCCCTCTCGGTGAAGGAGCGGGATTAAACTCCCACCGAAGTCCGTATGTCAACGTAAGGTGCGGGCCCACCTTCCACGCGTCCTGGGCATAAAGCGATAGCGACCGGGTCAGAAGTTTGCTTGGTGCCGTCGTGATCGGCAGAAATAGATCCGCGCTCGATGTTGAAAGCAGGGACGGAATGCTGAATGACAGGTATTCGAGCAGGTGTTGATAAGGAATCGCGTCGAGGTAGTTGGCCCTATAATCCACACCAAACTTCAATTGGTGCGCTCCCTCCGACATCGCGAGATCGTCCACAATCTCCCATTGCTGGTTGCGATTCTTTGCGAGGGGTCCTGTGATCAGAAAATCCGTATCAACGGTACCAAATATTACTTGGTTCGCCGTGTTGGACAGGTTCCCAAGAAGAATGGTTGGGTCGTACGGAACAGCTCCGTTTGCGGACGTAAGCTGATACAGACTACCGGCCCTTTGGGAAGAATAGTTCACTCGCACCATGTCGGTAATTCGAGGGTTGAAAACAACATTGAGGCCTACGGTGACGGTTCTCGTGTCAACTTCCGTTGTCTGCGGATCATTCGGACTCTGAGCCAGGCTGATGAAATTCGACGGAGCTTCGTTGAATCGTCCAAAGATCGACCACCGGTCGTTGAAGTGGTGATCGATTCGAACGCTGCCGGCGTTCAGCGTCGCGCTGTTGGAGGCGGTTCCAGTGAAAACGGCGGTATTTCCGTCGGCGGATATTGCTCCGTTTGGTGTTGGAAAAGCGTCGAGTAGCGAAGCAATGGCAGGGGATCCCGCAATCCGCGCGGATTCGGAGGGCACCGTGCCAATGAAGGTTTCGGGCAGCCGAAGTCGCGCACCCTCATACGAGACAAAGATAAATGTGGTGTCCTTGTGAATTGGTCCCCCGAGCGTTCCGCCAAAGTCGTTGTGCCGCTCCGGTGCCCGAGGCTGGCCTGCGTTCTTCGCGAACCAATCGTTTGCATCAAGCACGTCATTGCGGAAGTACTCAAACACGCCTCCATGCCAATCGTTCGTTCCTGAACGCGTGGTCAGGAGTACATGGCCTCCGGGCGTGTGGCCAAATTCAGGTGCAAACGAAGAAGTCTCAACACGAAACTCCTGAAGGTCATCGGCCGAGACAAGACTGCTCGTTCCTCCGACCGCGCTGAACGCCTGTGCACTTCCCGTACCCGATGCTCCAACCACTGTCGAAGACCCAACACCGAAGTTGGCCGAAACACCGTCCACCGTGAAATCGTTTCCACTCGTCCGCTGCCCGCTGATGCTGAACTGCCCTGGAGAGATCGAGTTCGAGGGCGCGATCACGACCCCGGGCGTTAGTTGCAACAGCGTATTAAAACTCCTGCCGTTCAGGGGAAGGCTGTCGACAAACTGGCGGTCGATCACTGTGCCTACGGATGCAGACTCCGTGTTTACGAGTGGAGCGCCACCTTGAACTGTAACTACTTCCGAAACCGCTCCCAGCGGCAGTGTGAAATTGAGAGCCAACGCATCTTGAACGTTCACGGTAATGTCGGGTTTGATGACGGTCTTGAAGCCCGGTTTCGAAACCTGCAGGCGATACGAGCCGGGAGGCAAACTCGATATCAAGTAGATGCCTTCCCCGTTCGTCTTTCCCGGATATTGGACTCGGGTCGCATCATTGACGACCAGCACTTCCGCTCCACCGATCGCCGCTCCTGACGGATCGATGACAATTCCGCTGATCGTTCCGTAAGGAGATTGCGCGGGCGATGAATGTACGAACAGGACGAGAAGAAACACGCAAACAAGACCGCGCAATCGCAAACGGCCCTCCTGGAAGTGAGGGATTTTTCCTCACTACAAGGTCTATGCGAATGCGCGGTGGTTTTGTGCCAAGCCTTTCTTGTCCTTAAATCAGGACGCCTTCAGGGAATTGGGGGATTGAAACGCTAAGGATGATTTGGGGTGACGCGCAGATAGGCGAAAAGCAGTTGCTTGCCGCTGGGATGATGGCTGCCACCGTTGGGCTCAACAGTCACAAATACTGCATCAATGTCTGACAGTGTTCTTGGATCTTCGGCTTTAAGCACCCACCGCTTCTTACTGGCATTATCTTCGTAAAAGATTCCCAGATTCAAAGCCTGCTCCTTATCAGGTCCTCTCCGGCCCCATGCCTGAAACGAACTCGCATCGCGCACACCCGGTTGCGCGTCGAGATCGTAAGCATAGAAAATCAGCGATTTCCCTTTTGTATAAAAAACGCGTCCGTAGGTCTTGTCCGCTCGTCCGTTACCCGAGATATCATGCACCTCCGCGATATATAGGTCGCGAGCTCCCATAAGTTCCCGGATGTCCCGATCGTGATCGAGCAATTCCTGTTGTTTCACAACTTCTGTCTGCTGCTTGTCTAGCGCCTGCTCCCGGTCACGCGCCAATTGTGTCAGTTCACTAACTTTTGCCTCCAAACTTTCGGCCCGCTTTGCGGCCTCCTCTCTTTGCTGGCTGAGAGCATTGGCCTTCGCCTGAAGCTCCTGCAAGCTCGTTTGTGCAGCGACGAGGTCCGCTTCACGGCTTGAAGCTTCTACGCGCCCGTTTGCGGGCGCTTTTTGGTCGGCCTCTTTCGATTGCACAACAATGGCATCGTTCGGCTGGCGCAATCGTCTGATCTCATCGTCTTGCTTTGCTACGTCGCGCTTTAAATCCCGAATAGCTTCGTCATCCTCCGCGAGCTTGCTCAAAAGCTGAGTCTTCTCATGCCCGAAATCGCTGATCTGCTCCTCAAGAGAGCTAACGGAGACATCTGTTTTCGCATTTATTTCTTGCGACTTATCTCCCACACGCTTCTCACCACTGCGGTAGGCGACGATTCCCAGTGCGATGGCGAGAAGCACGCATGCTGCAAAGGGCATCCAAAGTTCGGCCAAAGGAATCCTGGATGGCCGATAGGCAAGCCGGCGACCAGTAGGCTCGGTCTCTGCTTTGCTTGGCACCTTGTCGGCCAGTCGATTAGAGTTCTGATCCGCCTTCAGTCGCTTGAAAAAAGCTGCTTCCGCTTTTTCCACGGACCAAGACGTATCGGATCCTCCCGTATGCGAAGCTAGATCATCGGCTAGGGCCGGAACGACCCGTTGGACCGTCATCTCGAATCTGTGTTTCGCCTCACGGCAAGATGCACAAACGGCGAGGTGTTCTTCCAGCGTTCTTTCTTCTTCGCCACTCAGTTCACCCGCGGTCGATGCGGCACACAATTCTAGATATTTCTCGTGCGAATCCATTTCTTACAACACCTCGACGTTCTCGACTTCTGGTCGCTGGCAGGACATGCGTTATCGCCAATTCAGATCATTCTCATCCGCGTGCTTTCGAAGTTTCTCCAAACCACGGTAGTAGTGATGGCGAATATTAACGTAGGATTGGCCCATCTTGTCGGCGATCTCTGTAAACGTACAACCCTCATAGAAATGGAGCCGTAACGTTTCCCGCTGGCACTCGGTCAGGCTATCCCAGACATTTCTCCATCCATTCCTGCCGAAAAAACCTTCAGCGGTATTATCGTAGTGTGCTCCTATGGTGCCGCATGAGCTATTTTCAAACCTCTTGTCCGTGATTGGGGACGCATAAAACCCCTGGGATTTCAGTTGCCTCCTGCGAATTAACGCCTGAGTGTAGACCACCTGAAAGATCCAAGAGCGCGCAGAACCCTTAGACCGATCGAAGAGTTTGCTCCTGCGGTGGATGTAGAGGAAGACCTCTTGAACGAGATCGTCCGCTTCGGCGGTTTGCCGAAGAATCCTTTGACCTACATTCCGGACGGGATGAGCGAAGCGTCGGAACAGTATAGCAAGAGCATCAAGATCGCCTATCTGCACCCGCGCCATCAGAGCTTCATCTGGAGTTTCGACTAGTTGTGCTGGATCGGTCGACGGGGCTTCTCCGCCAGCCGTTCCCGCTCGGCTGACTGAAAAAGCTGGAAAGCGAGATGTAGTAGACGAACTCATTCCGCGTGCCAACGTTAGGCGGCGATCACGCAGCCCCGTTCACATCAAGCATCCGAAACCAGAATATCCGGCCAACCCGTAATCCCGTTCGGTGGTCTTAGATGGATCAGTACGCAAGACTCGGCACCGAGTTGGAGATCGCTAAGTGCCGAGCCTGCGCGACAAATTTGGCCAACGCCTCAGGGCAATCAGATTGGCTAGAAAGTTGAGCCAGGAGCAATTCGCTGAGCTTCTTGGAATATCCGTGGACTTCCTGAGTTTAATCGAGCGAGGGATCAATGCGCCCTCATTCGAAAACCTTGATGCCTTTTCAGCGCAACTCAAGATTCCACTTTCTGTTCTCTTCGATTTCGATAGCACTTCAGATCCTTCATTACGCGAATAATTCACCACCGATTCAGACAGTCTCAATCGATTTGAACTTCGAAATACGTAACGCACCAGACATCTGGCCGCCCACTTCTGGAAACGACCTCTCTAAGTAACCCGTAACCCGGTTCGGTGGTACTCGGAATGAGATTACGACAGACTTTTCGGCGGTGCAACGTAAGAATTGGAAAGTCTAAAAAAACAATTCGGCCTTCGGATTCGGCAGATTCGTGACGAATCAGATAGGACGCAAGAGGAGTTCGCTGAGATTGTCGGTATGTCGGTCGATTTTCTCAGTTTGATCGAGCGCGGAAGAAATGCGCCTTCGTTCAGGAGGCTTGAAAGAATGGCCCGCGGGCTTTCAAAACCTGTCGCCTATCTCTTTACTTTCGATCCCAATTACAAGCCACGAAAGCGGAAGGCACGTCGATATTAATGTGAGTAGTTCCGCTAGCAAATGGGTCCGGAGCTTGTCCTCAATTCCGGACACCCCGAAGCTTCAACAGACCGATTTGCCTATCGGATGATAGATTTACGAACTTGCGAAGTACTTTGGCTGGCCCCGTTCAATGAATACTTTACT
>Ga0210388_10003262_pt1 | contig 12722 bp, 8 predicted proteins | sample IncBWC19OmetaG_FD_155485 | JGI IMG/M metagenome (GOLD analysis project Ga0210388, IMG submission 155485) | Forest soil microbial communities from Barre Woods Harvard Forest LTER site, Petersham, Massachusetts, United States - Inc-BW-C-19-O ... | reverse complement strand
CAGGTTGACGAAGTTTACATTCGTATTGTCCCAGACGGCTCCGTTGGGATTGCTCGGGGTAACAAAAGTAAAACTATTGCCGTTGTAAGAATTGCATATCGTGCTGGTAATCGGCTGGCCGGGCGCAAGGCCGAGTGGCCCAAATGGGTTGTCGGTCGACACCGCCGGAACCAGTTGGTTGACTTGGAGCTCGGTGGTGAGATGTGTTCCCTTGCTTCCGACGTAGCCAAGAGTTGCGATGGTATTTTTCGAAAGTTCGCGTTGCACGCCAAAGCTCCACTGCTGAACGTAGGGCCAAATCGCTTGCGTGGGGATCGCAGTGACATTCAGTGGGAAGGCTCCGGATGTTCCGCAACCCTGGCCTACGCCACCGATGCACTCGTAGCTGGTGGGGTGGTTCTGAGTCATGTCCAGCACCTGAGGCGCACTGCCTTCGAGCGAGCCGGTGTTGGCTTCGTTGCCGATCCCGTGGTGGAAAAATACTCCGTAGCCGGCGCGGATGGAAGTCTTGCCATCGCCGAAAGGATCCCAGGCGAAGCCGATGCGCGGAGCAGGATTAAAGATATGGCTGGTCATGCAGCCATCCGGAATGCCGTTCACGCCGCATCGCTGCAGGCCGTTGAGGATTCGCGGGTCCAGATTGCTGAGATTCAGAGGAATCGGAGAACAGGGGCTCGCAATGGAACCCGGGGGCGGATCGCAATTCGACGGCGGGCCGTTGAGCAGAACGCCGGTGAAAGGATCGACGGTAGTTTGCGCGGCCAGGGATTTGCTGTAAACCGAGGGCACCCAGTTGAAGACATTGTTGTATTTCTCGTGCCAATTTCCGTACAGGCTCACTCGCAAACCTAAGTTGAGGGTAAGCCTCGGAGTGATTCGCCAGTCATCCTGAAAATAGGGTTCGGCGATTTGGTATCGATTGTAGTAATTGCGCTGAGTGCTGTCTTGCTGAAAGGTTTTGATTCCGCCCTCGAGAATTCCGGGAGTGCCGGTAGGTTCTCCGAGCAGGAAGTCGGCAAAGGCGTTGCCCTTGCTATTGAAGCTGCTGACGTTGCTGAAGGTCAAGATTCCTTGCTGGTCGCCGGTATTCGCTCCCACTGCCTGATTCAATTCGTTTCGTTGGGCGATGACGAATTGAACTCCGAACTGGAGGGTGTGCTTGCCCACAACTTTGCTAAGGTCGTCGCGAAAGTTATAAGTCGGATTGGAATGATGCCAGGGCAAATACCCGGGATCAACGCCGAATCCGAATCCACCGTACGCTGCATTGGTGCCACCAATCACGATTCCCGGCACTTTGCCGCCGAAGCCATTATTAAACAAGTAGCCCGCGGTCAAACCGGCTGGCCGCTGCCATTGGACGCCGTTGGCGTCGATGTTTTCGAGCGTAATGTGATCGGTGGTGTAACTGAAAACGAATTCATTCAACAACGAAGGTGAAATGGTGTTGGTGAGGTGAGCCAGCATGCTCAGGCCCGGCCCGGTGAATGTGCTTTGAATCGTGGGGAACGTGTTTTGCACTGCGCCCCATTGCGGGGAGAGGATGGTGGTGTCCCACGAATCATGAATGTAGCGAAAGCTCGCGCGCATGTTCGGAGTGATGTTGTGATCGATGCGAAATAGTTCTTCGCGCCAATAAGTGCTCGGAGAAACTGCTGCGTTGAAACACGACCCTTCCGTCGTGGTGCATCCCGCGGTCGCATCGGGCGCGGGAATAATACCCGTTCCGAGAATGGCCTGCGCATTGGGATCGATGGGAACCTGATTTCCCGGGAAGGTTTCCGGCTTGCCAGTATTCTGATCGGTGCCAAAAGCGGGACAATCCGGATAAGCCGTGCGCGTGAAATCGGTTTGCAGCCCTGGGAGTACGAATGGGCAAAGATCACTGAAGTTTCCGGTACGCTCCGCTAAAGACGGAACCGCCTGGTTGAAATCGGTGGGCGTACGCTCGAAGCGGAATTCTTCCGAGAAAAAGAAATAAGTTTTGTCCTTGTTCGTGTTGAAGAGCCCGGGGATGTAGATCGGACCTCCGAGGGCAGCGCCAAAGTCATTTCTACGGTACAAAGGCGCTTTAGTGGTCTCATCGAAGTAATTTCGGGCATTGAAGAATTCGTTGCGGATGAACTCGTAAGCCACGCCATGAAACTGATTGGTTCCGGACTTGGTCGTGGCGATTACTGTGCCGGACGCGCTCTGCCCATACATGGCACCGTAGTTCGAGGTCAGGACTTGCACTTCGCTGAGCGCATCCAGGCTGGGATAAACGGTCAACGTGCTTTGGTTGCCGTTGAGTCCAGCGTTTAAGACGTCGCCGCCGTCGACGTTAAACGAGTTGTACTCAACCCGGCCACCGTTCACGCTATAGCGGACGCTGCCCAAGATTCCTACCTTCGCTTCGTCCTGTCCAGTCTGGTTACTCACGCCGGGAGTCAGTGCGATCAACTGGGTAAAGTTGCGGCCGTTTAATCCCAGGCTGACTAATTCCTTTTGCGTGATGGTACCGACGATTTGAGAAGTTTCGGTTTCCACTTGCGAGACTTTTTGTCCTTCCACATTGACCGAAGTCGTCGTCCCGGCAGGCTCGAGGACGGCGTCGATTGCGATGCTCTGACCCACGCTTAAAGACAATCCGTCGCTGCGGAATTCTTTGAAAGCGGGAGCGGAAATCGTCAAGGTATAAGTTCCGGCAGTCAATCCTTCGAGGGAGTATTCGCCACGATCGTTGGTGGTAGACGTTTGGGTCAGCCCGGTTCCATTCGCGATGGTGGCGGTCGCCCCGGGAAGCACTGCGCCTGTCTGATCGGTGACGGTGCCGGTGATGGCTGTTTTTCCTTTAGCGGAATTGGCAGAAGTTCTTGCCTCTTGCGCTAGTGCTGTCGCCGACATGATTAGAGCCACGGCAACAAGGCACAAAGAGATTTTCAGAAATCTCACAGGTTCACCCGCCCTCTTTTAGGGAGTAAAAGGAGTCACATGGTTACAGAGAAGCGGTGACGAAATTGTGACGGGCAGATTAATTTCAGATGAAAAACGTCGCTCGACTCAATAAAAGGAGCTTGGCCCGCGCGAATGTTATTGGCGCTTGCGGTCCGCGTGGAATCGTCATTTCCGTCGCTGTGAGCCGCTGATTTCTCAGGGTCGCTTTCTGCGGCCGCGTCCCACCCTGAGAAATTCACGGGATTTTAATCTCCGGGTAGTTTTCCTGCAACAAACTTCGACGATATTCACCCCGACTCGATCAACAGGATTTCTTGTAACCCCGTACCGGGATGCGCTCACAGTGTCCCGGAAAAACGGAGCTATGAGGCCAGGGCCCTATCGAGGCAGCCCTTTCACGGCCTGCCTCAACGAATGGTTTCTGGCAGGAAGTATGAAGTATGAGGTTCATCGTTGAGATTCCGGACCGTGAAGTTTTCGAAGCCGCTGAGCAACCCGAGGATCTGGCTTGTGAGATCGCTGAAGTTATTGCCAGCGAGATTTTGAGTTCAGTTCTGTGACCGTAATTCCTCAACAGCGGTCTATCGGGTTCTCCCAGGTAATTCGGTCTTGAGTTGAGGGAATCCCAGGAACATTGACCTGGACGACCAACGGCCCCAAAGAGAAAAAGCAATGTTGCGAAAAGAGTGCGGAATGCGGGACGGGTGCAAGAGAAATCGCCGCGGCGGGCTTCTCGCAGGTTTGATTTTCTTGCTGTTCATACACGTCACGATGGGGTGGGCGGAACAATCTGGATTGAATCTAGCAGGATCGAATCAAACGGGCTCGGTAACGGCTCGTCCCGTGGGCAACCTGGAGGACTGGAGTTCACTTTCCGTGGCCAACAGCGAATTGACCCCTGAGCCGCCGTTGCTCGGAGAAAAGTACGACCACCCGCAGTTCACCCGCGAGTTGCTGCAAGTGAAGTGGCGCCAAGGCGATCCGATTGATCTGTATGTCATTCGCCCCAAGGGCGTGGCCCACCCTCCTGCCATTCTGTATCTCTACAGCTACCCTTCCGAAACTGAAGTGTTTCGTGGCGATGCCTATTGCGCGAATGTCACCAAAGGCGGATTTGCCGCCGTCGGTTTTGTGTCCGCTCTCACCGGCCATCGTTATACGAATCGACCAATGAAGGAGTGGTTCGTGAGCGAACTGCAAGAGGCCTTGGGCAGCTCGGTTCATGACGTGCAGATGATTTTGAACTACCTCGCCACCCGCGGTGATCTGGACATGAGCAGGATCGGCATGTTTGGTGTGGGCTCGGGCGGCACGATCGCGATTCTTGCCGCCGCGGCTGACCCGCGCATCAAGACCATCGACGTGATCGATCCTTGGGGAGATTGGCCTGACTGGATGGCGAAGTCTTCGTTGATCCCAGAAGTGGAGCGGCCGCGCTATGTGACACCGGAATTCCTGAACAAGGTCGCACCGCTCGACCCCGTGAAATGGTTGCCACAGTTGACCTCGCAGCACATTCGCCTGCAACAAGTGCTCGATGATTCAGTTACTCCAAAAGTGGTCCAGCAGCGCATCAGAAAGGCTGCTCCGCGAACGGCCCAGAGGATCACCTTCCACACCACGCGGCAGTTTTCCGGCGCCGAGTCAGGCGACAGGCTGTTGCAGTGGGTCAAGGCTCAGGTCCAGACGACTTCTCAAACACAGCCTGTCGTACGAAATTCACAGAATTCGAAGGCAGGCCAGGAATCGGTTGAATTGAAGGCTATCGACTCGAATCATGGCCAAGCGAGAGACAACGATTAAGTTCTCGGGAGCAATGGCTCAATGAACTGGGAGTGCGGCATGTTGAAGAATACGCGAATCGGTCTTTGGATTGCCGTGGTGTTAAGCGCGACCGTTGCCTTGGTGAGCTGCGGGGGAGTCGGTGCGGCTCCGCTGAATAACGGCTCTCTTGGCGGGGTTGCCGTAAGCGTGTCCCCTCAGACTATGACCATCGCCACCGGAACGACGCAACCTTTCACAGCGACGGTGATCAACACAGGGGAAACTGGTGTCGCGTGGCTGGTTAACGGATTTCCGGGCGGCGTAAATCCCGCCAATGGCATTTCAGCGTTTGGAACCATCGATAAGAATGGGAATTACACTGCGCCTTCTTTCGTCCCGATTCCGCCGACGGTCACCATAACGGCGGTCGCCAACGCCAACAATAGCGCGAGCGGCAATGCCTCAGTTTCAATTAACGGAACTCCGTCACCAGTTTCCATTTCACCGCTCGCGGTGAGTCTGGAGGTGGGAGGCATTGCCCTGTTCACGGGCAAGGTGGATGCTCCCGACCCAACGGTGACCTGGCTGGTCGAAGGCGTCCTGGGCGGAAATGCCGCTTTGGGTACTGTTTCTACCGTGCCCGGTACTACGGACCAAGTAAATTATGTCGCTCCGCTCGAGGTTCCCGGAGGAGGCCCGACAACCCAGGTACACGTGACGGCTCAATCCCTTGCCAATCCGCAAGAGAATGCTTCGGCGGTGGTCACTATTTCGGCGTTGGGGAGTACGCGCGTGACCATCACCAGTCCTGCCGTTCCCCCGACTGTTCCCCTCGAACAGCCCCAAGCGTTCGCGGCTAAAGTAACCGGGACGAGCGACACGACAGTCTCCTGGGAGGTGGACGCTATCGCTGGAGGCAATGCAAACGTAGGCACGATCGAAACTGAAGCGGGCGGTAAAGCGATCTACACAGCTCCTAAGCAACTCCCCTCTCCGCCCAACGTCATCGTAACGGCAGTCTCGAATGCTGTGCCCGCCGCGCAAGCTTCGATCCTGGTGAACCTGATTCCGGCCCAGCCGACTATCGTAAAGCTAAGCCCCGATGTTTGCACGAACACGGACGCCGTGCCGGTCACAACCCAGGTGAACTTTACGGCGTCGGTTACCGGACCGGAGAATGAAGCCGTGAGTTGGCAGGTCAACAAAATCGCCGGGGGCAACACAGCGGTTGGAACGATCACCCAAACTGGAACAACGAATAACGCGGTCTACACCGCGCCTGCCAACGTACCCACTCCAGCGACGGTGAGCGTGGCTGCGGTTTCCGTTGCAAATCCGTCCGCATCCGCGACCGTGCCACTTACAATTACCACGATTGCGATGCCGAAGGTTTTGATCAGTCCGACCTCCGCAACCGCTACAGCTGGATCAGGGGCCGTGCCATTTACTTCCACGGTTCAAGGTATTGCAAGTACGGGCAACGATTACGTTACGGCACAGAATTGGGCGGTGAATGGTGAGCTTGGAGGAGATAGCACCATCGGAACCGCTGAAGAGGACAACAATCAACCGACGGTCCGGTGCCAAGCCTTTGGGAACTACGACCCTCCCGCAAGCGTCCCCAGCAGCAACCCGGTCTCAGTCACTGCTGCTACGCCCGACGGTCTCACCTCCCCGGGAGCTCTGGTCACTATAATTCCTCCCCCCGTGTTCGCAGAGGTGTTGGAGCCAGGGAACACCGATCCGCAGACGGTGCAGGTGCAGCCGCCCACTAACAAAATTCAATACGCCGTGAGCCAGACCAAGAACGGGACTCCTGACACGACCGACGGGGTTAGCTGGACTCTGACGAGCACCGGTCAGGATTGCAGCGTCGGCGCCGGATCCATATGCGGAACGATCAACCCTACGGGGATTAACACCAGCGAACAATTCACTGCCACCTACACTGCCCCGACCGTAATTCCTCCGAACAATCAGGTAACCCTGACCGTCGCTTCGGTGATTGACCCCAGCGCTTCGGACTTCAACCAGATTACGATTGGAGTACCGTCGATTGCGATCAATGGCCCCACGCAAGTTCAAGCGGGAACAGGTCAGGTCACTTACACTGCCATCATCACGAACGCAAAACCGAGCAGTCTCGGCTGGGATCTCGGATGCATTTCTAATTGGGATGGGGTTTCATCCAATGGAAATTGTGATCCGACGAGGGAGGATGACTTCAAGGATGGTCCGGGCTGCATCACCTACCAGGGAGATAGACGCCCCCCGCCTTGTGGCACGGCGGCGATTACAGTTGAGACAGGAATCGCGGTACTATACACGCCGCCCCAGACGGTCTCGACGACTGACTACGAACAAAACGCCTGTACAATAAACGGTAATCCCAACGCCTCGGTCGTACCTATTAGCGTCCAGATGATGGCTAACGGTTGTCCTCTTCAGAATGGGATTCCGATTTGTTCAGCGCTTGCCTGCGTCACAGTTACACCACCGTAGTACGGCTTTAGGCTCTCTTCGGTGGGTGGGACGCCAGTTGCAGAGACGCGGAAGGCGAGGGTCGGGAAATTAGCGGACGCAGGTTAACTGCGCAGCGAACGCGGGTCTTCAGTCTTGGGGATTTTGCCTGACCGCAGCTTCCACAAGATTTGCCGGAGAATGCCGAGCCAGACCACGGCGTCGCGGGCGGGCAAGTTGAGGCGACGGACCAGGCGGCGCATTCTTTCCTCCACATCGGCAATGGGGCGCCGGTCGAGGTAGCCGCTGGCGCGCATCGCTTCGAGTAGGGTTGTGGTGATGCGCTCCAGTTCCTCCGCCGTGGCGCTCTTCACTTTTTCCGCTGTCTGTACAGCCTTCGCATCGCGCACCAATTCATAGAGGCAAATGGCCACCGCCTGCCCGAGGTTCATCGAAATGTTTTCCTCGCACGTGGGGATGCGAATCAGCCAATGGCAGTGACTGAGTGCGGCGTTCGAGAGGCCAAATTTCTCCGAGCCGAACAGTAGAGCGACCCGGCTCGATGCCTGGTGCTTGCGGATGAGGCGCGCGCCATATTCCAATCGCCGGAGCGGATGCTGCAACTCCCGATGACGGACCGCCGTTGTGCCAACGACCACCGTACAATCTGCGACGGCCTCTGCGACGGTCTTATACTCTTCGGCATTCGCAAGCAGTTCCGAAGCCCCGACCGCCGAGCGTGCCTCGCGAAATGCCGCGTCGTAGGGATTGACAACGCGCAGATGATGAAATCCGAAGTTGCTCATCGCGCGCGCGGCCGCGCCGATATTAAGAGGATTGCGCGCGGCCACCAAGACCACGCGAAGACCATCGAGTTTATTCGAGGCAGGAGACAATGTTGGTTTAGACAAACACCATAGACCAGATTGTCATTCTGAGCGAAGCGACGAATCTACTTCACCGTTCACCGGCTGTACTGATTCTTCTTCTTCTCTTCGTGCCGTTCCAGCCCGAGCTGAATTAACCGTCCAATTAGATCGGAATACGACACACCCGAAGCCGCCCACAGCTTGGGATACATACTGATAGCGGTGAATCCCGGCATGGTATTGATCTCGTTCAAATAAATCTTGCGAGATTTGGGCTCCATCAGGAAATCCACGCGTGCCAGCCCGGAGCAGTCCACCGCCTTAAATGCCTCCACCGCGAGCCGCTGCACTTCTTTCGTCTCGGTTTTGCTGAGCTTGGCGGGAATGATCAACTGCGAGCCTTCATCCAGGTATTTCGCGTTGTAATCGTAGAACTCAGTGCTGGGAACGATCTCTCCCGGCAACGAAGCTTCGGGCTTGTCGTTGCCGAGCACCGAACATTCGATCTCGCGGGCTTTTTGTTTGCGCCCGCCCACTCCTTGCTCGATCACAATCTTGCGGTCGAACTTTGCCGCTTCCTCGATCGCTGGGCCAAGTTCTTTGCGGTCATGCGCCTTGGAGATTCCCACAGACGATCCGAGATTCGCCGGCTTCACAAACACCGGATATTTCAGCTTGCTCTCGACCAGCTTCTCAACTTTCGTCTGGTTCGCTTCCCAATCACTACGTAGAACGGTAACGTGTTTCACGATCGGCAATCCCGCCGCGCGAAAAAGCGCTTTCATGATGTCCTTGTCCATGCCCGCGGCTGAGCCGAGCACGCCCGCCCCCACGTAAGGCATGTCGGCCAATTCCAGCAAGCCCTGAATGGTTCCGTCCTCGCCGAAGGTGCCATGCAGTACCGGGAAGATCACGTCGACATCAATAGCACGATCGGCTGCGCGGCGAGTCAGTGCGTGAGCGGATGCGTCAGTTTCAAACGGCGTCATTGCACCATGTCTTTGCGGCTCAGGCGGCACCACGACCGATTCTCCCTTAGCTAGGACAGCAGCGCCGGGAGTTGCCTCGGGATCGCCGGCGCGTAGATGTTTGCCTTCCTCAAATTTTCCCTGCAGTAGCCGCTCCGCATCCGCAGCAGTCACCCATCGACCTTCTTTAGTGATGCCGATCGGCACCACTTCGTATTTGTTTTTGTCGATGGCGTTGAACACCGAAGCAGCCGAAAGCAGCGAGATCTCATGCTCCCCGCTGCGCCCGCCGAACAGGATGCCGACTCGAATCTTTTTCATGGCTTGAATGTGCCTTACAGAATCTTCTTCCCAAACGCCGACACAGCTAACTCCACGGCTAAGTCGGCCGTGCGGTTGTGCTCGTCGATGACAGGATTCACTTCGACAATTTCAAAGCTGAGCATGCGGCCGTGATCGGCAATGATCTCCATCGCCAGGTGAGCTTCGCGATAAGTCGCTCCTCCGCGAACCGGAGTCCCCACTCCGGGCGCGTCTTCGGGATCGACCCAGTCCATATCCAGCGAAACATGGTAGCCGGCGGTGCCTCGTCCTGCCGCGCGCAAGGCTTCTTCCATCACAGTTCGCATGCCGCGCTCGTCGATATCGCGCATGGTGAAAACGTGGATTCCCGTCCTCCGTACGTTTTCTTTTTCGATGGCGTCAATGTCGCGCACACCAACCAGCACGCAATTCTCGGGCTTCACTTTGGGAGAGAAGTTGAAAATGTTGGCCAGCTCCGGGGGACCTAATCCCATGATCGCGGCCAGCGGCATGCCATGCACGTTTCCGCTGGGAGAACTGTCGGGTGTATTGACGTCGGTGTGAGCGTCAATCCAGATTAGGCCGATGTGCTGGTCCTGACGCCGATAGAACTCCGCCACGCCCGCAACCGTTCCCGCCGCAATGGAATGATCGCCGCCCAGAGTAATCGGCACCTTGCCGGCTTCCAGCGTCTTGACCACGAGTTCTGCATGCTTGGTGCAGGTTGCGGTGATCTCCTTCAGATACTTTGCGTGCGCATCGCCTTCCTTTTTCTGCTCGGCAATGGCGACGGACACGTTTCCGGCGTCTTCAACAACATGGCCGAGGGCCTCTAATCGCGCTTCGAGACCAGCGACGCGCACCGCCGAGGGACCCATGTCCACGCCGCGGCGCGACTGGCCGAGGTCGAGCGGCACACCGATGACACGAATCTTCCGGGGTGTGATGCTGGAGAAGGATGGAGTGGTGTTGGTCATAAGTTCAGACTAACTTACCGCCGAGGTCGCCGAGAACGCCGAGTCTGGAAATTCATTAACGATGCGTTTAAGGCCGTCCTTCAGTACTCGCACATGAAAATTCAGCAGAAGACCGACACGCTTGTGCGACAACCGGAGGTACGAGAGCAATTGAGCGTCGTGAATCGGAGAAAGGTGGTCGACCGCCTTGATTTCAACGATCACCGCATCCTCCACGACTAGATCTAGCCGATACCCGCAGTCCAGTTTCACATCTTTGTACACAACTGGAAGAGGCTTCTGCACTTCCACTTTCAGGCCGATTTGGTGTAGTTCAAAAGCCAGGCAGACTTCATATGCCGATTCGAGCAACCCCGGCCCTAGCGCTTTATGCACCTCGATTGCAGCCCCGATGATGCGACGCGTGATCTGGTCGAGTTTGTCTTTCTCTTCCATTCTCGGCGACCTCGGCGTGCTCGGCGGTGAAAACGGCTTTACGGATATAACCGGTGCAGCATTCTCGGAAATGGAATTGTTTCCCGCACATGCTCCAGCCCACAGATCCACGCGACTGCCCGCTCGATTCCCATGCCGAAGCCCGCATGAGGCACGCTTCCGTATTTCCGCAAATCGAGATACCACTTGAACGCCTCCTCCGGCAGACCATGCTCGTGAATGCGTTTGAGCAGCAACTCGTAGGATGCCATACGCTGCGAACCGCCAATGATTTCGCCATAGCCCTCGGGAGCGAGCACATCCACGCACAGCGCCAGATCCGGCCGCTGGGGATCGGGCTCCATATAGAACGCTTTTATTTTTGCCGGATAGCGATGCACCATCACAGGCCGGTCAAACTGCGACGAGATGTAAGTTTCGTCAGGCGAGCCCAGATCGCCGCCGTACTCGAAGTTGTTTTCGAGCGCGCCCTTGGCGTGCGCTTCCTGCAACATCTTCACCGCTTCGTCATAGGTGATGCGGGGGAACGGAGCTTGGACCTTCTCTAACTTTGAAACGTCGCGGCCAATGGTCTGCAGATCCGAGCGTCGGCGTTCGAGGCAACGCTTTATCAGAAAGCTGAGCAGCCCTTCTGCCAGATCCATAATGTCCGCGAGTTCGGCATAGGCGACTTCCGGCTCGACCATCCAGAACTCGGTCAGGTGACGGCGGGTCTTGCTTTTCTCTGCGCGGAAGGTAGGCCCAAACGAATACACCTTGCCCAGCGCCATCGCGGTAGCTTCGATGTAAAGCTGTCCCGACTGCGTAAGGTAAGCTTGCTCGTCGAAGTAATCCACGGGAAACAGCGTCGTTGTGCCTTCACATGCGGCGGGTGTAAGAATTGGCGGGTCGGTCAATGTGAAGCCGCGCTCATCGAAGAAATCGCGGGCAGCTTTTATAATTTCAGCGCGTACGCGAAGAATGGCGGCTTGGCGGGGCGTTCGCACCCACAAATGCCGGTGCTCCATCAGAAAATCGACGCCGTGTTCCTTCAGCGAAATGGGGTACGGGTCACTCTCCGCGACTTTCTGGACCACCTGCACATTCGAGATATCCAGCTCATAGCCCCCGGGTGCGCGCTTGTCGGCGCGGACCTTGCCTTCAACAATCACGCTTGATTCCTGGGTCAGGCCCTTCAGCGCGTCAAAGACTTCAGGAGCGACTGCATTTTTAGGAACGACGCCCTGAATTACGCCAGAGCCATCGCGAAGCTGCGGGAACAGCAGCTTCCCGCTCTCGCGCAGGTTATAGAGCCAGCCGCGAATGGTGACGCTCTGACCCTCGTGTTTCCCAACTTCAACGATCGTGGTTACAGGAGATGACATAGTCTTAATTTGGAAATGTCGCAGTTGAGTAATTGAAAGCGGTGCGGTTCAATTGCCCGAATCACCAAATTACTCACTTGCACAATTTCTTACGCTGCTTCCAGCTTGTCGAATGCTTCACTCATCTTTTCAACCGGGTTAATCTTCTCGTCGCTCTCGATCTCAAGCAACAGCGCCGGAGTGTGCGGCGCCGACCGTAGCAACTCCATGGCCTGTTTCCAGTCGATTGATCCGCTGCCGGGCCAGAGATGCGAGTCGTGACTTTTGTTGTTGTCGTGTACATGTGTCGAATGGATGTACGTCTTCAAAGTTTCGAACGCCTGCTGCACGTCGCTCATCATGTGTGCATGACCGAAATCGAAGCACACGCCCACATCGTCGAAGTGAGCAGCGCGGATAAACTCCACCAACCTCTCAGGCACGGACAATTCGTTAGGCGTGTTCTCGAGCAGAATTCGCACTCCGAGCGGCTTGGCGAAGGCTCGCAGATGCTCGACTGAAGTCATCGCAGCCTCGAACTTGCGGTCGTCGAACGACTCCCCGGTCGTCCCGATGTGTTGCACCAGAAACCGAAAAGGAATGTGCTCCGCCAATTCGAGGGCACGTTTAATTTCGTCCATGGCTTCGATCCGGCTTGCCCTGTCC
>Ga0210388_10003261_pt1 | contig 12722 bp, 11 predicted proteins | sample IncBWC19OmetaG_FD_155485 | JGI IMG/M metagenome (GOLD analysis project Ga0210388, IMG submission 155485) | Forest soil microbial communities from Barre Woods Harvard Forest LTER site, Petersham, Massachusetts, United States - Inc-BW-C-19-O ... | reverse complement strand
CTCGCCCCAGACTACGGGTGGGGTGGCGGCGGGAAGGGATGGGTCGGTGAGGAGTTTGGCTTCGGCTCCGCGCTGCTTTAGTTGGGCGACGAGGAATTCGGCGTTGCGGCGGAGGTTGGCGGGGTCGGCGGCTATGTTGGGGATGGCGAGGAAGTCGGAGAACTGCTGGGTGAGTTCAGCCTGGCGCGGGGTGGTGTAGGCGTGGGCTGCCTGGGGTGCGGTGGCCTGGGCAAGAAGAACGATTGGAGACGCAAGGACGGCGGCGATCAGGAGAGAATTTCGCTTGGCGGGCATGAAGAGAAGTTAGCATGCGGCGCGGGTTCTCCAAGAGGCAAAGCGATGCTCAGGAGATTGCCGCTTCTTCGGCGGTGGGCGCGATTATTTTTTGGTGTCCTTTTCGAGGGCTTCGAGGACGATGTCTTTGGTCAGGAGCTCGGGGAGGACGTCGGGAGCGGAGTTTACGGGTGCGGGATAGATGACGTAGGTGGGGACTCCGCTGCGATTGACCGCCGCGAGCTGTTGGGTGATGGCGGGATCGTACTGGGTCCAGTCGGCACGGAGGAGGGTGACGTTGTTTTTGCTGAACTGGTGCTGGACGTCGGCGGATTTGAGGACGAGGCGCTCGTTGACCTGGCAGCTGAGGCACCAGGCCGCGGTGAAGTCGATGAAGACGGGATGCCCAGCCGTGCGTGCTTGATTGAGGGCTTGCTGGGAGTATGGAGTCCAGACGAGATTGGTGTCTTTGGGCTGATAGAGCGGGATAGCGAGGCCGAGAGCGGCGATCAGGATGGCGGCGATGGTGCTGGTCCAACGGGCGGGCCACTTGCCGAGGACCCAGCCTGCGACGGCGAGCATCAGGAAGCAGCCGAGGAGAAGAGCGACTCGGTAGATGTCCTGATTGCTGCTGGATCCGCCGGAGTAGAGCGAGCCGTAGACGTAGGTGAGCCAGATGACGGTGGCGAAGAAGATGACGGCAGTAAGTTGTTTGAAGATCTCCATCCATGCGCCGGGGCGCGGGAGGATGCGTGTCCATGCGGGTTGGAGGCTGAGCAGAAGATAGGGCGTGGCGAGGCCGAGGGCGAGTGCGGTGAAGATGGCGAAGGTGATGGCGGCGGGCTGGGCGAGGGCGAAGCCGATGGCTGCTCCCATGAGCGGCGCGGTGCAGGGGGTGGCGACGACGGTGGCGAGGACTCCGGTGAAGAAGCTGCCGGTGTAGCCCTGTTTCTGCGCGAGCTCGCCGCCTACGCTGGTGAGGGAGAGGCCGATGTCGAAGAGCCCGGCGAGCGAGAGGGCGAAGAAGAAGATGCCTCCGGCGAGGAAGGTGAGGAAGATTGGGGACTGAAGCTGGAAGCCCCACCCGGCCTGACTGCCTCCGGCGCGGAGAGCGAGGAGGACGGCGACGATGGCCCAGAAAGAGACCAGGATGCCGAGGGTGTAGACGAGCCCGTGGGTGCGGATGTGTTTACGTTCCTGGTTGGAGGACTGCAGCAGGGCGAGGCCTTTGAGGAAGAGCACGGGGAAGACGCAGGGCATCAGGTTGAGGATGATGCCGCCGAGGAAGGCAAGGCCGATGGCAGTGACCGTCGTGACGCTGGTGGAAGCGGTGCCTGGGTTGTTGGCGTGGGCCGCTGGAGCGATTTCGCCTGGGATTACGGGCGCGGTGACGTCGTAGGCGATCTTGTCGGAGAGTTTGAAGACGCCGTGGAGCGTGGCGGGGAGGGATTTGAGGTCTTCGGAGCGGCGGACGCGGAGTCGAACACCGTCAGAGAGGGATTCGATCTGTTGCGGAGCTGCGTTGGCGATCTGCTCTTCGTTGAAGGGATAGAACTCGGCGTTGGTCTCGCGCTTGCCGGTGGTAAGGGTGAGGACGAAGTCGGTCGCGCCGCCGGTGACGGTGAATTTTGCGTTGGGTGGGAGAGGTTTGGGGATGAGAGTGAGGGCTTCGCCGAGTGCTCCCACAGGTTGCGTGACGCCAGTGGCGTTGGGATCGACGGTGAGGTTGAGGCCGAGGTGGGCTTTGCCGGGGATGCAGACCTCGCGGCAGACGAGCCAATTGACGATGGCGTCGAGGTGAATGGGGCCGGGCTTGAGAGTGCTGGCTGCGGTGAGTTGGATGGGAAAGGCGACTTCATCCTCGTAGCCGAAGTCCATGAGCGGACCCAAGGGGAGACGGCTGGGGATGGGGAATTGCATGGCGCCGGCGCTGATGCCGTCGGGGAGGGTCCAGGTGACCTTCGGCGGCTCGCCGGAGTCGCCTGCGTTGATCCAGTAGACGTGCCAGTGCTCTTCGAGCGTGAGGACGAGGCCGACCTGGAGGGTGCCGCCGGGAGCGATGTCTGGCGCGAGGGAGACGAGTTCGGCGGTGAGGTGCTGGGCTTTGACGGGACCGGGGCCGCCGTCTCCTACGACCTGAAGCTGGGCGTTGGCGGAGGGATGAAAGATGAGGGCGCTGGCGAGGAGCAGCGCGGAGATAGGCCGGACGATATTCATTCTCTTCAATTGTAGGGCTTGGGGGAGAGGGGTTGTCAGCGAATTGTCGCTTGGCGGTGCTCGACCATGATGCAGCGATCCATGACGACGTGGATGCTGTTGGCTTCGGCGCGGGCCGCGGCTTCTAGGTTGATGATTCCCTGCTGGACCCAGAGGTTGGGGAGTTTTAGCTGGATCATTTCTTCGACGATGGCAGGAATGAATTTTGGAAGGCGGAAGACGTTGACGATGTCCGGTTTGATGGGGAGATCGGAGAGGCTGGCGTAGGATTTTTCGCCGAGGACCTCGGGGATGGAGGGGTTGACGGGATAGAGCTTGTAGCCATGTTGCTGCATGTAGGCCGAGACGTAGTGACTGGGTTTGGAAGGGACTTCGGAGAGGCCGATGACGGCGATGGTACGGGGGTTTTGTGGCATGGGAGCGCCGAGCATTTCGTGGATGAGGGTGGGTTCGTTCATCTTTTGGCGACCTGAAGTGAGTTTACTTATGCCACGCATTTAACAGGCGGCGGAGGACGACGAGTTCACCGAGATGGTAGGCGTTGTGGTCGGCGAGAAGGAGAGCTTCGCGCAAGAGATTCTGGCCGTCGCCCCAGCGGAAGGGTTTGTACAGGTCGGCGGAGGGGTCTTCGATGATGGCCTCGAACCGTTTCAGGTCGGCGTGAATGGCGGCGACGGATTGATCCCAGCTATTTTCCGATGGCAACTCGGGAGATTTGGGCCAGTAGTCCTCGGGCCATTTCATCGCGTGATAGCCGCCGGTGGGCGGAGCAGAGAAATGGATGATGTCGAGCTGGGCGATGCGTAGATGCTCGAGGAGTTGCCAGGCAGAGTATGGGAGATTTTGAGGAATCTGCCCGCGGAGTTCGACAGGAAAGTCTCTGACGGCTTCGTCGAAGGTTGTGTGGGCCTGGCCTCCGCGGAGCAGGGCGATGAGTTGCTTGCGTACGGGCTCCTGCTCGTCTTTGGTGTGGGATTTCTCGGCTGACTTGTCTGCGCTCATGCGTCGACCTCCGTGTGTTCCTTTTGATGCGGTGGAGGCTCAGGAGTTACATTTCAGCGGCGTCATGCTCAAATGACGCCTCAACTCAGATCGTCGTCTGCCGCGACTGCGACGGGCAGATTGCCCTCGCGCCGCATGCGCAGGTAGCCGCGGATGAAGGGCTCGAGATCGCCGTCGAGAACTTTGTCGACGTCACCTACTTCGACGCGCGTGCGGAGGTCTTTGGCCATGCGGTAGGGCTGAAGGACGTAGCTTCGGATCTGCGAGCCGAATTTTATGTCGAGCTTGGAGTCTTCGAGTTTCTTGCTGACCGCCTTTTTCTTGTCGAGCTCGTACTCGTACAGGCGCGAACGGAGAAGCTTCATGGCCTTCTCTTTGTTCTTGTGCTGCGAGCGCTCGTTCTGGCAGCCGGCGACGAGCCCGGTGGGGATGTGAGTGATGCGGACGGCGGAGTCGGTGGTGTTGACGTGCTGACCACCCTTGCCGCCGGAGCGGTAGGTGTCGATGCGCAGGTCTTCGGGCTTGATGTCGATGACGATGGTGTCGTCGATCTCGGGTGAGACGAAGACGGACGCGAAGCTGGTGTGGCGGCGCTTGGCGGAGTCAAAGGGCGAGATGCGGACGAGTCGGTGGACTCCGGTTTCGCCGCTGAGAAGGCCGAAGGCGAAGTCGCCAGAGATGGTGAAGGTGGCGGATTTGATGCCGGCCTCGTCGCCGTCCTGGACTTCGTTGATCTCGACTTTGAAGTTCTGGCGCTCGCCCCAGCGGATATACATGCGCATGAGCATCTCGGCCCAGTCCTGCGACTCAGTGCCGCCGGCGCCGGGGTGCACGACGACGATGGCGTTGAGCGGGTCGGTCTCCTCGGAGAGCATGGTCTTGGATTCGAGTTTTTCGCTGAAGTCGATGAGAGCGGGAATCTCGCGCTCGAGGTCGGGCTCGGTGTTCTCGCCTTCGCGGGCGAGTTCGAAGTAGGCTTCGATGTCTTCGGAGCGGCGGGCGAGCTCGGCGTCGTCGGCGAGGAGGGTTTCGAGGCGTTTACGCTCTCGCATGAGCGGCTGCGAACGCGAGGCGTCGGCCCAGACGGTGGGGTCAGAGATTTTTTCTTCTATGGTGGCTAGTTCGCGGCGGAGTCGTGCGGAGTCAAAGATACTCCCGCAGATCGCGCACTCTGTCGCGGACCGGGGAGTAGGTGTATTCGAGATCGGTAAGCATGGTTCTAGTTTACGGCAATTCTGCGCCTGAAGGTGAAGAGCAGAGCGAGCGTGGTGACGGCGGCACAGAGATAGGCGAAGAGATCGCCATAGCGAGTGTAGAAGGTGAGGTCGTTCTCGTAGCCGAAGTGGACGCGGATGCTGGTGCGCTGGTGGCGCGGCGCGGCGGCGGTGACTCGGCCGTAGGGATCGATGGCTGCGGTGACGCCGGTGTTTGTGGAGCGCAGGATCCAGCGGTGATTTTCGATGGCTCGCATACGAACCATGTTGAGGTGTTGCCAACCAGCGCTGGTGTCGCCGTACCAGCCATCGTCGGAGATGTTGACGAGGACCTCCGCGCCATTTTTGACGAACTGGCGGACCTCGTCCCCGAAGATGGACTCGTAACAGACGAAGGTGCCGTAGCTGTGGCCGCGAAACGGGAAAACGGTCCGCGTAGAACCGCGATCCATGTCACCGGCGCCGGCGGTGAGCTTGCTGGCGAAGAAGAAGAAGTTCTTGAAGGGGATGTACTCCCCCCAGGGGACGAGATGGATCTTGTCGTAACGAGCTTGAGAGCCATCGGGAGTGAAGATGGCTGCTGAGTCGTATTTGAAGTAAGGGCGGTCGCTTTGCGGATCAGGATTTGGAACGATGCCGATGCTTCCGATGATCAGCAGTGACTGGCTGGAAGCGGCAAGGTCGATCATGCGCTGGTGGAAGTTGGGGTCCGTGGTGAAAAATCCGGAAGGGGCTTCGGGCCAGACGATGAGGTCGGACGACGTTGGGGCTGAGCCGGTTGGATTGCCAGCCTCGGTGGATAGTTGCGGTCGGATGAGCAGGACCGAAGGCGTGCCGGGCAGTTCGGGAATACCCAGGAGGTATCGTGCCGACGGGTAGCGGCTGAGGTAAGAGAAGGAGTCGATGAGTTGCTGAGTGGAGAACTGAGGGCCCGTGTTGGCGGCGCCAACCTCGAGGTTCTCCTGGACGAGAGTGGCGGTGGCGGTGGGGGTAGATGGCTTCGGAGTTGCGATAGAGCGGAGGCCGAGGACGTAGAGAACGATGATGGCGACTCCGGCGAGGGTGAGGACGGGGCGCGTGAAGCGGCGCTCGCGAAGACGAATGCGGATGAGCCAGAGAGCGTTTACGGCGGCGATGACGAAGGAGAGGCCGTAGGCTCCGGTGATAGGGGCGAGGCGAGTCAGCAGCGGGTTGTCGACTTGAGCGACACCGAGAATATCCCAAGGCAGACCGGTGATGCGGGCTCGGGCGAGTTCGACGGCGACCCAGGCGAATGGCACGAGAATGAGCGCGGCCTGCCGGCCGAATCGACGATGGAATGCGACGACGAGGGCTGCGAAGAGCGCATGATAGAGGCCGAGGTAAAGGCAGAAGAGAACGAGGATACCGGCGGCAATTGGCTTCTCAAGGGCGCCGTAGAGGTACATGGTTTGGTAGATCCAATAACAGTTGCCCAGGTACCAGATGAAGCCGCAAAGGTAGCCCAGGATCGTTCCTTGAGCGACGGTAAGTGGATTTTCTGTCTTATCCTTAGCGAGAAGCGCCCAGAGCAGAGGCAGGAGCGCGATCCAGCAGACTGCAGTGCGCCAAAGTGGAGTCGGTCCCGCGATGGGAAACGGTAAAACCTGAAGGACGCCGGAGAGGACGGCCATGGCCCAGAGGCGCGGGGAAATTCGTCGCATCGCGTTTGAAGTCTAACATTGCGGGATGACGGGCCCTGTAATTGCCTTGTTATTCCATGGCTGGTTCGGAGATACAATCTACCGTGATGGACTTCGTTATTCATATCGTCGCGAAGATTGTGGTTCCGCTTTTCTTTTTCGGGATGGCCGGCTCCGCCGTAGTGATCGTCGTCAGCTTTGCAGAAGATCTGAAGGAGCTCCTTGAAGAAGATGGGGAGTGAACTGAGGGGAATAAACAGTTGGCTGGCTGCTCACGGGTGCGTTAGATGCGGACGCCGCACGGAAGCGTTCCGATTGAGTCCAGTTGCATTACAGGGCCTGGATGTTTCGGCGGGAGCGCTTTGGGTAACTAAGAAACGATAATGGCCTCTAAGCAAACTATCTCTTTGCCGCAATCCAACCGCGTTCGCCTGGTGGTGGCCTCGTCGGTGATGCTCACCTTCATCTCCTTCTGGCGGGCTGCGGCTATTGTTCTTAATGATTTAGGGTCTTCAGCCTTCTATGCAGGCGGCATTGCCGAAGAGGCGGTGGGCAAGGCCGCGCCGTGGTTCATCCTGGGCGTGATGCTGTTCAGCTTTGCCGTGCGTGCGGTCTACGTCGAGAGCTGCAGCATGTTCACGCGCGGCGGCGTTTACCGGATCGTCAAAGAAGCGCTGGGCGGGACGTTTGCCAAGCTGAGCGTCTCAGCGCTGATGTTCGATTACATCCTGACCGGGCCGATCTCCGGCGTGTCGGCCGGGCAATACATTGTCGGCTTGCTGAATGAGCTGCTGCGGCTCTTCGCCACGCACCACTGGCTTAGCAGGATGGTGATGCACGCCGATGGAGTGGCACGGCAACTGCCCGTCGATGGAACGTCGGCAGTCATTGCCGGTTTGATCACGATGTATTTCTGGTGGCAGAACACCAAGGGCATTGAGGAGTCGAGCGACAAGGCCCTGAAGGTGATGAAGATTACGACGGTGATGGTGGTGATCCTACTGGCGTGGGGATTCTTCTCTGCGATTCACAAGGGCGTACATCTTCCACCGTTACCTACGCCCGACAATCTTCACTTCAGCCAGGACGCGCTCGGGTTTTTGAAGGGGACGGGGTTTGCACGCTCGCTCGGATTGTTTGGCGTGCTGATGGCGTTTGGGCACTCGGTGTTGGCGATGAGCGGTGAAGAGTCGCTGGCACAGGTGAACCGGGAGATTGAACATCCGAAGCTGAAGAATCTGAAGCGCGCGGCGATTGTGATCGCCATCTACAGCTTCGTCTTCACCGGCATCGGCACGTTGTTGGCGGTCATGCTGATCCCGGACTCTGTGAGGGTTCCTGTATATCGCGACAATCTTATTGCCGGCATGGCGATGTTCATGGTGGGTCCGCTGGCGCTGCGGATCGCCTTCCGCATCTTTGTGGTGATCGTCGGATTCCTGATTCTGGGCGGAGCAGTGAACACGGCGATCGTCGGCTCGACTGGCGTCCTGATGCGCGTTGCCGAGGATGGCGTGCTGTCGGACTGGTTCCGGAAACCGCAACGAAAGTTCGGGACCAGTTATCGCATTGTGAACCTGGTTACAGCGTTGCAGATGTTCACGATCGTGGTAGCTCGCGGTGATGTGATCATGCTGGGCGAAGCTTATGCGTTCGGTGTGATCTGGAGCTTTACCTTCAATGCCCTCGCGATGCTGGTTCTGCGCTGGAAGTACAAAGGTGAACGCGGATGGAAGGTTCCACTCAACATAAAAATTGGCAAGATAGAAATTCCTTTTGGACTACTTTCAGTCTTTCTAGTTCTGCTCACAACGGCAATCGTAAATTTATTTACTAAATCGGTAGCTACAGTAAGTGGAATTCTTTTTGCAGCTGGGTTTTTTGTGATTTTTTCTCTTTCGGAGAGAGACAATAAGCGGCGCCATGACCTGAATACCCGCCAAATGAAGGAACACTTTCAGTTGGAGCACCAGGATAATGTTGGGCGTGAGTCGCTCCAGATTCGCCCAGGTGCCGTGGTTGTGACGATGCGGGATTCTGCGGCGCCGTTCGCGCTGAAGTGGGCGTTGACCCATACCAACACTGACGATCAGGATTTGGTGGTGCTGGCTGCGCGGATGATGGGTGCCGGCGGCCCTGAGTATGTGGACGCCTCCGAGCAGTTATTCAGTGAACACGAACAGATGCTTTTCACGAAGGCAGTCTCGGTAGCAGAGAGCTTTGGGAAACACATCTCTCTGCTGGTAGTTCCTGCGGGCGATATTTTTGCGGCACTTGTGCAGACAGCTAATTCGCTGGACGCCGCGGCCGTCGTCTCGGGCTTGTCGACCAAACTGACCGCCGCAGAACAGGCCTATCACGTTGGGCAGGCCTGGGAGGCGCTGCCCGAACCTAAGCGGCAATTTACTTTCTATGTTGTGAGGCCCGATGGCACTTCGCTGAGTTTTCATATCGGGCCGCACGCGCCGGCAATTGAGCCTCACGAGGTGCAACTGGTTCATCGACTCTGGCTCAACCTACGACGCGCACCGGAGATGCAGGACCTGCATCACAGCGACATCTTGTCTTATGCGCTAACTCGCATGGCCACCGAGTTTGCGCGCGATAAAGAGGGCACCCTGAAGGGTCTGCAAAAATGTATCGAAGATAGCCACCATCGTCACGGTCTTGGGGGATTGCGGTTCGAGGAATTGGACGAAGTAGGACCGGTCTATGCCAGGCAGGATCCGAATGTGGACGCGAGAACTGAAGATGATAGTGCGACTACTTCTACAAAGGTGAGCTAGTCTCATATTTGCTATCGTGTAAGTTCCTTATGTATCGTTCTTGGGGAAGCTAAAAACCTCGCCTCCCGTCTGTCGCCGAGTAACTCAACTTATCGTAAATAACGAACTGGAGGAACTAGTGGAAGTTAATCGAATTATTGCGGAGATCGACGCCCAGATACTGAAGCTGCAGCAGGCACGGGCGCTGCTTGCGGGAACTACGTCGACCGCACGTGTCGGCCGCGGCCGTCCGAAGGGAAGCAAGAACGCTGCGCCGGCGGCGCCTCGTAAACGCAAGTTGAGTCCCGAAGGCCGAAAGCGAATTGCGGACGCTATGAAGAAGCGCTGGGCCGAGCGCAGGAAACAGAGCGGCAAGAGTTAGAAATTTGAATATCCAGTCGAAGGAAAGGCCGCCTCTCAGTGGGCGGCCTTTCCTTCGTGCGGTCATGTAAATGGTTATCGAGTGATGATTACTTCGCGCAGACTGTCCTTTGCGAGAAAGAACCGGAAATTAGCGTACTCACTTAGCATGTTCTCGATTTTGCGGTTGTTATAGATATTTACTATCGGAAAGTTCCCTGCCTTCTGCATTTCAACCACATCCGTATCGGTGAGGTGATATCTGCAGAAATGAGTTTCCGGAGTCGATGTCTGATGGAAAAAAGCGAGCATCAGGCCACCGGGCTGCAGAACTTTATGCAGGCGAGATAAGACGGGGGCAACCAGCGGCTCCGGTAGATAATCTGCAGTGTCCCAGAAGATAACTACATCGAAGACGCGGCCTGAGAAATTGAGATTGGACTCGAGGAAGCGGTCGACATCGAAGAGCGGTTCCCCGCCCTCGGGCGATGCGGTTCGCCATTCTGGTTTGGAGGCTTCTTCCACCAGGTTAGCCATGTAGATGCTGTGACCGAGGTCGGTGATGTAGTTGATATTAGTGGAGGAGGTAGGTCCAATGTCGAGGATTCGCAGCGAATCCTGCGATCGAAGGTGTTTCAACAACTCATTCCATCCGCTGGAGTGTCGAGGCACGCGGCCCGATGCACTTCCACGGGAACTCCCTGAACTGTCACTACTGCCGAAACGGCTAAGCATCCGCCTGCTTCCCTTTCTGGTTTAGGCCTTAGGTTGCGAAAAAAGAGAGGCGTTCGCCGGAACTGGCGTCGCTACCGCAGCGGGCACAGAGGCAGCGGCCTGCGCTGAAGCCCCGGCCGTTTCCGAGGCGGCCTTCAGTTCCACGCGTCCGGTAACAACGGCGCTTTCTTCGATAGAGAGCCTGCCAGCGAGAATGTCTCCTTTCACAACAGCAGACTGGCGAAGATCGACCCGGCCTGTGGAGGTGATATTTCCGGTGAGATTGCCAAAGATGACGATCTCCCGCGCGTTGACATCCGCGCGAACCTGAGCGTTTGGGCCGATCGTCAACCGGCTTTCTGGGAGAGTAACGGTTCCCTCCACGTCTCCGTCGATGTACAGGTCTTCCTGGCCGGAGAGCTCTCCCCGGATGACCACCGACTTGCCGATGACTGTGGAACCTTCTGCTGCTGGCTTCATCAATTTTTTCTCCCCTGGATTCTCTGTGACTTTCGATGCATCTTGCCCGAACTATACGCAAGCTCATCTTGCGAGGCAACCTGCCCAAACTTTGGCGTCACTTTGGCGTCATACGTAAGATGAACACAAGAGGCTGACAATGCAGGAGAGAGGTGTGGGTTGGTAACAATGGAATCGCGAGGACATAGGTCCGTTTTCGACAATATGTCTCGCACAAAAGCGTCCGCAAAACGCCAAAGCTGGTGGGCAGGGCATTTGATCGGCCTTCTTCTTCTGTCGAATGCGATTCCGGGCTCAAATGCGATAGGGCAGGGTCCAGCGCCATCAGACGCGGCCACTGAAGACTCGCCGCTTTCGGTTTCGCCGCGCGTCTGGGCCACCGACGCAGCGGCAAATGAGCTGGTGGCGCTTCATCATAAGAACTCTTATCTGCGATATCGCATGGAAACGACGAATGAAAAGGGCACGCAGGTTCGAGATGTCGTCGAAAGCAAGGACGGCACAGTGGCGCGCCTGATCCTGAAGGACGGAAAGCCGCTGACGGAAGAGCAGGACAAGGCAGAGAAGCAGCGATTGAATGACATGATCGCGTCTCCATCGACTTACTTCAAACATGTGAAGAGCAGCGACCAGGAGAAGAAGATGGCTGACACCCTCGTGCCGATGATGCCGGATGCCATGATCAACACCTACACGCCGGGCCAGCCGCAGTCGGGCAGGAATGGCGGCGCACTGGAGATCGTTCTGGATTACAAGCCGAACCCGAAGTGGGTTCCTCCAAGCACGGAAGCACAGGCTTTGACCGGATTGGAAGGGCGCGTCTGGATCGATGCGAAGACCCATTCCGTGGTTCGCATGGAAGGGAAAATCACGCACGGCGTCAACTTTGGCTGGGGGATGCTCGCCCACATCTATCCGGGAGGTACGTTGGAGATGAACCAGACGAACGTAGTCGGCGATCGCTGGATCTTCACGGATTTTTCGATGCAGCTGAGCGTGCGCGCTCTGATGGTCAAGACGCTTAACATCCATTCCACAGCAAAGGCGAGCGGTTTCCAGGTGCTTGAGCCGATGAATTACCAGGATGCGATTCGTATGCTTCTGGCGACGCCGCTGCCTGACCGGTAGAGGGGCTCAGGCGGTCACACGAGCCTTCGCATGGAGCGTCTGGCGGCGAACCGTAAGGGCTTCGATGCGGTCACGCTGCACTTCGAAGCCCCGGCCAATGGCTGTGGGAACGGTGATCTCTCCCTTGGGGCTAACGGTGACGGCCGGCTCAATGATGTCCTGGGCCCAGTAGCGGCTGGAGGCGGAGACGTCGCCGGGGAGCGAAAAGTTCGGCAGTGAGGACAAGGCAATGTTGTGAGAGCGGCCAATGCCGGTTTCGAGCATGCCTCCGCACCATACGGGGATACCGCGCTCTTCGGCTGCGTTGTGAACCGCGATGGCTTCGCTGAAGCCACCGACACGACCGACCTTGATGTTGATAATCCGGCAGGAGTCCATGTCGATTGCCGCCAGCGCGTCCCGGCGATTGCGAATGGATTCGTCGAGGCAGATGGAGGTGGTGAGACGCTTTTGGAGCATGGAGTGGAAGTAGAAGTCGTCGTACCAGAGCGGCTGCTCAATCATCAGAAGATCAAACTCATCCCAGGTTGTGATGTGATCGAGGTCCTTCATCCGATAGGCGGAGTTGGCGTCGCAGCTTAGCGTGATCTCGGGCCAGCGCTTTCGGATGGCCTCGAAGATATTGTTGTCCCAGCCAGGTTTGCACTTCACTTTGATGCGCTGATATCCGGCGTCGAGTTCGGTGGCAATCTTGTCCATCAACTGCGGGAGCGATGGCTGAATTCCAATGGAGACGCCGCACGGGATGATAGAGCGCGTTCCGCCAAGAAGTTCGGCGAGTGACACGCGCTCAACCTGGGCCTCGAGGTCCCAGACTGCATTTTCAACCGCAGCCTTGGCCATGCGATGACCTCGCACCTGGCGGAAGATGTTAGGACAGCTTCCGCCGCGTTCGATGTCGGCGTCGA
>Ga0210388_10003258_pt1 | contig 12726 bp, 10 predicted proteins | sample IncBWC19OmetaG_FD_155485 | JGI IMG/M metagenome (GOLD analysis project Ga0210388, IMG submission 155485) | Forest soil microbial communities from Barre Woods Harvard Forest LTER site, Petersham, Massachusetts, United States - Inc-BW-C-19-O ... | reverse complement strand
CGGGACGCCGGCCCCGCAGTCCCCGGTGGCGGTCCCGGGCTTCGCGCAGGTGTCGGTGCCGTTCGCGACGACGTTCCAGCCGTTGTTCTTCAGCGTGGTCATCGCGGTCTGCACGCTGAACGGGTAAGGGTTGGTCGCCGCGTTCGCGGGCAGGAACGGGCTCTTCGGGAAGGCCGGGATCGGGCCGTAGGCCGGGTCACCGGCGCCGTTGAAGTAGGCCTTGATCTGGCCGGCCTGGTCCTCCAGGTGCTGCATCGTCTGCCGGAAGTACAGCTGGTTGGCGATGGCATTGAAGCTGCCGGTCGTGTCCTTGAAGTTGTAGGCCACGAAGTAGTTGCCGAAGTCCGGCAGGCCGTAGTAGTTGTAGCCGAGCCCCTTCAGCTGCGGGAGCTGCGGGATGTCTTCCTGCGGGACATAGCCGAAGTCGACCGACCCGGTCTTGACGGCGTTCCATTCCGCCGCGTTCGAGGTGAACGGCACGCCCACGTAAGTGGACATGGGGGTGGCGTGCGGACCGCTGTAGCTGTTGTTCGGCGCCATCGTGAACGCGCCGGTGGTGTCGTTGAACGAGCTCAGCTTGTACGGACCGTCAACGGTCTGCCACAGCGGATTGCTCGCGTAAGTGGACACCGACTTGGACTGCGAGGTCAGGTAGGCGAAGATCTTCGCCGCGTTGGCCGTGTTCGTGAAGTCCACGATCGAGCCGGAGGCGGATTCCTTCGACCACGCGGCGCTGGGCATGATCGGGATGGACCCGAGGATGTTGTATTCCATCCAGGTCGGGTTGACCGCCTTGGACATGTTGACCACGATCGTGTTGGCGTTCGGCGTGGTCATGCTGGTGACGATGTCCGGGAAGTAGCCGGGCACGTAGGCTGACCAGTTCGCCGGGGACGCCTTGACCCCGGCCTTGATCATGTCGAAGGTGAACAGCAGGTCCTTCGAGCTGATCGTCTGGCCGGTGGACCATTTCCAGGGCTTCAGCGTGATCGTCATGGTCTTGTCGCCGTTCGACCAGGTCGGCGGGTTCGCGACGCTCAGCGACGGGTCGACGGTCGGGGTGGAGCCGCTCGGCGCGTAGTACATCGGCGGCCACATCTGCCACTCGAAGTTGAAGACGTTGTAGACCGAGTTGGTCGAGGAGGTCGGCATCGGCAGGATCCAGTTCGGCACACCGCCGGGCGTGAGCGCATAGCTTATCGAGCCGGCGGTCCCGCTGGGCGTCCCGGCGGCCGGGATCTCCCCGATCGAGCCGGGCTGCGTTATCGCCCCGTTGGTACTTGGCGAGCTGGTAGCGCTGCCGCTGCTGCTACTGCTGCTGCTGCAGGCGGCGAGAGCGGTGATGCCCGCCACCGCGAGGGCAAGCCCGCCGATGCGCTTGGTTCCGAATCTAGTCATCGCCCCTCCCTCCTTGCGCTGTTCGCGCCACTGGTCCGTCCTGGGGTCATCAGCTTGTCGCCCTTCTCTCTCGCAGTTCGCCGGGTGATCCGCTCCGCCACCGTCGCGGGGCACTGGGTCGCAATCCCCCCGATACCGGTACGGCCCGTCTCCCCGGCACATCCGCGCCGACCCGTGACGGGCCGGCCGGTCAGTTACCGGTGTTATGAGTTAGCGGAAGCGTAAGTTCCATATTGCATCGATCTCCAGGCAAAAAAGTCACAACTTGCCATCAATCCCTTGGGAACAGCGTCCCGCCACGTCTCCGATAACATCCGGACATTTCCGGATCTAGCCACTTCTGTAGTTATAGTCCCAGCGGACACAGCGGACCTCGGCCGCGTGAAGGCTTGCCGCGCAAGCGGCGCCTGACCGCAGAATCTCCGTCCGCGGCTGCCGTCGCCGCCAAGAACGTCGGCAGAGCATACCCCCCGTGACACCGTAGGCTGGCCGCTGCGCTCCCCGCCGATGACTACTAAGCGTAACCATATGGCGTTGAGTAGGCTCATAGCTACTCTAAGTAGCTGAAGCCTGGGAGCCAGACTCCGCTCGGAGCGGAGTCGGAGTTTGCCGTCGGCAGCACGCCGGTGCGGCGGGCGTGGGTCAGCGGAAGATCACCGTGCGGCGGCCGTGCAGCAGAACGCGGTGCTCAGCGTGCCAGCGCACGGCGCGGGCCAGCGCGACCCGCTCGGCGTCGCGGCCGATGGCCGCTAGGTCCTCCGGGCTGCTGGTGTGGTCAACCCGAGCCACTTCCTGTTCGATGATGGGGCCCTCGTCCAGGTCGGCGGTCACGTAGTGTGCCGTCGCACCGATCAGCTTCACGCCGTGCGCGTGCGCCTGGCGGTAGGGCCGCGCCCCCTTGAAGCTGGGCAGGAAAGAATGATGAATGTTGATGATCCGGCCCGGCAGCTTCGCGCACAACGCGGGCGACAGGATCCGCATGTAGCGGGCCAGCACCACGAAGTCGATGCTCAGCTCGCTGACCAGGTCCAGTAGGCGGCCTTCGGCCCGCTGCGCGGACAGCGGGTCGTTCGGGTCGGCGGGCACGTGCTCGAAGGCGACGCCGTGCGCCGTCGCGAGCGCGGCCAGGTCGAGATGGTTGCCGATCACCAGCGGGACGTCGATGCGTAGCGACTCCGCCGCCCGCCGGTACAGCAGGTCATTCAGGCAGTGACCGGCCTTGGACACCAAGATCAGCACTCGGGGCTGGACCGCGGTGTCGTGCAGTTCCCAATCCATGGCGAACTCGGCCGCCACCGGGCTGAACCCGGCGTACAGGTCCTGGTAGGTGGTGGCGGTCGGCTGCAGGCTCTCCACGTGGACCCGCATGAAGAACCGGCCGGCGGTCCGGTCACCGAACTGCTGGCTGTCCAGCACGTTGCAGCCGGCCTGGTGCAGGTACGCGGCGACCGCGTGGACGATCCCGACGCGGTCCGGGCAGGACAGGGTGAGGACGTACTCGGTGCTGGCCTGTCCGCTGGCCGCGGCTCTGCTGGCCTGGCCGCTGGCCACGGTGGGCATCACGCGCCTACCGCGTGGGCGCCGCCGTCGACGTGGACGATCTCGCCGGTCGTGGCGGGGAACCAGTCCGATAGCAGCGCAACGCACCCGCGTGCGACCGCCTCCGGGTCGGTGATCTTCCAGCCGAGCGGAGCGCGGTCGCTCCACACGCCCTCGAACCGCTCGAAGCCCGGGATCGACTTCGCGGCCATGGTCCGCAGCGGTCCCGCCGCCACCAGGTTGACCCGGATCCCCTTGGGGCCGAGGTCGCGGGCCAGGTACCGGGCACACGACTCGAGGCCGGCCTTGGCCACGCCCATCCAGTCGTAGCCCGGCCAGGCCACGCTCGCGTCGAAGTCCAGGCCCACCACCGAGCCGCCGCCGCCCATCAGCGGCAGGGCAGCCATCGTGACCGCCTTCAGCGAGTACGCCGAGACGTGTACCGCGGTGGCCACGTCGGCCCACCTGGTGCGCAGGAAGTTCCCGCCGAGCGCCTCTTCCGGGTTGGCGTACGCGATCGCGTGCAGTACGCCGTCCAGGCCGTCCACGTGCGCGGAGACCCGTTCGGCGAGCGAGTCGAGCTGCTCCTCGCTGGTCACGTCGAGCTCGAGGACCGGCGCCGGATCAGGTAGCCGCCTGGCGATCCGCTCCACCAGGCTCAGCCTGCCGAATCCGGTCAGCACGACGCTCGCGCCCTCCTGCTGGGCCACCCGGGCCACGTGGAACGCGATCGAGGCGTCGGTGATGACCCCGGTCACGAGGATCCGCTTGCCCGCCAGGATTCCCATCACAGCCTCATTCCCGTGGTGTCCTGCACACGTCCCACCCTGCCCGGCCGAGCCGGTTAACTAAATGACCAGCGGTACGAACGTTTCCCGCCGGAGCTTGTGCGTATCAGACAAATAGAGTCTCAGTGCCCCATCCCGAGCCCGCCATCCACCGGGATGACGGCGCCGGTGATGTAGGCCGCGTCCTGGCCGGCCAGGAACGCCACGGCCGCCGCGACCTCGTCCGCGGACGCGAACCTGGCCAGGGGGACGGCGGACAAGATGGCCGCCTTCCGGTCCTGCGACAGGACGGCCGTCATGTCGCTGTCCACGAAGCCGGGGGCGATCACGTTGGCGGTGATGCCGCGGGAGCCGAGCTCGCGGGCCAGGGACCGGGCCAGGCCGACCAGCCCGGCCTTGGACGCCGCGTAGTTGGCCTGGCCCGCCGAGCCGTACAGGCCCACGACGGAGGAGATGAAGATGAGCCGGCCGCGCCGCATCCTCATCATGCCGCGCACCGCCCGCTTGGCCACGCGGTACGCACCGGTCAGGTTCGTGTCGAGGACCAGGCCGAAGTCGTCCTCGCTCATCAGCGCGAGCAGCTGATCGCGGGTCACCCCGGCGTTCGCGACCAGCACCTCGACCGGGCCCTGGGCCTTCTCCACGTCCCCGAACGCCGCGTCGACCGACGCCGCGTCGCGCACGTCGCAGCGGACGACCTCGAGCCCGTCCACCGGCTCACCCGAGCGCGAGGTGACTGTGACGCTATCGCCGGCGGCCGCGAGCCGCCGCGCGATGGCTAGCCCGATACCCCGGTTCCCGCCGGTCACCAGCACCGAACGCCCCATGGTCACCTCTCTCCTCGGCTCACTGAGGGTACCGCAGGCGCCGGCGCCTCCCGGGCTCGCTTGGGGAGGCGGCGGGAGGCGCATCCGGGGCGCCGGGAGAGGGCGCCGGGAGACGCAACAACGGCGGGCGGGAACCGCGGGACGTAGGTGAGGAAGCCGTTGAGATAGGTTTTGGTGTCGTGAATGATCGAGAACCGGAGATCGACCCCGAGTTCACCGCCCTGCCGCTCCGCGAGCTGGCCGACGCGGCCCTCGCGCAGGCCAAGGCCCTCGGCGCCCAGCATGCCGACTTCCGGGCCGAGCGCCTCCGGGGCCAGCAGATCGGGCTGTCCGACGGGAGCCCGCAGACGCTGTTCGACGCCGACGACACCGGCCTGGCCGTCCGCGTCATCGTGGACGGCACCTGGGGCTTCGCGTCGGCCGTCGACCTGACCACGGACGCCGCCGCGCACGCGGCGCGGCAGGCCGTCGAGGTGGCCAAGGTGGCGGCGGCCATGAACACCGAACCCATCGAGCTCGCCCCCGAGCCCGGCTACGGCGACGTGACCTGGATATCGGCGTACCAGACCGACCCGTTCACGGTCGCCGTCGCGGACAAGGTGGCCCTGCTGGCCGAGTGGAGCACGGCGCTGCTCCGGCACGACGCGGTCAGCCACGTGGACGCCGCGCTGCACCAGGTCAGGGAGTGCAAGTTCTACACGGACGGCGCCACCGCCGCGACCCAGCAGCGGGTCCGGCTGGCCCCCGTGGTCAACGCGGTCGCGGTCACCGACGACGGCCGGTTCGACACCATGCGGACGCTCGCCCCGCCAGCCGGGCGCGGGTATGAGTACCTCACCGGCACCGGCTGGGACTTCGACGCCGAACTGGCCGAACTCCCCGAGTTGCTCGCGGCCAAGCTGAGGGCTCCCTCGGTCCAGGCCGGGCACTACGACCTGGTGATCGACCCGTCCAACCTGTGGCTCACCATTCACGAGTCGATCGGCCACGCCACCGAACTGGACCGGGCGCTCGGCTACGAGGCCGCCTACGCCGGCACCTCGTTCGCCACCCCGGACAAGCTCGGCAGCCTGAAGTACGGCTCTGGCGTCATGCACGTCACCGGCGATCGCACCGTCGAGCACGGCCTGGCCACGATCGGGTACGACGACGAGGGCGTGGCCGCCCAGACCTGGGATCTGATCACCGGCGGCATCTTGACCGGCTACCAGCTCGACCGGCGGATGGCGCGCAGCCAAGGGTTCGGGCGCTCCAACGGCTGCGCGTTCTCCGACGGCCCGAACCACATCCCGCTGCAGCGGATGGCCAACGTGTCGCTGCAGCCCGCCCCGGCGGGCGGCCCCTCGACCGAGGACCTGATCTCGGGCGTGGAGGACGGCATCTACATCCTGGGCGACAAGAGCTGGTCGATCGACATGCAGCGGTACAACTTCCAGTTCACCGGCCAGCGGTTCTTCAAGATCAAGAACGGCAAGCTGGCCGGGCAGCTGCGCGACGCGGCGTACCAGGCCACCACCACCGACTTCTGGGGCGCCATGGAGGCCGTCGGCGGCCCCCAGACCTACGTACTCGGCGGGGCGTTCAACTGCGGCAAGGGCCAGCCCGGCCAGGTCGCCCCGGTCAGCCACGGCTGCCCGGCCGCGCTGCTGCGCGGGATAAGGATCCTCAACACGGTCGAGGAGGGCCAGTGAACCTGTTCTCGCCGCAGGAAGCCGTCGAGCGGGCGCTGGCCGCCAGCCGGTCCGACGACTGCGTGGTGATCGCCGAGGAAACCTCAAGCGCCAACTTGCGCTGGGCGGGCAACACGCTCACCACCAACGGCGTGTCCAGTTCGCGCCAGCTCACCGTCATCGCCATCGACCGGCGGCCCGAGGGAGCCTCGGCCGGCATCATCTCCCGGGCCGGGGTCGGCCCCGACCAGATCGAGGAGGTGGTGCGCGAGGCGGAGCACGCCGCCGCCGAGGCCACGCCCGCCGAGGATGCCGCGCAGGTGACCGGGGGCGATGAGGCCGCTCCGTTCGGAAGAAATGGTGACGAACCAGGCTGGGACTTCCCGCCTGGCCGGACCGAGATCGGCGTGCTGCGCGACTTCGCGGCCACGCTCGGCGAGACGCTGCGCCAGGCCCAGGCCGCGGACCGAAGGCTGTACGGCTTTGCCGAGCACGATCTGGTCAGCACGTTCCTGGGCACCTCGCGCGGGCTGCGACGGCGGTACGACCAGCCGACCGGGCGGGTCGAGCTGAACGCGAAATCCGCCGACCTGACGCGGTCGGCCTGGACGGGCGCGGCCACCCGCGACTTCACCGACGTGGACATCGCGGGCCTGGACGCCGGGCTCGGCGAGCGTCTGGACTGGGCCAAGCGCTCGATTGCGCTGCCGGCCGGGCGGTACGAGACGCTGCTGCCGCCGACCGCCGTCTCCGACCTGCTGGTCTACCTGTACTGGTCGGCCGGGGCCAAGGACGCCGCGGACGGGCGGACGGTGTTCAGCAAGGCCGGCGGCGGGACCCGGGTCGGCGAGCAGTTGTCGGCCCAGCCCGTCACGCTGTCCAGCGACCCGCTGGCGGCCGGGCTGCGCTGCCCGCCGTTCGTGATCGCGCACGCGTCCGGCTCTGACTCGTCGGTCTTCGACAACGGGCTCACGCTGAACCCGACCGCCTGGATCCAGGACGGCACGCTGGCCGCCCTGCATTCCTCACGGCACTCCGCAACGCTGGCCGGGTTGCCGTTCACGCCCGCCATCGACAACCTGATCTTCACCACCTCGGCCCCCGGCGCGCCGACGCTGGAGGAGATGATCGCGTCCACCGGACGCGGGCTGCTGCTGACCTGCCTGTGGTACATCCGTGAGGTCGACCCGCAGGTCCTGCTGCTCACCGGGCTCACCAGGGATGGGGTCTACCTGGTGGAGGACGGCGAGGTGGTCGGCGCGGTGAACAACTTCAGGTTCAACGAGTCGCCGGTAGCCATGCTCGGGCGGCTGCTGGAGGTCGGCGCCACCGTGCCGACCCTGCCGCGCGAATGGGGCGACTACGTCAACCGCGCCGCGATGCCGCCGGTGCGCGTCGAGGGCTTCAACATGTCCTCGGTGAGCCAGGCCAGCTGAGGGGTCGCGAGGGCTCGCGGCGAGGCATACGGTGGGGGGGTGAGGTTGGGTCACGCTGGCCGCGGGCGGTCGCAGGTGCACATGGTGACGCAGGCACGCCCGTCGCTGTCCGACGACATCAGCTACCGGCAGCGCAGGTACCTGCTGATGATGGGCATCCGGGCGGGCTGCTTCGTAATCGCCGTGGTTATGTTCGTCAATCACCTGGGCTGGCTGACCGTGATACCAGCCGTCGGCGCTATCGCCATTCCCTATTTCGCCGTGGTGTTCGCCAACGGCGGCCGGGAGCCGAGCAACACCCGCGGGTTCATGGAGTACCAGCCCAACCTGCCCGCGACCCGTGACCCGGCCGGCCCATCCTCAGATAACGGCCATCGCCCCGCACGGCCTGGTGGCAGCGACAACTGATTCCGCTGCTCAGCCTCCTGGAGAGATCTGGTTGCAATTAGGTCTTGACACACTAGGGGGTGTTTCCGTGTAGCATTCATATCGGTGCTCTGGTCCCCCGTCGGAGCGCCGCTGCCGGCGTTCCGGGCCCCCGTCGGAACGCCGATGATCGCGACGCCGGGTGGTTTGCCCCCGTAGCCACCCGGCGTCGCCCTAACTTCGCTGGCCTTTCAGGCCAGCTTCGCCATTGGCTCGCAGTGCTAACCCGGGGGAACGACCCCCGGACTCCCCGCGTGGCACCCTGCCGGACGGGGTGCGGTCGGAGGGCCTTCTTCTGGTCTGGACCTCTGTGCACGTGCATTTTGGTGGGGTTGAGATGTGGCTGGTTGGGATGTGTCGCAGTTAATTCGCAACGGGGGGTTGGTTGGCCAAGTTGGGGGCGGCTGAGTTCGGGTGGGTCAGGGCTAGTGATGCCCGGCGGGCCGTTCGGGGCTCTGTGCTTGCTCTGAATGCATTTTGTATGCAGCTCGTATGCGGCGGTTACTCCGGGCAATCGGGGGTTGCTTTGAGCGGGGATTCTTGGGGATTGTTGAGGTGTTTTCGTTATTGGCTAGGCCAAATTCGAGGGAATGATCAGCAGGCGCTTACTAATCGGCGTGGAATGCCACATTGTAGGCCGCACTCGTTATTCGGTCTTGCGGAACTCCGCTATCGCTATGGCGAGCATCGCGGCTCCCATGAACGCGACGATAGCCAGCGATAGTCCCAGTGGGACAACCCAGCCGAACCACGTGATGCCGGGGCTCAGGGTGTGCACGGCCAGCGGGCTGACCGGCAGGTGCGCGAACACCGCCGACCGCATCGGGTCGACGATGTAGGTCAGCGGGTCGATACGGGTCAGCACGGTCAGCCAGGCGGGCAGGCCGTTCAGCGGGTAGAGCGCACCGGACAGGAAAAACAATGGCAACACGAACAACTGGGTGAGCGCCATGAACGCCTGTATCTGCTTTATCCGGGCGGCCATCATGACCCCGAACGCGGTCAGCGTGAACGACAGCAGCAGCAGTTCCCCGACCAGGGTGAGCAGCAGCAGCGGGTCGTAGGGCACATGGGCCACGCCGGCCAGGGCCAGGAAGATGAGGCCCTGGAAGGTGGCGACCGTGGCGCCGCCCAGGCACTTGCCGACCACGATGGCCCACCGCCGCACCGGCGCGACCAGCATCTCGCGGAGGAACCCGAACTCCCGGTCCCACACGATCGACGCGGCCGAGAAGATCGAGGTGAACAGGACGGACATGGCGAGCACGCCCGGGTAGATGAACGTCTTGAAGTCCACCCCGGTCGGCAGGCCATGGGAGGCGAGCCGGGACAGCCCGGTGCCCAGCACGAACAAGAACAAGACCGGCTGCACCAGGGATGTGATGGCTCGCAGCCGGTCGGTGCGGAACCTGATCAGCTCACGGCGCCAGACGATGCTCACCGCACGCAGGTCGTGACGCACGCTGCGCTCGGGCACGGCCACCCTGATCGTCTCGGTCAGCGCCAGTTCGTCGTCGGTGATGGTGTCCTGGGCCGGGATGTCTTTCGTTGCCACTTGCCTACCTCCCTGCCTGTCTCCGCGCCTGTCTCCGGGTCTGTCTCCGGGTCTATCTCCGGCCGAACCGTGTCGCGATCCGGCGGTTACGGTCGCCTATCGAGGCCTCGGCATCACGGATGGTCTTGCCCGTGTACGACATGAACACGTCGTCCAGCGAGGGCCGGGACACGCTCACCGAGCGGATGGCGACCGGCATCCCGGCGAACAGCCTGGGCACGAAGTGCTCGCCGGACTCCACCGAGAACGTCACCAGCCCCTCGTGCACGCCCGAGTCGACGCCGAACACGTCATCCAGCGCGCGGATCGCCGCCTCGTCGTCGGCCGTGCTGATCTGCACCCGGTCCTTGCCGATGGACGCCTTAAGCGCCTCCGGCGTGTCGATCGCGACGATCTGGCCGTGGTCGATGATGGCGATCCGGTCGCAGTTCTCCGCCTCGTCCATGTAGTGCGTGGTGAGGAAGATCGTGATGTCCTCGCGCCGCTTCAGCTCGTTGATGTAGTCCCAGATCGAGACCCGGGTCTGTGGGTCCAGGCCTACCGTGGGCTCGTCCAGGAACAGCACCCGCGGCGCGTGCAGCAGGCCGCGGGCAATCTCCAGCCGACGCTGCATCCCGCCCGAGTAGGTGGCCACCACGCTGCCGCGCCGCTCCCACAGCCCCACCATCTCCAGCACCTGGCGCAGCCGCGGCGCGAACGCCGCCTTGGGCACCCCGTACAGATCGGCGTGGAAGCGCAGGTTCTGCTCGCCGGTCAGGTAGTTGTCCAGGGTGGTGTCCTGGAACACCAAGCCGATGTTACGGCGCACGGTGTCCCGTTCCCGGACCACGTCGTGACCCGCGACCCTGGCGGAGCCCGAGGTGGGATCCGCCAGGGTGCACAGGATCTTGATCGTGGTGGACTTGCCGGCACCGTTCGGGCCGAGAAACCCGAACGTCTCACCGGCGGCGACCTCGAAATCGATGCCGCGGACGGCCTCGATCTCGCCGTACTTCTTGGTCAGCGCGCTAACCGAGATGGCCTTGGTCACACCTGTGCTTCCTGCCCTGTTTCCTCGTCGTCTGCCGCGAGGATACGGTACAGGGCCTTGCGGGTGTCGGCCAGGATCTTGCTGGCCTGCTGGACCTGGGCCGGCGAGCCGGCCTGGGCGACCTGCACGGTGGCCATGGCCACCTGGCGGGCCAGGTTGTGCATCTGGACCGCGGCGTCGTCGACGCTGCCGGTCACGGCGTCCCAGGACGCCTTGAGCTCGTCGGCGTGGGCCTGGACGTAAGCCCGGCCCTCGTCGGTCAGCGTGTAGTTCCGCCGCCGGTCTTCGCCCGCCGCCGCGGCGATCAGGCCCTCGTCCTCCAGCTGCTGCAGCGCCGGGTACACCGACCCCGCACTCGGCCGCCACACGCCCTGCGTGCGCTCGCCGATCTCCTGGATGATCTGGTAGCCGTTCCACGCCTGTCCCTCGCCCAGCAGGTCGAGGATCGCGGCCCGGACGTCACCGCGCCGTACGCGCGGCCCGCGGCCTCCGGGGCCACGGAACCTCGGCGGCCCGAACGGCCCGCCGCGCATCTCGAACTGCCAGGGACCCGGGCCCGGGCCCCACGGTCCGGGGCCGCCGCGCATCCGGCCGCGCCCTCGCGCGTGCCCGCGGTGTCCTTCTCGTCCTTCTCGGGGATCTCCCCATCCTTCGTCATGCATTGTGATACTCCTTAACGCTGTCTAGATCGCTTCTCGATCCTTGTCGTTAGGTTAACGATATATCGGCATCGATCGGATGGCAAGTTTCGGGTCCAAGATTTTTTCCGAACGGGCCGTGGCGCGTGCCTCGCCGGACAGTTGCCGCGCTGCGCGGGCGGCCAGACCCGCCGGGGGCGGCGCTCAGAACGTGCCCTTTTCGGCAGCCCACGCCGTCCGCTGCGCTTCGTTGCGGTGACGACATCGTTGGACGCCGACCAGATAACAATGCTCTCCCCCGCACCACCGGAACCTGAGGTCACACGTACCTACGCCGTCGACCAATATTCGAACAATTATCGGGGAACCTTTGGGCTTCTGGGAGCGCTATGGGGTCTATAGTGCACAAACGTCTCCCACAAGCCCAAATCATCCCCGGTAACTGATATGGGAGCGACGTGACGCTACCACTGGGGCATACGTGACGAGCAAGCATCGACGCAAAGCTGACCTAAGGTGCGTCGCATGGCGCCATGGCAGGCTGGCCAGGGTGCGTCAGGGGCGGATCGGGAGGGTGTACTCGCGGCGGATGCTGTTGCCGAGGCGGGAGATGTCGGCGCCGTAGATGTGCATGGAGATGGCTACGGTGTCGCCGGTGTTGCGGACGCGGTGGATGTCACCGGGCGGGGCGAAGCCGCTTACCGCGCCGGGCGGGTTCACGTTGCGGGCGGCGAGCTGGAGCGCGCGGCCGTCGTCGGTGAGCGCGAAGATCTCCTCGTACTCGCGGCCCTGCAGGACGCCGGTGACGCACCAGGCCACGTGGTCGTGAATGATCGTCTCCTGCCCGGGCAGCCAGACCATGGCCGCGATCGAGAACGAGCCGTCGGGCTCGCTGTAGAGCAGGTGGCTCTGATAGCAGGACGGGTCGCCCTGTCGCAGGTGGGCGGGGAGCAGATCCGCCGGGTCTGGAAGGTTGGCGCGCAGGGCGCATGCGACGCGATCGGCGGTCTTCTGCCAGCCCAAGGCCAGGCGTACTTCGGCGCGGACCGCCCGCACGAGGCCGTCCGGACACCTTGCCGCGGTCGCCGGGCGCGGAGCCGCAGTATCCGTGCTCGTCAGTGACATGGCGCCTCCATGGTGAGGATCCCAGGTTAGCGATCAGCGGTGTATTAACACCAATGCCAATCCGATGGTTGACCAATAGGCAACGTTGATCAATGCTGATGGCCGGGATGGCGGCTGGGGCCTGGTCGCGGCGGGCGTGGCCGCCGGGCCGCGGCCACGGGGCTAGTCGGCGACGGCGGAGTAGGCGACCACGCCGCGGCGCATCGCGTCGATCGCGGCCCGGGCGGTCGCGGACAGGCTACGCGGCGCTCCCCCGGCGGTGGCCGCGGGGGCGGCGGCGGTCGCGGGGGCGGT
>Ga0210388_10003256_pt1 | contig 12728 bp, 6 predicted proteins | sample IncBWC19OmetaG_FD_155485 | JGI IMG/M metagenome (GOLD analysis project Ga0210388, IMG submission 155485) | Forest soil microbial communities from Barre Woods Harvard Forest LTER site, Petersham, Massachusetts, United States - Inc-BW-C-19-O ... | reverse complement strand
CATCGACGACGAGCGGCTCCGGCTGATCTTCACCTGCTGCCACCCGGCGCTCGCGATGCAGACCCGCGTGGCGCTGACGCTACGCATGGTCGCCGGTCTGACCGTGCCCGAGATCGCCCGCGCCTTCCTGGTGCAGGAGGTCACCATGGGGCAGCGGATCACCCGCGCGAAGGCCAAGATCAAGGCGGCTCGCATTCCTTACCGGGTGCCGTCCGCGGAGGATCTCCCGGCACGCGTCTACGGCGTACTCACCGTCCTCTTCCTCGTCTTCAACGAGGGCTACCTGGCGACCGGCCCCGACACCGATCCTGTACGTCACGACCTGATCGCCGAGGCGATCCGGCTCACTCGCCTGATCCATGCCCTCATGCCGGAGGACGGTGAGGTGGCCGGGCTGCTGGCGCTGATGCTCCTCACCGAGGCCCGCCGCACCGCCCGGGTTTCGGCGAGCGGCGAACTGGTCACCCTCGATGAGCAGGACCGCGGGACCTGGGACGCCGCGCTGATCGCCGAGGGTCACCGGCTCGTGCGGGAGCGGCTAGCCGCCCGGGTGGCTCCAGGTCGCTACCAGATCCTCGCGGCCATCAGCGCCGTGCACACCTCCGCCCGCCACATGCGCGACACCGACTGGTCACAGGTCGTCGCCCTCTACGACCAGCTCGTCCGCATCGACCCCTCGCCGATCGTCGCCCTCAACCGGGCCATCGCGGTCGCCGAGCTCGACGGCCCGGAGGTGGGACTGGCGGCCGTCGACCGTCTTGAGCACGAGCTGGCCGGCTATCACGCCTACCATGCGGCCCGCGCCGATCTGCTGCGCCGGCTGGGCCGCAGTCTTCAGTCGCGCGCGGCGTACGACAAAGCCATTCAGCTGGCGGGCAACACCGCCGAGACCGCCTACCTGACACGCCGCCGCGACCAGCTGGAGTAGCGCCCGCGAATCCCGGTCGAACCCAGAAGGTCTGCGGGAGCCGACTGTGGTGGCCGCGGTTGCCGTCGCCAAGGTTGTTAGGGTAGCTAATGAGCCCTGGCGGGCTAGGGAAGAGTTGCCCCCGATCGAAGGGCCGCGCCGATGAAGCTGCCTCCTGTCGAGTACGAGGCGCCGACGACCGTTGCTGAAGCTATCGATTTGCTGGCTGAGTACCTTGACGAGGCGAGCGTGCTGGCCGGCGGCCAGAGCTTGATACCGCTGTTGGCGCTGCGGCTGGCCCGCCCGGCGGTGCTCATCGACATCAACGGTATAGATGAGCTGTCCGGGGTGTCGGCCGCAGACGGCTGGATGACGATCGGCGCTATGACGCGGGAGTATGTTGCCGAGGAATCCCAGGCCGTTGCCGATGCCGTGCCGTTGCTGGCGGCCGCTTTGCCGTTGATCGGTCACGAGGCAATTCGCAGCCGCGGCACGATAGGTGGCAGCCTGGCGCATGCCGATCCGGCCGCCGAGTTGCCGGCGGTGGCCCGGGCGCTGGATGCCGAGTTCGTGGTGCGCGGCCCGTCGGGCGAGCGGGTGATCCCGGCGGCGCAGTGGTTCGAGGGCTATCTCACGACATCACGCCGCCCCGACGAACTGCTGGCGGAGGTGCGGTTCCAGGCCGCGAAACCGGGCACGGGAGTTAGCTTCCAGGAGGTCTCCCGGCGCCACGGTGACTTCGCCATGGTCGGCCTGGCGGTGTCACTGGTGCTGTCCGGTGGAGTGATCAGCGATGCCCGGCTGGCCTTTGCCGGCGTGTCTGATGTGCCGGTCCGGGCGACCGCCGCGGAGGATCTGCTGACCGGTGACCGGCCGTCGACGGAATTGTTCGATGAGGCCGCCCGCCGCGCGACCGACGATATCGACCCGCCGGCCGACCTGCACGGGTCGTCGGACTACCGGAAGACGGTCGCGGCCGCCCTCGTGCGCCGCGGCCTGCGAGCAGCTGCGGACAACGCCGCGAGAGGCAGTAACTGATGGCGGACATCACCTTGAGGGTCAACGGTGCGACGCGTACCGGTTCGCCGGAGGCGCGCAAGACGCTGGCGGACTTCTTGCGGGATGACCTCGATCTCACCGGCACCCACGTCGGCTGCGAGCACGGGGTCTGCGGTGCGTGCACGGTCATCGTCGACGGCCGGGCGGTGCGCTCGTGCCTGATGCTGGCGGTCCAGGCCGCCGGGCACGAGGTGACGACGATCGAGGGGCTGGCCGCTGACGGCGGGCTGGGCACACTGCAGCAAGCGATGTGGGATTCACATAGCTTCCAGTGCGGTTTCTGCACACCCGGATTCGTCATGCAGGCTACCGCGCTCCTCAACGACCACCCCGACGCCGGCGAGCAGCAGATCCGCGAAGCGCTATCCGGCAACATCTGCCGGTGCACCGGCTACCAGAGCATCATCGATGGCGTCCTGCTGGCCGCTGAGCGCAATCGTGAGCGCTGAGATGAGGGAGCAACCATGACGGCAGTCGCGGCTGAGCGCTACACCGGCGCCAGCATCAAGCGATCGGAGGACCCGCGCATCTTGACCGGCGCAGGCCGGTACGTCGACGACATCAAGCTGCCGGGGATGCTGCACGCCGCGTTCGTCCGTTCGCCGCTGGCTCACGGTCTCGTGCTCTCGGTCGATGTCTCGGCGGCACGGGCGCTGCCTGGAGTGGTTGCGGTGCTCACCGGAGCGGATCTGGAAGCGATGACGGTCCGGGCGCCAGATCCCCTCCTGGCGCTGTTCAGTACCGGGGGGCCAACCCCGGAGTTCAGCCTGCTCGCGACCGACAAGGTGCGCTTCGTCGGCGATCCCGTGGCGGTCGTCATCGCCGAGAGCCGTTACCTCGCCGAGGACGGCTGCGAGCTGGTGGACGTCGAATATGACGACCTGCCTCCGGTGGTCGATGCCGCCTTCGCGCTCGACCCGGCCAGCCCGCCGCTGTTCACCAATCTGGGTGACAACATCGCCCGCCCGCACTCGCGCAACGAGTTCGGCGACGTCGCCGGTACGTTCGCCACCGCTGATCGCGTCATCGACTTCCACATCGACGTGCATCGTCACCAGAACGTGCCCATGGAGGGACGCGGCTGTGTCGCGAGCTGGGATGCCGGCCTAGGTGCTATGACGGTCCACGCGGCAACGCAAAGCGTGCACATCACCAGGAATGGTGTCGCCACGCGCCTGGGCATCGAGCGTGACAAGGTGCGTGTCCTGGCCGGGGATATCGGCGGCTCGTTCGGCCTGAAGATCGGGGCATCACGCGAAGAACTCGCCGTTGCCGCCGCCTCGCGTCATCTCGGTCGGCCGGTCAAGTGGGTCGAGGACCGCGGTGAGAACCTCACCGCGTCGGGACAGGCGCGCGAGGAGAGCTTCGACGTCCGGGCCGCGGTCAGCAACGACGGCGACCTGCTCGGGCTGGACGTGAAGATGGTCATCGACACCGGCGCCTACCCCGGGATGGGCACGATGGTCCCGGACATCATGCAGGCGATGCTGCCCGGTCAGTACAAGCTCGCGGCCCTGGGTTTCGAGTCAACCGCGGCGATCACGAACAAGGCATCGTACGTCGCCTATCGCGGGCCGTGGGCGTCCGAGACGTTCGTGCGGGAACGGGTCCTGGACCTCATCGCGAAAGACCTCGGCCTCGATCCGTTCGAGATCCGGCTGCGCAACGTCGCCGCGCGCACCGATCCGCCGGCCTCGATGATCACCGGCCGTCCGCTAGTGGGAGTCACGACCAGCGAGGCATTGGAGCGAGTCGCCGAGATGGTGGACTTCCCCGCGTTCCGGCGCCGGCAGGCGCAGGCCCGAGCGCAAGGCCGCCACCTCGGCATCGGAGTGGCAACGTTCATCGAGGCCGCTCCCGGCCCGCGGGGGGCCGATGGCGCGCTGGGCAATGAGTCCATGCGCCTGCGGCTCACCGATGACGGCATCGTCGTGCTGTTCACCGGCCAGATGCCGCACGGCCAGAGCCACCAGACGACCCTGGCTCAGATCGCCGCCGACGAGTTCGGCGTGCCGTTCGAGCAGGTTCGCGTCGTCGTCGGCGACAGCGACGTCGTCCCGTTCGGACTGACCGGCGGCAGCCGGTCGGCCACCATGACCGGAGGCGTGGCGCTGCATGGCGCCCGGCAGCTCAAGGCCAAGGTGCTCGATTTCGCGGCCGATCTCATGGAGGTCAGCGCGCAGGACCTCCTGATCACCGACGGCAATGTCTGGGTCCGCGGCGACCCGGCGAGCGCGATCGCCGTAAGCGAGGTCGCGCGGCATGCGGCATCAGGGCAGTTCGGTGCCGACGTGGACGCCACGTTCGAGGTCGAGGCCACCTTCGACGGCGGCCAAGGCGGATGGTCCGGCGGTACGCACTGCGCGATCGTGGACGTCGACGTCGAGACCGGCATCGTGAAGGTGGAGCGGTATGTCGCGGTTGAAGACTGCGGCGCCCTGATCAATCCCGCCGTCGTCGAGGGCCAGATCCGAGGCGGCGTCGCGCAGGGTATCGGCGCGGTGCTGCTCGAACGATCGGCGTACGGCGAGGACGGCAGCTTTCAGTCGGCCACGTTCATGGATTACCTGATGCCGACCGCCTGTGATATTCCCCGCATCGAGATAGAGCACCTCGAGACCGTGCCGCTCGACGCTGACGTCAACTTCCGTGGCGTGGGCGAAGGCGGCATGATCATCGCACCGCCCACGGTCGTGAACGCAATCGAAGACGCGCTCTCACCCTTCGGGGTGCGGATCTACGAGCAGCACTTGCCCCCGGCTCGCATCCTGGAACTCATCGGATCAGGGCGGGCTGGAGGTGGGCGTTAGGCCGGGAGAACCGGACACCGGGGACGGTGACGGGCTGGGCGTGGCCGCTATGGACGGCGCGGCCGATATGGACGGCGTGGCCGAACGGGACGGGGTGGGCGAACGGCTCGGACGCGGGCTGTGCGACGGGCTGGGCGAGCGGGCCGAGGGGGAAGCGGACGGCGTAGGGCTAGGCACGTAGGTCGGGGTGCCTGCCGGCTGGCCCGCCACCGGGACCGACACGGGGCGCACCAGGATGTATAGCGCGAACACGCCCAGGAACAGGACCGCCAGCACGATGGTCGAGGTGCGGGGCCGCTTGCTCATCAGGCGGCTCCGGTCGCGTGGCCGGTGTCGAGGTCGGCGGGCACGTTGATGCCCTCCTCACGGAAGGCGGACGCGACGCGGGCGCGCAGCTCCCGGCCGACGTCGAACTGCATGCCGGGCAGCGTCCGCGCCACCATCCGCACCGAGAACGTGTCGACCTCGATCCGTTCCACGCCCATCACGGTCGGCGGGTCGAGCATCATCTTGCGCAGCCCGTCGTCGTTCCACGCTTCCTCGCCGACCCGCTTGAGCACCTGGGTCACCCGGCTGACCTCGACGGCGGCCGGGACGGGCACGTCGATTACGGCGCGCGCCCAGTCGCGGGACAGGTTGGTCACCTGGGTGATCTGGCCGTTGGGCGTGGTGATGACCTCGCCGCTGACCGACCGGATCCTCGTCACCCGGAGGGTCACGTCCTCGACCGTGCCGACGGCTGGCTCCGACACCCCGGTGACCGAGATCCGGACGACGTCGCCGAACCCGTACTGGCGTTCGGCGGTGATGAAGAACCCGGCCCCGATGTCCTGGACGAACCGCTGCAAGCCGAACCCCAGCGCCGCGCTGAGCAGGGCGGCTGGCGCCACCAGGCCCGCCAGGGGCACGCCGAGGCGCTGCACCACCAGCACGGCGGTGACGACGTACACCAGGGCCAGGAACGCCCAGGTGACGACCTGCGCGACGATGTGGCGGTGCTTGGCCGCCTCGGAGCGTACCAGCTCGTCGGCCTCGTGAGCCTGGGCGTCGATGTGCGCCACGATCCGGTCGCGCGCCCATTCGGCCAGCCGAGTCAGCAGAATCGCTCCCAAGACCAGCAGCAGGATCTCCAGCAGGTCGCCACGCGCCCACCGGTTCAGGTCGTCCAGCGGAGCGATCGCGCCGGTCAAAGGCAGCTCTCCTCTCGATCAGAGCGTGAACACCCGAGGATAGAACACGACCGCGACCTGAACCCGCGTAACACGGAAGGGGGCGGCCGCGTCCGGAGCCCGCGACATGCCCACCGCAGGTATCCGACGACGCGACAACCGGCCCGGGCTGCCAGGCCCGCGGGGCGCGTTACCCGGGATCCGGGCTCGCGCCTATGGCCAGCGTACGCCGCATCCCCCGCCGGACCGCGTCGATCAGGTAGGAGCGCAGCCGGGCCGGGGGCACGATGGCCTGGACCGAACCCACCTGGTGCGCCCGTTCGATGCTGTGCACCCCGTCGAACTCGTCGGCGACCTGCCCGAGCTTGGAGGCGTGCACCGAGGGCCAGACCGACGCCAGCTCGGCGCGCAGCCGGGACGCCTCGTCCTCGTCTCCGCCGGAGGTAGCCTCAGCCACCCTCGCCTGCAGGCCGGCCACTCGAGGATCGGCCGATGTACGCTTGTTGACCTCCGCGGCGAACACGACCGCGGCGGCGGGCGCCCCGCCGATCACCGAGGCGTAGGAGCCCTCCACGGCGGCGACTTCCATGGTGTCGTTGAGCGTCCCGGAGAACACCACGAACGCCCCGCCGTGATACCGCGAAACCACGCAGAACACGATCGGGCCGTCGAAGTTGACGATCGCGCGGCCGATCTCCGCGCCGTACTCCAGCTGAAGCCGGCGCAGCGACTCCGGCGAGCCGTCGAACCCGGAGAGGTTGGCCAGGATCACCAGCGGGCGGTTCCCGCTGGCTGCGTTGATCGCCCGCGCCGTCTTCTTCGACGACAGGGGGAACAGCGTGCCGGCCGTCCACTGGGACGGGCCGTCCACCGGGGAGAGCCCGTGCCGGGGCAGCGGCCGGGACTCGAAGCCGATCACCACGACCGGCTGCCCGCCCAGGTGCGCGTCGAGCACCACGGCCGACTCGGCGTCGGCCATGTCGGCCCAGCGTTCCAGCGTCGGATGGTCGGCGTCGGCCACGCCGCGCAGCAGCGAGCGGATGTCGAAGGGCTTCTTGCGCTCGGAGTTGGTCGCGGCGTCGAAGACCTCGCCGAGCGTGCCGAACTCGGTGGCCGGGCCGGAGTGCGGCGATACCGAGATATCCCGGTCGTCCGGGTCGGTAGTCGGGGCCCGCCGGGGGAAGCGCTCGCCCTCGGCCACATAGGCGTGCTCGTAGTGCGCCAGCAGGATGTCGATGGCCGCGGACAGGTCCGGCGCCCAGTACTGGGCCTCGCCGTTGGGGCCCATGATCCGGTCGTAACCGCCGATGCCGAAGTTGTCCTCGGCCGAGACCCCGCCGGAATAGTCCAGCGACTGCTTCCCGGTCAGGACCATCGCCGAGTACGGGGTCATGATCAGGATGCCCTTGGTGTGCATCAGCATCGTGGCCTCGGCGTTCCAGTACGGCTGGGCGCCGACGTTGATGCCGGTGACCACGACGTTGATCTCGCCGCCGTCCCGGGTGAATTCCACGATCCCGCGCAGCGCCCGGGAGATCCAGTCCATCGTCTCGGTGCCGGAGTCCATGGAGATCTTGGCTCCCGCAGAGATGGCGAACCATTCCACCGGGGCGTCCAGCCGCCGCGCCAGGTCCAGGGCGGCGAGCACCCGGCGGCACTCCGGCTCGGCCAGCGCGCCCAGCGCGCGCGTCGGGTCGCCCATCAGCACGACCCGGCGCATCCCCTCGGGATAGCGCATGGTCGGCGTGCTGACCACGCCCAGCACCAGGTTCGCGGTATTGCCCCCCGGCTCCCGGTCCACCGATACCGGAGAGCCCGACTCGTCGAGGTCGTATTCGGTGAACGCGCCCGGGGCGCCGCCAGGGTCCGGCGACCGGGTGATCAGCGGAATGAGCTCGTACGGGTAGACCGTGCCCCGGCGGCGGGCCCGGATCACCTTCTGCGTGTAGGAGTTCAGCTCGCGCAGCGGCTCCGGCGGCGGGTCGGTGACCCGCAGCGTCAGCCCGGCGCCCGGCGGCCGCGACATCCGCAGCATCAGCTCGCGGACCTCGCCGTCCGGGGCAGCCATCTTGAACTGCACCATCACCTGCTCCAGGCCGAGGCCTTCGGTGCGCGGCGCAAGCGACCTGATCACCTGGTCGAACTCGTCGAGCGTGGCGTCCACGACCGGCCACACGTAGAGCTTGACCCGGTTCCAGTCCAGCCTGGCCAGCTCGCGGTCGGCCGACCGGGCCGCGCGCAGGCTGTCCAGGCAGTCGTCCAAAGCACGCTCGAGCTGCGGCAGGCCGCGGACCCGCCGGTCCCGGTCCCGCAGGATGGTCAGGTCGCGGACGTCGGCCAGCGCCATGAGCCGCTGGTCGTCGGGTACTTCGCGGCCCCGGATGCGGAACAGGTGCACGTCGGGCGCCGCGGGCAGGCGGGTCAGCTCGAACCGGGAGAAGCGCCACAGGCCCAGGCGTTCGGCGATCATCGGGTGCAGATCGCGCTGGGTCCGGTCCTCCTCCGGTACACCGTCCGGTCCCGGGCGGAAGGTAAACCAGGCCGGCCAGCCGTCACCGGTCTTGCGCACCGCTACCGCGACCCGCTCGACGGCGGGCGGGACGACGCCGAGCTTGTCGCGGATCCGCGCGGCGAGGGCGTCAGGGTCGCCGTCGGCCTGGTCCTCGGGGGTCTGGGAGGTCACGTAGAGGTCTACGACCACGGTACGGCCGGCCGGGAGGGCGCCGGCCAACTCGGGCAGGTCGGATTCGGCCGCGTTTTCCGTGCCCTCGGCGACGGTCGCGATGACCAGGTAGTCCTGCCCGTCATGGGTGTACTCGGCGGTCAGCATCGGCCGACCGCCGCGCTCGGTGACCTGTACGTTCTCTAGAGGCCTGATCCGGTAGTAGCGCCGGGTCATTACCTCGAGCATCACCGCGTGGTCCCGGTCGGTGAAGACGCCGAGGATCGGCGCGCCTGAGGCGACGATGGCGTCGATCTCCGCCGCCCTGGCCTGGGGATCGGACGAGAGGTGGTCGAGTTCCGCACGCACCTGCTGCTGGGCCCGGGCCCGCTCGGCAGCGACAGCCGGGGCGTCGAAGCACCGGTACCGGACCTGCCGGGCCAGGTCGCCGACGGCGGGGTGGCGCAACTGAGTGGCCGACATTAGCTGGTCGACGACCCGCCGGTAGTCCTCGCGGGCCTCGTCGGGTAGCGATTCGGGGTCGCGCAGCCGCCAGCGCAGCAGTTCGGCCACGACCGGCATGTGAGTGGCCGCGCGGCGGTGGGCCAGGAAGATCCGGTACAGCGCCGGCCCGAGCTCGGGCGAGGGCTCCAGTCCGGTGATGCCGTAATGGGCGAGGGTCCGGCGCAGCTTGATCCGGAACGACTCGGGCAGGCCTTCCGCGTCGGCGTCCACGGAGCGCAGGTAGGCGTGCAGGTACTCCTGCTGGTTGTGAGCGGCCTCGGCGTCTACCGCGGCCTCATCGTCGGCTTCGGTCTCGCTGGGCACCCGCCGGTTGCGCCACAGCGCGGAAATGTCGGCGAAGGTCCGCAGGATCTCGGTCTCGCCGGCCAGCAGCCCGGGGTCGCCGGCCGGTAGCTCCGCTCGCGCGGCGGCCAGCCTCTTCAGCTGCCGTCCGGCCTCGTCCCCGTCGATGTCGAAGCCGAGCACCATGGAGCGCAGGGCCGCCAGCGCGTCGGCGGCGGCCGCCGCGGGGTCGTGTTCGTCGCCGCCCGGGCCGGCCAGCGCGCTCAGGTCGACCCGGGCATCCGACTCACGGCCGCCGTCGGCCTGCAGTTCCGGATCCTGCTCGATCCTGACCAGCTTGGCACCGGTCTCGACCTGGGTGTTGACGTCGACGAGCACCTCGGCGATCCGGCCGGGCACCGGGGCACGCAACGCCGTCTCCAACTTCATGCTCTCCACGATGGCCACGACGTCGCCCTCCGCGACCTCGTCGCCGACGCCGACCGTTATGGCGACCACCATGGCCGGGGCCGGGGCGCGGACCAGCCCCGCCTCGCCGCCGGAGATCCGGTGCACCGCTCCGTCGACCTCGACCAGGTAGTCCGCGCCCTGCGCGACCGAGAGCACGTCGTAGTGCTGGCCGCCGACGCCAAGGGTGAGCTCGAACCGGCCCGACCGTTCGACGTCGACCTGTACCGCGCGGCCCTGTTTATCTCCGGTCAGCTGCACCCGGTACCGGGCCGGCCGGGGCTGGGACACCCGGAGCTGATAGGCCTCGGAGCCAACGCGCACGTCGGCCTGATGCCACGTCTCGTGCCCTACCTCCGGGCGCCCGTGCTCGGCGGAGGTGAACAGCCGGTCCTGCTGGCGTCGGGCGTGCGCCTGGTAGGCCTCGAAGGCGGTGGCCAGCAGCGCGACGTCGACCCGCCGCGGCGGGGCGTAGCCGTCGGCCATCATCGTGTCCAGCCAGGTCGTGTCGACCTCGCCGCGGACGAACTCCGGCCGGTCCAGCAGGTCGAGCAGGAAGCCCTTGTTCGTGGTCCCGCCCTTGATCACCGCGGCGGTCTGGCGGAGCGCGCGGGACAGCCGGGCGCGGGCCTCGGCCCGGTCCCGGCCCCAGGCGATCACCTTGGCGATCATCGAGTCGAACTGCGGCGGGATGACATCGCCCGCGCGCACCCCGCTGTCGACCCTGATGCCGGGGCCCGCGGGCAGCGCCAGGTGCTCGATCAGGCCCGGCGCAGGCGCGAAGTCACGTTCGGGGTCCTCGGCGGTCAGCCGGGCCTCGATGGCGTGCCCGTACACCGGCGGCTCGCCCGTGACCTCATCGAGCAGGGCCCCGATCTCGGCCAGCGCGCCGCCGGCCGCGATGTGCAGCTGCAGCTTGACGATGTCCAGGCCGGTGGTCGCCTCGGTGACCGGGTGCTCGACCTGCAGCCGGGTGTTGACCTCGAGGAACGACAGCAGCCGTTCGCCCGGCTCGTACAGGAACTCCACGGTCGCGGCGTTGACGTAGCCGGCGGCCCGGATCAGCTCCGCGGCGTGGGCGCGCACCATCTTCTCCTGCTCGGCGTGCAGGGCCGTGGAGGCGGACTCCTCGATCACCTTCTGGTTGCGCCGCTGCACGCTGCAGTCCCGGACGCCGAGCGTCCACACCGTGCCCTTGGCGTCGGCGACGACCTGCACCTCGACGTGGTGGCCGCCGCGGATGGCCCGCTCGAGGAACACCGTCGCGTCGCCGGCCGTCTTGCCCGCCTCCGAGCTGGCCCGCTCGAACGCCTCGTCCAGCTGCTCGGCCGACCGAACCAGCCGGATGCCGCGCCCGCCGCCGCCCGCGGTCGCCTTGACCATCAGCGGATAGCCGATCGACTCCGCGGCGGCGTGTGCTTCCTTCAGGTTGGCCACCGGACCGCCGCTCCACGCCGCGAGCGGCACGCCGGCCTCCTCGGCCAGCCGCTTGGACTCGATCTTGTCGCCGAGCTTGCGCATGACGTCGGCCGACGGGCCGATGAAGGTGATCCCCAGCCGCTCGCACAGCTCGGCGAACTCGGCCTTCTCCGAGACGAACCCCCAGCCCGGCCACACTGCATCGGCCCGGGAAACCCGCAGCGCGCGCTCCAGTTCGGCGTAGTCCAGGTAGGGGCTGGCGGCGAACGCCTCGCCCGGGTCCGCCGGGCCGATGAGCACCGCCTCGTCCGCCTCGCGGACGAACGTCGCGCGCTGGTCGGCGGCCGTGTAGAAGGCAATGACGCGCAGCGGCGGCCGCCCCTCGGCGTTCCACTCCCGGACGGCGTTGATCAGCCGCATGGCCGGCTCGCCCCGGTTGACGACCGCGACCCGGCTGAATGCGGCCCGACTGTCGTTGCTCATCGCATCAACCGCCGAACGCCGCGCGCATGTCGTCGCTGGTGCCGCCGACGAGCGGCGGCGGCGTCGCGGTCTGAAGGATGACGTCCAGCACCACCTCGTCGGCCACGATGGCCGGGTCGACCTGCAGCACGGCGTAGCCGCCGACCGCACCGGCCCCGAAGCCGGGCGCGAAGACCCGCGTCCGGCTGGTTATCGCGCCGTCGCGTACGGCGTCGAAGAGCGCGATCGGGATGCTCGCCGCCGACACGTTCCCCATCCGGTCCACGTTGAAGTACAGCTGGTCGGCGGACAGTCCGGCCTTGCCCGCTAGGTTCAGGATCATCGTCTTGTTGGCCTGGTGCGGCACGATCAGCTCGATGGCGTCGAGCAGCGTGCGCCCGGGGTCGTCGGGATCGGGAAGCTCGCCAAGTTCGTCCAGCATCTGGATCAGGTAGCGCTGCACCAGCGACTTGACCTCGGGACCGTACACGGTGATGTCGTTGTCGAAGTCCGCGTTCGGCCAGATGATCGAGTTGACCTCGGTGTGCGGCCCGCTGGCGTAGGTCTGCACGACCTCCACGTCGCCCGGGTCGCCGTCCGGGGCGGGGCCGATGACCATGGCCGCAGCCCCGTCCCCGAAGATCATCCGGGAGGTCCGGACGCTGCCGATCTTGTCGGAGAACTTCTCCACGCAGACCAGCAGGACCGGCCGGTCGACCTCCTGGAGCTGGCGGATGGCCTCCGCCATCCCGTAAGGCAGCCCCGCGCAGGCGGCAACCAGGTCGGCGGAGGCATGGGTCTGCAGCAGGCCGAGCTCACCGGAGAGCCAGCACGCGATGGACGGGATCAGCCGGTTGCTGGTGCACGTGCTGACCAGCACGGCGCCGATTTCCTCCGGAGCACGGCCGGACTTGGCCAGCGCCGCCCGAGCCGCGGGCAGGGCCAGCTGCTCGGGCTCCCGGCTGGTGTAGCGGCGCTGGTCGATC
>Ga0210388_10003254_pt1 | contig 12729 bp, 12 predicted proteins | sample IncBWC19OmetaG_FD_155485 | JGI IMG/M metagenome (GOLD analysis project Ga0210388, IMG submission 155485) | Forest soil microbial communities from Barre Woods Harvard Forest LTER site, Petersham, Massachusetts, United States - Inc-BW-C-19-O ... | reverse complement strand
GGGCGCCACCGCTAAAATGGGACACGCCGGCGTGACCACCGCCACCCGACATATGGCCGCCGCCACCACCACCACCGTGGGAGTCCGCAAACGCGGAAGTCGCGCCGACCATCAAGGCGGCTGCGAGTGCGGCCACCTTCAAAACTTTACCGGCCTTGGTTCGAGCATTGGCACTTACCCTGGCGTTCATGATTTGCTCCGTCGCGGATGGAATGTGATTCCGCATCATCGTTTATCACTCAGGGCTTAATGGTACCGCCCCATGAGCTATTCAACGCAATGGCGCCGTTGGCGATGACATTGTAGGCCTCACGGAGACCCTTGAAGAATCAAGGGTTTCCATTATGGTTAAGCAACCTTAACATCCCCTGTTAAGCTCCCGCTCAAGTCATACCCAAAGCCCGCTGGGGCTGTTGCGCCGCATCACACCCGCGCGCGCTCCTCGTGGCCGATCAGCTTGATCCAGATACTGTCGAACTGCTCCGCCAGCGGACCCTCCAGGGCCATCGAGGCACGCACCGTGTCCTCCGAAATCAGCCCATGCTCATGCAGCACGGCCAGCGCCGCCAGTTTGCGACCGAAGGCCAGCGAACGCCCCAGCGGCGACAGCGGCGGCTCAGCCGCATCGCCCTTGCGACGCGGTCGTTGCTCCTCGAGCGCCGTGAGCACCCGCTCCGACAACTCCCAACTCGCCGCCACACGCTTCGCGACGCCGGCGCATTGCGAATCGATCAGCGAAATGATTACCGCTGGATGTGGCGATCGCCCCTCGAGCATGAGATGGCAGCGGTCAACGACCAGGCGGTAGACCACGATCGTGCCCAGGCCCATCGTGAGCGCCAGCAGCTGCGCGGCGAACGGATCACCATTTTCGACCTGCGAGGCATGGCTCTCGGCCGCACTGGCCGAGCGGAACGTGTGCTCCCACACGATTTCCGGGAAGCGCGGGTAGTCGGTGGCCGCCAGTTTGAATACCGGCTGCACCAGTACCGTCGCGATCAGCGAATGCAGACCATCGGTGCCCAGCATGGCCACGGCCCGATCCAGGCTCTCGACCGGATCCTCGCTCACGCGGTACACCGGGCTGTTCGCTACTTTCAACAGGTTGCCGGCCAGCGCCGGATCGCGCGCGAAAATGTTGGCCAGCTGGTGCTGGGTGCTTTTCTTGTCATGCACGGCCCGCAGCAGCTGCGGCAGCATCATCGGGCGGCGCATCACGTACTTCGGATCGGTGGCCAGCCTTTCGAACACCTCATCGGCGTTCTCCGCGACGACGCGCAACTCCTGTTGCGGCGGCTTGTGATGCGCAAGCTCGCCGAAGGCCAGTTCGTACATGTTGTGGAAGGTCTGCTCGCTGCTCAGGACCTGCGTCTCGAGCGGCCCCGTGGGGCGCGCGACGGGCACGGGCGGCGGCGTCTGGGCAGCCGCCGGGGCAACCCGCGCCGCGCTCCGGATCGACAGTGGCGCGGAGCCCGGTGGGGCCGTCGCGGCACGCGACAATCCCCGGATGAACAGCCACACGCATACGGCACCGGCGATGGCCGCCATGACGAGGAGCAATCCGATGACCAGGCCTTGAGCCATCACTCTCTCTTGCCATGCCGTTCGCTCGAACGGCCCCGCGAAAACAGTGCTGATTCTGCCATATACCAATGAGCCGGGTAGACTGTGTAGTCCAAGGTTTTCATTTGAAGTCGCAGGTATGCCGCAGCCGTTACTCGCCCCCGGGGATATCGTCGATGTGGTTGCACCCGGGTTCCGGTGCAGCCCCGAACAGCTCGAAAACGGGCTGCAGTTCCTGAAACGCCAGGGGCTGATCCCGCGCGTGCCGCCGGATCTGTTCGGCACCGACCTGCTGTGCGCGAACACCGATGCGCACCGTTTCGCGCAGCTGCGCAAGGCGCTCTACGCGCGTGATTCGCGCGCCGTGTGGGGCGTGCGGGGTGGCTATGGCGCGATCCGCATCATCCAGCGGCTGCAGGCGCTCAAGCCGCCCGTTCATCCAAAGCTCGTGATCGGTTACAGCGATGTCACGACCCTGCACCAGCTGCTGAACCTGTTCTGGGGATGGCCCTCGCTGCACGGCCCTTTTCTGGACCGGCTCGGGGGCACCAATGTTCGCGATGAGGACCGACGCGAACTCGACGCAGTGCTGTTCGGTGGCGCGCGCGAGACGGTCTTTGCGAATCTCGCGCCGCTCAATGCCGCAGCCCGTCGCCGCCAGCTCATTGTCAGCCGGCTGACCGGCGGCAACCTCACCGTCCTGCAAAGCACCCTGGGTACTGCGCTGCAGCGCCGTCCTTCCGGCATTCTGTTCCTCGAAGACGTCGGCGAACGCGGCTATCGCATCGACCGGATGCTCGAACACCTGCGCCAGGCCGGTGTGCTGCGCAACCTCAAAGCCGTCGTGCTCGGCACCTTCTTGGGCGGCGCCGAAACCGACGGCAGCAACCTAGGACCGCCGGTGATCGAGCGCTTTGCCCGGACCCTGGCGATTCCCGTGCTGGCCGGAATCGAGGCGGGCCACGGCCAGGGCCAGCGGCCCATGTTCCTGCACACCCGCGCCGAGCTGCGCTGCGGTGCCAACCCACAACTTAGCGTGCAGAGCGCCGCCTTCGCGCCGCGATGACCGGCCCGACCCATCCGCGCGGCGTGCGTTCGTTCGTGCTGCGCGCCGGTCGCATGACCGATGGCCAACAGCGCGCGCTCGAGCGGCTGTGGCCGCAGTTCGGACTCGAATACACCGCCGCGGCCTGCGACCTTGCGCTGCTGTTTGGCCGCGTCGCACCGCGCGTGGTCGAGATCGGCTTTGGCAACGGCGCCAATCTCATTCACATGGCAAGCGCGCATCCCCACATGGACTTCCTCGGGATTGAAGTGCATCGCCCCGGTGTCGGGCGGGTGCTGCTCGATATCGAGCGCCTCGGACTGCGCAATGTGCGGGTCAGCAACCACGATGCCGTCGAAGTCCTCGGCCAGCAGTTACCCGAAGCGTCCCTGGACGAAGTGCTCGTGCTGTTCCCCGACCCCTGGCACAAGAAACGTCATCACAAGCGCCGCTTGCTCAATGCACCGTTCGTGGCGCTGCTGGCCTCGCGCCTGAAACCCGCCGGGCTGCTGCGCGCCGCCACCGACTGGGAGCCTTACGCCTGCGCGATGCTCGAGGTGTTGGGCGGCTGCGCGCTGCTCGAGAACAGTGCCAGCGACGGCGGTTATGTGCCGCGGCCCGAATCGCGGCAGCCGACGCGCTTCGAGCGCAGGGGCGAGCGCCTCGGGCATGGGGTGTGGGACCTGGCGTTTCGGCGCCGCGCCGAGGATTCGCCTCAGTGAAAGCTCGCGCGAAGCCCGTCGAGCACGAATTGCACCGCCAATGCCCCCAGGATCACGCCGAACAGCCGGTTGGCCACATTCGTTCCCGTGACGCCCATCGTGCGCATCAACGGCACCGCCAGCAGCATCACCAGCAGCGTGAGCAGCAACACCACCGCCACGCACGCGGCCATTGCCGCAAACTGCAGCGGGTGGGCCGTGATCGGCAGGGGACCGAACCACAACAGGATGGTGACCAGCGCGCCGGGGCCGGAGATCAGCGGGAATGCCAGCGGAAACACCGACACGTCGCGGCGGCGCCGACTCTCGGCCTCCTCGTCACTCGAGGTGCGGGTCCCGGACTCGCGGGCGAACACCATCTCCAGGGCAATGAGGAACAGCAGCAGACCGCCAAAGATGCGAAAGGCCTGGATGCTGATGCCCATCGCCGCCAGGAACGGCGTGCCGATCAATGAAAACGTCAACAGGATCAGTGCCGAGATCGACACCGACTTGTAGGCCATCTTGCGCTGAAATTCCGGCGTGTAGCCGGTCGTGAGGGTGACGAACACCGGCGCCACCGACAGCGGCTCCACCACCACGAAGAACACGATGAAGAACTTTATGACTTGGTCGATCATGAGTGCGGACATAACGGCCGATCATCCTGCAGCGCGAGCTTGTCCGATGTGACGTTATTCTTGAAAGCCCTGTGAATCGGGTGCAACATGAATCCGAGCATTGGCGTGCGAGCATAGCAACGCCGCCACAGCAGCACGCAGCTGTTGTATCGAATCTTCGCAGCGGAGGTTTACGATGGCGAGTCTCACTCCGGGGGTCGGGGCCTGGTATCGATTGAATGGCGGTGAGCCATTCGAAATTGTTGCCCTTGACGATGATGACGGCACCATCGAGGTGCAATACGCCGACGGCACCCTCGAAGAACTGGATCGCGAGGACTGGCGCGCCTGGTGCGATGAACGTCTGCTCGAGGCCGCCGATCCTGGCGAGGACTGGAGCGACTCGGCCGATGTCGAAGCCGACGAAGGCCATTCCCGGTTCGAACGCGGGGGCGACAAACGCGATATCCGGGCCGGATCACTCGACGACATCGATCTGTTCGACGTGAACTGATTCAAGGCAGTGCATGGCGATGCGCCGGGCGTGTCAGCAGGTAGATGAGCAGCAGCGCGGGAATACTCAAACTCGCGGTGTACATGAAGAAATGCGGGTAACCGATCCGGTCGACCACGAAGCCGGATGTTCCTTCCAGTAGTTTGCCCGGCAGCGCGTACAACGATGCAAACAGCGCGTACTGCGTGGCCGTATACCGGGAACTGGTGAGCGCGGACAGAAAGGCGATGAGCGCCGTGCCGTGCAGCGCCAGCGCCAGGTTGTCCAGTCCATTGGCCGCACCCAGACCCAGTACCGTCGGTCCGTGGGTGGTGGCCAGCCACGAGAATCCGAGATTCGACAGCATCACCATGAGGCTGCCCAGGACCAGGGCGCGCACGATGCCGTAGCGCGCGATCACCACACCCGAAATCAAGACGCCAATCATCGACAGCGCCAGGCCGACAACCTTCACCACGGTGGCGATCTGTTCCAGGGTGTAGCCATGATCAATATAGAAGGGGTTGGCCATGACGCCCATGGTGAAGTCGGTGAGGCGGTAACTGCCGATCAGCAGCAACAGCAGCGCGGCGATCCGCACCGAGAAGCGCCCGAGGAAATCGGTCAGCGGACATACCACGGCCCCCACAAAGGCGGCGCCCGCGGTCTGCGCGAATCGGGGCCAGTGCGCCCGGTTTGCCAGCCAGTCGCGCACGCGCTGTTCCTGGTGTTCGCCGACCACGGCCACCCGGGGTTGCGGTTCGCGCACCAGCAGGGTCGTGATCACCCCGACCAGCCCCAGCGCCGCCATGGTCGCGTAACTGGCATGCCAGCCCGCGACCTGCGCCAGCCCCAGCGCGCCGGCCGAGGCGCAGATGAGCGCGGCACGAAAGCCGATCTGGTAGGCCGCCGCCATGGCGCCCTGCTCCTCATCCGGCGCGGACTCGATGCGCCAGGCGCTCATGGCGATATCCTGGGTGGCGGCACAGAACGCCAGGAACACTGCGCCCACGGCGACCTGCGTGAGATTGGCGGCGGGATGCGCCAGCGACAGGTTCACCAGCGCGCCGACCACGCCTACCTGGGCGAGGAACATCCAGCTGCGGCGCCTTCCTAGCAGGCGCTTCAGCAGCGGCAGCGGCACCCGGTCGACAAACGGCGCCCACAGGATCTGCACCGAGTAAATCAGGCCCGCCCAGGCCAGCATGCCGATGGTGCTGCGCTGAACGCCGTCCTGGCGCAGCCACGCGGAGAGCGTGTTGTACACCAGGTAGAAGGGCAGGCCGCCGGCGAAACCCAGGAACAGCATGGAGATGACCCGCGGCTGAAAGTAGACCTGCGCCGCCTGCGACCATCGGGGGGTGGGATTCGATGTAATAATCTACCGCTCCATTTAAGCAATCAGCACGCGGCCGGCGCGCAACAGCGATCATGCACAACTATCAACTTGAATTCATCGACCTCGCGCTGGCGCGCGAGGCGCTGCGCTTTGGCCGCTTCACCTTGAAGTCCGGGCGCGAGAGTCCGTACTTCTTCAACGCCGGGCTGTTCAGCGATGGTGCCTCCGCCGCCGCCCTCGGCCGCTGCTACGCCGCCGCGCTGGCGGCTTCCGGACTCGAGTACGACATGCTGTTCGGTCCGGCCTACAAGGGCATCCCGCTGGCCACTGCCACCGTCATCGCGCTGGCTGACCACCACGGTCGCAACGTTCCGTACGCATTCAACCGCAAGGAGGCCAAGGATCATGGCGAGGGCGGCAATATCGTCGGCACGGCGCTCATGGGCCGGGTGGTGATCGTCGATGATGTGATTTCGGATGGCGCCGCCAAGCGTGAGGCAATTGACCTGATCCACAAGGCCGGAGCCACGCCCGCGGCCATACTGCTGGCGCTGGACCGGCAGGAACGGGGCCAGGGGGACCGCTCCGCAGTCCAGGAAATCTACGCGGCACACGGGGTGCGCTGTGTGAGCATTCTCACACTTGGCCAGCTTCTATCCGCTTTGGAGCACCCTCCCGATGGCCGTGCGCGTGTTTCTGCGCAGCAGCTCACGGCATTGAAGGCCTATCGCGCACAATTTGGGGTCTCGTGACACTTGCAGCCGCGGTTGTGACAGGGACATGATGCGCGGCAAGACGATGCTCCGAACAGCTGACCCCATGCCCATAATTGCCCGTGCCACAAAGCTCGCTTTTGCCCTGACGTGTGCGTGCGCCTGGGGCGCCAGCTGCTGGGCCGAGGCCCCGGCCGCATACAAATGGGTGGACGACCAGGGAGTCGTGCATTACGGGGACAGCATCCCGCCGCAGTACGCGCAGAAGGAAAGCACCCTGCTGAACCGGCAGGGCGTGCCGATCGGTCACAAGGAGGGCGCCAAGACCCCCGCCGAAGCGGCTGCCGCGGCCGAAGCGGACCAACAAATGGCCCGACAGAAGCAGCATGACAGCTTCCTGCTGGCCACCTACACCTCCGTCAAGGACATCGAACAGCTGCGTGATGAGCGCCTGCTGCAGATCAAGGGCCAGCGCGTTGCCGCCGAGCAATATGTGGCCTCATTGGGCGAGCGATTGACGGCGCTGCAGACCCGCGCTCAGAACTTCAAGCCCTACAGCACCCGCCCCGATGCCCATCGCATGCCCGACGATCTGGCCGAGCAGATGGTGCACACGCTCAATGATATCCGTGCGCAGAAGGCGGCTTTGACCACCAGCCAGGAAGAAGAAGCCAAGACCCAGTCACAGTTTCAGTCGGATATCGACCGCTACCGGGAATTGCGCGCCGCCCAGGCGGCGGTGCGCTGAAGCGCGCTCCGCGGAATCAGCCGCGACCGGAATGCCCGAAGCCGCCCGCCCCGCGGGCGCTGGTCGCGAAATCGTTGACCACCTCAAGCTCCACTTGCACCACCGGGACCACGACCAGCTGCGCAATGCGCTCGCCGGGCTCGATCACGAACGGGACCTGCCCGCGGTTCCACATCGAGACCATCAGCTGCCCCTGGTAATCCGAATCGATCAGGCCAACGAGGTTGCCGAGCACGATGCCGTGTTTATGGCCCAGCCCGGAGCGCGGCAGGATCACCGCGGCAAGCCCCGGGTCGTCGATGTGGATGGCCAGTCCCGTCGCCACCAGTTGAGTCTGCCCCGGCGCCAGCGTCACGGGCGCATCAATGCAGGCGCGCAGGTCCATGCCCGCCGAACCGTCGGTGGCGTAGGCCGGCAGCGGCAGCTGCGTGCCGACCCGGGCATCGAGAATGCGCACCTTCAAGGGGTGCCGGCGGGTCAACGTATCCATGTGATCAGGCCTTCGTGGCATTCGCCGACAGTGGCGCGACGCGGGTGGCCTCGCTGCGGCGCTCGGCAATGACGGTAGCGATGAGTTCGACGAGTTCGCGCGCCAGGTGCGTCTTGGCGTTGCGCGGCAGGAGCTTGCGGCCATTGCGCCACAGCACGATGAGTTCGTTGTCGGCGCAGTCGAACGCCTTGTCATGACCGACTTCATTCGCCGCGATCATGTCCAGGCTCTTGCGCAGCATCTTGGTACGCGCATTCTGCTCCACCGTATCGGTCTCGGCCGCGAAGCCCACGACGAATGCCGGCCGCTGCGGGCCCGCGGCCAGGGTGCCGATGATGTCCGTGGTGCGCGCCATCTGCAGCGCCAGGCTTTCCTCGGTCTTCTTGATCTTCTGGGTCGCCGCCTGCGCCGGGCGATAGTCGGCCACGGCCGCCGTCGAGATGAAGATGTCGTCGGGCCGTACTTCAGCCTGCACTGCCGCGAGCATGTCCGCGGCGCTCTCCACATCGATGCGGCGGATTCCCGCCGGGGTCGCCAAGGCGACCGGGCCACAGATCATCACCACTTCGGCGCCGGCCTCGCGGGCCGCCTGTGCCACCGCAAAACCCATCTTGCCGGAACTGCGGTTGCTGATGAAACGGACCGGATCGATGGGCTCACGGGTGGGGCCCGCGGTGATCAGCACCCGCCGGCCACTCAACACGCCGCTGGGCAGCAGGATCGAATCGGCGAGCGCCGCAAGCTCCGTGGGTTCGAGCATGCGTCCCGCGCCCACCTCCCCGCAGGCCTGATCGCCCGTGCCCGGACCAAAAACATGGACGCCGCGCTCCTTCAGCAGGGCCACATTGGCCTGGGTCGCCGGATTCGCCCACATTTGCTGGTTCATGGCCGGCGCCAGGGCAATCGGCGCGGCGGTGGTCAGGCAGGTCGTCGCCAGCAGGTCATCGGCGCGTCCGCCGGCCAGCCGCGCCAGAAAATCGGCGGTCGCCGGGGCGATCAGCACCAGGTCGGCCCAGCGCGCCAGTTCGATGTGGCCCATTGCCGCTTCCGCGCTCGGGTCCCACAGGTCCGTGCGCACCGGCCGCCCCGAGAGCGCCTGGAAAGTCATCGGGGTCACGAACTCGCGCGCGCCATCCGTCATGACCACCTGGACTTCAGCGCCGCGCTCACGCAGCCGGCGCACGAGGTCCGCACTCTTATAGGCGGCAATGCCGCCAGTGACGCCGAGCAGGATGTGTTTGCCGTGCATGAAACCTCGTGAGGGCCATTATCAGGTCCACCCTGACCGCGCGCAAATGACGATATTGACTGACCTTATATAAGAGCGCAGTTAGGCCCGATTGGGCACTGGCGCCCGGCCGGCCACCACCCGGACACTGCCCGCATGTCGATCGCGAACTGGCCGGCCGGCGAACGGCCGCGTGAAAAGCTCATGGAGCACGGTGCCCAGACCCTGTCCAATGCCGAACTTCTGGCCGTGTTTTTTGGTACCGGCAATCGTGGCGGAAATGCCGTGGATCTGGCGCATCAGCTGCTCGCGCGCTTCGGTTCGCTGCGTGCACTGCTGTGCGCCAACCGGGAGCAGGCGCTGGCCGGACCGGGCTTGGGGCCGGCGCGGTACTGCATGCTGCAGGCGGCCCTCGAGCTGGCGCGTCGGCACTACCGGGACACCCTCAAGGCCGGTCCGGCCCTGGACTGCCCGGACGCCGCGCGTGGCTTCCTGCTGGCACAGCTGCGCGATCGGCCCTACGAGGTCTTCTGCTGCCTGCACCTTGACACCCGTCACCGGCTGATCGCCTTCGAGGAGCTGTTCCGCGGCACCATTGACGGGGCCAGTGTGCACCCCCGGGAAGTTGTGAAGTCCGCCCTCGCCCGCAATGCGGCGGCCGTCATTCTGGCGCACAACCACCCTTCCGGCGTTGCCGAGCCCAGCCACGCCGATGAACTCATCACGCAGCGGCTGCGCGATGCGCTGGCCCTGGTGGACGTGCGGGTATTGGATCACGTGAACGGGGGCGACGGGCGCTGCATGTCATTCGCCGAACGCGGGTTGATCTGAGCAACGCCCGCGTTCAGGAACGTGAGGTGGCAAACAGGCGGTCATCGAGGGGTCGGTCCACAAGAATATTCCCGCGGTATTCCTCTTTCGGGTATTCGCCAAACTGCGTTCTGATTCTTCGAATCAGCAATGAGTCCCTTTCGATCGTGTAGTCCCATTCACCGCCCCGGGCGTTGTTTCCCGAGACTCGGTAGCAGGCAATACCATCAATCTGGGTCGCTGCATCGATTCGAGCGTCCACCAGGTCCAGGAGCGAAAACCCGGACACCTCCGCGAGCAGCAGACGGGAAATCGAATGCGCAGAACCGCAGGAGATTCCGGTGGCTCCCGCAATGGCTGAGGGCAGATCCCTGCGCGTTTCCAAGCGCGGAGCCTCTTGGTAACGCTCGGTCTGGGAATACGCCCTCGAGCCGTCGAATCCGACGACGTGCGTCGATACGACGTGACGAAGCTGAGCATAAGGATGAGGCCGGGAGAACTCGAATCGAAACAGCGACGGGCGCTTGTACAGGGTCGCGAAATCGATCTGCAACGGCGGCTCGTCCGCGTTGACCAGCACCACCCGGCCATGGTCCTGATACGACGACATGGCTGAGTACGCCTGCGCCACGCGCTGCAGCAGCCCTTGCGGGTCTTCCTTCGGCGCACTGTTCGCCATTCCTGTTCCGCCGCCCACTTTTCCTACGGACAGTCTTTAGGATTTACCGCAGTTGACGCAACAACTCACCCTATGTAGATTATCTACTATGGTTGGGTCGGCCCTGCTCACATGACCGTCAAGCATGCTGCATTCGCAAGCGTCGCCTGCACGATATTGTGTGCGACTTGCTGCGCCGGCAGCCCCTGCTCCGGCGTCGCACTCACCGAAGTACGTTCTCTGACACAGCTCTCGCCTACCTTGCGGCAGGTATTGCCGAAGCAGGCGGACGGATTGGACGGGATTGTCGATCGCGGCGCCAACTTCAACAGCGGGGATGCACTGGTTGCCAATCTACCTCGCCAGAGGTTTGGCATTGCCGCGGTCAGCGCGACCTGCGCAATCATTGCCGTGGAGCATGGCGGCATCGCCTTTCATACGACCATGACGGAATACCATTTCACGCTTGCGGGATGGCGGCCAGTCGCTCACAGCATGACGGGTTCCAGCCCCGGTTCGCTGCAGGATCTGCTGCGCGTCTATGCGGCCGCTCCACCATGCCCGAAGCCAGCGGCCGGATCGGGTCGTACCTGCATCGATTAGAAGCGCGCGCGCACACCGAACATGTAGGTCCTGCCGGGATTGTAGTCAGTGTAGGTCGCGCTCGGGAATTCAAAGTACTGACGCTGCCTGGCAGCGGTGAAGTTGGTGCAGTCGAGCGTGATCTGGACGTTCTTTGTCGGCCCCGACAGGTTGAATATCTTGCCCAGATCGAAAATGGACGAGAAGTCCCACTGTTGGTAGGTATCCTGAAACAGCGCGGCATTCGTGATGCCGTTCTGGTTGGCGGTGCTGATCTGGTTGGCCGCGTTGTACACCGTGGACACGCGCAACGTCACCCCCCGGTGGTCGTAGTAGAACATCAGGTTGTAGGTGTGTGGCGGCACCCCGAGCGCGATCGCAGGCGCGGCACCGGTACCGATCTGATCAACCAGCGTGTAGTTGAACTGGTAGCCGAAGCCCTCGAGGGCGAAGCGGCCAATGAGGAAATCGAGGGGCTGGACCCATCCGAACTCCAGTCCGTTGTCGGTCAGCACGCCAGAGGCATTCACCTGCTCGGTCAGCACCACCGTGGCAGAACTCGGACCACCGCGCGCGGTGATTGCCGACTGCTGCGTCGGCGTCAACGTGTCGTAGGTGATGCCGTACGGCGCGAGGTACGCGAACGGTACCGTGGTGTTGCCGTTGGAGGTGAAACCGGTGATGTGCTTGCGGAACCAGGTCAAGCTCAAATAGCCCTCCTGGCCCGTGTAGAAATCCAGGCCCAGATCAATGTTGTCCGACAGGTACGGCTGCAGCGCCGGATTGCCGACGGTGCCGACCGCGGCTGACGGGTCGCTGAAGCTGAGTCCCGGCAGCATGGCGTTGGGATTGGGGCGGGTCATGGTCCGCGATACGGCGCCGCGGAACACCCACTGATCGGTGATGTTGTAGGCGGCCTCGAACGAAGGCAGCAGATTGCTGTATTTGTTCTCGGTCAGGTTGGATATGGTGATGTTCGGATACTTGGCGCCATCAAGGGGGGCCGGGGTCGCGGCATCGCGCGGATCCGGAAGAGAGATGAAGCCACCGATCATCTGATCGGTGTGCACCCAGCGCACACCTCCCACGTAACGCAGCTGATGGTCATCGAGGGACACGGAACCGGTGAACTGCGCGTACACACCGGTCGTGTCTTCATCGACCGAGCCCCCACTTGCCCCCGTGTTGGATGAGCCGGCGAACAACTCGCTGTTGTGAAAGGCCGTGTAGTTGCTGGCCGCCTGGAAGGCCGGCCAGTTCACCGTGATGAATCCGTTGGGCCCCGGCTTCAGGAACGAAGCAAGGTTGCCAAGGGGAACGAGAGATCCCTGGTAGCTGAGCGAGCCCGGCGCGATCCCGGTGCTATATCCGGTGCCAAGTCCCGGATAGGTCGGATAGCCGGCGGGTGCCGCACCGACCGCGCTCAGCCCCACGCAGGGCGGCTGACTGTTCGGGCTCGGCAGATACACATTGGGGTTGTCGCCGCAGACCGCGTTCTGCCAGGCCTGGCTGTTATCGTACGCATTGATGGTGCGCGCGATTCGGTCGAAGGCGGCACCCACCTTCAGATTCAGGAGTTTGCTCTCGCTCCAGGTGAAATCGGCGCGGGCACCGCGCGTCGAAGTCTCCCGGCGCTCGTCCTGTATGTTGACGCGTCCGCCATTCCAGATGAAGTTTGCCGGATTATCCAGATCCACATTACTGGCGATCGAGGGGATTTCGCCTGTGTTCGTATAGTC
>Ga0210388_10003253_pt1 | contig 12730 bp, 7 predicted proteins | sample IncBWC19OmetaG_FD_155485 | JGI IMG/M metagenome (GOLD analysis project Ga0210388, IMG submission 155485) | Forest soil microbial communities from Barre Woods Harvard Forest LTER site, Petersham, Massachusetts, United States - Inc-BW-C-19-O ... | reverse complement strand
ATCGGAATAAATCCCAAGCAGCATTCTAACCAGATTCTTGTTGTGACGGCTCTGTAATTTCTTACGAGACATTTTGTCTCGGTCTTCGAGAGTCGGTTCGAATTCAAGTGTTTCGCGAGTTGCCGGCGGTACGACCGCTAGAAAACCTAGAAAGCACTTGACGTCACATCATCCGAAATGTAGGTTCTGCCTACTACGAAATTTCGGAGGCCAGCTTGATTCGACGCGCTATCCCGTGTTTCCTACTCGTCTTGATGCTCCTTCCTGTTCATCGCGTTTGGACGCGGACCCGTTCCGATGCCACGCCGGAATTCAATGTAAAGGAACACTATACAAAGTACGAGTTCCGGATTCCGATGCGTGACGGGACGCTGCTGTTCACTGCAGTTTACGTACCCAAGGATTTTTCGCGCAGCTATCCATTTTTGGTCACTCGGACGCCTTACAGCGTGGCCCCCTACGGCGTCGATCAATATCGAAAGACACTAGGACCCTCGGACGAGTTTCAACGCGCCGGCTACATTTTCGTTTTTCAAGATGTGCGCGGCCGCAACATGTCTGAAGGGGCTTTTTTGGAAATGCGACCGCACATCGATAATAAAAAATCGAAAGACGACGTGGACGACAGTAGCGATATGTATGACACGGTGGAGTGGCTGCTGAAAAACGTTCCGAACAACAATGGGAAGGTTGGGATCTGGGGGATTTCGTATCCGGGCTTCTATACTTCTGCCAGCATAATCGATTCGCATCCTGCGATTAAGGCCGCTTCGCCGGAAGCCCCCATGACGGATTTGTTTATGGGAGACGATGCCTATCACGGCGGAGCTTTCATGCTCGCCGCTAATTTTGGTTTTTATACTTTCTTCAGGCCGCAAGCGGGCCCGACAGTGCCGCCAAAGAATTTTCGCGGGTTCGATTACGGCACGGCCGACGGATACGACTTTTTTCTCCGGATGGGTGCGCTATCTGATGCCAAGGCGGTGTACTTCAAGGATCCCAACTGGCTGTGGGATGACCAGGTGGCTCACGATACGTACGATGACTATTGGAAGGCTCGCAACCTCGCGCCGCACATGAAAAACATCCATTGCGCGGTGCTGACGGTGGGAGGCTGGTTTGACGCGGAGGATCTGCAAGGACCGTTCTCGACGTACGCAGCGATTGGACGCAATAATCCGGGAATCTTCAATGGAATTGTAGTCGGGCCTTGGGTGCATGGCGGTTGGGCGCGTTATGACGGGAATCACCTCGGAAGCGTAGGTTTTGCCTCAAATACGGGGCAGTATTTTCGCAGGCAAATTTTGTTTCCATTCTTCGAGCAATACTTGAAGGGTGAGGGCGACGCAAAACTGCCCGTCGCCTACGTTTTCGAAACCGGGACGAATACCTGGCGTGAGTACTCGAGTTGGCCTCCGGCGAACGTCGAATCGAAGACTCTGTATTTCCGGGAGAACGGTGGGCTTTCATTCGAGAGGCCAGCGGATGCAGTAGGAGCAGCGGACGAATACGTGAGCGATCCGAACAAGCCAGTGCCGTTCGTGGGTTACCCCACAACCGATGTTCCGCAAGAGTATATGGTGGCGGATCAGAGGTTCGCTTCAAGCAGATCCGATGTGCTGGTATATCGGACGGAGCCGCTCGAACATGACGTCACAATTGTCGGGTCGCTCTCACCGAAACTGTTTGTATCTACTAGCGGTACGGATTCAGACTGGATCGTGAAATTGATTGACGTTTATCCCGAAGACTATCCCGATGACGTGCCTCCTAACACAGCTGCTCCTACCGATGTGCCTCCTCCGAGCGTTAAAATGGCGGGTTACGAGCAACTTATTCGCGGGGAGCCGATTCGCGGGAAATTTCGCAAGAGTTTCGAACGGCCGGAGGCTTTGGCGCCGGGGAAGGTGGAAGAAGTCGATTTCACGATGCCTGATGTAAATCACACGTTTCGTCGTGGGCATCGGATTATGGTGCAGGTGCAGAGTTCCTGGTTCCCGCTGGTCGATCGCAATCCGCAGGTTTTTGAGAACATCCCGGACGCGAAGCCCGCCGATTTTCAGAAGGCTACAGAGCGAGTGTATCGCAGCGGCGTGCAGGCTTCTGGAATCGAAGTTCACATATTGCCTTAGATTGCTGAAAGTGGAGCGCGGGACGTAATTCATTTGTTCGATTGTCGGCACGACGACATGAATATGTCGGTTGGACAATTTTTCATGGTTCAAGCGATACTCTGGAATCGCAGCTGGACGGTCCACTGATTTTCTTCTGAATAAAATCTCTCACCAAGCCTCAGGCTCTAACCATTAGTGCAACCGTCGGCGCGACGATTCGGAAGTCAGCTGCGAGTCGCTCGACGCTCAGTTGGCCTAATGACGCGAGCTAGCAGCATGCCAGTAAGAAATCCTCCCACGTGAGCCCACCAGGCGACTCCGCCTAGGGCTGCAGCGCGTGGGTCGTTCAACGAGCCGACGCCGCTGACGAATTGCACCAAAAACCACAAGCCAATGAATACCAGCGCCGGAATTTGCCAAGTGAACCAGATTATGAACAATGGGATGAGAGTCAGAATGCGAGAAGAAGGGAAGAAGACAATGTACGCGCCGAGCACACCGGATATGGCGCCGCTCGCGCCGAGCGACGGCAGGTGCGAGCCCCAAGAGAAAATGGCCTGGATCAAGCCGGAAGAAATGCCGCAAATAAGATAGAAGACCAGATAACCGAGCGAGCCCAGCCGCTCCTCCACGTTGGCGCCAAAAATCCACAGGAACCACATGTTGCCGATGATGTGAAGCCAACCTCCGTGCAGGAACATGCAGGTAAAAAGAGGAATCAGCGCATCGGCCAGGCTGTAGTGACTACCAGCAAGAGCAAGTTGGATCTTCGCGGGGACCAGTCCGTGGATGCGAATGAATGCTTCGGCCTGAGCCGGAGGCAAAGATACTTGGTGGAGAAACACTACAACGTTGACGGCGATGAGAAGTAAGGTCACAGCCGGGACGGAGCGGCGTGGCGTCATGTCTCGAAGAGGTATCATCTGATCGGTTTGACCGGGGCGATTCGGGATCTAATGCATCACTTGAGTGGACTAATTATCGTGAACAGCCGGGAACCACGCTCAGCACTGTAGCTGAGACTCTGCGGTTTTAAAATGGAGAAGTCGGCCGGGAGCGCAGTGGTTTAGCAATTGCGCAGGGTGCGTCGCTATGATAAACATTTTTGTTTCACATGCGTGTAGCAGCCATCAGTGAGCGCGTTCCAGCGAACCGAACCGCGCTCTCTGGAGTTGCCATCGCGCGAATACCGATGCCACTACGCGAATCCGAAGCAATCGTTTTGCAAAGCTATCCGTTGGGCGAGGCTGATCGTCTGGTAAGTTTTCTTTCGCGCAGCATTGGGCGCGTGCGCGGAGTCGCTTCGGGCGCTCGACGAACAAAAAGCCGGTTTGGATCCACTCTGGAGCGTCTGTCGTATGTTCGCATTTGGTTCTTCGAAAAGGAAACGCGTGAGTTAGTTCGCATCAGCCAAACCGAACTGATCGAGTCTTTTCTTGATGCGTTTCGGGACTACGAGTCGGGCATCGGGCTCGCAATTATTAGCGAGGTCACCGAGGCGGTGCTTCCGGACCGCGAGGCGTCCGATGCGAACTTTCGTCTTTTGCTACTGACGGCGCAGGCGGTGAAGCGGACAGGCAAATGGGAAGTGCCGCTTGCTTACTTTGCCTTGTGGACTGTTAAGCTGGGAGGATGGCTTCCACCGTTGGATGTTTGTTCACGGTGCGGAACGGTACTGACCGCAATCGATCCGGCATATTTTTCGCGCAGCTCTTCGGCGCTTGTTTGCGGGAAATGCCGTAAGCCCGGGTTGCGCATGATTCCGGCGCCGGCGCTGGTGGCTGCCCGCAAGATGCTCGTGCAGCGACTGGACCGGCTAAGCGATGCGGACATTTCCGATGCTGCGGCGCGGGAATTGACCGATGTTGCGCTCGATGTGATTGAGCGGCAAATCGATCGCAAGCTGAAATCTCGAGAGCTTCTGGAGCCTACGGCGTGAAGACCCAAGCTGGCAAACTAGTGAACAGCAAAAGTGCCGCAAAAACTAAGGTCGAAAGCAAGGGTCTATCTTTCCAGGATCTTCTACTAACACTTGAACACTACTGGACGCGTCAAGATTGCATTTTGCAGCAACCCTACGACGTGGAAGTCGGGGCGGGCACGATGCATCCTGAGACTTTCTTGCGGGTGCTTGGGCCTGACCCTTATCGCGTCGTTTACGCGCAGCCGAGCAGGCGTCCATCTGATGGGCGTTACGGCGAGAATCCCAATCGACTTTACAAGCACACGCAACTTCAAGTGATACTTAAGCCGTCGCCGGCTGATGTACAAGACCTCTACCTCGAAAGCCTCGCTGCTGTCGGGATCAACCTGAAGGAACATGATATTCGTTTTGAAGAGGACAATTGGGAAGCGCCTACGCTCGGCGCTTGGGGAATGGGTTGGCAAGTTCTGCTAGACGGACTTGAGATCACGCAGTTCACATACTTTCAGCAGAGCGGCGGAATTACTCTTGATCCCGTATCGGTGGAGCTGACGTACGGGTTGGACCGCATCGCTGCTTATTTGCAAGGTGTGGACAATGTGTTTGATGTGCGCTGGTCGAAAAATAAGACCTACCGAGAAGTGCGGTTGGCGGAAGAACGGCAGTATTCGTCGTACAGCTTCGATTACGCTGACGCAATATCCACGCGTAAGCAGTTTGAGTTAAATGAAGCGGAGGCCAAGCGAATTCTGGATGCGTGGCCCAAGTCCGAGAGCAAGAATCTCGATAGGTTTCCGATTCTAGCGGCTTACGATTTGACGCTGAAATGTTCGCACCTGTTCAACCTGCTTGATGCGCGCGGGGCAATTTCGGTGACTGAGCGCGCAGCGATGATTGGCCGCGTGCGCAAACTGGCAGTTCGAGTGGCAGAGCTCTGGCTCCGGCAGCAGTCCGGGACCGCACTCGCCCCTGAACTGGCTGGGAGGCGAGCATGAGTTCGCCTCGAAAATCGAACGCATCGAAATATCCTGCCGCAAAAGCTAGCGGCGATCTGCTCTTTGAGATTGGATGCGAAGAAATTCCTGCGGGGATGATTGCGAAGGCTGCGACAGAGCTTAAAGCGACACTTCAAAAATATTTGATCTCAGACGGATTGGTAGCGGAACAAGAAGCCAGTGGTTCAATTGATGCTTTCGGTGCGCCTCGGAGATTGGTGGCAATTGTTCGCAAGATTCGTCTGCGACAAGAAGACGTAGCACGCGAGGTAATTGGTCCGCCGAAATCGGTTGCCTACGACAATGTCGGCGAGCCGACGAGAGCCGCGATGAGTTTCGCGGAGAAGCAGGGAATTCCTGTTTCGAAACTTTCTATTGTGAACACACCGAAAGGCGAATACGTTGCAGCAAAGCAAATTGTGATTGGGAAACCTGCGGCGGAAATCCTGGCAACAGTTCTGCCGCAAGCTATTCAAGAAATATCCTGGCCGCGCTCGATGTATTGGACCAGGTCCGACTCGCCGCGATTCATACGGCCGATTCGCTGGATCGTGGCACTGTTAGACGGAAAAGTCATCCCTTTTTCGTTTGCCGAAGTCCATGCCGGCAGCCACACCGAGGGGCACCGCTTTCTCGGAAAGAAAAGCATTCCGCTGAATGGGCCCGATGATTACGAGCAGAAGTTAAAGAATAACTTTGTATTGTGCCGTCCCGACGTTCGGCGCAAGAGAATCGAGATGGAAGTGCAGTCGCTGACCGCCCGAAAGCAACTGCGCGCGCACGCGGACCCGGAGCTTCTAAATCTAGTGACTTACTTGAACGAGTATCCCAGCGTAATCATCGGGGATTTCGATTCCTCCTTCTTAGTGCTGCCCGAGGAGATCCTCATAACCGTGATGCGCGGGCACCAGAAGTATTTCGGGCTGGAAACTCGGAGCGGGGAACTCGCGCCGCATTTTCTGGCTGTGATTAATTTACCCGGCGACAAGAAAGGCATCGTCCGGGCGGGACACGAGCGTGTGCTGCGTGCGCGTTTTTCTGATGCCCAGTTTTTCTGGGGGACTGACCTGAAGCGTCCGCTAGGCGATTATTTGCCGAAGCTTAAGACGGTCACGTACGAGTCGCGTTTGGGAAGTTACGGCGACAAAGTGGAGCGTATGCGAGTGCTGGCGCGATGGCTCGCCGAGCAATGGTTTAGCGGAGGTGTTTCGCAGGCGGATGTGGCGGGTTCGGACCGCGCGGCAGAACTCGCGAAGTGCGATTTAGTTACGGAAATGGTGCGCGAGTTCACCGAACTCCAAGGAGTCGTGGGTGGCCTATATGCCCGCGCGCAGAACGAGCCGGAGGAAATCTGGCAAGCCGTTTACGATCATTACAAACCGCTCGGCATGGACGATGCGTTACCGCGTAACCTGACGGGCTGTGCTGTTTCGCTTGCTGACAAGTTGGACTCGCTGGTGGCTTGTTTCGCAGTAGGTGCGGTTCCCACTGGGTCAAGCGATCCGTTTGCATTGAGGCGCGCAGCTCTGGGAGTGGCGAAGATTATTCTGGAAAGAAAACTTCCGCTATCCCTCTCGGCCGCGATTTCTGCATCGGCAAGAGCCTTGAAAGACCACGCGCCGAAGATCGAGGTGTCAGAGGCGGTGCAGAAACAGGTCCTTGATTTCGTGCTGGACCGGGCCAGGTTTTTACTAAAAGAGAAGCGCGGATTTGCGTATGACGAAATCAATGCGGCGTTTGCGGCTAGCGCCGACGACCTGGTGGATGCAGCCGAACGCGTGGCGGCAGTAAAGGCAATTCGCGATACCAAGAATTTCATCCCGCTGGCAGCCTCATTCAAACGCATTCGCAACATTCTCGAAAAATCAGCCGGCACCCTCGATAAAGTGCAACTTGAAGTCGACCCTGAGCTTCTTTGGGAGCATGCCGAACGCGAGCTTCACGTTGCGGCGCAGAGGATAGGGGCCGAGGCGACGCGCCGCAAGAAGGCGAGAAAATATCGCGAAGCACTTGAGGTAATTTCCGAGCTTCGACCGTTGGTGGATCAGTTCTTTGATAACGTTCTAGTGATGATTGAAGACGCGCGAGTCCGGAAAAATCGGTTGGCGCTCTTAGGAAACTTGCTCAAGGAATTTTCGACCATAGCCGATTTCTCTGAGCTGGCAGTCGACGAGTCTAAAGAATCAGTTCAGCCAGCGCGAGCAGGGAAGTAAGGCGGATTGCTGAACATGAAGTAGAGGGTTAGTTGTTGGCGCGCCGACAAGTTGCTGAATGAATTATTCATGGGCAACTTGAGGTTTGTGGCTCTGCTCAGAATATGATTTCGAGGTGAACATGAAATACGTTTATTTCTTCGGAGCGGGAAAAGCGGATGGTGATGGCGAGATGAAAGATTTGCTGGGCGGCAAAGGTGCAGGCCTGGCTGAAATGACTCGCATCGGGCTACCCGTTCCCGCAGGCTTCACTATCACCACGGAAACGTGCGACTACTACTTCAAGCATAATCGCAAATTCCCAAAAGATCTGCGAGGGGAAGTAGAGAAACACCTCCAGCGCCTTGAGAAGCTCACTCGGAAAAGATTAGGGGACGCGAAAGATCCCCTGCTGGTGAGCGTGCGCTCCGGGTCAGCGCGGTCGATGCCCGGAATGATGGAGACAATTTTGAACCTCGGTTTGAATGAAGCGTCGGTGGCGGGCCTCGCGCGCGCCACGCAGAACGAGCGCTTTGCGTTCGATGCTTACAGGCGGTTTGTGCAGATGTATTCCAGCGTCGTAATTGGCTTGCCGAAGGACGAATTCGAGGCGCGGCTGCGGGACTTAAAGAAAAGACTTGGCGTGAAAGAAGATACGGAGGTTACGGCCCAGGCTTGGCGCGAGTTGATCGGTGAATATAAAAGATACTTCCAAGAGAAGACGGGGAAGCTCTTCCCGGAAGATCCTCACGAACAGATGTGGGGAGCAATCGGGGCAGTGTTCGAGTCTTGGATGGGAGAAAAGGCGCAGACTTACCGGCGCGTCGAAAAGATTACAGGTCTTCTGGGCACGGCGGTGAATGTGGTCCAAATGGTGTACGGAAATACCGGCGACGATTCGGGTACGGGAGTGTGCTTCACCCGCGATCCTTCCACCGGCGAGAAGATTTTCTTCGGAGATTTCCTATTGAACGCTCAGGGAGAAGATGTGGTAGCGGGAATTCGCACGCCAATGCATTTGAGCGAACTTTCGAAACGGATGCCGAAAGTTTACAAACAACTTGAAAGTGTCCGCCAGACACTAGAGAAACATTATCGCGATATGCAGGATCTGGAATTTACGGTCGAGAGCGGCACACTCTATATGTTGCAGACGCGCACCGGAAAGCGAACCCCTTCCGCGGCGTTTCGGATTGCGGTGGATATGGTTGACGAAGGGCTCATTAAAGTTGAAGAAGCACTTGAAAGAATTAAGGCCGACGACGTGGAGCGCCTTTTTTATCCGGTGATTGATCCGCGGATGAATCGCAGTGAGTTAGCTTCGCGCAAGGTCGTTCAAGGCATTAACGCAGTTCCGGGCGCGGCTGTGGGCAAAGCTGTGTTTACGGCCGAGGACGCAGAGGCTTGGGCGGCGCGTGGAGAGAAGGTTGTGCTGGTGAGGCACGAGACCAGCCCGGAAGACGTTGGAGGCATGAATGTGGCGCAAGGGATTTTGACCGCAACGGGAGGAAAGACGAGCCATGCTGCAGTTGTGGCACGCGGATGGGGAAAATGCTGCATCGTCGGCGCAGAACAACTCGACATCGATCTGAAGAAAAGGACCCTGAGCTCAAACGGCCGCACGGTGCGCGAGGGCGAGTGGATGACGCTGGATGGAGGCGATGGAATCGTCTATACCGGACAAATCGAACTCGTTCGGCCCGAACCGCCGAAGGCCTTTTATACATTGCTGAAGTGGGCAGACAAGGTGCGCAAACTTGGAGTCCGCACGAACGCTGACACACCACAAGACGCGCGAGTAGCTCGCGAAATGGGCGCCGAAGGAATTGGCCTGGTCCGGACGGAGCATATGTTTTTCAAGGACTTCGAGCATCCGGAAAAAAGCGGCGAGCGGCAACAAGCGATTCAAGAAATGATTTTGGCCGACGCCTCCGATGCGCGCCGGACGGCGTTGGCGAAGCTTCTGCCGTTCCAACGGCGTGACTTTATTGGCATATTCGAGGCGATGAACGGGCTCCCCGTAACCATTCGGCTGATCGACCCGCCGCTTCATGAGTTCGTCCCGCACGATCCTGCAAAACAGGAGGAGTTAGGTAGAAAGCTTGGCATTTCGGCCGAGGCAGTTGCGCGACGCGTGGATCAGTTACACGAAGCGAACCCAATGCTCGGTCATCGAGGTTGCAGGCTTTGTATTACATACCCCGAGATTCTGGAGATGCAGATTCGCGCGATCATTGAAGCGGCAATCGATTGCCAGAAACGCAAAATAAAAGTAATACCTGAGATCATGCATCCGCTAACGATGGATAAGAAGGAGATGCAAATCCTCGATGAAGCAACCCGGCGAGTGGCTGATGAGATTATTTCTAAAGCTAAAGTGAAACTTGAATACAGTGTCGGGACCATGATCGAGATTCCTCGGGCGGCGTTGCTCGCCGACCAGATCGCCGAAGTTGCGGAATTCTTTTCATTTGGCACTAACGATCTGACACAAACGGTGATGGGATTATCTCGCGATGACGCCGGCCGCTTTCTCCCTGATTATGTGGACGAGCGGAAAGCCGGGATTTTCGCCACCGACCCATTTCAGACGATCGATGAAGCTGGCGTGGGGATGCTCATTGAATGGGGGATTGCTCGTGGCCGGAAGACGCGACCGGATCTGAAGATAGGAATATGCGGCGAGCACGGCGGTGATGCAGAAAGCGTCAAATATTGTCATCGCGTCGGCATGGATTATGTGAGCGCGTCACCGTTTCGGGTCGCTGTTGCCAGGCTTGCGGCGGCGCAGGCAGTGCTCGAAGAACGGAAAAACGGCGGTCCCCGGAAAACCAAGAGATAGGCTGCCGCTGCGAGGACTTTCATCACGTGCTGCGAGGACTTCTTCAGCAAGATAGTTTTGTACTAGCATTGTCCTGCTTTCATCAAAAGATTAGGGTGATCCGGCTACGGAACGAAATCTCCCGGCGGTGCGTATTATTCAGAGGTGCGAAGACAGCGCCGTGAGAGGTAAGGAGGTGCAATGGTGGGATTCCTTCTTTGGTGCATTTTGCTTGTGCTGTGCTGGCCGCTTGCGCTGTTGGCTCTGGTCATGTACCCGATCGTGTGGCTAATCTTGCTGCCATTTCGACTATTAGGTATCGCGGTTGAAGGAGCGCTTGAACTTGTTCGCGCGATAATTTTTCTGCCGGTTCGAATTCTACGCGGACCTCGAACGGCCTAAACTTCGGTGAACTGCAGTCACTTGCACGCGCCTGTTGAACGAATTACTTAAGGTGTGGGACAGCCGACAATTCAGTAGGGCCTTGAAGGTTCTGTGGTCGATGGTTCTGGTAAAGCAGCACTTGAAATACGATTTCTAGCAAGCCTGCAGTGAATTCCTGGTTGGATCAACTCTTCAACTAACACTTCATAAAAATCAGGTAGGCATTTTCAGGAAAAAATAGATCGCCAGAAAACCGAAGATCGCATCGGGAGCCCACCCAGCCAACAGAGGTGGCAGCTGTCCAACCGCCCCCATGGCTTCGAACAACGCTGCTATGGCCCAATAAATAATTCCGATGCACACGGCGACAGCAAGCCCTCCGACTGCACCTCTAGTCCCAACCAAAAATGCGAACGGCGCGCCCAGGAAGACGATAATTGCAGCAATAAGCGGAAAGGCAAACTTCTTTTGCCATTGAACTGCGAGCCGCGAGGTATCAAAACCCGCTTGGCGAAGGCTCGCGATGTACTGTCCGAGTTGCCGCCAATTCATCTGGGTGTACTGGCGAACATCGCGACGGAAGTAGCTTGGCGTTTCGGTGAGCTCGGGGAGCGAGTTCACCTTAAACGGAGTGTAACGCGTGACTTTGTTGCCTTCGAAATCGCGAATCCAGCCGCCCGTCAGTATCCAGGCGTTCTCGCTCGGCTCCCAGGTAGCGCGGGTGGCAAAAACGCGCCGGCGCATCTGGAACGTTTTTGGGTCGAGTTCGAAAATACTTAATCCGCCGAATAGCTGGCGTTCCCAATCGAAGAGCTCGTAGTTAAAAATTTTGTCATTCTCCCCGAAGATCCATTGGTGAGCGGGCTGAAAATATGTTTGCGCGGGGCGGCCTTTGATTTGATTGTGAAGAGCATCCTGCCGCTGATTGGCGTAGGGCAGGAATGTGTCATCCAGAAGAAACATGGCTCCCGCAATGATGCAACCCGCGAGCGTAAGAGGCAGAACGATGCGATAAAGACTTACCCCGCTGGCTTTGAACGCGATGACTTCGTTGTTTTTTGCGAGGACAGCGAGCGTCACGAGGGTGGCTACAAGAGAGGCCAGCGGAGAAAGTTGATAGACCATCAGCGGCACGAGATACCGGAAATAGCTGATGACCATAGACACCGGAATGTGGTTCTTTGAAATGTCGCCGAGCAGATCGAAAAGCGTGAACGCGTCAAAAATCAGGACGAAACCGGCTAGCAGCACGACAAAGTAGTAAAAAAATTGTTGAAGCAGGTAGGTGTCCATCAGCATCGGAAAGCCCACGGAACTGCCCGCGCCCGTTTCCTGACGCACCTTAAGCAATGGTGAAACCAGCGCTGTGGAGCCGGCGGAAATAGGGCCGTTCGAGGCGGGAATCGGCGCAGCGTCTGATTCCAGGCGCTGCGATTTCTGTTGCCCGGAAAAAATGGATTCGAACGCGGCGCTGATGCGATTCGGTTTGCGAATATTCTCGATGCGGCGCAAAAAGAAAAATCCTATGACCGCGGCAACGATGTTTGCTCCCCAAATTCCGGCCCACGGCGCGATGGAACCTTGTTGAGCCATATGCGCGCCAGTGACAAAAAGAAAATAATATCCGCCGATAAGGACCAGCGTTAAGACCAGCCCGGCTGCCCTTCCGCCACGGCGCGGGCGAACCCCAACCGGGACGCCGAGGAGCGCAAAGATAAGGCAGGCCGCGGGGAAGGCTATACGCCGGTGGAATTCGACGCGCGCTTCGCGCCAGTTTGGGCCGTTATCAGAGAGAAGGCCGGAAATAGATTTTTCGGCATCAGAAAAAGCTACGCTCTTGGTCGCACTCGCAGTCGCGGAAACGTCGATGGGAATATCGCTTTGACCGAACGTGGTGACGCTATAGTGATCCGGCTCGTGCGGATCGTAATCGTGGGTGCTGCCGGGACCTAAGTGAAGTTCAATCTCGTGGCGTTCGGCGCCGGCCACAACTTGCGCGTCCTGGGCTAGGGTCAGATTTGAAGTGGCGGTGGCCTGTGCGGAGGAGGCCAAGAAAACACCGCGCCAACGGGTCGCTGCCGCTTCAACATCTTGCACGTATAATACGAAATGCGGAAAGCGCTCGTCGAATACTCGGGGCTGAACCGCAAAAGGCGCCTGAGACGACAGTAGTTCTTGTTCGAGCTTGGCCAGTGTGCGCCAGGACAAAGGAATGAGCCAGAACGTAAGCGCGAGAGTGAGGACTGCGCAGCTTGCCGCGACGAATCCGATGGGAACGAGCAGGCGACGCATGCTGATGC
>Ga0210388_10003251_pt1 | contig 12731 bp, 10 predicted proteins | sample IncBWC19OmetaG_FD_155485 | JGI IMG/M metagenome (GOLD analysis project Ga0210388, IMG submission 155485) | Forest soil microbial communities from Barre Woods Harvard Forest LTER site, Petersham, Massachusetts, United States - Inc-BW-C-19-O ... | reverse complement strand
TAAGGTTCGCGTAAGCAACCCGCCGATCGTCTCGGGCAACATGGTGTTCGTCATCAACGACGCCGGTCGCATCAGCGCGTTTCGTACGACCCCGATCGGTCGCGCCATGGCCGGACCGAAGAGTGTCCCGACGGAGGGCGCGCCGGCCGGATCGACCGAGACGAAGCCCGCCCCGGCAACGGAGCGTGCGCCAACAGCGGAACCCGCACCTACGGCGGAACCGACCCCAGCGCCAGCCCCGGTTGCGCCGCCGGCCCCCGCGCCCGAGTCAGCGCAGGCACCTGCGGCCCCCGCACCTGAGCCCGCGCAGACACCAGCGCCGGCCCCGGAACCAACGCCGTCGTCGCCCGTTACGCCAAAGCCTCAATAAGACTAACAGTCGGGAGCCTCTCCGACCCTCAGTAGCCTATGCTGCCCGTCATCGCCCTGGTCGGCCGACCTAACGTCGGAAAGTCGCCTTATTCAATGTTCTGACGGGTACGCGCGACGCGATCGTCGCCGACATCCCCGGGCTGACGCGCGACCGCCAGTATGGCTTCGGTCGCGTCGGCCCGATCCCTTATGTGGTCATCGACACCGGGGGACTGGTTGAGAACCCCACCGGCATCGAGACCCAGATGCGCGAGCAGACCGAACAGGCGGTGCAAGAGGCCGACCGTCTCGTGTTTCTGACGGATGTGCGTGAGGGACTGACGCCCGCGGATCATTTCGTTCTGCGCGAGCTGCGTCGTTCGGGAAAGCCGGTGACGCTCGCTCTCAACAAGGGCGAAGGGCTTGACCCGGATTTTGTGGCGGGCGATTTCCATTCGCTCGGACTGGGCGAGCCGGTGTTGATCTCGGCGGCGCACGGCCAGGGCTGCGAAGAGTTGATGGACCAGGTGCTCGCCGGTCTCGAGCCGGAGACCGCCACGGCGGAAGATCCTGACTCCGGGGCCATCCGCATCGCAATTATCGGGCGGCCGAACGTGGGGAAGTCGACACTGGTGAATCGCCTGCTCGGCCAGGAGCGGGTCATCGCCAGCGATATTCCGGGCACGACGCGCGACAGCATTCTCGTGCCCTTCCACCGCGACGACCGCGACTTCGTGCTCATCGACACCGCGGGTGTCCGCCGCCGCTCGAAGGTCGAAGGTGTCATAGAGCGCGCCAGCGTCGCCAAGACTCTGCAGGCGATCGACGAAGCTCATGTCGTCATCATGGTGCTCGACGCACACGACAACATCGCCGAGCAGGATGCGAGTGTGTTGGGCATCGCGCTCGAGCGCGGCCGCGCACTCATCATCGCGATCAACAAGTGGGATGGCATTCCGCTCGACCAGCGCGAGACCATCCACCGCCAACTCGCTCTCAAGCTCGATTTCGTGCCGTTCGCGCCGCTGCACTTCATTTCCGCGCGACATGGCACCGGCGTCGGCGATGTCGTGCAGTCCGTCGTGCGTGCCTACGAGGCAGCGATGCGGGAAATGCCGACGCGCGAGCTGACTCGTACTCTCGAGCAAGCTTTGACTGTGCACCAACCGCCGCTCGTCCACGGCCGCCGCATCAAGCTCCGCTACGCTCACCAGGGCGGCAGAAATCCGCCACGTATCGTGATCCATGGCAACCAGACGGATTCGGTGCCGGACGCCTACACACGTTATCTGTCCAACGTGTATCGGAAGAAGTTCGACTTATTCGCGACGCCGGTCGTGGTCGAGTACCGTACCGACAAGAATCCTTTTCTGCGCGAGCGGCGTGTGAAGGAAACACACCGCCGCCCCAAGCCCAGCCGTCGAGGCAAAAACAACAGGCGTAGCTGAGGCGTTACCGCATCAAGCTGATCCGACACGAGTATGAGCGAAACCACCGCACCCTTTAACCCCCGACGGGCCAACAGGTTCGGTCCGGCCCTGCCCCCCAGGACGTTCGCAGGTTTCGCCGCCGCCATCGTCACGGTTGTGCTGATCGCCTTCTTCGGCTACCGCTCGCTCGACAACGAGGCGGACAGCGCCGCGCTTACCTCCCACACCCTGCAAGTCATGCAGCGGGTCGACGGTTTGCTGTCGAGCCTCAAAGATGCAGAGACCGGCCAGCGCGGCTACCTGTTGACGAACAGCGAGAGTTATCTCGAGCCCTACGACACCGCGCGCGCCGACATCCCGGGTGAGATCCAGGAGCTGCGCCGCCTGACAGCCGACAATCCGAAGCAACAGGAGCTGTTGAGCCAGATCCAGCGCTTCGGCGAGCAGAAGCTGAGCGAGATGCAGGAAACGATCGTGCTCAAGCGCGCCGGCAACCAGGAAGGCGCGCTCGCGGTCGTGCGCACCGACCGCGGCAAGCTGCTCATGGACAGTATTCGCCAAGTGATCGGCCAGTTCCTCGAGCAGGACCGCATCACGCTGGCCTCGCACACCGAGGCCTCGCGACAAGCCAGTGAGCTCACGCTCGTCATTACCGCCGGCGGCGCTGCGATCCTGTTTGTCCTCATCCTTGCCGCCGGCTTCCTGACCTCACGCGATTTCCTCACCCAACAGACTGAAGCCTGGTTGCAGTCGGGACTTGCGGGACTATCGGAGCGCATGCAAGGGGAGCAACGTCTCGAGACTCTCGGTGACAATGTACTCGGCTTCCTCGCTCGCTATCTCGATGCGCAGGTCGGCGCCATGTACATCGTCGAGCCCGGTGGGCAGTTCCGCCGCTTCGCCGGCTACGCCCTGCCTCCCGGCTATGACGCGAAGGCGGATTCTCTGCGGCCCGGCGACGGACTCGCCGGACAGGCCCTGAAGGAGAACCGCGTCCTCACGGTGCACGATGTGCCGGCCAATTATCTGCCTGTCGCATCGAGCCTGGGACACGCTAACCCAACGCAGCTCCTCATCGCTCCCGCGAACGACAGCAGGGTGGTGCATGCCGTAATCGAATTGGGCTTCTTCCGAACGCTGCAGGCTTCCGATCTCGAGCTCCTGCGGCGCGGGCGCGAGGCGATCGGTATCGCCGTCCGGTCCTCCAAAGATCGCACCAGGCTCGAGGAGCTGCTCGAGGAGACCCAACGCCAGTCCGAGGAGCTGCAGACCCAGCAGGAAGAGCTGCGTGTCGCCAACGAGGAGCTCGCCGAGCAGAGCCAGGTGTTGAAGGAGTCGCAGGTCCGGCTCGAGTCGCAGCAGGCCGAGCTCGAACAGACCAACTCGCAACTCGAGGAGCAGGCCAGCATTCTCGAGAATCAGCGCGACGAGCTGCAGCGTGCCCAACTGGCGCTCACGGAGCGTGCCGCCGAGCTCGCCCGCTCGAACCAGTACAAGTCCGAATTCCTTGCCAACATGAGCCACGAGCTGCGCACACCGCTCAACTCGTCCCTCATCCTCGCCAAGCTGCTCGCGGACAACAAGCCGGGCACGCTCAACGAGGAGCAGGTGAAGTTTGCCCAGACGATTTTCGGCGCCGGCAACGACCTGCTCGCGCTCATCAACGACATCCTCGATCTGTCGAAGATCGAGGCCGGTAAGGTCGAGGTGCAACCGGAGTCGCTAATCATCGCTAGCCTCGTGGAGACGCTCAGCCGTGGCTTCGAGCCGCTCGCCCGGGAGCGGCGGTTGTCGTTCACCTACACCGTGGAACCGGGCGCGCCGGAGCGGCTCGAGACCGATCCGCAACGGCTGGGGCAGATTCTGAAAAATCTGCTCTCCAACGCCTTCAAATTCACCCAAGAGGGCGCTGTCTCTCTGCGCGTCGCGGCGGCACCTGGCGGCCAGGTCACTTTCGCGGTGCAGGACAGCGGTATTGGTATTCCATCCGAGCAGCAGGAGATCATTTTCGAGGCCTTCCGACAGGCCGACGGCAGCACGCATAGGAAGTACGGCGGAACGGGGTTGGGCCTGTCGATTTCACGGGATCTCGCGCGCCTGTTGGGCGGCGACGTCACCGTGAAGAGTGAGGCCGGACTGGGCAGCCTCTTCACGCTCCGGCTGCCGGTGCAGTATCCCGGTCCCGTAACCGTCGACCGATCGAGTCAGACCGGCGCTACGGCGGCCCAGTCCCGGCTGCTGCAGCCCGAGCCTCCGCCGGGCAGCGCCCCCGCACTGCTACCGGCATTCAACTTTCCGGTGACTGTCGCTCCGGCCGAGCTCCGGCCGCCACTGATGGAGGACGATCGAGCGCACCTCGCGGGTGACTCGAGGATTATTCTCATCGTCGAGGATGACCTGAGGTTTGCGGCGATTCTGCGCGACCTGGCCCGTGAGTTGGGGTTCTTGTGTATCGCAACCCACGCTGGCGGTGACGCACTCGCGGCGGCACAAAGATTCAAAGTGCACGCAATCATTCTCGATATGAACTTGCCCGACCGCACTGGCCTGGAGGTCCTCAACGAGCTGAAGCGTAATCCGGGCACGCGCCACATCCCTGTTCATGTTGTGTCGGTCGCGGACTTCAGCCAGGAGGCGCTCAGCCTCGGTGCAGTGGGCTATGCCCTGAAGCCGGTGAAGCGCGAGCAGTTGATGACGGCGTTCGAGCGACTCGAAGCGAAGCTCCAGCAGGGCGTGCGTCGTGTGCTGGTCGTCGAGGACGACCTGCGTCAGCGTGACAGCATCAAGCAACTGCTTTCCAGTGAGGGGGTGGAGATTGCGGATGTGGCCACTGCCACCGAAGCCCTCGAGCGTCTGAAGCAGACGACCTTCGATTGCCTGGTGCTGGACCTGAGCCTGCCGGACTTGAGCGGTTACGAGATGCTCCAGCGGATGGCAGAAACCGATGAGGTCTCTTTCCCGCCGGTGATCGTCTACACCGGCCGGTCCCTCACGCGTGACGAGGAACAAAGGCTGCGACGCTTTTCGCGATCCATCATCATCAAGGACGTGCGCTCACCGGAGCGCCTCCTGGACGAGGTCACCCTGTTCCTACACCAGGTCGAGTCGAAGCTGCCGCTGGAGCGGCAACGTATGTTGCGGGAGGCGCGCGACCGCGAATCCGCGTTCGAAGGTCGACGCATCCTCATCGTCGAGGACGACGTGCGCAACATCTTCGCGCTCTCGAAAGTCCTCGAGCCGCGTGGCGCGAAAGTGGAGATCGCACGCAACGGCCGGGAAGCCCTGGAGGTGCTCGGACGCAGCTCGGTGGCCGCCGGCACGAATGTCGACCTCGTGCTCATGGATATCATGATGCCCGAGATGGACGGGCTTACGGCCATGCGCGAGATCCGCAAGCGCCCCGAATGGCAGAAGCTGCCCATCATCGCGCTCACCGCGAAGGCAATGAAGGACGACCAGGAAAAATGCCTCCAAGCTGGTGCCAACGACTACATCGCCAAGCCACTGGATGTCGATAAACTGTTATCGCTCGTCCGGGTCTGGATGGCGCAGTAGGGGAGCCACCGGGAGCCGTGACCAGTACTGCCTTCGACATCGAATTACCGCTGCTGCTCGAGGCCGTCTACCGTAAGTATCACTACGACTTCCGCGGATATGCCGCCGCGTCGCTCAAGCGTCGCCTGACACAGGCCATGGACCGGTTTGGCTGTCAGACCCTGTCGCAGTTGCAGGACCGCCTGTTGCACGAGGCTGCGCTGTTTCCGGCGCTGCTGGATTTCCTCACCGTCCAGGTGAGCGAGATGTTTCGGGACCCTGCGTACTTCCGCGCATTGCGCGAGAAGGTCGTGCCATTGCTGCGGACGTACCCGTCGCTGAAGGTGTGGGTAGCCGGTTGCAGCACGGGCGAAGAGGTTTACTCGATGGCCATCCTGTTGCAGGAAGAGGGATTGCTGGAGCGCTCGCTCATCTATGCCACCGATATCAACGCCGGGGCGCTGGAACGGGCACAGGCGGGCATCTACGATGCCGCGCGCATCGGCGGCTTTACCGAGAACCACCGCAAATCCGGCGCGCGCAGCTCGCTCTCCGACTACTACACCGCCGCCTATGGCAAGGCGGTGTTCGACAAGTCGCTCAAGACCAACATCGTGTTCGCCGATCACAGCCTGTCGACCGACAGCGCGTTTTCGGAAGTGCAGTTGGTCTCCTGCCGCAATGTGCTGATCTATTTCGACCGGCAGCTGCAGGACCGGGTGTTGGGACTGTTCAGCGACTCGCTGTGCCGGAAAGGGTTTCTCGGCCTCGGTGCGAAGGAGTCGCTGCGCTTCTCGTCGCACTCGTACGCGTTCTCCGACTTCGCCCCGGGCGACAAGATCTTTCAGAAGGAGGCTTCGTGACGCCCCAGGCGCCTGCGACACGGGACATCGATGCGGTCGCGATCGGCGCCTCGGCCGGTGGCGTGGAGGTGTTGTCGGTACTCCTGTCAGCGCTGCCGGCGAGCTGTCGCGCTTCCTTCTTCATCGTGATGCACATACCGCGTGAGCGGCCGAGTTTGCTCGCGGATGTCTTCAACGCGAGGTGTGCTCTTCCGGTTCGTGAAGCGGAAGACAAGGAGCCGGTACAACCGGGCACGGTGTACTTCGCTCCGCCTGATTATCACCTGCTGCTGGACCGCGGTCCGGCTTTGGCGCTGTCGAGCGATGAGCCGGTGCATTTTTCACGGCCGTCCATCGATGTGTTGTTTGACTCCGCCGCGGATGTCTACGGCGAGCGCCTGTTGGGTCTGATCCTGACCGGGGCCAACCAGGATGGCGCGGAGGGGCTGGCCGCGGTTGGCCGCGCCGGGGGACGGACGGTCGTACAGGAGCCGGGCGGCGCCGCCGTGCCTTTCCTGCCCGAGGCCGCTCTGCAGGTGGGCCCGGTCGATTTCGTGCTGCCGCTCGCGCAGCTGCAGGAACTCTTCGCGACCTGGGGGACGAGGTGATGCGCTGCGTGTTTTTGGAGATTGTTGAATGAGTCCTCGCGTAAAGTGCCTGTTGGTGGACGATCTGGAGGAGAATCTGCTGGCGCTTTCGGCGCTGTTGCGGCGTGAGGACGTGGAGATTCTCCAGGCGCGCTCTGGAGCCGCCGCCCTCGAGTTGCTGCTGGTCCACGAGGTGGCGTTGGCGTTCCTGGACGTGCAAATGCCCGATATGGACGGTTTCGAGCTTGCGGAGCTGATGCGCGGCAGTGACCGGACCCGGCACGTACCGATCATCTTCGTCACCGCCGGCGTGCGCGATCAGTATCGCCTCTTCAAGGGCTACGACACGGGCGCGGTCGATTTTCTCTACAAGCCCATCGATCCGCACATTCTGAAGAGCAAGGCGGACGTGTTTTTTCAGCTTTACCGCCAGAAACAACAGCTCGCGAGCCAGCTGCAGGAGCTCACCGAGACGCTGCGGCTGAACGAGCTGTTCACCGCGGTGCTGGGCCACGACCTGCGCAACCCGTTGAGCGCCATTTTGAATTCGGCCAACCTCCTCGAGCGCATCTCCAAGGAAGATGTCGTGAAGCAGTCGGCGACGCGCATGGTGAGCAGCGGCCGGCGCATGAGCCGCATGATCGACGATATGCTCGATCTCACACGGGCGCGGCTGGGTGGTGGTATTCCACTGCGGTTGCAGGAGACCGAGTTCGCGCAGATCGTGCACCGGGTCATCCAGGAGCACCAGGTCTCCTTCCCCGGCGGGCGCCTGGAGACCCGCCTGGAGGGTAACCTGTTGGGAAGTTGGGATGCCGACCGGCTGGCGCAGGTGACTTCCAACCTCATCGGTAACGCGCTCGAGCACGGCGAAAGCCAGGATCCGATCGAGGTGTCCGCGAACGGCTCGAGTGGGGATTGGGTCACGCTGTCCGTTACCAACACTGGGGTCATCCCGGGAGAGATCCTGCCACACCTGTTCGATCCATTCCGCGGCGGGCAGCGGCAGTTGGGTCGCCGTGAGGGCCTGGGCCTGGGGCTCTACATCGTGCAACAGATCGTGCTCGCACACGGAGGTCGTGTGGAGGTGAAGACCGACGCCCGGCGCACCACCTTCCTCGTGGAGCTTCCCCGCCGACCGTCGGTGGTCGGGCGCTAGTTGGATCGGGTCTTCAGGGAAGCGATCTTCACACGCCATTCCTTCGGGCCGGTGTCGTGTACGGAGGTGCCGTTCGAGTCGACGGCCACGGTCACCGGCATGTCCTGCACCTCGAACTCGTAGATCGCCTCCATGCCCAGGTCTCCGAACGCGAGGACCGAGGCCGCGCGAATCGCCTTCGACACGAGGTAGGCCGCGCCGCCAACGGCCATCAGGTAGGCGGCTTTGTGCTTTCGGATTGCCTCGATCGCCACGGGACCGCGCTCTGCTTTACCGATCATGGCGATGAGCCCGGTTTGCGCCAACATCAGTTCCGTGAACTTATCCATGCGCGTGGCGGTGGTGGGTCCTGCAGGGCCAACCGCCTCGTCGCGGACCGGATCGACCGGACCCACGTAATAAATGACCCGGTTCGTGAAATCCACCGGCAGTTGCTCGCCTTTCGCGAGCATGTCGGAAATACGCTTATGCGCCGCGTCGCGGCCCGTGAGCATCTTGCCGGAGAGCAACAGTTGCTGTCCCGGCTGCCACGAGGCGACTTCTTCTTTCGTCAGCGCGTTGAGGTCCACGCGCCGGCTGCTCGCGGCGTCGGCGACCCAATGCACTTTCGGCCACGCATCGAGCGGTGGCGCCTCGAGTTTCGCCGGGCCCGTGCCGTCGAGCGAAAAGTGCGCATGGCGGGTCGCGGCGCAGTTCGGAATGATGGCGACCGGCTTCGAGGCGGCATGCGTCGGCGCCGACAGGATCTTCACGTCGAGAACGGTGGCGAGGCCCCCGAGTCCCTGTGCGCCGATGCCGAGCGCGTTCACTTTTTCATAGAGCTCCACGCGCAATTCCTCCAGCCAGCCCTTCGGGCCGCGCGCGATGACCTCCTGGATGTCGATGGGCTCCATCAGCGACTCCTTCGCCATCACCATCGCTTTCTCGGCCGTGCCGCCGATGCCGATCCCCAGCATCCCAGGCGGGCACCAACCGGCCCCCATGGTCGGCACGGTCTTCAGCACCCAGTCGACGATCGAGTCCGAGGGCTCGAGCATCACGAATTTCGACTTGTTCTCCGAGCCGCCGCCCTTGGCCGCCACCTGCACGTCGACGGTGTCACCGGGCACGATCTCGTAATGGATGACGGCCGGCGTGTTGTCTTTAGTATTTTTGCGTGAGCCTTCCGGCGGGTTGACGATCGAGGCACGCAGAACGTTATCGGGATAGAGGTAGGCCCTGCGCACACCCTCATTGACCATGTCGGTGACGCTGAGCGTCGCCGCACCGGAGGCGCTCGCCCAGCGGACGTCCATTCCGACTTTCATGAACACCGTCACGATGCCGGTGTCCTGGCAAATCGGCCGCCGCCCTTCGGCGCACATGCGGCTGTTGGTGAGGATCTGCGCGATCGCGTCTTTTGCCGCCGGGCTTTGCTCGAGCTCGTAAGCCCGGCCTAGAGAGGTGATGTAATCGAGCGGGTGGTAGTAGCTGATGTACTGGAGGGCGTCGGCGACGCTCTGAATGAGGTCTTCCTGCTTGATGACGGGCATATCACTCTCTGCGGCGCGGCCGCGGGCGGCTTGAGAATCAAGACCCCTATTCTAGCCGAAGCGTACCCTCCGCGGGCCGACGTGGCGACGCAAGTCGTTGATGTTTCTTGACAAATGGATTGGTTGCGTCGGCCCCGGTGCTCAGGGTCGCCGTTTCGCGCGATAGTGGATTGCAACAGCGGCTGCGGCGAAACCCGCAGCCGCTCCAACTCCTAGCGCCCAGCGCGGCCCGAAGGAGTCCGCTACCCAGCCGACGATCGGTGCGCCGATCGGGGTACCTCCAAGCGCAATAGCAAGGAGGATTGCTATTACGCGTCCGCGCATGGAGGGGTCGGTCGAGAGCTGTACGTAGCTGTTCGTCGATGTGGTGAGTGTCTGGGAAGCCACGCCTGTGATGAGCAACGCCACGCCAAATAGCGCGTAGTTGGGCATGAGCGCCGCCAGTAAGCAGCCGGCTCCGAAAACTGTCGAGCTGGTGAGCAGGAGCTTGATGTCGGGCTTCGCTCGGCGTGCCGAGAGCAGGGCGCCTGTCACCGAGCCCACCGCCATTGTCGAGGTCAATAGCCCGTATTGCCCCGACCCGCCGTGAAAGGCGGTGACCGACATGGTCGAGATGAAGATCGCGAAGTTGAGCCCGAACGTGCCGATCAGAAACAGCATGAACAGAACGGCCATCAGGTCCGGGCGCCTCCACACGTAGCGAAAGCCTTCGAGAAGACTGCCGCGAGCGCGTGGAGACTTGTTACTGCGATGCAGTTCATTGACTCGCAGAAATCCCAACGAGCTCAGCACCGCGACGAACGAGGCCGCGTTGATGAGGAACACCCACCCGGTGCCCACCGCGGCGATCAGTATCCCTGCCAAGGCAGGACCGACCGTGCGCGCCAGGTTGAATGAGGTGGAATTCAGCGCCACGGCGTTCGACAGGTTGGCCTCGCCGACGAGCTCCGACACGAATGACTGCCGCGCCGGTGAATCGAATGCCGAGGTGCAGCCGAGCAAAAAGGCAAACACATACACGTGCCATAACCGGACGAGGCCGGAGAGAGTGAGAATGCCGAGCCCGAGGGCGAGCGCTCCCATGGTCACTTGGGTCGCGATGATGAGCTTGCGCCGGTCGAGGAGATCGGCCGCGAAGCCCGACAGGGGCAGCATCAGCAACTGGGGACCGAACTGCAACGACATGACCACGCCGACGGCGGTCGCGCTGTTGTGTGTGAGTTGGGTGAGGACGAGCCAGTCCTGGGCCGTGCGCTGCATCCATGTCCCGACATTGGATACCAGCGCCCCGATGGCCCAGACCCGGTAATTGAACGTGCCCAGTGACCGGAAGGCACCCGTCGCCGGACCGCTCACGATCTGAGCGGTCCTGTGGACGAAACGATCACGCCCGGGTGTTGAGGAGGTCGATGATTTCCTGCGTCGTGCCGCTCTCGCCCAAGCGCGGGAAAATCCGCGTGATGCTGTTGGTATGGGTATCGGCGTTCAGGTCGGTCATGGCATCGATCGCGAGAGTCACATGAAACCCGTTCTCATAGGCGTGGCGTGCCGACGACTCGACACCGATGCTGGTGGCGACGCCGAGAATCACGACCTGCGTGACGCCGAGCTTCTTCAGGTGCTCGTCGAGGCCGGTGTTGGTAAATGCGCCCCAGGTCCGTTTTGTCACGAGGTGATCTTCGGGTTGCCGGTTCAACTCGGGAACCAGGTCGGCCCAATCCGGGGGGAACTCCCCCATTTTCGGCTGCGAATCGGTGCGTCCCGGCGCGCCGCCGGCGACGTTCACGAGCACGATCGGTAAATGGTGACGGCGAAACGCGTCAATCATCTGCCGGGCGAGCTTCACTACTTTGTCTGTTGGATGCGCAGTGGGAAGCCCCACGATGCCTTTTTGCAGATCGATGACGAGGAGAGCGGTTTTCGGGTCGAGCTTGGTGACGGCCATGGTGTACTTCCGATGTGGCTGACGATCGCCGTGACCTGGAGGTCGCAGGCGCGATCGGCGTGGGGGTTAGGATTCGATGAGTCGCTTCAGCAGCTCGACGGCTCGCGCGAGCTCGTGTTGTTCCGCGGACGAAAGCGTTTTCTGGATGGCTTCGATCAGCCACCCATCACACGCCATCCGGCCCACTTTCACTTTTTCCTTGCAGGCGGTGGTCAGAGACAGAATGGTCTGGCGGCCATCGTTGGGGTCCGGAGTGCCGCTGATGAGGCCCGCAGCTTCCAGGACGGCGATGTTCGCGCCCATCGATTGCGGGCGCATGCCTTCGGCGCGCGCGAGCGTGGTTACCGTGGCCGGGCCGTCGCTATCCAGCCGACGTAACACTCCTAACTGCGAGGGTGTGAGGTCTCCCAGGTTCACTTTCTCGCGGAACCGGCGCTTGAATTGGCCGACGAGGACGCGTAGCTCGGTCGCTATCGCGGCGGTCTGCATGTCGTGGGGCCGCGGCTTCATGGTGGGATTCTAGCAGATATGAAGGTAAACTACAAAGGTTAACTTCGTATATGCGCCCGGGGCGGCCGCTTTGGGTCGCGCACGGATCGGATGGCGGGTTGTTTCGTCTTGCGGGCTCTGGGTCAGGATTCGGGCGCGGCCATCACCGCCGCGTCAGCGGTGGGATCCGGCGCCTCACCGGTGACGACTGGATGAGCGCGGTGTTGGTTGTCGCGAAAGGCAGGATGTCGTCGATCAGCTTCTCGAGATCCGCGACTGAGGCGACCACGGCTTTGGCAATGAAACAATCGTCTCCGGTCACGCGATCACATTCGATCACCTCCCGCTTCGCCGCCAATAGGGCGCTCACACGCTGCAGTTCTCCCGGTATGGGGCGAACCCGGATGGAGACCATGAGGGGAAAGCCGAGCGCCTGCGCGTTGAGTGTTGCTCCGTAGCCCTCGATGATTCCCACTTCCTCCAGGCGTCGGATACGTTCGGCGACGCTGGGCGAGGACAGCCCGACGCGTAGGGCGATGTCCTTCAGCGCCGTGCGGCCATCCTCGGCGAGCGCGGCGAGAATTTCGGCATCGACGCGGTCGAGCGCTCCGTTGATATGTCGAACCCTCTTCAACGTATGTCTCCTTGGCTTAAGTCATTCGGTACGAAGGCGGAATTCGTAATTTCCCTCATGTAATTTGGAAATATAGCGCTTTCGCCTCATCGGGGCCATTCTGATTCAGGCGCCCGGCGCCTATCGTTCGCTCATGGCAATCGAAAGCGCACTCAATCGAACCAGCACGACCATTCCTCCGCAGGCCTGGTTCGGACTCAGCGCGGTGTTTCACTATCTCGGGCCGTC
>Ga0210388_10003250_pt1 | contig 12732 bp, 15 predicted proteins | sample IncBWC19OmetaG_FD_155485 | JGI IMG/M metagenome (GOLD analysis project Ga0210388, IMG submission 155485) | Forest soil microbial communities from Barre Woods Harvard Forest LTER site, Petersham, Massachusetts, United States - Inc-BW-C-19-O ... | reverse complement strand
CGGCTACCTCTTCGACAAACTGTCCAGCCGCCTGCTGCGCTCCGGAACCACCGGCAACGGCCGCCGCGAAAGCTATCAGCACATCCCCATGCCTCGCATGACCAACACCTTCATGCTGGCCGGCGAGAGCGACCCGGGCGACATCGTTCGCTCCGTCCCTCGAGGACTTTACTGCGCCAGTTTCGGCGGAGGCCAGGTGGATATTACCAGCGGAAATTTCGTATTCAGCGCGTCGGAAAGTTACTTGATCGAAGATGGAAAAATCACCCGTCCGGTTCGCGGCGCAACTTTGACCGGCAATGGACCGGAGGCGCTCAAATACGTCAGCATGGTCGGCAACGATCTTCAACTGGATGAGGGCGTCGGTATCTGCGGCAAGGAAGGTCAAAGTGTTCCAGTGGGCGTGGGCATTCCGACCATCAAATTGGATCGCATGACCGTGGGCGGCACCGCGGGATGATCGATCCGGAACTTGCCACTCAGATTATTCGCCTGGCACTCGATCGCGGCGCAACCGATGCTGAGTGCACGCTCGCTGAGGGCGAAGAATTCTCCGCGCTGGTACGCATGCGGTCCCTCGAGAGGCTGAAAGACGCCGGATCGCGTGTTGCCGGGCTGCGCGTGTTGGTGGGCCGGCGAGTGGGCTCTTCCTACACCTCCGATCTTTCGTCCGATGGGATCCGTGAGCTGGTGAAATCGGCTATGGAACTTGCTGCCATATCCACGGAAGATCCGCATGCCGGTCTCCCGGAACCGTCCGAACTCGGTGCGCTCCCGGGCGACCTGCAGCTTTTCTCGGCCGACATCGCCGGCACCAATACGGACTATCGAATAGAACAGGCGCGCCAAACCGAGGAAGCAGCCTTCTCCGCCGATCCGCGCATCACTAATTCCGAAGGCGCGTCTTTCGACGCCCACTCCGGTAAGCGCGTCTTCGCGAATTCGCGTGGATTTTCCGGCTCCTACCGGGTCAGCAGCTGCTCTCTCAGCACCACGCCCGTGGCGCGCCAAGGCGAGTTCATGGAACGGGATTACTGGTATTCCTCGGCACGAAAGTACTCCAATCTCCAAAGTCCCACCCACATCGGCCGGTGTGCCGCGGAGCGAACCGTTCGCCGTCTGGGCGCGCGCAAGGTGTCCACCCAGAAAGTGCCGGTGATCTTCGATCCGCAGACCGCCCGCACTCTGCTCGCCAACATTTTCGATGCCGTGGAGGGGGATGCCATCTATCGCAGCGCGTCTTTCCTGGCCGGCAAATTGGGCGATCGCGTGGCGTCGGAAAGCGTCACCATCGTGGATGACGGCACCCTCCCCGGCCTCTTCGGCACCTCGCCATTCGATGACGAAGGCGTGCCCTCGCGCCGCACGGTTGTTATCGACCGCGGCGTACTGAAAAGCTATTTGCTCAATGCCTACACCGCCCGCAAACTCGGCCTGAAAACCACCGGCAACGCGGCGCGCGGCATCACCGGTAACACCGGAGTCGGCCACGGCAACCTGTTCCTCGAAGCAGGCGATCTCGAGCCATACGAACTGATCCGCGGCATCAGCAAAGGATTGTACGTAACAGAGTTGATAGGCTCCGGCGTCAACATCGTGACCGGCGATTACTCGCGCGGCGCCGCCGGCCAGTGGATTGAACACGGTGATTTCGCATATCCTGTATCCGAGATCACCATTGCGTCCACTCTGCAACGGATGCTTATGGACCTGGAGGCGGTGGGCTCCGATCTGGAGTTTCGAGGATCCGTCGCGTCTCCGACCCTGGTGATCAGGGAGATGACCGTCAGTGGCCAGTAAGACTATAATCTACACGGCCGCGGTGCTGCTTTTTCTGAGCGGCATTGGGGCTTGGTTTCTCCTTCGTAATGGGCCGGCTACCAACTCGCCTTCTCCTCTCACCACCGAAGCCAAGGCCTACGTCCGCAACCTGAAGCTCAGCGAAGTTACTATGAAGGCCACCGAAAGCTACGTCGGCCAAACGGTAACCGAGATCGAAGGAAAAATTACCAACGCCGGCGATCACATCCCCCAGCACGTGGACGTCTATTGCATTTTTTACAACTCCTACGGCGAAGTTGTGATTCGCGAGCGCGTTGCTATCGTCACCACCGCGCTCAAACCGGGTGAGACGCGCACGTTCCGCTTGCCTTTCGACGACATTCCGGAGGGCTGGAACAATCAGATGCCGCAACTGGTGATTGCGCGCATCCAATTTTTCTGATGGCTCGCATTCTAGTGGTGGAAGACGACCCGGATCAACTGGAGATGCGCAAAGTAATTCTGGAACATGCCGGCCACGTTGTAGTCACTGCGCAAAGCGCCGCTGAGGCGCTGGAGCAACTGCCCGGCTGCCAGCTGGTGGTGATGGATCTCCGCCTGCCCACGGCGCAAGACGGCCAGCGGTTGATTCAAGCGGCATCCGGATCAGCTAAGATTATCGTGCTATCGGGAGACGCCGACACCAGCCTGCCGGTGGATGAGTTTCTCACCAAGCCGTGCTCCTCCAGAAAGCTGCTCGAAACCATTGCCAGGTTCTGTTTGCTGCTGATTTCGCTGAGCCTCGCCTTGCACGCCGGATCGTTCACCGTCTCGAAAACAGGGGAAGTTATCGCCGAGCTGGATATGCGCGCGCCGGGAACGGATTGGGCTGAGGAAGGACATGAGGCCCTGCTCGCCACGATAGTCGTGGATGGCGAACCTCAACAACAGATCATGTTGTACGGCGGCGCCGACCTGTTTACTTATACAGTTTTCCTCGGGCAACTGGCCGCCGGCGAGCACCGTCTCGACTTCAGCGGCCAGGGCATAGAACTCGCCGCGGCCCGGTTCCACGAAGATGCATCCGACGTCCTGGCCAACGCCCCTGTCTTCTACGCGCGAGCCAACACCATCGGCAAATTCACCGACATCCCGCTGGTGGTTTATTGCGAGCGCTTGTCCGAGAACGGCAGTCCGTTTCTGCAATACACCTTGATTTTTTCGAATGAAGACGGCGGCACTTCCACCCGCGCCTTGATGGCACGCTGGGGACGAACAACGGATGTCGAATATGTTTACCGCGCCTTTCTCTCACCGGACGGATCTGTGCGCAGAGCCACCATCCAGGTGGAAGGCCATCAGGAGAAGGAATTCGCTGGGCGTCGCTATGGCTCGCATCCACTGCTCATGCCGGTCACCGATAACAACATGATCGGTGAAGTCGATAAACCCAATGCCGTCCGCTATCAAATTGCACCGGTGCTGGTTGACCTGGCCGGGCACTCGCGCGAAGAGGTGATGGATCAACACCCCATAACCTACAAAATGATGGCGAAGGAGCTGAAGCGCGAGCAGAAGCTTCGGCCGTTCGGAACAGTCGACGGCGAAAAGGTGAGCGATCCACGAAATTATCTTTACTTTGAAATGCAGCTCGGGCGCAGTGAATCCTCCATCGCTACGATGGTGCGCCTCAAAGGCAACCCGCGCTGGTACAGCTCACATCTGGGACATGCCGATTTCGCCATCCGGACATGGAAACGGAATTCCGCCGAAAGCCCGAATGGATTTGTCCGCACCACGGTGGAGCTACCGCCGGGAACCAAGCCGGAACAAATCGCCGAAATTGGTTTCGAGTGCCTGGTGCCCGCGGAGGCGTCTGACTCCATTTGCCGTGTGGAGGCCGTGACCAAATGCTTCTTTCTGGATCGTGATTACACGCCGGACACGAATGTCTGGACCCTGGACGCGCCTCACGACATCGTGGCCGGCGCAATATGGATATCCGCGTTAAAGTAATTCCAAAAAGCTCGAAGACCGAGCTGACCGGCTATCTTCCAGACGGTACCTGGAAAGTGAAAGTGGCGGCCGCGCCGGAAAAAGGCAGAGCCAATCGAGCCCTGTGCGAGTTCATCGCTGAGAAACTTGGAGTAGCGAAAAGCAAAGTGCGGATTGTAGCCGGCGAAACATCGCACCTAAAACGAATCCACATCGATTAATTGTGGCGCAGGCACTGTTGCCTGCGGTGTTCGCGCTCGCGCGGACCCTGGTGTGCGGAAATAGGTAGTGGTAGCGGTCTCAATCCGCACGTTCGAAAAAATCGCCGTTTCCAGCACATTGGCGTCATGCGAGCACACGCCGATCCCAACATAGACGGGATCCTCGAGAACCACCGTAGCCGGCCCCGTAGGAACCATTTCCTCGTCCCCCTTGGCCGCATACATAGTGAACTGATTACCGCGTCGCGCGATGCGAATCCTGGTGGGCATATTTAACGACGATCGCTGCTCCAACGTCTCAGCTCCTGCTACCGGCCGGTACTGCAACGATGTAAGCCCATCGCCGTGCAGCGCCACATCGGCATATGCCGAGTCTCGATCCAGATACTGGCGGATCATGAGCACGGCCTTGCGATGGTCCACCGCGCCGGTCCCGACGAATCTCACATCGGCCGTTACCACTACATCTCCCGATATCTTTCTCCAGGCAAATTGAAACGCGTCCACCTTCGCCCAGATGTTGGCGCCTCCGCCAGTGACGCGATAATTCCCCGTATCGGCATTGAATTCGACAGCGCCCTCTTTCGGGGTTTCGCCGACATCACGGTGTTGCTCAAAGATCCCTACTTCCGCGGCGTACGCCAGAACAAGCGCCACCAGCGCGATGCCGCACCGTCCAAGAATCTGGGGCAGGTTGGCAACCTGCGCGCCGATTGCCAATCGGCGCAAACGGCGCGGGTTAACAACCCGCGCGCAGGATGACATCCTGCCCCACAGCCAAACAGATTTGTTCATGTTTTCCTCACGCGCTGCCGCATCATCAGTAGCGCCGCTCCAGCCGCGAGCGTCCCCAGCGAAATCCATTGCGTCAACGACAATCCGAGATGCAGCCCCTGTTCGTGAAAGCGGAAAAACTCAATCACGAATCGCACGGCCGAATACAGCGTCAGGTACCACGCGATAATCGTGCCCGATCGATGGGGCCGCCGGATCATCCAGTACAACGCGGCGAAAATGAGCGCGTCCGCCCCCACTTCGTAGAGCTGCGCCGGATGCAGTGGAATTCCCAAGGGAACATTGGTAAGATCGTGCGCTTCGGGGTTGCGAAAAGTAACAGCCCAGGGACGATCGCATTCCGTGCCCCAGCAACAGCCTGCCGCGAAACAACCCAGGCGCCCAATCGCTTGTCCGGCTGCAAGCCCCGGCGCGAACACGTCGCAGGTCTCGAACCCAGGCAGCCGGTTATGCCGCATATAGATAATCGCCGTTAACAGCGCGAGCAAAAAGCCGCCCTGATAAACTCCCGCCGCCTGTAGCGTGCTGACCGAAAAAATCGACCGGGGATCCGCCCAATATTCCCTGAAATCGAACAGGATCATGAACAGCTTCGCGCCCACCAGTCCGGCCAGTGCGCAGTAGATGGCCAGGTTAGTCACGGGTTCAATCGGAAGCTTGGCGCGTCTGGCCAGGCGAATCGTGATCCATAAACCCAGCAGAAATCCCAAGGCTACCAATGTGCCGTAAGTGGGTATGAAAAACTTCCCGTAGGTAATTAGCTTCGGAAACATTCAGGTGATGCGCTTGCGCTTTTCCTTTCTCGCGTCAACCACATGTCCAGCAGCAGCAGACCAGCTCCCACGCTGATGGCGCTATCGGCAACATTGAAAGCGGGAAAGTAGTGTTGGCCGGCGTAGACTTCAATGAAATCCGTAACGCTGCCGTGTACGATGCGGTCGTACAGATTTCCAAACGCGCCGCCCAGCACCAATGCCAACCCACTGCGAAGAACCACGGAATGTCCACCTCGAAGCAGAATGATTGTAATTACCAGCAGCACCACGCTCGCGAAGCCGATCAGCAACACGTTCCGCCACAGTCCGGAAGCGTCCGCCAACAGCCCGAAAGCAATCCCCGGATTTTCGGTGTGGACAATATTGAAGCAGCCGGGAATCACAGTTACCGGCCGATCCCACAGGCCGATATGGGACTTGATAATTCCCTTGGTGATGCGATCCAACAGAACCACGCCCGCCGCCAGAGCGAACGGAACAAGGCGCGGCACCCTCTCACTCAAAGCTAGCCATCCACCATTTATCGTACTAAACACGCCTCTGGACCTACAATGAATGGGGCACGGAGTCGCGATCTAGAGGCACGTAGAGCACGAGGCACAACAGGGCGAGTTTTGCCGCCAGCCCCACAGATCCGTCAACCACACCTCACCTGGCAGTGGGTTCATCGAGCGAATCCAGAACTTCCTGCCCGATCGCGCGCACGCCTGTTACGTCGAGAACGTCCTGGGCGGCGAGATCAATGACTTCCGCAACGCTCTCTCGGACCTGCGCGACGTTTTCCGCCTTCCATTCGCGCAGCCTGGCGCCAAGCTTTTCTACTAATGGGTCCATAATGGACCCCACTTCATTGTCGAGTGGCCTGTTCCCGTTCACAACTTGGAGCCTTGTCATGCCAGATGAGCCTGACCGGGCGGTCACGGTATCCGGTACTGGCCGCGCTGCTTTACCTGATCGGCTAGCTCGCGCATCGATTCTTGCGTGATCGGGTGCCCCTCACTGCGGGCACGCGAGCCTTCCGCCTCATCGGTTGCGGAGAGGATTTCCGCGCGGTGTGCTCGCGTTCTGCCCATAAGGAAAGTGCTTCGTCGAGAGCGTCTTCATCACGTTGAAGGCGGCCGGCTTGACTAACGAAGGCTTTCTGCTAGGGGGGGCTGGAGGCTCCGAAGATGGTAGAATAATGGTAGGAGAAAGGCAGAAAGGAAGTATTGTGAATCAGGCTGCACGGCGGACGAAGACCTTGGTGATTGCGAGTCGTAGCCGCGGGAAGCGGAGGCGCGAGGTCGCCGGCCATGTGCGCGCGGATCTGCACGATCCTAAGAGCGGGCGGCTGGATGCCAGGCGGATTGCGGTCTATCTACGGATTTCGCTTTCGTCGTTGGCGGCGGCGACAGGCAGAAGCATCGCGGGGATTCACAAGGCTCCGGCGGCTGACTCGCTTCAGCAGGCGCTTGCGCCGGTGGCGCTGACGATTTCGCTGCTGAGCTCGATCCTGGAATCCAAGAAGCAGGTTCGGACGTGGCTGCACAGTCCCCATCCCGACCTTGGGAATCAGATTCCGATGAGATTGATTTTGGATGGGCATGCCGGCGCGGTTGCCGACATGTTGGCGGCGGCGATGGCGGGACAACCGTCCTAGAGGAATGCTCGCTGAGCGAGACCTGCGCAAAGCGCTAAGGCGCGTTAACTCACAGCCCGCGCATGGTTATTACAGCAGATTCGTGGAGTTTCGTCATTTGAGCGCGGGTTCGCGCGCCTCGGCCGGCCCGAAGCCGCTGTGGAGTTTGGGAAGTAAGCTTTACGGAGGTCGATTCACGCCGAAGGGATCTTTCGAGACCGTCTACCTCGCGGAAGATCCGGTGACAGCGATGGCCGAGGTCAGCGGTGTCCTTTACTGCTCCCAAGCCCCGATGCCGCGCACACCCCAACCGCCTTGGGTGCTGATCACGGTGGAAGGTATTCTTTTGCGAGTGCTGGACCTGACGGCTCCCGAGGTGCAAGCTGCCGTTGGGACGAACTCGCAGGAGCTTACGGGGGCCTGGCGACAGGTTCAGGCAGCCGGGCGACTGGCTCCTACACAGATTCTAGGACGGGTGTGTTATCTGAGCGGGCGTTTCGAGGCTATTCGGTACCCGTCGAGCAAGAACATCGCCGGCGTGTGCCTTGGGGTGTTCACTGATCAGCTACGAAGTCCGGCGATGATTCGGGTGTTGGATCCGCACGGAAGGTTGGCGCAGCGGTTGCCGTAGCGTTACGACTGGCCCCTCGCTTACGCGCGGGAGGAAAAACGTAGGGGACACGACTGCGCTCGCAGTTTGCAATGGCGAACGCTAGCCCGTCATGTCCCCGAATGTTTTCGGCGCGCCTGAGGTGCCCGAAATTTCTTGTTACTTGTCTTCCTTCTTGAGGAAGGTGCCTTGATCTAGTTCGTCGAAGGCTTCGCGGAGTTGGGCTTGGGTGTTCATTACTATTGGGCCGTACCAGGCTACTGGTTCTTGCAAGGGCTTTCCAGAGCAGAGGAGGAAACGGATGCCGTCTTCGCCGGCTTGGACGGTTACTTCGTCGCCTTGATCGAAGAGGATCAGCGAACGGTTGTCGGCGTCAGAGGGAGGATTTTTGTCCAACCATTGGACGCCTTCGGTGGGGACCGCTAGCGGGCCGGAGGCGTTGCAGAACTTTCCGCTACCGGCGAAGACGTAGGCGAAGGCGTGGCGAGTGGTTTCCACCGGGAGGGTTTTGCGGCGGCCAGGTGGGACCGAGACGTCGAGATACATTGGATCGGCGGCGATGCCGTCTACCGGACCGCGCTTGCCCCAGAAAGTTCCGCAGACGATGCGGACGCCGGTGCCATCGTCATCGGTGATCAGAGGGATTTCGGCGGCTTTCACTTCCTGATAGCGGGGTGCGGTCATCTTGAGCGACGACGGCAGATTGGCCCAGAGTTGGAAGCCGTGCATGCGGCCTTCGGCGTCGCCTTTGGGCATTTCCTGATGGATGATTCCGCGGCCGGCGGTCATCCACTGGACGTCGCCGGCGGCGATGGCGCCGTGGTTTCCCATGCTGTCGCCGTGTTCCACGGTTCCGGCTAGTACATATGTTATGGTTTCGATGCCCCGGTGGGGGTGCCAGGGGAAGCCGGCGAGATAATCCGCCGGGACATCGTTGCGAAAATCGTCGAGGAGTAGGAACGGGTCAAAATCCGAAGTGTTGCCGAAGCCAAAGGCGCGGCGCAGATGGACGCCGGCACCTTCGAGGGTGGGCTTGGCTTTGATGAGACGCTTAACGGGTCGAATAGACATTGGACTCTTGTACCAAGTTTAGCGATAAAATTGACGATAGTTGATTGGGGATTCTAACTTATGCAAAATGCAGGCGTCCGTCCAAGTCGATACGGACTAAGCCGGCACGGGATCGGTAGCTTCGAAGTGGCGCATTGGAACCTGGGCACAGCCCAATTGGTGGAAAAGGCGCTGCAGCGGCACGAAGGCATGCTGGCGACGGGCGGAGCGTTGGTGGTGCAGACGGGGCAGTTCACGGGACGTTCGCCCAAGGACAAATACATTGTCCGGGAGCCGGAGACGGAAACCACCGTGGAGTGGGGGTCCGTGAACCAGCCCATGCCGGAGCAGATTTTCGACCAGATTTATGCGCGGTTGATGGCGTCGTGGGAAAGCGACGAGTTGTTTGTTCAGGACTGCTTCGCGGGAGCCGATCCGGAATATACGCTCCCGATTCGCATTGTCGCGCAGCGCGCCTGGCATGCGCTTTTTGCGCGGCAGTTATTCATACGACCGAATCCCAACAAGACCGAGGAGCACGTGCCGGAGTTTACGGTTTTCTTCGCTCCGACATTTTACACGAATCCGGAAAAAGATGGGACGCGCTCGAAGACCTGCATCGCCGTCAATTTCAAGAAGCGGGTGGTGATTGTCGCGGGCACCGAGTATGCGGGAGAAGTGAAAAAGTCGATCTTCACAGTGCTGAATTATCTGCTTCCGGCGCGGCGCGTATTTCCGATGCACTGTTCCGCCAACGTGGGCGCGGATGGCAGGGTGGCGCTGTTCTTTGGACTTTCGGGGACGGGCAAGACCACACTTTCGGCCGATCCCGAGCGGCGGTTGATTGGCGATGACGAACATGGATGGTCCAGCCGGGGCGTGTTCAATTTCGAAGGTGGCTGCTACGCAAAGTGCATCCGGCTATCGAAAGAAAGGGAACCGCAGATCTGGAACGCGATCCGATTCGGGACGGTTCTTGAGAATGTGGTGATCGATCCGATGTTGCGGGTCCTGGATTTCGACTCCGATGCCCTGACGGAGAACACGCGGGCCGCGTACCGGATTGAATTCATCGACAATGCGGTGGTTCCGGGGGTGGGCGGGCATCCTACGCACATTCTTTTTTTAACGGCCGACGCGTTCGGAGTTCTGCCGCCGATTTCGAGGCTGACTCCGGAGCAGGCCATGTATCATTTTTTGAGCGGCTATACGGCCAAGCTGGCGGGAACGGAGCGGGGGTTGGGCAGCGATCCCCAAGCGACATTCAGCGCCTGCTTCGGCGCGCCGTTTCTGCCTCGGCCGGCGCTCGAATACGCCAAGATGCTGGGCGCGAAGATGCGCGAGCACGATGTGAAGTGCTTCCTGGTGAATACGGGCTGGGTGGGTGGAGAGCACGGCGTGGGGAATCGCATGGACTTGAAATATACGCGGGCGATGGTGAGCGCGGCGGTGGACGGGAAACTGGATCACATTCCCACGCATCCTCATCCGGTGTTTCAGGTGGGGGTTCCGGCGGGTTGCCCGGGCGTGCCGCCGGAGATGCTGGAAGCGCGGCGGCTGTGGAGGGATGGCGCGGCGTACGATCGTGCGGCAGAGGGGTTGGATGCGCGGTTCCGGAAGAATTTTGAAAAGTTTGGGGAAGCCGGGAAGGCTTTAGAAACGGTGGCGGTGGTGCGGTAAGGCGCTGGTTGCTGGTTCCTGGTTGGGGATGCGGTTTTAACCAGAAACCAGGAACTAGAAACCAGATACCTTTAAAGTTTTTTCTACTTCTTCCGGGTGGAAGCCGAAGGGGCCTGGGGCGGTCTTCATGGCGACTTTTCCTTCACGGTCGATTACGTAGAGGCGGTCGGGCCAGCCGGTGTAGGCTTTTTCGGTGGAATCCGAGAAGTCGTCGAGCAGGGCTGGGATCTGGATGTGAAGATTGCGGACACAGGAATCCGCTACGGCTTCACGCTCGTTGATGCTTTTCGGCATGGCGAACACTACGCCTTGCTTTACGTTCGAATCCATCTGCCACACGTCCGCGGCGTGCGCTTCCAGGATGTAGACCACGTAGAATGCCACGCGATCTTTATATTGCTGGTACAGGCTGTTGAGCGCGGGAACCTCCCGGCGAAAGGGCGGTCAAGTATAGCTTCCGAAAATCAGGACCACCGGCTTCGATCCGCGGAAGGATGAGAGCGAGACCGTTGTGGTTTTGTCTAAGGTGAGGAGATGGAAATCGGGGGCGGGGTCGCCGATGTTCAGGGCGCCGGCACGGGCTCGGAACCAAAGTGTCTCGAAGGGGAATAGCAGGAAGGCTGGGCCGGGAAGTTTGGCGATGGCGGTGGCGAAACGCTCCGGCGGCTGGCGCATGGTGATGTAGATGGCGGCCAGGAAGAGCAGCCAGAGAACAACAAGCGAGACAAGAATGGCCCTGAGCTTTCGCACGTGTAACTAGGATACAAAATCACCGGCTCCCTAATCTGGCGAAGCCGGAACCAAACAGGCACCGACTCCGTTGAGGACACCTCGTGGCGCACGCACTCTTGCGTGCTGCATCGACACTCATGTCGATGTCCGCCCAACGCCGAGACGAGTCCCGGCGCAGCAGACTGAGAGTCCGCGCCACGGGGGCGTCTTCATGACATTTGGTGGGCCCGCAGGGCCACGGTCGCGGCTCGGTAACACATCTTTCCGAGCCCCGAGCGTAAGCGACCGGTGCCTGGACCAAGAGTTGGAGCGCTCAAAGACGGTCGCGGTTCGGAAAGCACGGGTCAGTCAGGGCGGCGTTTTTTGCGTTGGGGGGTGGGGTCGATTAGGGAGAACTGGAGTTTGTGTTCGATGGGGTCTACTTTGTCCAGGAGCACGTTTACGCTATCGCCGATGGAGAATTGGCGGCGGGTGCGCTGGCCGATTATTTTGCGGACGTTTTCGTGAAACAGGTAGCGATCGCCGGGGAGGGTGTCGATGGGGACCAAGCCTTCCACGAAAAGATTTTCCAGCTCAACGAAGAATCCGAAGCGGGTGGTGCTGGTGATGAGGGCGCGAAATTCTTCGCCGACACGGTCCTGCATGAATTTGGCTTTCTTCCACTCCACCAGTTCGCGCTCGGCGTCAGCCGCGCGGCGTTCCGTTTCCGAGCAATCGTCGGCGATGACGGTGAGCTGATCCTGAGCCAGGGTGTTTCGTTGGCCGTCGAGCGACGCGCCGAGGATGCGATGCACCACCAGATCCGGATAGCGGCGGATGGGTGAAGTGAAATGGGTGTAGCTAGTGGCGGCCAGGGCGAAGTGGCCGCGATTTTCGGCGCTGTAGCGGGCTTGCTTGAGCGATCGCAGCATGAGGTAGCTGAGGATGCGTTCTTCGGGTTTGCCTTCGATTTTCGAGATCAACTTTTGATAGTTTCGAGATGTAACGGCCACATCATCCGGCAAAACGATGTCGGCATGACGCGTCCGGCCATCGCGCCCGCGCTCGCGCACCTTGAAGCGCTTCACCGGCAGGGCGCCGATGCCGAGTGAATAGCCGAAGTGCGAGGCGATTTCTTCGAACTCCATGACGCGTTTTGGATCGGGTTTCTCGTGGATGCGGAAGAGGCTGGGGATGCCGGCCTGTTCGAGATGCGAAGCGACGGCTTCGTTGGCGGATAGCATGAATTCCTCGATGAGGCGGTGGGCGATATTGCGGCGACTGCGCTTGACGCCGGTCATTTCGCCGAATTCGTCGAATTCAATGAGCGGCTCGGGCATGTCGAAATCGATGGCTCCGCGCTGGACGCGCTTCTTGTTTAAGATCAGCGCCAGTTCCTGCATCAATTCGAAGCGCGGAACCAGACGGGCATAGCGTTCGCGCAGAGCGGGGTCGCCTTCGAGCAGGGCGTGGACATCGGTGTAGGTCATGCGTTCCACGCTGCGAATTACACCT
>Ga0210388_10003248_pt1 | contig 12732 bp, 9 predicted proteins | sample IncBWC19OmetaG_FD_155485 | JGI IMG/M metagenome (GOLD analysis project Ga0210388, IMG submission 155485) | Forest soil microbial communities from Barre Woods Harvard Forest LTER site, Petersham, Massachusetts, United States - Inc-BW-C-19-O ... | reverse complement strand
CGATCCGGCGCTGGTCGACGCGGCGCTGGCCGATCCGGCGCTGGCCGACCCGGCGCTGGCCGACCCCGCGCTGGCCGAGCCGTCCGTGGCCGGCGTGGCCGCGGAGGCGGGCGTGGGCGTGTCCGTCGGCCGCGACGACGCGGGCGTCGGCTGGCCCAGCGAGCTGCTCCCGGCCCTGATGGCGGAGACCGCCGCGATGGGCAGGCCGCTCGTCTTCTCGGTGGCGGACGGGCCTGACTCCGGTCGCCGTCCCCGGGCTTCCGCCTCGTTGCGGCGGCTGCGCCGCTCAGGCGTCCTCATCCGCGCCGCGCTCAGGGACCGATAGCCGACAGCGCGTTTCACCCGTAATCTTCCGCACCGCTGTCACCGATGTCGGTCAGCTGTCCGATGTCTGGGGGCATCGACGGCGGCACCATGTGTCAACTGACCGCGCGGCATCCCGCGAGCGTCTCCTCCTCCGCTCGCCGGCAGCCCGGTCACCGCACGGGGATATTCCCGGCGGCTCTCCAGCCGCGCGGGCCGTGGCCGCGGCCCGCGCGGCATTTGATTGCGCGCAATGAGGGCGACGACTATGTCCGGGTACAGGGGGATCCGCACGGACAGTCCCAGATCGGCTCGGTGCTGGGCTTCGAGGCGGCCGCAGGGCACGCTTAGATCTCACCCGTGTGCTGACGCCGCATCGAAATACGCCACCTGACCGATGTCTGTTGGCAAAACTCGCAGCACCATTTGACAGCCAATAAGCGCATGTCAATCACCACTTGATACACCTCGGTCCATGCCTAATGCGGCAGGTGTGGTCGGAGGGAACGCGAGGAGCAGCCCGTGTTCGTTCATGCCCTGTCCGGGGCAGCGTCGTTCGCCGCATGCCTACGACTGTTTCGGTCCTACCCGCTCGCCGTCTCGCCCTGGTCGGCGGATGGCAGCCACCGGTCGATAGTCCTGCGGTACCCAGGCGCTGAAGAGGAACGCGCGTCCGGGAAGAACGGCTTTTTCATCTTGAGTCAGGACACGGCTGAACATTTTGTGCTGCAACCCTGGCCGGGCGGGGGGTCAACCGACTCCGACCGGCCCGGCCAGCGCGGGGAGTTCAAGTATCAGGAAATCCGCCCGGTCGACCCGGTTCCGGCCGCCGTCCACCAGGTGATCGCCGAGGGCATGCCGGTCCCGCGCGACGGCGCGCTGCTCGGCTGGGTCAGCGACCGGCAGGCGATGGTGCTGCTTTCTGTCTGCCACGGGAAGCCGGGCAGGCCGCTGCCGGGCGGGCCGCAGATCCGGGTGCTGCCGCTGGTCGGCAGCGAGCCGCTGCGCTGGCCCGGGTTCACCGTCAGCCCGCTCGACGACGGACGCCTGTGGGAGTACCTGGACCGGGGCGAACTGGTTGACCTCGCCCCGATTCTGGTGGCCGCGCCGGATCACGGATACTGGGTGCCGTCGCAGAACCAGCGGCGCGCCAGCTGGGCCCACGGCTGCGTCGTCATGCGGCGGAGCCTCCCCGCGACCGAGTTCTGGCTGCCCGCGGGCGTCTACATGGACCACTGGATGCTCAGGGAAGGCGTTCCGGCGCCGCCCGCGAGTCACCTCCTCGGCCTGCCGGGCACCATCGATCTGGCCTGCCGGGTAACCCTTACCGAGGTGGCCTTACCGCCTGGATCGTGAAGCTGTGCGCGAGCCGGGCGGGGCGGTCGGCGAGCCGCCATTCGTTCCCTTCGATCTGCTCCATCTTGCCGGGGAAGGCGTTCCACGGGACGCTGTCGTGCTCGACCAGGCCGGTGAGCGCCAGGCCGGCGTGGAGGAGGGCGGTGACGATCTCGCCGATGCCGTGATTCCACTCGTGGCTGACGTTCTGCGTGAAGACCATGTCGGTGTCCACGTAGGTGCCGCCCTCGGTCCAGGTGAAGGGCTCCGGCTGCTCGAAGTACGGGTATTTCACCGCCAGCAGGTCGTCGTCGCGTTCCTCGATGGTGAGCAGCATCGGGTGGCCGTCGCGGATGAACAGCCGTCCGCCCGGCCGCAGCAGCGTGGCGACGACGCGGGCCCAGCGGCGGATGTCGGGCAGCCAGCACAGCGCGCCGATGCCCGTGTAAACCAGGTCAAAGGCGCTGGCCGGGAGCACGTCGGGCGCGGCGTACACGTCCGCCTGGACGAACGTCGCGTCGGCACCGGTCACGGCGGCCAGGCTCGTCGCCGCCTCGACCGCCGGCCCGGAGAAGTCGAGCCCGGTCATCGACGCGCCGAGCCGGGCGAGCGACACCGTGTCGGTCCCGATGTGGCACTGCAGGTGCGCGCCGCGCAGTCCGGCGATGTCGCCGAGCAGCGGCCGGTCGAACTGGACGACGTCGCTGAGGTAATCGGGCTCGGCGAGGAACCGCGGCACGCAGTAGAAGGCGGACGCCACGTGCGCGGGCACCCGTTCGTCCCAGTTTGCGCGGTTATCGCCACGGTAGTCAGTCACCGGCCGACTATGCCACACCGTCGAGCACCGCCGCGATTCGTTTATCGCTGGCCAGACCCCGCTGGCGGCGAATGTCGGTGGGCTCGGCTAGCTTGATCGGCATGGCTGCACGGTGGAGCGCCGACAGCGTTCTCGACCTCGCCCCGGACGAGTCCTCGCGCCGCTCCGGGGCGGGGCTCGGGCGGCCCGCGCCGTGGCGCGGCGCCGGCGTCGCCGGGGACGTGCTCTGGGGGCTGTGCGCGGGCTCGGGCAAGAACCCGTATCAGGTCGTCGTCGACCTCAGCGGGCCCGCGTACAAGTGCTCCTGCCCGTCCAGGAAGTTCCCCTGCAAGCACGCGCTCGGACTGCTGCTGAACTGGGCCAATGGCGCGTTGCCTGAGGAGAGCGCCCCGGCCGACTTCGCCGCCGGGTGGTTGGCGGAGCGCCGCGCCCGAGCGGAAAAAGCAGAAAAATCAGTTGTCAGAACGGACCCAGGCGACTCCGGGTCGTCCGCCGGCTCCAGCACCGTGACCGGCGATGCGGCCGCCGCGCGCCGGGCGCAGCAGCGCGCCCAGCGGGTCGCGAACGGCCTGGCGGAGCTCCAGTCCTGGCTCAGGGACCAGGTCCTGGTCGGCCTGTCGGCCACGCCGACGGCGCCGGCGCGAGGTCACGCGAACGAGATCGCGGCGCGGATGATCGACGCGCAGGCGCCTGGCGTCGCCGGCGTGCTGCGCGGGGTGTCCGAGGTCCCCGCGTCGGGCGAGGGGTGGCCGGGACGGCTGCTGGCCGAGTACGCACAGCTGCACCTGCTTGCCCGCGCGCACCAGCGGATCGCTGCCCTGCCGCCCGAGCTCGCCGCCATCGTCAGGTCCAGGATCGGCTACCCGACCAGCCGGGCGGATGTTCTCAGGCAGCCAGCGGTAGCCGACCACTGGGCGGTGCTTGGCGTCCGCGACCTGCTCGACGGGAAAGTCCCCGGACGCCGCGTCTGGCTGCGCGGGCGCGATACCGGCCGGTGGGCGATGCTGCTGACGTTCGCCGCGCCCGGCGGTGCGGGCGGGTACGGCGGTGCGGGCGGCTGGCAGGATCCGGACACGGCCCGCCTGCGGCCCGGGACCGAGCTGCACGCGAGCCTGCACTACTATCCGGGCCAGCCCGCGCTGCGGGCGGCCGCGGGGGAGCGGCAGGCCCAGCCGGCCCGGGCGCAGCGGCCTGTTCCCGCCGGAGACGCCAGTGCCCTGCTGGCCTCCTGCGCGGCCGGCCTGGAACAAGATCCCTGGTTGACCGTGTGGCCGGCCCTGCTCACCGGAACGCCGGTCCCGCCCGGTGACGGCCCGCAGGGAAATCGGTGGCAGCTGATCGACCGGGCCGGCGCCGCGTTGCCGCTGACGGACCGGGAGTCGCTCTGGACGCTGCTGGCCGTGTCTGGCGGTCACCCGGTCACGGTCGCGGGCGAATGGCACCCGGGTGGCCTGCTGCCGCTCACGGTGTGGCACGGCGACCGGGCGGTGGCGCTGTGAACGCGTCGTTCGATGACCTGGTGACGGCCGCGACCGTTGGCCTGTCCCGCAAGCCCTTCGCCGTCACCGAGCTGGACGGTCCGGCCGCCGCCGTGGCCGGGGTGCTCGACACCAGTGATCCGGCGACTGCCCTCCTCGACGCCGCCGCCCTGATGACCGTCGCGCGACGGGCCGGGTACCGCCCGGAACAGGGCATCGTCAGCTCGCCCGCGGCGCCCGAGGAGGCGGCGCCCGAGCTGTCACCGCGCGCGGAGCGGTCGCTCCGGCAGCTCGGCGGCGCGCAGCTGGCGCCCGGGTTCGCGGCCGGGGACAAGGAGCTGCTGGCCGACCTGCTCAGGGCGGCGGGCGACGCCGGGTATGTGGCGTCGGCGCCGCTCCTGCCCGACCTCCTCGACGCTGCCGTCCGGACGACCGCGCTTCGGCCGGTCGTGGCCGCGGTCCTCGGCGTCCGGGGCCGATGGCTCGCCGGGCACAGGGCTGACTGGCAGCGGGTCGTGGATGCCCGGCCGGCCGCGACGGTTCCTTCTGACGACCCAGAGGTCTGGCGGACGGGCACCCGGGCCGAACGTCACGCGTACCTGGTCGCCCTGCGCGAACGTGACCCGAACGAGGGGCGCCAGCTACTGGCGGCCGACTGGGCCCGGCTGCCAGCCGACGAGCGGGCGGCTCTGCTCGCCGCCCTGGCCCGGGACCTGTCAGCCGGCGACGAAGAGTTCCTCGACGCTGTGCTTGACGATCGGGCGGCTGACGTCAGAGTGATCGCGCGGCGCCTGCTCACGCGTCTCCCGCGCTCCCGGTTCAGGGAGCGGGCGACCGATCGGGCCACGGCCGTGCTCCGGCTGGAGCGCCACGGGCAGCGCCAGAGCCTGGCGGTCACCCGGCCGGCCAATCCCGACGCCGCCGCCGTCAGGGACGGGATCGACAGCCGCCTGCCGTCACCCTCCATCGGCCTGGGCGCGTGGCTGCTCACCCAGCTGATCGCCGCCGTCCCGGTGGCCGCCTGGACCGATCTGTTCGGCCTTTCGCCGGGCGAGATCGTGGCGCTTGTAGTGGAGCCCCGCCTCGACGCCGCGCGTCGGCTGGACGTGCACGCCGGGTGGCGGCTGGCCGCCGTCAGCCAGGGCAGCGCTGAGTGGGCGCAGGCCCTGCTCGCGGCGGGCGATCCGGACGACGGCGGCGGCCGGCCGCCGGCCGCCTGGCCGGACGACCAGCGGCTCGCGGCCGCGCTGCCGCCGGCCACGCGCGCGGAGCGGGCCGCGGTACTGCTGGCCGGAACTAGGCTGACCCCGGGGCCGGCGGCCGCCAACCAGGCGATCGCCGAGGTCGGCGGCGCTCCGATACCGTGGCCCGGTGGCCTCGCCGACGCCGTGATGACCATCCTCGTCCGGGCGGCACCGCTAGCGGCGCTGCCGCGACTGCCGAGGGGACTGCTCGACCAGGCGGCCCGGGGCCTGCCCGCGACCGGCGGTCGAGACTACGCCGCCGAGCTGACCCGCCTCGCGGACGCCCATCCGCAGAACTGGACGCCGCTGGTGCGGAAGACCGCAGAAACCGTCCTGCTCCGCCGTGCCTTCCTCGAGGAGATCCGTTGATCGCCAACGCCACCGGAACAAGCGAGCTGCTGCGCCCGCACGCCGAGCAGACCTACGCCGGCGAGCTGGCCGCGCTTGCCGCCGTCGACGACCGCCCGCGACCGCCCTCCTGGCTGCTGTCACCGCAGGCGGTCGTCACCTACCTGCTCGGCGGCACGCTCAGCGAAGGCACCGTGATCACGCCCAAGTACGTCGGGCCGCGCCGCCTCATCGAGGTTGCCGTCGCGACGCTGGCCACCGACCGGGCCCTGCTGCTGCTCGGCGTCCCCGGCACCGCCAAGACGTGGGTGTCCGAGCACCTCGCGGCGGCCGTCTCCGGCGACTCCACGCTGCTGGTGCAGGGCACCTCGGGCACCGCCGAGGAGGCGATCAGGTACGGCTGGAACTACGCGCGGCTGCTAGCCGAGGGCCCGTCACGGGCCGCGATGATGCCATCGCCGATCATGACGGCGATGGCCGAGGGGAGGATCGCGCGGGTGGAGGAGCTGACCCGGATTCCCTCCGACGTGCAGGACGCGCTGATCACGATCCTGTCGGAGAAAACACTGCCGGTGCCCGAGCTCGGCACCGAGGTGCAGGCGGTCCAGGGATTCTCGGTCATCGCGACCGCCAACGACCGGGACCGCGGCGTGAACGACCTGTCGTCGGCCCTCCGCCGCCGCTTCAACACCGTGGTGCTGCCGCTGCCTGCCACCGAGGACGAGGAGGTCGATATCGTCGCCCGCCGGGTGGCCCAGCTCGGCCGGGCGCTCGAGCTGCCCGAGGTGCCGTCTGCCCTCGAGGAGATCCGCCGGGTGGTGATGATCTTCCGCGAGCTGCGTTCCGGGATAACGGCCGACCAGCGGACCCGGCTGAAGTCACCGACCGGGACGATGTCGCCGGCCGAGGCGATCTCCGTCATCACCAGCGGTATCGCGCTGGCGGCGCACTTCGGCGACGGGGTGCTGCGCCCGGCCGACGTCGCCGCCGGGATCGTAGGCGCGGTGATCAAGGACCCCGTCACCGACGGCGCGGTCTGGTCTGAGTACCTGGAGGCCGTCGTCCGCGAGCGGCGCGGCTGGGACGACTTCTACCGGGCCTGCCGCGAGGTAAGCGGATGACAGGTTCCCCGTCCGGCCAGCCGGCCGTCGCGGTGCTTGGCATCAGGCATCACGGGCCGGGTTCGGCCCGATCGGTGGCGGCCGAGCTTGACCGGCTCAGGCCGTCGGCCGTTCTGATCGAAGGGCCGGCCGACGCCGATCCGCTGCTCGCGCTGGCCGCCGACCCGGGCATGGTGCCGCCGGTGGCGCTGCTCGCGTACGCACCCGAGGCGCCTCGGGTATCGGCGTTCTGGCCGTTCGCGGTCTTCTCGCCGGAGTGGCAGGCGCTCGCGTGGGCGGCCGCGAACGGGGTGCCCGCTCGGTTCTGCGACCTGCCCGCGGGGATGGTGCTGGCCGGCCAGCACCACAATGAGGACGGCGACGGAGCGGACGGCGACGGAGCGGACGGCGCGGACGGAACGGACGATTACGCTACCGGAGAAGAGCCCGACCCGATCGGGCGGCTCGCGGCGGCGGCCGGCTATGACGACCCGGAGCGCTGGTGGGAAGACGTGGTCGAGGCCCGAGCGGAATCCCCCGAGCGGGAAAGCGCCGTGTTCGCGGCCATTGGCGAGGCGATGGCGGAACTGCGGGCCGGCCGGACGGGCAGCGCGCTCGAGCTGCGCCGTGAGGCGCATATGCGGCAGGTGCTGCGGGCGACGCTCAAGGAAAGCACGGGACCGGTGGCGGTCGTCTGCGGCGCCTGGCACGTTCCCGCGCTGACCGGGCCGCTGCCGTCGGGCTCGAAAGACGCCGCCCTGCTGCGCGGCATCCCCAAACGCAAGGCGGCGCTCGCCTGGGTGCCGTGGACGCACTCGCGGCTGGCGTCCGCATCCGGGTACGGCGCGGGGATAACGTCGCCCGGCTGGTACCAGCACCTGTTCACCGTGCCTGAGCAGACCGTTGCCCGCTGGCTCACTCGGGTAGCCGGGGTGCTCCGGGGCCACGACCTGCCGGTTTCTTCGGCGCACATCATCGAGGCGGTCCGACTGGCCGAGACCCTGGCCGTTATGCGGGGGCGGCCGCTCGCGGGTCTGGCCGAGGTCAGCGAGGCGGCCAAGTCCGTCATGTGCGACGGCGACGACCTCGCGGCGGCGTTCGTCACCCGTGACCTGGTAGTGGGAGAGGCGCTCGGCGCCGTCCCCGACGGCGCGCCGCCGGTGCCGCTCGACGCCGACCTGCGAGCGCGGGCACGGGCGCTCAAGCTGAAGATAGAGCCTCTCACCCGAACGCTCGCGCTTGACCTGCGCAAGGAGACGGACCGCGGCCGCTCGGTCCTCCTGCACCGGCTTGGCGTGCTCAGCATCGGCTGGGGAGAGGTCACGGCGGATCTGGTCCGCGGTACCGGTACGTTCCACGAGACCTGGACCCTGCGCTGGCGCCCCGAACTGGCGGTGGAGATCATCGACGCCGCCGTCTGGGGCACCACAGTGGAGTCCGCCGCGAGCGCGAGGATCGTGTCCGTCGCATCGCCGGGTGGTCCGCTGGCGGATATCACCAGGGCGGTCGAGCAGGTGCTGCTGGCCGACCTGTCGGAGGCGCTCGAACCGGTGCTGCGCGCCCTCGACGCCTCGGCCGCGACCGAGTCGGACGTCACCCGCCTGATGGCCGCGGTCCCCGCCCTGGTGCGCGCGATCCGGTACGGCGACGTTCGCGGCACCGACACCGGCGCGCTCTCGGCCGTGGTGGACGCACTGACCGTCCGGGTCTGCGCCGGGCTGCCTGCCGCCGCCGGCGGCCTGGCCGACGACGCGGCCTCGGCGCTGCGGGCGTCACTCGACGGCATGCACGCGGCGCTCGGACTGCACGCGCACGGGGAGCTGGGCGCGCAAGCACGAGACCGCTGGATGACGGCGCTGTCCGCGCTCGACGGGCGCCGCGACGTGCACGGCCTAGTCGCCGGGCGGGTCGTGCGGCTGCTCGCGGACAGCGGGTCGCTGTCGCCGCAGGAGGCGGCCGACCGGTTCACCGCCGCGCTGTCGGTCGGTGTCCAGGCAGCCGACAAGGCGCGGTGGGCGGAGGGTTTCCTGTCCGGCAGCGGGCTGCTGCTCGCCCACGACCGGGATCTGCTCACCATTCTGGACGGGTGGGTGGCGTCCCTGTCAGCGCAGGAGTTCCTGGACGCGCTGCCGCTGCTGCGGCGCACGTTCGGAGAGTTCGCGGAGCCGGAGCGGTCGAGCATCGGGCGGGCCGCCAGACAGCTATCCGGCGGCAGCCGTCGCCGGCCCGGCGGCGCCGGCTCCCACGGCGAAGGTCTGGGCAACGCGGACGAGATCGACGCTGAGCGGGCGGCGGGGGCGCTACGGACGGTCGCCATGATCCTGACGACATCGGAAAGGGCTCGATGAGCGCTCAAGAGCCGGCTGCGTCCCGTGACTCGGCCACGGATGAGCGCGAGCGGCGTCGCCGTTGGCGGCTGCTGCTCGGCTCGCCCGACGATGAGGGCGGCGTTGGCCTGTCAGCTGCGGATCAGGCCATCGATGCGGCCCTGGCCGCGCTCTACAACGAAGACGCCGGCGCCGGCGCCGGCGGGCAGCAAGGTCGTCCCGGCTCCTCGACCGGGCGGCCGGGGCGGTCGGCCGGGCTCGGCGCGTCCGCCCCGAAAGTCGCACGCTGGCTGGGCGACATCCGCACCTACTTTCCGTCCACGGTCGTGCAGGTGATGCAGCGGGATGCGATCGACCGGCTTAACCTGCGCCAGCTGCTGCTGGAGCCGGAGATGCTCGAGTCGGTCGAGCCGGACGTGCACCTGGTGGGCACGCTGCTCAGCCTGAATCACCTCATGCCGGAGACGACGAAGGCGACCGCCCGCCAGGTCGTCGCCCGGGTCGTCGCGGAGATCGAGCGGCGGATCGCGAACCGTACCCGCGCGGCCGTCTCCGGCGCGCTCAACCGGGCGGCGCGCAGTCGCCGCCCCCGGCCGGGCGACATCGACTGGAACCGTACGATCGCCGCCAACCTGACCCGCTACCAGCCCGCCCACCGCACGGTCATCCCGGAGCGCCTGGTCGGCTACGGCCGGCGGCAGCAGTTGATGGCCCGGGACATGGTGCTGGCCATCGACCAGTCCGGGTCGATGGCGTCCTCCGTGGTGTACGCATCGGTCTTCGGGGCGGTGCTGGCGTCGATCCGGTCGCTGCGGACGTCGCTGGTTGCCTTCGACACGGCCGTCGTGGACCTCACATCCCAGCTTTCTGACCCGGTTGACGTGCTGTTCGGAGTCCAGCTCGGCGGCGGCACCGACATTAACCAGGCGATCGCCTACTGCCAAGGGCTGATCACCCGGCCCAGAGACTCGATCTTCGTGCTGATCTCCGACCTGTACGAAGGCGGTGTCCAGGACGAGATGCTGGCCCGGATGGCCGCCCTGCACGCGGCGGGCGTGCAGGTCGTTGTCCTGCTGGCGCTGTCGGATGAGGGCTCGCCGTCGTTCGACGCCGCCAACGCCGCCGCGCTGGCCGCCCTCGGCATCCCCGCGTTCGCCTGCACGCCGGATGCCTTCCCCGAGTTGCTCGCGCTCGCGATCGAAGGCGGCGACATCGAGTCCTGGGCCCACCGCAACGCCCAGGCCGCCCGGTAATCCCGCGTTCAGCGGCGCGCCGAACCAGCCGGAGAGCGCTTCACGCAGCGCCGGGTCGGCGGTGCCGCCCGGTTCGCCGGTGGCCGCGGTCCAGGCGATGCATGCGTCCGGGCGGATCAGGATGGCGTCGGCCGGCGGGTGATCGGTGCGGGCGGTGTGGATGTCGACGCGGTGCCGCCAGTCCTGGGCGATCTCGTGGAGGTCCGCGCGGTTGGCGAGGTCGAGGAAGACCGGCCGTGCGGTGTGCATGAGTTCCGCGACGCTGGTTGTGCCCTGGCTGGTGTGGAGGGCGAGGTCGGGGGCGAAGGTGCCGGCCAGGTCGTGCTGGCCGGGCATCGGGTAGCGGATGTCGGTGCCGGCGATGAGAGCCGCGACGCGGCGAGATGGCTGCTCGTCGGTGAGCAGCTCCGCGAATAGTTCCCGCAGGGCTTCGGCGGCTGGGTCCTGTCCGCGCCGGAGTGCCACCTGAGCCTGGGTCTGGAGCAATGCCCGCGCGCCGGCGAAGTGGCGCTCGCGGTGATAGGTGTCCAGCAGGCCGGCCGGCGCCCAGCCGCCGATGGCGGCGGCCAGCTTCCAGGCCAGGTTGACGGCGTCGAGCATGCCATTGTTGATGCCGATGCCCGTGGCCGGGAACTGGTGAGCCGCGTCGCCGGCGAGCAGGATCCGTCCATCGCGGTACCGCTCGGCCTGGCGCGCCGCAAGCCCGTAGCGCGACAGCCGGGTCGCTTCTCCCAGGGGAAGGTCCGCCCCGAGCACGCGGCGGATGCTGCCCCGGAACTCGGCCAGGGTCATCGGCGCGTCCGTGTCGGAGCCGGCGGGCTCGTCTTCGGTCGTCTGGATGAGCAGAGCCCCGGAGGCCAGCCGCCCGAACGCGAACACGCCGTGCTCTGTCCGGGTGAAACCCGGTTGGATCCGGCCGAGCCCGGGGACGTCGAGGTCGCCGTTGTCCAGCTGGGTCACCGAACCGGGTACGGCGACCTGCGCCAGGCGGTTGACCTCCGGATAGGTGGTGCCAGGGAACGGGATCCCGGCAGTGTCGCGAACCTTGCTGTGCGCGCCGTCACAGCCGACCAGGTAGCGGGCGGTCACCTGGTAGGGACCGTCCGGGCCGCGCACCGCCGCCGCCACGGCGGCGTTGTCCTGGCTGACGCCGACCACCTCGTGTCCGCGGCGAATGCTGGCGCCGAGTTCGTTGGCGTGCTCGCCGAGCAGGCGCTCGAGTCGCGGCTGGGGGAGATGCACCACCCGTATCGGGGGATCCGTCAGATGCGAGAAGTCCAGCTCGATGCCGCCAAACGGGGCGCCGCGAGCCGCGCCGACGGGACGGGCGCTAGCCGCTTCGATCCGGTCCAGCAGGCCCCGGTAGCGCAGAAGTTCCACGATCTGCCCGTTGAAACCGCTGGCCTTTGGGGTCTCCCGCGGTCGGGGCTGGCGTTCCAGTATTAGCGGCCGCACGCCGGCCAGGCACAGCTCGGCAGCCAGCATCAGGCCGGTCGGGCCGGCCCCCACGATGATCACGTCGGTGTCCGTCACTAGCATTCCGCTGCTCCCGTTTCCGCAGGCTCTCGCCTCAGCCTGCGATCATGCGGCACGAACCGGGTCTTGCCGCAAGCCCCAGGCGCCCTATCGGTTGAGAATGGAGGGCAGCGCCCTCGGATGCAGCTGCGGGGCGAGCCGGGCCGGACCGTCCACTCCGCCCAGCTACATCACCTCCTCATCGAGCATGCCAGCCACCTAGCCTGGCACCTCGCCCGGGACCGACGTGCCCTCGAGCGTCCCTGGCTCATCGCCGAAGGAGCCTGTCTGATCGGGTGCCGGTTGACAACGGGACCAGCCTCCGGCAGTCTATAACCATCTGGTTTTAGAACAAGGTGGTTATGAATGGAAACCGACCGGCTGAGCCTCGTGTTCGGGGCGCTCGCCGATCCGACCCGGCGGGCGATCTTGACTCGGCTCGCCGACGGCGAGGCGACCGTCGCCGAGCTCGCGGCGCCGTTCACCGTGTCCCAGCCCGCCGTCTCCCGGCACCTGAAGGTGCTTGAGCAGGCGGGCCTGGTCTCGCGGACACGGCGGGCGACCGCACGGCTCAGCCGCCTGGAGGCGGAACCGCTCCGTGAGGTGACCGCCTGGCTGGCCCGCTACCAGCGGTTCTGGGACGAGAGCCACGAGCGGCTCGACGACCTGCTGGCCGCACTGCAAGCCGGCCAGGAGCAGGATCCCGGCCACGAGCGTCCGCAACAGTAAGGGGAACGACGATGAGCAAGACCGCGATCACCGCAGAACCAGGAATCCCGATGGTCATGATCACGCGGGAGTTCGACGCGCCACGCGCCCTGGTATTTCGCGCCCACACCGACCCCGACCTGCTCGTACAGTGGCTCGGCCCCCGAGACCTGACCACGACCATCGACCGGTACGACGCCCGTGACGGCGGCACCTGGCGCTACGTGCAGACCGACGCCGAGGGCAACACGTACGGCTTCCATGGCGTCTTCCACGGCGCCCCGTCGCCAGATGGCATCGTGCA
>Ga0210388_10003242_pt1 | contig 12745 bp, 12 predicted proteins | sample IncBWC19OmetaG_FD_155485 | JGI IMG/M metagenome (GOLD analysis project Ga0210388, IMG submission 155485) | Forest soil microbial communities from Barre Woods Harvard Forest LTER site, Petersham, Massachusetts, United States - Inc-BW-C-19-O ... | reverse complement strand
GCATTCATTTTCCTGCGTCACTGGAGATGGGATCACCTCCAATACAGCCAGACGAACGCGAGGCACCCTAGCACGGCGATATACAAACAGACGCAGATGACGACACCATTATCTTTTTCCCGATCATCCTCACTCATCTCTTTCGTGCTTTTTGGGTCCGATTCGAGATAGCGAATTGCGTGATATATCTCCGTGTCTGTAAGTTCTACGATATTGCGGTCAGGCTTGTGATTTGTCAGCATAAAGCACTCATTTCACTTCTTTCCCTGCACGAAAAAGCTGATTCTCGGAAGGTTCCATGTGAGGCGAGTCTGCCAGCTCCTTCAGAGCGCGTGTACGACCCTCGCGAATGTCTCCAGCGGAGCACCCGAGGAGTAGGGCACAGTCGTGTTCCGAGTAATGCTCCAGGACGGACATGACGAACACAAAGCGATCGAAATCCGCAAGCCGCAACACGGCGTCGATTTCGAAATGTCCGCCTGGACCCCTCGCATGTTCGTGCATGTTGGAGAACATAGCTTTAGACAGGGGTGAGTTGGACTGGCTGGGTCGCGGCTTCAATTCACGAATTGCATTCTGGACTATTGCTCGCTTCGCCCAAGAACGCGCCCATTCACGAAAGACGCGGTTTCCTGAGAAACAGTCCTCGAGACCACTTACAAGGCATCGCTCGGCCTTTGCGGGATCGCCCGTGAGTAGAAATGAAATCTGAAAGAACTGCTTCAGATCCTCATTAAAGATTGTGTGAAAGTCCTCGTGACTCGCGTATAGACTTCCATAGTGTTCGCGAACTTCGACGGGGGTCCCTTTGGTCATATCTTTTTCTCCAAATAGTGAAGCCCCGCTCATTCGTGCGACCAGTCCAAAAACATGCCACCTTCGTTCGCGGGTTGCGGGGAGTTGGGGCGGTCGCCACTCGTAGACCGTACCGGACAGAACAAGATCGTATGCCTCCCTTGAGTCATCTCCTCCCTTCGCCAGCATTCCTGCTTGCGCGACGAGTTAGTTCTTTCACTACATGCTTTGTAAACACACCGTGGCAGCGGAATCGAATTCCCCCGTTTATCAACTCAAGGACTACGTTCTCGCCCTCCTGACTGATCGTCGTGACATGGTTCATCTCGATGACGAGTTCGCGACCACGAAGGTCTGCTCTTGCCTCTTGACAAGCATTCCTTAGCTCGCCTGTCCAGGGCGCTATAAGCTTTCCTTCCACAATCACCCGACGCTGCGTGGCGTTATCAACGAGCGAGATCTTCAGCATTGCTTCTCCCAATCGCGCTAAAGCAAGGCGCGCGCCAAACCTAGGGAGCCGTAAGTTGCTGAATTGTCAGGAAAGGAACGCCGGGACTCGAAAATATCGAGGTCGAAGGAGTTGAAAGCGTCGAAAATGTCGACGCCACGAGGCGGGCGGGAGATCAGGCATACTGCTTCGCGTAGAGGCCGAATTTCTTCATTCGAGAAAGGAAAGTCGTGCGGTTCATTCCCAGGCTCGAGGCAGCACCATCGGCACCGCCGACGCGCCCCTTGCATGCAGTTAGGGCGCGAATGATCTCATCACGCTGCCTTCTTTCATATTCGTCAGCAACGCTGGTTTGGTTACCTTGCGGATTTGTTCTTTCTCCAGCAACTTGCTCGACGTTATGCTGCTGGACATGCGGGAACGCCACCGTATTTGTTTTCCGGAGTTCTCCGAGAGGGGCGTCCAGCGACCTGCCGCGCGTCAAAATGACCGCCCGCTCGATAAAGTTCTCTAGCTCGCGAATATTGCCTGGCCAGTCCCACGCCGTAAGCCCCTTCATGACCGCCGGAGAAATAGCTTCAATCTTCTTCTGCATTTGTTTGGCAAACTTCTGCACAAAATAACTCACCAACTGTGGAATGTCTTCCTTGCGTTCCCGCAGAGGCGGTATCCGGATCGGAAATACATGCAGGCGGTAGTACAGATCACTTCGGAATTCGCGGGCTGCAATCATCTGTTCGAGATCGCGATTGGTCGCCGCGACGAGCCGAATATTCACTCTTCGCGTGTGAGTGCTCCCCAGTCGTTCAAATTCGCGCTCTTGTAATGCGCGCAACAGCTTCGGTTGAATTTCGATGGGAATGTCTCCCACTTCGTCGAGGAACAAAGTGCCTTGATCCGCCAGTTCCATGCGTCCGACTTTTTGCGCAATCGCGCCGGTGAACGCTCCCTTTTCATGTCCAAACAGTTCACTCTCAAGCAGACCGGTAGGAATAGCGGCACAATTCAGCTTCACAAACGTGCGCTCCTTGCGTCGGCTGCGGTCGTGAATGGCACGCGCGATCAATTCCTTGCCTGTACCCGTCTCCCCAAGCAGCAGGACTGTAGAGTCGCTGGTAGCCACCGTTTCAACGAGTTCCAGAACATGTTTCAGCGCGGGGCTGTTGCCGATGATGTTCTCAAAGTTCATCTCGCTGCGGATTTCTTCTTCGAGATACAGCTTCTCCTGGGCAAGCTTGTCTTTGAGTTGCGAAATCTCGTGGTACGCCAACGCGTTTTCAATTGCGATTGCAATCTGTCCCGCAGCTTGCGTCAGAAATTCGACGTCGTATGCGGTGAAAGGAATTTCAGTAGTCCGTGCAATGGTCAGGATTCCGAGTGCTCGACCCCGATTAATCAGAGGAATCAGACAGGTGCTCTTGAGGCCCTCGGCGACCACTTCATCGTAGATCTCAGGGGGGACTTCGGTAGGATCGCTCTTGTTAACAACTGCTGGTTTCAATGACTCCAGAACGCGCCTAGCGGCACCGGCTATTGTGAGGACGCGCTCCTCCTTAATGATGCGTTTGCCCTGAGGAAAATCAAGGACATATAGCCTAGAAGTGCCTGCTGCGGAATCTACGAGCGAAACCGCAACGGCATCACACTGCATGACCTCGCGAATGTTGGCTGCGATCTGGCGCAAGAGTTCCCGAAAGTTCAGGTTCGACGTGATTCGGTTCGTTAGATTGAAAAGCAACTGCAGGCGGTCGTTTTGAGTTTGTAAGCACGCCTGAGCACTCTGTGCACGCCTGAGATTCAACCCGTCATCGAGCGCGAACGCGACGACATGCCCGACTAACCGCAGAAAGCTTATCTCGTCCTCGCTGAATGGGTTCACTGTGTTGCGAACGATTCCGAACACACCCAATCGACGATGCGGCGTCGTCAGCGGTACGCGGACACTGGAGCCGAGGCCCTGTTTCTTCGCCCACAGCTTGAATCGCGGATACCGTTCTTCCATGTCCCAATCGGCAGTATGCTGTGGATCACCGCTCGCCATAGCGTGCCACGTTGGCAGCTCCTCAATAGGCAGATCCGGGAAAGATAAAGCACCCTTACCCCAAACGAGATATTCAATTTCCTTGGAGTTCTCCTTCAACACAGTGAAGTAGAGGTGGTCGAAGTGCAGAAATTTGTCGATTTCATCCGCGAGGGCGCTAGCGAGTTCCTCCGGTTCGCGGCACGCAGCGATGGCTTCACTGATGCGCAACACAGCCTCATAGCGTTGGCTGTCGCTTTGAGGCGCAATGATGAGGTCTGCACCCATAGCCTTACAATCCCCAGACTCGCCACTGAACGACTGACTTTAATTCACTCCAAATGTCCATATAGATGATGATTCATTCCCTCTGCAGGTCGCAAAATCGGTCACAGGTTACCTCGCAAGTGATGGTGACTCAAGCCGAGCAGATGTTTCCACGTATTGTGTGGCTACCTCTTTTTGCAATGAGCCGCCTCGATGAGTTGTGGTGTGGGAATGCCTTTGTACTTCTCGATGTTCAGCAGGGCGGTTCGAAGTTGGCTTTTTGATCGGAGGCAGCGGAGCGACGTTTTTCATGCTCAGAAACTACGAAGGCGCTGATGAGGGAGGCTAGGCAGTCAGGGAGAAAAATAATGTAAAACGGTAAGCCGCTCAGAACGATCATCGTTGAATCATCACGAGAGAGTTGTGTTGTAGAAGCACGGCTCGGGCTTCGACGCGGTGGGATTGGACTTCCTTCTCAAGACAGGTCTTTCCGGCGATTCCGCCGAACGTACCTGTCACATTTGACAGTACCTCTCAGCCAACATCAGGTGTCATAGTCCAAGAGGTATTTTGGATTCACTCTGGTTGTTCTCACGACAACTGGTGGAAGGAATTTCATGCCTATGAAACTCACATTCGGCACGATGCGGTTATCCGTCCTCTGCTTCTTGGCATCCCTCGTGCTCCCTTCACTAAGCCAGGCGCAGGTGCCTGTCATCTCAATTACGCCCGACGATAGCTCGGTTACGTTTTACGTGAAGGCGTCGGTGAAGCTGGTTGGAACTTTCAAAAAGTGGGACTCCACTCTGACATTCACTTCTACTGACCCCACGACTGGCGCTTTGGACATCAAGATCCAGGCGGACAGCGTGAGTACGGGAAGCGACATGAAGGATGGCAAGCTGAAGAGCAAGGAATTCTTCGACGTCCAGCATGATCCGTTGATCACATTTAAGTCAACGAAGATTGTTCCGACCGGTGCCAACACCTACGACGTGCAGGGTGACTTTACGATACGTGGAGTGACTAAACCTGAGACGCTCCAGCTGACGGTCTCTGGTCAGGGCACAGGCTCCGGCGGGATTAAGGGAACAATGGCCTTCGACCGTAAGGACTACGGGATGACTCATGGCATCCCCTTCGTGACCATCGCCGACCGCATCGAAGTAACTGTCGATCTCAAGGGGAAGCGAGTCAGCGGGCCTCCGTTGGTCTTTAAGCAGTAGGCAGCCGCCGATTCAACCGGCTGCTGGAACTACCTCGCGGTTCACCATCGCAGCAGAAGAAGCTCGGAACAAAACCCGGGTCCCATAGCGGCCAGCAGACCCAGTGTGCCCGGCTCAGGACGCCTGTTCTTCATCACGTCTTCGAGTACGCACAGCACCGAAGCGGAAGAAAGATTTCCTACCTTGCGAAGGCAATCCCATGAGGCGTCGAGCTGTCCGTTGTGCAAGCCGAGCGCCGCGGCCGATGCCTCCAGCACTTTTGGTCCCCCGGTGTGCAGAACCCAACTCTTAAGGTCGTCGCGCTTGAGTCCGTTGTCCGCCAGAAAAGCATCTACGTCCCGTCCCAGATTTTCCCGAATCAGAGTCGGAACCTCCGTCGACAGCAGTATGCGGAATCCCCGCTCGGAGATTTTCCAGCCCATCATATCCTCTGTGCTGGGATAGAAGATCGACCGGGTAGCGACGATGGTGGGTCCTACAACTTCGCGGCCAGCCCGTTCGAATTCTGCCCCGGTCACAATCACCGCGGCCGCGCCATCGGCGAAAAGTCCTGACGAAATCAGGTTCGCTACCGACAAGTCTTCGCGCTGCAAAGTCAGTGAGCAGAGTTCGACGGAGACCAAGGCCGCCGCCTGCTTAGGATAAGCGCGAACGTAATCCGACGCGCGGGCAATTCCGGCGGCGCCGGCCACGCATCCCAAGCCGAAAATTGGAGTACGCCGAATATTCGTGGGAAGTCCCATCCTGTTGATCAACAGAGCGTCGATCGACGGACTTGCGACCCCAGTGACGGTCGTGAACAGCAAGGCCCCTAAATCCTGCGGCTCGACACCAGCATTGTGAAGCGCCAGGCATAGAGCCCGCTCCCCCAACTCCTGTGCGACCCGGATCCAGATGTCGTTGGCCTGACCCCAGGTCTTGATATCCACATACTCCTCCGCGGGGACAGCCAGGTAACGGCCTTCGACCGTCACATTGCGATGCAGCCTCGCCAGCAACAGAGGGTTCTTAAGCCGGGTCCCCCAGAAGTCCTGGAGACGCTCCAGAAGTACTTTCTGGGAATAGTAATGCTTCGGAAATGCACTTGCTGCGCTTGCGATTCTCATCGTTTATGGCTTCTATCCTGGTTTCCAAATAATAACTGGGAGACCGCTCCTTGGCTGTGGTTAAGTGCGGCAGTCTCCCACGACTGCCGCTCGCATGTTGAGCCTGCTGCTATTTCGATTTATTTACTGGAGACTTCTTGTCCAGCGTTGACAGCAATAATTGCGCAGACGGAGGCGCCGTCACCGCCCCTTTGAAAACGATGTCTGACGCGCTAACCTCTTTTCCATAAAGGCTCTTATTGGCGTCGTTATCCGCACGCAGGGTCGAGCCCGTGAGAGAGATTCCAGCAAACAATCCACGAGCCCGAGAATAGGAGAGGATCTCCGCGCGCATCGACGCGTCTGTTTCGGCGGAAGCGGTCCGACCAACCGGACCCGCAGCAGCCGAAGCATCTCCACCCAGCTTGACCTTGCTCACGAGGATGTTCTCGGCCGAACGGGAGGTCATCAGCAACAGTACGAAGTCAGTCGCCTGACCGCCCAACTGCAAGCCAAAGCTGCCGCCCTCAAGCGCCATCATGGTCGGAGCACCCCAGCGGCCCTTGAAATCCTTGCCGCGGCGACAGGTCATCACTCCCCGGCCATAACTCCCGCCAACTCCGATGGCAAATTTCAGGACGGAGGGTAAAACCACCACACAATCTGCCTTATCGATCACATCCTGCGGAATATTGTCGGGAATATTCAAAATTTCTTGCATTACCTTCCCGGCATTTGCGACTCGGTCCTGTTCCTTCTGTTGCCCAAAAGCCGGCAACGCAATCATGGCAACAAGCAGGCCCACTGCCCAAATGTTTTTCATAAGGTTCTCCTCAATTTAAGTTCGGTAATTAATAATAACTGCTTGAAGGGCTTAATTGCTACGCCGAACCAGCAAGCACGGCGATAAGTCAGACGTGAACCAGGCGCCGTTTGACGAAGCCAACCTGTGGCGTTGCCTGAATGAGAGTGATCGAATCGACTACCCGATCGCAGGCAGGGAACTTGCTATACCGGTGCCGACGGAGGGACAATCCTCTCTCCTCTTAACAAAATAGCTCGAAACGGGAGAAATTGCCACTGGTAAAGTTGGCAGCACTGGCGGAGTGCCGTGAGCCGCGAGGATCGCCCAGGCAAAAACGCACGGATTAAGAGGCGATACCGGAAGCTCTGAGAGTCAGCGACCCGGCCCGCAATCAGCGCCCAACCCCGGTTCAGCTTGCCCGGCAAGAACCACACGCGTATAACATACGGGACGCGCTCCGTCATTTGCGTGCTGCGTTCGTGACGGATGCTTGAAGTGCTTCCCTCGGCCGACGTTACGTATGAGTTCAGTCCACAGTAGCCTGTCGCGGAGAAATGCAAACCCGGATTCCCCCCTGAGCACAGTCCTCCTGACGTGCCTTGCCGCTTTCCTGTGCTTTGTTAGCGCCACACTAGCGGGATCGCTGTCGCTTCGTCCGCAAATGGTCTGGCCCTTGTGGCCAGGTTGTGCGCTTCTGGTGGGGCTGTTGCTCTTGGCCCCACGCAAGCTCTGGCCACCGCTGATCGCCGCTGGACTCGGGGCATTTGCTCTCTATGACCTGCTGTCCGGCTTGCCCCTTCATTCAACGGCATTACTGGTTCTGGCTGATACGGTCGAAGTTCTCATCGCCGCTCTCGGTGCTAGCTACTGCTTTGACGGTCCACCTCGTTTGAACAGCATAAAGTCCCTGGCCGCGTACTCGTTCTTCGCGGTGATCCTCGCTCCCCTGGTTTCGGCGTTTATCGCTACCCCCGCTTGGGACGCGAGCTACTGGATTCGTTGGAGAATCGGTTTCTTCACGGAGGCGTTGGCCCTCCTGACTCTCACGCCCGCCGTTTTGAGCTGGGTGATTACCAGACCGGAATGGATGCGGAAGTCGCGTGCCTTCTATTTCGAGGCAGCCACTCTAATTCTGGGGTTGAGTCTGTTGGGTTATGTTGCTTTCGTAGCTCGAACCAGCAACAGTCTGCCCATACCCCTTTATTCACTTCTGCCATTTTTGCTTTGGTCCGCTTTGCGTTTTGGATCTATGGGAGTCAGCACTTCGATGATCGTTGTTGCCTTTTTTTCCATCTGGGGTGCAGTCCACGGACGCGGTCCTTTTACCGGCTCAGATCCACTGGGCAATGTGATCTCGCTGCAGCTCTTCCTGTTTTTTGCCGCAACAACTTTTATGGTCCTTGCAGTTCTTGTCGAAGAACAGAAACAGACCGAGCGAGCCTTTCGCGAGAGCGAAAATCGTTTCCGGCTGGTGGCGGATACGGCGCCCGTGCTCATCTGGATGTCCGAGACTGACAAGCTTTGTTCTTACTTCAACAAGCCGTGGCTGGATTTCACCGGGCGATCGCTCGATCAGGAGCTTGGGAACGGCTGGGCGGAGGGCGTTCACCCCGACGACTTGCGGCGTTGCATGGACATCTACACCCAGGCGTTCGATCGTCGTGAGGCCTTCAGTTTGGAGTATCGTCTCCGCCGTCACGACGGCGAACACCGGTGGGTTCTAGACATCGGAGTGCCGAGGTTCAATCAGGAGCGCTCTTTTGTCGGCTACATAGGGACCGCGGTAGATGTGACTGAACACAAGCAGGCAGAGGAAGCACTGCGCCAGAGCGAAGGCCGGTTTCGTCTGGCGGCCGAGGCTGGGAAGATGTTCGCCTACGAGTGGGATGCTGCCACCGATGTGATCGTGCGTTCAGAGCAATCCACTCAGATTCTAGGGATCGATGCGTCGGCGGGAGCGACCGGCCAGCAGATATTGACTAAGGTTCACGCGGACGATCGCGAAAGACTCTTGGCCGCGATTGGTTCCCTCACTGCCGACAAGCCCGACCTAAAGATCAGCTATCGAATGGTTCGTCCTGACAATAGTGTGATTTGGGTGGAGAGAATCAGTCGGGCACACTTCGACGAACAAGGCAAAATGCTGCGGATTGTAGGCATGGTCGGGGACGTCACCGAGCGCAAGCGCGCGGAAGAAGCATTATCCAGCATGAGCCGGCGGTTGATCGAAGCGCAAGAGCAGGAGCGCACCCGGATCGCCCGAGAGCTTCACGATGACATGGGTCAACGTCTGGCGCTGGTGGCCAACGAGTTGGAACAACTTCAACACAGCTCTCCCGATTTGGATGTTGAGATCGGGAGGCGCATCGCGGAGTTAAAGAAGCACACCTTTCAGATTGCGACCGATATCCAATCCCTGTCCCATAAGTTGCACTCGTCAAAACTTGAATATCTGGGAATAGCGGCTGCCATGAGAGGCTTCTGCCAGGAGTTCGGCGGCCAGCAAAAGGTGAAGGTTGAGTTCAAAAGTAACGACGTGCCCAGCCGTCTGTCCTCGGATATTTCCCTTTGCCTCTTCCGAGTGCTGCAAGAAGCCCTCCACAACTCGGTAAAACACAGTGGGGCAGGGCAGGTCGAAGTACGATTGTGGGGAACGCCGGATGAGATTCATCTCGCCATCAGCGACTCGGGCGCGGGCTTCGACAGGGAAGCGGCAAAGGAGAGTCGAGGGCTTGGCCTCATCAGCATGGAGGAGCGGTTGAAACTCCTGCAGGGAACGTTTTCAATCGAAACTCAACCCCAGCGGGGTACGACCATCCACGCCCGCGTGCCTCTTAATTCGGGAAGCGATTCCATGCGTCTGGCGGGGTAAGGTCTCCTTTACCGCGCGGAGGATGGTTCAGATTCGCTGCAAATCCTCCGGAAGATTTGCTTATCTTCTTCGCGGAAAAAATCGCTTAGCGAGAATCCGCAAAGAATCTCCATTCCGTATCGTTCAGTCAGTTGGTTGCAGAGTTGTTCCACCTGAATAGCTGCATCCGCCTTACCCTTCGCCCACAAGATTGAGGCGGATTCCCCGCAAATTGCAACCCGCGACTGTTTCCCCCCCGTCGCCCGTGACGCAGCCACGATCAGATCGCCTACGACACTAAGAAATCGCACGGGGTCGGGCAGATCATTCACCATAAATGTCGGGAGGATCTCGGCAACATCCAAGGGGAGATAGCGTCCCTGTTCAATGGCAGCGCCCACATTGATGCCATGTTCCCGCAATTTCTCAAGAAGACTCTTCTGATGTGATTCGGTCGAGGCGACGATAACCGCTTTCCCGGTAAGCAGTGCGGATTCGATAAAACGACTGAAGCCAACTAGAAAAGCGGCGTCATCAGAATAAAATTCAACCTCGTGACTGCGAGAAACCTCCGCATTCATGGAAACGAGCGATGGGAGAATCTCGTGGTGGCGCGCGTGGTCGGGAGCTTGTGCCTCGTTAGCCTCGCGGCGACCAGACAATCCGCTGCTGATGAAATGTCTGCCCTGACAAACCGCCTCTACAGCGGCCAGCAGTTCGCTTCCAGCGCGCGCTTTGACAACATAGCCCCGTGCCCCCAAGCTGAGTCCCTCCTGGGCTACATCGGCGGAAGATTCCTGACTCACGAAAAGTATTTCCGATTTCGGGCAGAGCTTTCGGATCCTCCGCGCAACTTCGAAGCCATTCAGCTTTGGGAGACCGATATCGAGCACGATCAAGTCCGGCTGCAGTTCTTCCACTTTACGAACCGCTTCCAATCCGTCTGACGCCTCGCCGACGATCTGCAAACGCAATCTTTTTTCCAGTGTCGAACAGATGAATCGCCGAAATGGTGCGTAGTCATCAACCACCAGGGTTCGGAGGGGAGGCACGCTTCGGTCGTCGTCAACTAAGAGCGGCTTTGCAGAGGACATTGGAGTCGAACGCGATTTCCTTTTGCCAAACTCCTAGTGGCTTCCGGGAGTATATATTAAAACGATTAAACCGCAAGAGACCCGTGAAGTTGCGTTTAATCTTGTAATTCTTCGTAATTAATTCGGCAGGAACTCGGTGCCGACACCCTTCACTCAGCGCGTTGACTTCCGGTAGCCGGAGTTGGTTATGTTTACCGAAAGATTCTTAGCCGTGGCCACGAGAACCTCAGTCGCCGGATATCCCGTCCCGTCCTGGAGCGTCGAAAAGCCAACGTTCAAGGTGACAGTATCTTTGGGGTCGTCCAGATATGTCGCCACTGTCAGCCCGATCACGCGGTTGCTGGCGGGGTCGACTTCCACCGTAAAGACGTCGCCGGGCTTTTGGTAGTTGCGGAAGTTCAAACGTGCACCCTTGCCGCCGCCAGGCAGATCCAGACTGACGTTGCCCGCGTCCTTCACCGCCTGGATTCTCGCCGGATCGGGTGGAACATAGGTCTTCACCAGCGCCACCGCCTGCTTCATGTAATCCGTCAGTTCTTCCGTCTTTTTCGCGATGACGCGACCCCTGATCCCGCGTTTTTTGTCCGGTGGCGGAGAGGCATCCACCGTGACCTTCTGCAGCACGCCGTCAGCGCCGTAATAGCATTGCTGCTGCTTCCGGGATTTTTCCTCGCCCTTCAAACTGATGACCGTGGTCTCGATCCATTCATACTGCCGGATACTTTGCTGGTCCCGAGCCACATTTTGCTTCAGCGCCGCGACCCGCTGTTGCATTTCCTGCGCGCGCGAAATCGCAGGCGCCAGCAGCAACGTCATGCTGCAGGCCGCAACCGCGAGGCGGAACTTTAACTTTGTCATTCTGGATCTCCTATTCGGCGTCGATGAGGATTAAGCGAAAACTCACACGTGCTGGTAGTTCGCATTCTGAATGGCAACGTTCAATTGCTTGCTGACGCCGTTGACCACCATGCTGGAGACGTGGTTGGTCCCATCCGGCAGACGGCCGAACTGCACCGTCAAATTCATCGCATCCTTCGGATCGTCCATGTAAGAAGCAATCTGAATTCCGAGTAGTTCCTTCTGTGTTTTATCAAATACCAACGTCATCGAATCCCCGGGCTTCAGGTAGTTGTGAATGATCAGTTGGATCTGACTGGGAGCGCCCGGCACTTCACTCAAGCTGACATTCCCTTGCGCATAGGACTGCTGCAGCATGGCGCCGTCCGGCGGAACGTACTGCTGTGCCAACGCCTTCATTTGATCAGCGTACTGTTGGTACTCCTCTGTCTTTTTCTCAACGACATGCCTTTTCAGACGTCCCCCGGAAGGAGGAGCAGGCGGCGGGTCAAGCGACGTCTTCTGCGGCTTCAGGTCCGGTCCCAGGCGCACCTGAAAGTGCTCTTGCTTCTTCTCTTCGCCTTTAAGGCTGATCGTGACCGTTTCATTCCATGAGTACGACGCCAGGGCTTGCTTGTTCTTCGCCATTGACTGCTGGACGTCCGAGACACGCTGCTGCACTTCCGGATTCTGGGCGTTGGCCGGACAAATGAATACCGCGCCAGCCAAAAGGACGGGCAGAGCCAGTAGTCCGCCGCTCAAATTACGCCGTGCGGCGTTCCTCATAGTTGTTATTCTCCATATTTCTGCAAGTCGCTTCATGAAAACTATTCCCCTCACCACCTGCCTGTTGTATCTCACTTGAGATTCAGTGTGACCCCGAGCAACACGCCGGACATGGCGTTATTGATATAGGGATTAGCATTCCCATTTATTTTCTGGTAATCAAAATACATATAGCGGTATCCCGCCTGTAGGATCATCTTCGGCGTGAGCCTATAGCCGAGCAGGCCCACGACCTGATATTCGAGTTGAGAGCCCGTCCCCCAACCGCCGACGTCCCCCGCAATTGTGACTTCAGCCTTCGGTGAAAGGGCCCCGATAATTCTTCCTCCGACGAGAGGATCGACCCAATTCTGCGAGCGGTTGAAATTCGCGTTTTCGAGGAAGGGACTAAACGTGGCGTTCTCTCCGAAATGCCAGTAGCGGAATCCGGTCAAGAAATCAGCTTTGAGCTTTTCCTGATTAAGCAGGCGAAAGCCGACCTTGGGAGTAAGGATGAACATATTGAAGTGAATGTCCGCGGATGTGAAATCC
>Ga0210388_10003241_pt1 | contig 12748 bp, 8 predicted proteins | sample IncBWC19OmetaG_FD_155485 | JGI IMG/M metagenome (GOLD analysis project Ga0210388, IMG submission 155485) | Forest soil microbial communities from Barre Woods Harvard Forest LTER site, Petersham, Massachusetts, United States - Inc-BW-C-19-O ... | reverse complement strand
TCACTCGCGCAAATTTATCCGCTCGTTCCGCCCGCGGTAGCCGCTGTCGTCGACAAGGCACTGAGCTACGAGCGCGAGCTGCGCTTCCAAACAGCAACCGAATTTCGCGAAGCGGCGCGCGCGGCCTATGCCGCCATCGCTGACGACGACGCCTCGCCGTCACTGCGCATACCGCTCTCGGCCGCGTCTCCAGTCGCCCAGCCGGGCCCGCTGCAACTGACGACCGAGGGCGTGGCGTCATCGGTCCGTGGCGCGCGAACCAACCCCAGCGTGACGATCAAGCGACGCTCGAAAGCGCCGTTCGCGTTGCTCGCGCTGGCAGCCGCCGCAGGGTTCGTTTTGATTGGGCGTGGGCTCTTCGGCGGCGCTGGCAAGCCGACATCGCTCGCTTCAGAAGCGAGCTCCGCGGCCGCGACGGTCCAAGCAGCCACCACGATCGACGCAGTGCCCAACGCCCAACCCACCGCTGTACCGGCGGTACTCGAGCCAACAGCGGCCCCGAGCGCGCTGGGCTCGGCGCCCACGAGCGCCGAGCCCGCGCTGCCGGTCGCGCCGCGATCTGCCGCAAAAAACGCCCATCTTAGCGCTGCGCACGCTCCGAGCAGCACCGTGCTCGCCTCCACTTCACCCAAGCCACGCGCCGGCAAGACCGCCGCGGATCTGCTCTCGAAGCGGCATTGAATGGCGGCGCCCATGACCAAGCTCTCGACCCTGCCGCTGATCGCTACGCTGCTCGCTCTGCCCGCTCCGTCGCACGCGCAACAAGCCGCAGCCGACGCGCTCTTCGACAGCGCGCGCACGGCCATGGCCAAGGGCGATTTCGCCGCCGCATGCGAGCAGTTTCGCGCCAGTGACAAGCTCGATCCGGCGCTCGGTACCGAGCTCAATTTGGCCGACTGCGAAGAGAAGCGGGGTCACGTCGCGAGCGCCTGGGAGCTGTACCGCACTGCCCAGGAAAAACTCGGCGAGAAGGACGAGCGCGTCGCGCTCGCCCGCTCGCGCGCCCGCGCGCTCGAGCCCCGCATCCCCAAGCTGACGCTCACGTTGGCGAGCGGCGCTCCGAAGGACAGCATCGTGCGCGAGGGCCAGGTCGACCTCGGCTCGGGCACGTTCGGCGTGGCACTGCCGGTCGACCCAGGCGCGCACGAGCTCGTGATTTCTGCGCCGGGCTTCGAGCCCCGCACCATTCAAATCACGCTAAAGGAAGGCGAAGCGCGCACGCTCAGCGTCGGACCCGGCGCCCCGCTTGCAGCGGCAACGGTCGACGCGCGCCCCGTCGCGGCCAAACCGCCCGCACGACGCGAGCCTGCCACACCGGCCAAGTCGAGCGGGCGCGCGCTCGGCTTCACGCTCGGAGGCGTCGGCGTGGCGGGGCTCGGTGTGGGCGCGATCGCAGGCCTGCTCGAGCTCGGGAAAAAGCGCACCGTCGACGCCAATTGCCAACCCGATAAATCTTGCACCAGCGCGGGTGTCGACGCCGCACACTCGGCGCGCACGTTCGAGATCGTCTCGAATGTCGGTTGGGTCGTGGGCGCGGCCGCGCTCGGCGCGGGTGCCTATTTTCTGCTCAGCGGCGGCGCGAGCGAAAAGCCGAGCACGGCCGTCTCGCTGGCGACCGATGCAACGGGCGGGCGGTTGTCCTTGAGCAGGAGCTTTTGAACGTGTCACGACGCATTACACGCCTGACCGTTTTGAGCGTCGCGCTCGTGACCGCGTGCACGACTGACTTCACGGCTTACCACCTGGAGTCGAGCGCAGCCTCCGCTGGCGCAGACTCGGTGGGCGGCGCGCTCGGCGCAGCCAGCTCGGCCGCTACGAACGGCGGCGTCTCAGGCCACGACACCGTCACCACAGGCGGCGGCACAACTAGCACGAATGGCGGCGTTTCCAGCGCCGCTGGGACGAACAACGCGAGCGGAACGAGCGGAACGACTGGCGGCGCCGCAGGCAGCGCTGACGGCGACTCGCCCACCCTACCCCCGTCCTGCATCGGCTTAGCAAGCAGCTGCGGTTCGGATCGAAGCGCGAGCTGCTGCGACGCTTCGAGCGTGCCCGGTGGTCCCTACAATCGCAGCGACGAAGCGACTGCTCCAGCCACCGTGAGCACGTTCGCGCTCGACGACTACGAGGTCACGGTCGGCAGATTTCGCAACTTCGTCGCGGTGTACTCGCCGACCCTCACCGCTGCGGGCGCCGGGAAAAATCCTAGCAACTTGGCGCTCGATCCCGGCTGGAACAGCGCTTGGAACACGGTGCTGCCGGCAAGCGCAGCGGCGCTCACGACGGCGCTGCAATGTCCGAGTGGCACGTTCACGCCGAGCGCAGGCGCCAACGAGAGCGACCCGGTGACGTGCGTGAGCTGGTTCGAGGCCTACGCATTTTGCATCTGGGACGACGGACGTTTGCCGACGGAAGCCGAGTGGAACTACGCGGCGGCGGGCGGTGCCGAAGAGCGCGTCTACCCCTGGGGCAGCACGGTCCCCGACGATAGCTACGCCGTCTTTTGTCCAGGTTCGTGCGACAAAGTGCAAAGCGTCGGCTCGAAGGCGCCAACCGGCAACGGAAAGTTCGGGCAAGCCGATCTGGTCGGCAACGCGTGGGAGTGGAACCTCGACGTGTACGCGAACTATTCCTCCGGCGCGTGTAACGACTGCGCCAACACCACTGCCACCAGCAGCTCGCAGCGCGTCTTCCGTGGCGGCAGTGCCGGCAATGACGACACCTTCCTGCTGTCCGCGAATCGCTACGGTCGCGACCCGAGCGACCACAATGGCTTCATCGGCTTTCGCTGCGCACGGAAACCGTAGCGCGTCAGCCACACAATTTGGAGAGTGGCCGGAGTTGAAATCCAGCCTGTGTATCGCTGAGCGCCGAGCGTGCGGTTCAGGCCCGCCCTCTCCCTCGACGCGAAATCTGATGTCTAATCTTAAACTCAATGCCGTTCACTTAAGCGGCGAACCCTACGATATGTTGTGGGGGCAGCATGAGCGATGGGGGCCATATTGTGGTCTCGGTCCTTAACCGAACGGCATTGATCTTAAACTTCGGGTTTGAATTGAAACGGGGGTTGAGTCTGCTTTGAGCCTCCCGCACTTTCGTTGACACGCATCAGGAGAGACTCAACGCGTCGGCTGTGGGTCGGGAGTTGAAATCCAGCCCCCGCGAATCGGCCAAGCAGCGCGGCTTCGAATCCAGCCACTACCGCAATTTGCACCGGTATCGCACAGGCTCGCACACCGTTCTGAGCGCTCGTTCGTGAGCGAGGCTCGCGATCTGGAACCGGTTCGCGCTGCGGCGCGCGATTCGAGCAAAAAGTACGAGTCCGCGAGCAAATCCGCATGGCGGAGCTTCGGGATTTCGCGCACAACCCTGAGCAGTGTGCTGATGTGCCTCGCTACGGAGACTATCCATCGATGAAGACGACGACACCGCGACTCAGGACCGCTGGCGTGCTTAGCGCTGCCCTCACGCTCGCTAGCTGCGGCGGAAGCTCAACGACACCCCTCTCGCTGTTCAGCACGGGCGGCACCACGTCGTCGGCGGGCGGCTCAGCCGCGGATGGCGGCGCGTCGGGCGCGCGAGTCACGTCGGGCGCTGGCGGTGCGGGCACAGGCGGTGTCAGCAGCGCAGCCGGCTCGACGTCGCTCGGCGGCACGAGCAGCAGCGCCGGGACGACCAGCGGCGGCGGCACGAGCAACATGGCGGGCGCGTCCGCGGGTGGCGGCTCGTCCTTCACGGGCAGCGGACTGCACGTGGTCGGCAATCATTTGGAGGACAACGGCAAGACCGTGCGCTTGCTCGGTTGGAATCGCCCCGGCGGCGAGTACTCCTGCATCGGCGACAAGCCGACTGTCTTCGACGGCCCGACCGACATGGCCAGCCTGCAAGCGATGCAAGCGTGGAGCGGCTTCAACGCCATTCGCCTGCCCTTGAACGAAACGTGTTGGCTCGGCATCAACGGCGTCAATTCTGCCGCCTCCGGCTCGAACTACGTCACGGCGATCGCAAGCTACGTGTCGCTGTTTCGCACGAACGGCATCTACGTCATCCTCGACATGCACTGGAACGCGCCGGGGAGCTTCATCGCCAATACTCAAATGCCGATGGCCGACGCCGATCACGCGCTGGACTTCTGGAAGCAGGTCGCGACGGAGTTCAAGGCCGACCCGGGCGTGGTGCTCGACCTGTACAACGAGCCGCACATGAATAGCGTGCCCAAGGGCACGTTCGTGGCCGGCAACAATGCCGCGGACGACTGGTCCTGTTGGTTGAACGGCGGCTGCACCATCAGCCCTCAAACTTGGGAGCAACAGACCGGTGGGTACGTGGCCACGGGCATGCAGCCCATGCTCGACGCGGTGCGCGGCACTGGCGCGACGAACCTAGTGCTCGCGGGCGGTGAGAATTGGTCCGGCGATCTCTCGGGTTGGGAGGCCCACGCGCCCCATGACTCGGCCGCCAACTTGGCGGCCTCGGCGCACGTCTACTTCAAGCCCACCGATTGCATGGGCGCGGCCTGCTACTCGACCGTACAAGCCTTCGCGATGGCCACGCAGGTTCCGATCGTCACTGGCGAGCTCGGCGAGTTCGACTGCGCTCATACCTTGATCGACCCGTTCATGGCCTGGGCGGATACGAGTGGCGTCTCCTACCTGGCCTGGTCGTGGTCGCTCGAGCCCTGCGGGTCCGCCGACTACACCGCGGGACCCAGCTTGATCACGAACTGGAACGGCACCCCCACGGCGTACGGCCAAGGCTTCAAGGACCACCTCAGCACGTTGAGCCCTTGATCGGTGCGTGGCGAGCCCGGGCAGCCACGGGCGTCGGAACGCTCACTTTGCGATTTTCTTGAGCCCGGGCGGACCGCTCGAGCCGCTACTCTGGTCGCCGTAATACAGAAAATCCCCATCGAAGGCGAGCGCGGTCGCCGACGCACCGGGCACGAATAGCTCCGGCTGACCGCAGGCAGCGACGTTGCACGCAATGCGATAAATTCCGTCGAACGAGCCGAAGTACAAGTAGCCGCCATCGGCGTCCGCGGCGATCGCCGCGCCCACGTTACCGTTATTGGCCGTGCTCGGAGCGACGAGGGTGGCCAGGTCACCCGTGCTCGCCGGAGTCGAGGCGCCAAGGATGGTCGCGTGCACCATGAGCTCTGGAGTGAGGCCGTTCGAGGTGAGGTCCGTAAAGAACAGCACGGACTCAGTTTGCCCTGGCGTGGTGCTCTGCCCTGCCGCGAGTGACATCCCGCCCACGCTGCCCTGCGCTTGCGCGACGGCCTTGCCCACGGACTGAGCGCCACAGCTCACGCCGCTCGGCAGCGTGCTCTTGGCGATACTGTTGATGGCTTGGCCGCCGCCGGCCACGCCGTTGCCGACGTAGTAAACGTTGTTGTTGTCCAGCGCGACACGAGCTCCCCACGCGGACCCAGTCGCTAAAGCAACGTCAGTGGTCAGCAGACCAGCAGAGCCGCCCGCGATTGGCACATGGTACAGGTCGGGGCCGCTCGTGAGGTAGATGCCGGACCCGTCGAGCGCCAGCGAGCCTTGCCCGCCGCCGCACATCCAACTCGCGAGCGCGGGCGGGTTCGTCTGAGCGCCAGCCTTCGGAACCGCCAAGACCGAATTCGTCGCGGAATTGATCACGTACAGAAAGTTCGCGTCGAGCCCGAGGCCACTCAGTTGGTTGAAGTTGCCGAGCCCTTGCTCCTGCGAGCCGTCCTTGTTGACCTTGGCCAGGCCGTTCTGAGTCTCGAAGTAGACGCTGTTCGTGTCGAGCGCGATGGCGTTCACTTGAACGTTGGCCGCGAGAGTCGACGTATTGCCCGAACCGCCGCCAGAAGCAGCACACGGGCTGGTATTGCCAGAGCTTCGACAATTGGTCATCTCACAAGCGGCCAGCGCGAGGAGGCATACTTTGCACCCGCTCTCGGCATTGTTCAGGCAACCGCTGCTTTCGCTCGAATTGCAGCCGCTATTGGCAATGCATGAAGAGAGCCCCTGGCACACACTGCCAGCAAAGCTCGTATTGTCATTGCCGAAGCACGCGCTCAGCTGCGAGCCACAACTGCTTTGCAGGCAACTATACAGCGCCCCGCAGCCCTGGCCGTTGCCACTCGGATCGATCGAAGCGACCGGGTTGCAGCTCGTGCCACCGCCAGTGCCCGCGAGCCCGGCGTCCACGCGACCGTCCACCGCCGGATCGGGTCCGGGACCGAAGAAGTTGGAGCACCCGACGCTGATCATGAGCACGGTCGCGACGCTCAGGCCGACGCGCGCGCCGGACCCGCGCGCTGAGCGCCAGGTTGAATCAACGAAGTGCATGAGCGTCGTCATTGGAAGGTATAAGCGACCCGCGCACCGACCACGATGAACCATCCGGGATTGGAGCTCGTGTTCGTGCAGCTGTTGCTGTTACTGCCGTTGCCCGTCCCGGTGTTCGACTGGCAGTCGTCGCTGTTGCGCGGCTCCCCTTCACCGCCGAAGCTCGGCCCGAGCACGGAGTAAATTCCGGCTCCGAGTGTCGGGATAGGGTGGCTGTCGACGCCGAGTCGAAAGCCCGGTTGAAAGGAACCGTTGCCGTCCTTGTTCTGAGTCGTTTGCCCGGTCGTCGGATCGAAGCTGCGGTAGCTGGCAAATGTGCCGTGTACTGCGGCCTCGAAGCCAAAGTAGGGATCCACGATGGTGCGCGGCAAAACGTGGAACGCGAGCAGCACGCCGAGCTTCACCATCGAGCAGCTCGTGTACCCGTAGCGCACCGCGGGATCACCCGGGAAATCCTGATGTGGACCGTGGCGGGCAACGCCGCACGTGCCCGAGCGGTCGAGCGTGCCGTACTCGCCGAAGATGCCGAGGTAGGTCGGGCGCCCGAGTCGATAGCCAATGTCGAGGCCGAGCGGGATGAAAGCGACCTTGGCGGTTTCCTCGCTGTCGGGCGTGTTGCCGTTGCCGCTCACGGACACTTTGTTCGTCTGCGAGCCGTAACCCAAATGCAAGCCGAGCTCGAACCCGTGCAGCGGCCCTTCTGGTTCTTGCGCGACGAGGGGCGCCGACGCGGCGATCGCCTCGAGCGTCACATCGACGCCGCGCTTTTCCCGGTCCTGCACCACGACTTCACTCTGGTAGGGGCGAAAGCCCGGCGCCTGAACGCGCAGCGTATGGCCACCGCTGGCCAGCTTGCCCGCGAAACGACCCACACCCACTTGCTTCGAGTCGAGGAAGATCGCAGCAGCTGGCGGCGCGGTCACGCTGAGCTCACCCTCGTGCACTTCCCGCTCGAGCTTCACGTTCAGCGTCGCAAGCTTGTTGCCACCCACCGGTACGTTCTGGGAAAAGGGCAAAAACCCGGGCTTTTGCAGCTCGATTTGGCGCGTCCCGATGTCGACCGTCAGCGGACCAGGCAAGGGCGAGCTGCCCACGGGCTCTCCGTCGATCGAGATCTGCGCGTCGGCCTCGTTGACGCTGATCGACAGATCGACCGTGAACGACTCGATCGCGCTCAGGAGATCCTGCGCGTCCTTGCGGTCATCGGCGCTGAGCACGTCGCCTGCGCTGTCGAGGTACTTCTTCACCAGCACGACGACCTTCGCGTAGTGCCGCTGCCCCTTTTCACACACAGCCACGTTCCAGAGCAGGCGCGGATCGTGGGACAGCTCGTAGGCGGCGAAGAATTTGACGCGCGCGCCTGCGTAGTCACCGTCGCCGTACAGCAACTTTCCCGATTCGTAGTCTGCCTTCGCGTCGTCGGTGAGCGTATCGGAGAGTGACTTGGGCCCCGCGGGCGCGCTCGCTACTGGCGCGACGCTCACGGGGGCGGCGCTCTTGGCCGAGGCTTTCGCGCTGGGTTTTGCTGCCAAGCCTGGCGCGGCCAGCGCGCTCGCGACGAAGCACGAAAGCAGCCACAGAAGCCGTCGTTGAGCTGAGCCGGACGCCGCCATCACTTGAGCCCAATATCGAGCGGATTGTGGGGCTTTGCCGCGGCAACGGCAGGCGGCAGCGGAGCAGGCGCGGCAGCGGCGACAGCGGGTGGCGCGACCGGCACCGGAGCGGCCTTTGTGGCCTTGAGCGAGCCGCTCGCGCGGCGCACGGCCTGCGGCTCAACCACGGGCTCAGCGACGTTGACTCGGGGCGGCGCAGCGCTCCCGAGTGGCGCGCTGGCAGGAGCAGCGCTCGGCGGAGGCGCGCTCAGCACGGCTTGCGGCGTGACCGAGGGCGTGACCGATGCAGGCTCGGTCGTCGCCAATGCTGCGGATGCGACGGGCGCGGCAAGGGCGGCCGCGCTGGCGCTGCTCGCCTCGACGCTCGCCTTGTGTCCGCTCACGAGCAACGTGAGAGCAACCGCGGCACCGACCAAGAGCAACACGCCGAGCGCGAGCGCTGGCGCAGCGCTGGTGCGGCGCGCATTGCCCGTCGTGGCGGGAGCCCACGCAGCGCTGGTCGACTCACCCGGGCGCGACTCGAGCTGGGCCGCGTTTGCGCTCGGCATGATCGAACGCGTGTCGATGCCGGCGGCGCGCAGCACGCGCGAGATCCGCTCCGCAGATAGCCGCGACTTTTCTGGGCCTTCGCCGACCAGCGCATTGGCAAGCTCCGACACATTGCCAAAGCGCTGCGCTGGGTCCTTTTGCATACAGCGATCGATGGCGCTGACCACCGCCGCGGGCACCCACGGACAGCGTTCGCCGAGCGGCGGAGGAGCCTCGGTGAGCACCATCGCGCACAGCTCGGGCATGGTCGTGGCTTCGAACGGAACCTTGCCCGAGACGAGCTCGTACAAGATCACGCCCAGCGCCCAGATGTCGGCACGCGCGTCCACCGCACGCGTCGAGCGCATCTGCTCGGGCGCCATGTACATTGGCGAGCCCATCACCGTCGAGGTCTTGGTGAGCGCCATGTCGGGCTGCGACCCGGTCGCGCCGGAGGCTGCCTTGGAAATGCCGAAATCCAGAACCTTGACGAAGGCCGCGCCGTCCGCGCGCCGAGTCAAAAACAGATTTGCGGGTTTCAGGTCCCGGTGCACGATACCGAGCGCGTGCGCTTCGGCGATCGCTTCACACGCCTGGAGCAGGTAGTCGATCGCCTCGGGCACCGGCAGCGCACCCCGAGCTACGTGGTGCGCGAGATCGCTGCCTTCGAGATACTCCATCACGATGTACGGGGAGCCGCTCGGTAGCGAGCCTACGTCAATCACGCGAGCGACGTGCTCGCTCTCGATGCGCACGGCCGAGCGCGCCTCGCGCGCAAAACGCGCGACGACCTCGGGGTTCTGCAGCGCGTCGCTGAGCAGGAATTTGATCGCGACGCGCCGCTCCAGCAGCAAATCGTCGGCCGCGACCACGACGCCCATACCGCCCACGCCGAGCACGCGTTGCACACGGTACTTTCCGGCTAGGACTTCGCCAGGCGAGACAGGGGCTTCCATGAGACGAGGCCTTCGCTCCCACGCGCAGCGAGCTCAGGCCGTTCTCGCCCAGGATACACCACTCGCCGAGTCCAGAAAATGCCCGCGAAAGGCCGCAATCAGCCGCAAAAGAGCGCCGGCGGGCTCAGGGCACGGCTTGAATCTGCTCCGCGTCGACGCGAAAGACCTGGGGCGACACGGGGTAGCTCCGAGCGCCAAAATCCTCGCGCACCTTCACGCTGAACTGGTTAGCGAAGGCGTAGTCGCTCGACCAGGCCACCAAGAAATCTCGGTTCGGCACCGCCGCGAAAAACGGATAGCCGAGCTGCTTACCGAGCGCGTCACGCAGCTCGCGTAAGGCCAGCCGAGCCGCGTCGTAGCCATCTTTGGTCGCTATCGTGATGAACTTGCCCGGCTGGCTCGCGTCCGCGGGAGACTCCGGCTTCAGCTCCAACGTCTGAGAGCTCTGCCAGAGGGCGCGTTCCGCGGGCACTAGCAGCGAGTCGAGATCGACCTGCCACGCCAGCAGGTCCTCGCTTCGAACATAGCGAGTCGCGTGTGGGTCGTCGATCACGAGCGCTTCCACGACGTTTGCCACGAAGTTGCGCGCGGCGATGTCATAACGCTTCGCATAGTCGCTGGGCACGAGCATCGGCCGAAGCCGGGCTTTTACGTCGTCGAGCTTCGGCAAGGCAGGGCTGCCATTCGCAGACTCGAGCTGCTCGGCTAGCGTCTGCGCCGACTTCTCGAGCAGGGTTTTGGCGCGTGCGCGATCGGAGCCCGCAATACGGAAAATATTGTCTAGGTACAGGTGTCCGATTCGGTCCTGGACCTGCACGCTGACGGCATCGTCACCGACACGCCCCAAGCGCCATTGCGGATGCTGCTCGTGCAGCACGTCGAGCGCGAAGCTCTGTAGCGCCGCGATCGACTGCAGCGGTCGCACGATTCGCAGATACAGAACCCCGAGCCCGCTGAGCACCATCACCGCCAAGATCGCCAGTTTGGTCTTCATGGGCCGCGATCAGCGAGCCAGAAGCGCGCGCTGCCGACGGCACTGTCCGTCGATTTTTAGCGCAAGGCAAGCGCGCGGCTCTTTCCGAGCGCTGCGCTATTGCGTGGTGACCACGAAGCCAGCCGAGTCGTTGACCAAGTCTTTCATGCCGGGCGCGAGACCAGTGACGGTGTTGCCGATGATCGTGGCCGAGCCGGTTGGCGCCGGATAAAACGGCGGCGAGATGACGATGCCGTTCATGCCGGGCGAGCTGATCGTGTTGTTCTCCAAGAGGTCGTTCATCGACGTGGAAAAGCCGACACCGTTGTACAGCGCGTGGTCGATGATGTTGTTCGTGACCTTGGCGCCGCCCACGTTGCCGACGCCTTGGCCGTCACCGCCGTTGCCGATGTGCAGCGCAGGCTGTTGCTGCATGAATGCGTTACCGCCGCAGCGCGCGACCGTGTTGCCGGTGACCGTCGCGGACGTGAGATCAGAGCCGTTGACGCCGAACTTGCCCACTCCGAGACCAATGAAGCGCGCGCAATCAGAGATGTAGTTGTTCTGCACGACGTGGCCGCTGCCGCCGTAGATGCCGATGCCCTTACCACCCCAAGGAGTGACGGTGGTGTTGTTCTCCATCGTGATGTTGCTCATCGCCGTGTAGTGCGTGTTGCCGTTGTAATCGACCGAGTTGATCGCCATGGCGTCGTCCCCGGTGCCCCGCACGAAGTTGTTCTTCGCCGTCAGGTTGCTGCCCACGGTGCCGGTGAGGCTCACGTTGTTGAGGTTGCAACCGTCGGCCCAAATGCTGATCAGCCGGCAGTTTTGCACCGTGCCGCCCGTCCCCGACGCCCAGAAACCGGACAGGGTGTGCATGGTCCAGATGCCGTCCGCGAGCCAATTGGTGCCCGTCGTGTCCATCGCACCGGCGGCGAGTGAACGCGTCGGCGCATTCGAATCGAGCGCGAAGTTCTTGACGGTGCACGAGGTAACGTCGAAGAGCGCAGCCTGACCGCTGGCGTTGCCACCCGGAACATTGCGGTAAATCGTGCTGTACCACATGCCGGCGCCTTCGATGGTGATGCCGGTCGCGACCAGGTTCTTCGTGGTGTTCAGGTAAAACGTGCCCGACGGGATCCAGACCGTCTTCTGCTGAGTCTGCGCCGCATTGATACAACTCTGAATGCCGTTTGTGCTGTCGGTGCCGATGTCGTTCGGCTTCGCGCCGTAGTCCGTGATGGACAGCGAGCCCGCGGGTTGTGTCGCGGCGGGCGGGGGCGCCTCCAAATCGATCACGTCGATGTAGTAGAAAGCGGCATCATTCGCGGCATCTTTTTGTAGCCGGATTTTGCTACCCGGCGCGACCGGCGCGCCCGTGATGAAGGCGTGCGAATCGTCGAAGAATTTGCGCGGATCGCCGTCCGCCGGGTTGTCGCTGTCCACGTTGTTGTAGTGATTGTTGCCTTCATAACCCCAGGTTTGTTTGGAGCTCAGCGGCAAGGCTTGGCGCATCGTCCCGTCGACGTACAGGTTGATCGTCGAAGTGATGCCACCGCCGCCGGCGGAGTCCGGGATAGCGGCGCGCAGGTTGATGAACGTGATCGCCTTGCCAGTGTTGTTGGTCCACTCCACGTACTGACCGTTCATGGAGAGATTCACGTAGGCATGGCCGGACGACTCGAGCTCCGGGCTCGAATACTGGGAGGTCGGTGCCACCGTGAGCGACACGACCGTCGCGCCACCACCCGGTGTGCCCGCCTCTGCTTCGTAGCTGATGAACGGCGTATTCGCGCCGACGCTCGGACCGGTCGCGCCGCCCGCGGCGCCGGCACTACCCGCGGCGCCCGCGCTCCCGGCAGTCGAGCCGCCGACTCCGCCGGTCGCTGCCCCGGCACTGCCTCCGGTGCTAGTGCCGCCCGAACCGGCGAGCGCGTTGCCGCCGCCGAGACCCGAGCCCGAGCTGCCACCCGAGCCCGGAGCCCCGGCCGATCCTGAGCCCGGCGCGCCGCTGACCGCGTTGGTGCCGCCCGCTGCCTCGCCTGGGGTGGAGCTCGAGCTGGAGCAGCCGGACAGCCCCACGACCAATAGCGAACAGATAGCGCAACCAAAAAGCGGGCCAATATTTCGAATGACGAGCATGACGACCTTCCGCAAGCGACGAGTGTCGCTGTGTGGGAGGAGCGCGCGCGCGCGATCACCAAATGTTGCGTCGGGGGGGGCGCTCTCGGGGCTACTGCGCCGGGGTCAGCGAAATGTCGGTCAGACAGACTTGGCTGGTGTCCCCCATCTCGACGGAGTAGCCGCCCTCGATGAGGAAGACCACGCCCGCGTCGGTGTCACCGGTAGTCATGA
>Ga0210388_10003240_pt1 | contig 12748 bp, 10 predicted proteins | sample IncBWC19OmetaG_FD_155485 | JGI IMG/M metagenome (GOLD analysis project Ga0210388, IMG submission 155485) | Forest soil microbial communities from Barre Woods Harvard Forest LTER site, Petersham, Massachusetts, United States - Inc-BW-C-19-O ... | reverse complement strand
ACGGACTTCGTGCCGAGTTCGGGCAAGTGCCAGCATGGTTCGCACAAAATTATTGCCATAGGGTGCGTAGACCCACGCGGTTCGAAGGATCAGGTGATCCAAGGTCGCTGCGGCTACGGCCTGCTCCCCGGCGAACTTCGAGACGCCATAAACGTTGGAGGGCGCCACCGGATCCTCTTCGACATAAGGCGTCGCTTTTGTGCCATCGAACACATAGTCAGTGGAAAGATGGATGACCGGCACACCCAGCGCACAGGCCGCAGCCGCGACAATTGCGGCGCCTCTCTCATTCACCGCCGTCGCTTTTGCCGGCTCTCGTTCCGCTTGATCCACGGCGGTGTAGGCGGCAGCGTTCACCACGACGTCTGGGTCGGCGGCGGTCAGCGCCGGTTGCACCGTGTCAGGCGCCTCGAGATCCAATTCAGGACGACCGAGGGGCACAACCTCGAAACCGGCCAAGGTGCCCGCTTCGACCAGGGCGCGGGCCACCTGCCCGTGTTTGCCGATGACTGCAATACGTATCGACATTAGTTCTGGTTCAGGTGTCCTGTCCTCGAAATAGCAGGCATTTTGTTAGTTCGGGGACAGGCCGCTCGCGGCCTGCAGCCAGTCATAAATATTCTCCGGAAACGGCTTCGGTGGGGCCGGGTGAAGAGAAAAAGGGCCTTAATTGAGAGCTGTCGGCAAGATTCGAACATGTTATTTTAGAAGTGAAGCGACAATGTTGCAGTCCAAGTACTCCCATGAATTTTAACCCGCGGATCCAGGTCGCGGCAAATTGGGAAGCAATATTGCGACCTCAAAAGCGGGCAAGACGATGACAAAGATTACTGCAAATCGGCAATACGTCCTGGTAACACCTGCGAAGAATGAGGAGTCCACGATCGGAATAACCATCGATTCAATCGTGAAGCAGACTTTACTGCCCGTTGAATGGGTCATCGTCAGTGACGGTTCTTCGGACCAAACGGATCCCATCGTGGAAGCTGCTGCCCAGATGCATCCATGGATTCGATTGCTCAAGCTCCCAAGTCGACCTGCTCGTAGTTTTTCCGCGGTTGTCCAGGCGACCGAAACCGGAGTCCGCACGTTAAATTCCACGGAGTACGAGTACCTTGGCTTATTAGATGCCGACGTACGATTCGCCGCTAACTATTTCGAATTGTTGATCGAACGTTTCGAGCAGAGACCAAGATTGGGTCTTGCCGGTGGTCTGGTGGTTGACGTGGGCACGCCCAAGGATCACCTCCCGAAGAATATTGATGACGTTCCTGGAGCAGTACAGTTTTTCCGGCGTGCCTGTTTCGAATCGCTCGGCAGGCTGCTGGCCATCCCCGAAGGTGGATGGGATGCGCTGACTTGTGCAAAGGCCAGAATGAACGGATTTGAAACCCGGCTGATCCCGGAGCTCGTCGTGGATCATCTCAAGCCTCGCAACATTTCGGAAGGAGGCGTAATTCGTAGGAAGTGCCAACTGGGTATCCGCGACTACGCTCTAGGTTACCATCCCGCCTTCGAATTTGTGAAATGCCTTGGGCGGACAACTGAACCTCCCCTGGTGCTTGCTGCGGTGGCACGATTTGCAGGCTACTGCATGGGGATGAGCCAAAGGCGACCCCGGCTTCTTCCGCAGGACCTGCTGGCATTCGTTCGGCGAGAGCAAATGCGCCGATTGGGTCAGCTTTTTGGTTTGGGTTCGTCCGATCGTTAGGCGTGAAGTTGCCGGTCCGCAGCGAAAAGGCCGATCCTTTCGCCAGCGTAGACTGTCTTCCGGAGGGGAGACCACCACCACTCGTTGTCCAGATACCACTGAACCGTCTTGAGGAGCCCGGAGATAAAACTTTCTCCCGCCTGCCAGCCGAGTTCGCTTTCAAGCTTACTGGCGTCGATCGCATAACGATGATCGTGGCCAGGTCGGTCGGTGACGTAGGTAATAAGATGTTCATGGGGTCTGCCCTCTGGATTGACCTGATCCAGGGCACGGCAAACCGTTTGCACTACCTCGAGATTGGTGCGCTCGTTCCGGCCACCGACATTATAGGTTTCGCCGGGTTTTCCTCTGGTTAGAATGAGATGAAGCGCCGTGACATGGTCCTCGATGTAGAGCCAATCACGCACGTTGGAACCAGATCCATAGACTGGCAGAGGCTTTCCTTCGAGTGAATTCAAAATCATCAATGGGATTAGCTTCTCCGGGAATTGATACGGGCCATAGTTGTTTGAGCAGTTCGAGACCATAACGGGCAACCCGTAGGTACGATGCCACGCGATAGCCAGGTGGTCGGAGGCTGCCTTGGAGGCTGCATAGGGCGAGGAGGGATCATAGGCTGTCGACTCGCTGAAAAGCCCTTCCGATCCGAGCGAACCGTAGACTTCGTCGGTCGAGACATGGAGGAAGCGGAATCTCTTCTTGGCCTCCCCCGCCAGAGTGGACCAGTAACGACGGGCCACTTCCAGCATGGTGTGGGTACCAAGAATGTTGGTCTCCACAAAACTGCGTGAGCCTTCAATCGAGCGATCCACATGGCTCTCCGCCGCAAGATGGATTACCGCGTCAGGGCGGACCTCGTCGAACAGATGTCTCGCCGCCGCTTCATCACAAATATCGGCCTTGACGAATTGGTAACGTGGATGGCTGCTGACTTCCCGGAGCGAATGGAGATTGCCGGCGTAAGTCAGCTTATCGAAATTAACGACTTGGGAATTCGTTCGTGTAATCAGATGCCGGCAGACGGCTGACCCGATAAAGCCTGCACCGCCGGTAACTATAATACGCATAAAAGAAGATTTTTTGACTCCGGTGAAAAAACCCGAACTGCTAACATTCGATTCTCCAGGGAAGGTCTTTTGGCGGATTCTTAATTAAGAGGCTGAAGAGATAAAGGTATTCAATTCTCATAAGCAAAATAATCCGGCAAATCGCAGAGGCGCGGATGCCGTTGATCTTTCTCGGAAAGCATGACAGAATCAGGCTGGACCGGCCAATGGATACCGAGGGCCGGATCGTTCCAGAGAACACCCGCATCGTGGCCGGGGCTGTAATAGGAAGTCACCTTATAAGAAACCTCGGTTTCGTCCTCGAGCGTGCAAAATCCGTGCAGGAAGCCCGGTGGCACCCACAACTGCGCACCTCCCGCTGCGTCAAGCCTCATCGCGACATGTTGTCTGTAGGTTGGGGACCCTTGGCGGATATCCACCGCGACATCGAAAATCGAGCCGCGGACCACGCGAACCAATTTGCCCTGAGCGGCCGGCGGCTTTTGAAAATGCAGACCGCGCACCGTTCCTTTTCGCGTCGACAAAGATTGATTGTCCTGAACAAAGGTTACGTCTGCGATCTCTGCACGAAACCGACGATCAACCCAGGTTTCCGAAAAAGATCCTCGCGCGTCAGTGAATCGCCTCGGAACAAAGAGCTTCACGTGCGGCAGATCAAATTCACGAATATCCATGGGCTGTCGCTTTTCCTGGTGAGAGGCCAAACGGTGTTCCGCCCTCTCCGGATAGTCCGAAATCTTCATACCTCAGAAGATCGGCACCAATTCCATTACCTAAACTTTTTCCGGTGCTAATTAGCATACGAATACCTGATGAGAAAGCCATTTAACAGCCCCGCTTCAGCACAAATACGGCCAGAGGGCTTTGGAGCAAAACTCATCCCGGGATATGTTGAGCGAGGCGCGTCGATTCGGTTTTGCTAGGAGAGTTGGTGCTGCGTCCGGAATTAAAAAGCGATTCAAACAGGTAGCCGGCAGCTTCTGCCAGCAGTTCTCTCGCCCGGTCGCTGGACTGCCACCACCGCGTGGAGGCGTCCCCGGGTGGAACCCACCCGATGACTCCGACTTGCGTTCCCGGCTGACAAACCTTGGCGAAAACCGAAAGGCTGCGCCTTGCGTGAGGACCAAGCGTAAACACGTTGAGAGCCTTAGGGTGGATACCCCGGGCCTGAAGCGCTCTCCAGACGGCCACGGCATTTTCAAAGGTGCGTTGATTTTCGGTTTGCCTGGCCGGCGCGGCGATGATTTTATCCGGGGGAACACCCGATCGAAACAGCGCATGCTCGGCTCCCTCGGCGTAGCTCCAGCCACTCTGTTCCCAGCGCTCGCCGGAAGTCATACCACCCGTCGCGACGACATATTGGTACCCACGCTGCTGAAACTCCGCTGCGGCAGCGCGGATGGCCTCGGGACCGATCCACCCTTCCACGACCAGGACGTCTGCGGGCTGCCGATCAGTCAACGAAAGGAAGGACTCTCCGTAACAGAAGCACCAAACCGCCGGGGCCGCCAGTAAGAAGGCGACGCAAAAAGCGCCAAGCCAAGTCGGGCACCAGAGCATGCGCCGTTGGACGAGACGCAATCTTCGTTGCCAAAGGAACCCGGCGGATGGCATAGAGGTTTTCCGAGATTCTTTGGTGCCGGTCACGCTTTCCAGACTTTGCCTGATGAGACTTGCACCTTTGCCATCGCGTTTCGGGTGTCGACGATGCACTGCGCCCAGTCGGCGAGTTCTTGATAGTTCACGCAGGCATGCGCCGTCGTGATAACCACGGCATCAAATCCTGCGACGGTCGCCTGGTTCCAGGCGACAGATTTTGTCCCGGCCCATTCCGGATGGTCGCGGGTTGGACGAATCACCGGCACATAGGGATCGTAATAGGCAACGTCGGCCCCGCGCTGCTTGAGCGACTCCATGATGCGGTAGCTGGGCGACTCGCGTTCGTCGTCCACATTCGGCTTATAAGCGAGACCGAGAACCAACACGCGTGATCCGTTCACGGGCTTACGCGCGGAGTTGAGCGCTTCTCCCAATCGCTCCACGACATGCATAGGCATGGCGGAGTTAATCTCGCCGGCCAACTCAATGAAACGGGTGCTGTGCTCAAATTCTCTAGCCTTCCAGGTCAGGTAGAACGGGTCGATCGGGATGCAGTGCCCACCCAATCCGGGTCCTGGATAGAAGGCCATGAATCCAAACGGTTTTGTTTTGGCCGCCTCAATGACTTCCCAAATATCGATCCCCATAGAGGCGTAGACCAGTTTCAACTCGTTTACCAAGGCGATGTTCACACTGCGAAAGATGTTCTCCAGAAGTTTGGCAGCTTCTGCGACGCGACAGGACGAAACGGGCACCAGAGTCTTGATCGCCTGGCCATAGATCTGCAAGGCCTTCTCCAGACATTTCGGCGTTAGACCGCCGACGAGTTTAGGCACCTCACCCACCTTGCTGGCAGGATTTGCCGGGTCTTCGCGTTCCGGCGAGAAGGCCAGGTGAAAACCTTCACCAGCCTTGAGACCTGAACCGGCTTCGAGGACGGCTAACAAGTCCTCGTCCGTTGTTCCCGGATAAGTGGTTGACTCCAAAACAACCAAGGTGCCGAGTTGAAGGTGCGGCGCAATGGCGCGTCCAGTCTGCAAGATGAACGAAATGTCCGGCTCCCGGTTCTTATTGAGCGGCGTTGGGACGCAGATGATCACCGCGTCAACCTCCCGCACACGCGAAAAATCTGTGGCTGCCGTCAGGCGGCCCGCATTCACCGGTTCAGCCACCGTTTCCGCGGAGATGTGCTTGATGTAACTGAGCCCTTGGTTGAGCGCGTCCACCTTTTGTGAATCGATGTCAAGACCAAGGACGTGCGCCCCTGATTTCGCGAATTGAAGCGACAAAGGCAGTCCAACGTAACCAAGACCGATAATGGCGATTTTTGGCTGTAAAGGTTTATCCATTTGGTTGTAGAGGCGACCGTCTTTCACTCGGGAAGAGATTCGGAGCAGTCGGTCGATTTTTCGGGATTTATCATCAAAATATTGTCCGGGTTTTTGCCGGGGATTCGTTCTCGGGGAGGATCAAAAGGTGCCGAGGACCAGCTTGCGGCAGTAGAACGCCTCCGCGAGACCCGTAGCAGAGGCGCATTCTATCCCCCGGATGCGATGCATAGCTTTGAAGGTGTCGCTGGTGAACCAATGCTTCGTGGACTGCGTTTTGAAATGCTTCAGTAGCCATTCGACCTTCAGATTGCAGAACTGGTCCGAGAGAGGTATGAACACATTGGGGCGGCCAAGGTCGCCATCGTACTTGAGGATTTCGTACTCGAGAATCAGGTGATTTCTAAAGGTATTCCATGCCAGGTCCGACAGAACTCGGTGATCCTGATGTCGGTCATCCCGGTAATGAGTGAAGACGACGTCGGGATTGAAATTCGCTTTAATTTCCTCATACCACTCTTTGATCAATGGCCACTCGCTCGGGAAGTAGCTCTCGCGAAATGATCCGATCCGAACCTCCCGGCGCTCAACACCGTTCAGAAACTCTTCCGCACTCCCGCGCGCTTCTTCGGCACGCGGTCCCGGCGCGCTGAAGACGATCCACCGGATCTCCAGGTTGGGAGCCTCGCGGGCCAGCTTGAGCAAGGTTCCGCCCGCGCCGATCTCAATATCGTCCGCGTGCGCGCCAAGGCACAGGATTCGACGTACCTTTTCCAAGGGAAACTGCCACATAGGTTCGGCCTTTAACGGGCTGCCTGGTTCTTTGTTAACAGCAATACCCAATCCTCCTTGTCGGGTGCCGCGGGGGAGGTCCAAATCGCGTTCTCCGCCGTCTGAGCGGCCGAATACTCCCCGCTACGCGGATTGAACCACTTCACCTGGTACCCGCCCGAGTCGAGCTTGACGCTAACGTCGCCCCCGCGTGGCAAGTACACCACGTATACCCTGCCGGCTTCTGCCAGACAGAAGGCACCATTGTTCACCAATTCGTCATGAGGCTCGGCCTTCCACCATTCGAAGCTGGTGAAAAATTGCACCATGTGAGCGTATCCCTCCAGCATGATCATGGTATCGTCGCCCCTTCCATTGACCCACCCGCCGCCGGTATCAGGTGGGACGCCGGTCCCGCGCCTGGCGGTTTCTCCGGTGGTTTGGTAGCATCCTGCCATCGACATCTCCCAGGCAGCCCGGCGGTCATTGTCGGCGGAAGCAGCAGGCGACTTGTAGGGAGCCCAAGGCGGATAGTGGTCTTCATACCCATATTCCTCGTCTAACTGTGGAATGATCCGGCCCGTCGCAAGTTGGCGTTGGCGCTGTTCGAGCATCCATCCATGAAGAGGTCGGTCCCATCGTTGAAAGCTGGTGAAACCAAACCACGGCGACGCTCGGTCTTGGTGCTGATTGTCCAATACGGGGTGACTTGTCGCAAGGTGGTGGTAGGGGTCGTGCGCGTAGAACATCATGCCCATCTCATGCGTCCAAGCCTCGGAGCGGAACCCGTCGAGGTCATCTCCCAAATCCCACGTGATATTGGGATAGCTTCCAAGCCGCGCTGCGGTATAGAGGAAATAAAGCCGTTCTTCTTCACTGCCGGCAGCGGGGTGCAGTTTGGTGTCATTGTAGGCAAAGATTATCGAAACAACCATGTCCTCTCCGCGGGCAAATTGAAGCATCCGTTCGACCTTCTGCCAATAGGGACAATTGAACCGGTGGTAGTCAAACCCCGGGTCTGTCACATTCTCCGGCCTGGCCGCCAGCCATGGATTGACGTATCCGTGGAATTTGGCATTGGGGTGGATCGGCTCGCCCCAATAATGATCCGTTCGACCGTCGAGGAGCATGCGAATTCGGTTTACCCCAAGGCGCCGCAGCCGCTCAATAGATTCCCGGATCACTTGCTCGCTTTCCCATCCCATCAAAAAGAAGGCGGTGGTTCCGTTCACAAAACAGTGCTTGCCCGACCCCTCCCAAATGAAGTGCCACGGATAGCTGGGATCCACGCGAAGAATGCCGGAACTCTTGCCTTCGACGGCCTCAAAGGTTCCGTCGTGCACGCGTTCACAATCGCCGTGCCGATAGGTGACTGAATAAGTGTAATTGCCCGGTTTGGAAGGCATAAACCGGATGCGGAAAATACTTCCATCAGGCGAGTCACAGAAGCCATTGACGATCAGGTCGTTGCCGTGATCGAGTTGGCTGAAATGGCCGGAAACGGTGACGTCAGTAAAAGGATTGCGGACTAAGGGCTTGGCCACGTTCATTGTCACCTCGACAAAATCGTAACATTCGGTGCTTGAGGAGGACTGCGAGAATGTCACCTCGTCCGCTTGCCCAGTTGACCGATCTTCGGCGACCGGATCCGATTTTTTTTTGCCGCAGCCAGTGTGCAAGAAAGCAAGCATCAAGATGAACGGCAGAACCCGGCGATGGCTTCCAGGAGGGATACCTTCCATAGCTTGCTCAGAAACTCCAAGAAACATGCCAAAGCATCTGATTTTTGTGGCTTTCCTCTTGCTCCATCCGTCAAAGGACTCCGGCGCCACTAAACTCCGGGATGGTTTCGACAATGACGCGACCGATCTCAAGAGAGGCCGTGGCGGCCGGGGAAGGCGCGTTGCAGACGTGGATGGCAGACGGGCCATGGACAATCAGGAAGTCATCCACGAGGCGGCCATCCGGCCGCAATGCCTGGGCGCGCACCCCTGCCTCTCCAGGGACGAGGTCCTCTTCACGGATTTCGGGAATCAGCTTCTGCAGGCTGCGGACGAACGCCCTTTTGCTAAACGACCGGTGTATTTCTTCCAGCCCCGATTTCGCGTGCCTGGCGGCCAGGCGCCAGAAACCAGCGTAGGTCATTGTTTCGACGAAATCCCGCAAATCGAACGATGTGCGGTGATAGCCTTCCCGCTTAAGGCTGAGCACGGCATTCGGGCCGGCGTGAACGCTGCCGTCAATCATGCGCGTAAAATGAACCCCCAGGAACGGGAAATTTGGGTCCGGCACGGGGTAGATCAGGTTGCGCACCAGTGAGCGACGTTCGGGCTTGAGTTCGTAGTATTCACCCCGGAACGGCACGATCCGCGCACCAGGCTCGGCGCCGGCCAATCTGGCCACGCGATCGCTGTGTAACCCAGCGCAATTAATGACCCAGCGAGCCGCAAAGATATCTTTCGAGGTTTCCACAATTCCCTGGCTGCCCTTCACGTGAAAGCCGTGAACTCTGGTGCCCAATCGCAGCTCACCTCCTTGCCTTTCGATCAGCTCCGCCAATTTCCGGCAAACGCCGACAAAATCCACGATTCCCGTCGACGGCACCTGGATTCCCGCCAGACAATTCACGTGAGGTTCGATTTCCTTCACCTCAGAAGCGTTAAGCTTTTTCGCGGCCAACCCATTGGCAATTCCGCGTTCATAGAGATTCTCCATCAACGGAAGCTCAGAAGCCGTGGTTGCCACGATGACCTTTCCGCACGTTTCGTAACGAAGGTCATACTGTTGACAAAACTCGACCAACCGGCGGTTTCCCTCGCGACACAACTTCGCTTTCAGACTTCCCGGCTTATAGTAAATCCCGGAGTGCATGACTCCGCTGTTCCGCCCGGTTTGATGCCGCGCCCAGGTATCTTCCTTTTCCAGGACGACAACACGAATCCCGGGTCTGTTTTGCAGAAGCGTCCAGGCCACCGAAAGCCCGACAATGCCTCCACCGATAACGACGTAGTCAAATTCTTGCATGGTCAACGGATGACTGATTCCCGCCGCTGGATCGGGCATCACATGCCATTCCAGACGGCCCAAGGCGCCCTGCCGCGGCTGTACAAATCTTCGAGCACCTGCACCTCCTTGAACGTGTCCATACATGCCCAAAAATTGTTGTGAGGATAGGCCATAAGCTGCCCTTCGGAGATCAGTCGCCGAAACGGTTCTTCGATCAATTCCTCTCCATCCTTGATGTATTGAAAGATCTCACGTCGAAATAAAAAGAAACCGCCGTTGATTCGTGCGCCGGATTTTGCGATTTGCTCAATACTTTTGACCAGACCATCCCCGTCGACCGTCACCATGTGGAAGCTGGCAGCCGGCTTGACGCTCACGAAACACCCCACTCGATTGCTGCGCAGGAAAGTCTCCGTCAATTCGAGGAGGTTTACGTCCGATAAGCCATCGGTATAATTGGCCAGAAAGACGTCCTCGTCTTGCAAATATTTTTCGACTGCCTTGAGCCTCTGTCCGATGTTGGAAGTGAGACCGGTATCGACAAAGGTAATGCGCCAATCTTCGATATCGCTACTTAGCAACTGCAGGTTTTTACCCCCTCCGGACAAGACAAAGTCGTTCGAAATGCATTCGTCATAGTTACGGAAATAATTCTTGATCACATCCGCCTTATATCCCAGACAGAGAATGAAATCCTTATATCCGTAGTGAGCATAATATTTCATTACATGCCAGAGGATTGGCCGGTACCCGATGGGGACCATTGGTTTCGGCAGAGCTTCTGAGTATTCGCGCATCCGCATACCGAAGCCGCCGCAGAAAAGCACAACTTTCATAGTCGCTTCCGAGTTTTTTGCATTGTCATTGACTCTGGTTGGACAACTTGGTCCAGTTCCCTTGCGATTGGAATGGGCACCAGATGATACGTTTCCCACGGACGAGCATATGCCGCCTGATAAATTTCTTGATCATTTTGCCGCTTTTTGAAGCTCTTTGCTTGCAGCACCCACCTGAGCTTCCGATACCCTCTCAAGCCAGATCTCACGCCAATAGGAATAAATACTGCGTGGACAGAACAGGCGACACTGACTATAGCGTGATTCACATACGACGCCTTCAAGGATTATGCAAGGGTTCTTGAATTCGGTCATCCGACCGGTTTTTTCGTTGAGGATCCGCTTCACCCGCTTTAGCACACGAAATGTACGTCCACAGTAAGGCACCATCTCCGCGTCGAAGTACAAGCCTCGATTCCTATTGTTGGTATCCAAAGTAGCCAGAATATCGGGATAGGATTTAACGCGGACTAATTCCCCTGGCTGGAGATCGAGACCCATATGCGGGGTCTTAGCACCAACGGGAATCTTCCCCATCCTTCTCGGATAGGGCACCCCTCCGCGCAAACGCTGGAAGTCATCGTAGAACCGCCGGAGCACATGACCCAGACCTGTACGCGAACGGGCCAACCGCCAATAACCCATGTAGAAGAATCCCCGAGCCATTCTGCCAAGTCCAACGTTTCCCGACGTTAAATCTTCAGCGTACTGTCGCAAATCCCACCACGCCAAGGGTTGGGTTGCCGCGGGAACCTGGGTTGCCTGGCAGACATACGCTGGTTCGTCGGCGGATTCGCTTCCGCTCGCCTTCGTTCCGGCCCAGACATCGTCCATGCTGCCAGGGGAAGCTGGTGCGGATGAGTCGCGCGACTCCTGCCCCGGTGAAACCGCCGATGGTAAACCGGGGTCATTCGCTCGCTTCAGCCAGGTTTCCTTCCAGAAGATCAAACATCCGGCCTCGCACCCGCCGTAGGCTTGCCCATCGCAACGAATTCCCTCCAGATGAACGGCGTTGTTCATCCGCCGACCCGTGTAGTCGTTGACGGTATCACAAGTCTTGTGGGCCCGTTTGAACACTCTGAATTTTTGACCGCAGAATTGAATCATTTGCGGCATGAAGGGCAGTCCTTCGAGCTGGCCCTTCCCGTCAAGCGATCCCAGGATTTCCTCTTTGCTCCGGACCTCGACCAAGTCGCCGGAGTGCAATTGCAGGGTGTTCATCATTCGCTAAAAGTGAAATTGATTGTAGGTCCGCCGGCCCGGTTACCGGCGAAAAGTTACCGGATCTAGACATCCGCAGGTTTCACGGCAACTCCGACGGCACGCCGACCGAAGGAGGGCCAGACGCCGAGCTCCCGTAGGATCTTCACGTAAGCTGTCTTCTGGCCCATGACGAACAGAAGGACGAAGGCATACACGCCAAATAAAATCAGGTTGGCAGCAATGAGTCTGAGGAGTGGCAATTGCAGAAATTGAATAAAACTCCAGGCAGCCAAAGCAACGGCTCCGGCGACCAGCGCAGAGACAAAGGGACGCATGGCGACGCCAAGTGCGTCGAGTGCCGTAATCGGGCAGCCCCGCGTTGACCATACGATAACCGGGACTACTAAAAGCATAATTGCCGAGGAGAATCCGGCGGCCACCCCGTTGGAACCATAACGGAGCCCGAAAAGGTAGCCGAGGAAGACGACCGGAGCGATTAATAGAGAAATCTTAAAACTCCTCACCGCCCGTCCAGTCGCCATCAGGAGCCAGCCAAATGGATTGATCAGCGCGAAGCCCAGGATAGTGGGCGCCATCAACCGAAACACCGGTACCGCCGCACTCCATTTGGCGCCCAGAAAAACTCGGATGATATCCTCTGAGAACAATGCACATGCCATCGTGATAGGAATCACCAGAGACAGGAAAAGACCGTACCCTTTCAGAAAGTAGCTCCGCAAACGCTCTGGTTCATTCTGGAGGCGCGATAAGGCTGGAAAGGCGACTAGCGCGATGGTGGAGTTAAGATTCTGAGTTGGCAGATTGATGAGCTGGAATGCTCGTCCGTAGATGCCCAGCGTTTCGGCTCCGAAAAATCGTCCCAGCAACACTTTGTCCGAGTTGTAGGCAAAATAGACAACTAGATTGTTCAGAGTTGCGATGCCACCGTATCCAAGCATCGAACGAACGCCGGCCCCACGCCGCGGCAGGCCCGGCCTCCATCCGCCGATCAACCACGACCCGCACATGCTGAAGACGTATCCACAGAGAGTCATGCCTACGATCGACCAATATCCGAATCCGGTTGCGGCCATCACAATGCCAACTAAAACGCTCACAAAAAGGGCAGTGATGTCAATCAGGGTCAAAGCCATGAATCGCAAATTTCGCTGCAAGAGCGCCCGGTGCTGTGCTCCGGCTCCGTTGAGGACGAAGCCAAGCCCGGTC
>Ga0210388_10003239_pt1 | contig 12748 bp, 9 predicted proteins | sample IncBWC19OmetaG_FD_155485 | JGI IMG/M metagenome (GOLD analysis project Ga0210388, IMG submission 155485) | Forest soil microbial communities from Barre Woods Harvard Forest LTER site, Petersham, Massachusetts, United States - Inc-BW-C-19-O ... | reverse complement strand
CGCAATTTCGGTGGCGCGGTAATCGGCGGGAAAGGTCACGCTGATGTCGCGATGATCGCCGGCAACGCTTCCGATCAGGCCCTGCTCGAGTTCCGGCAGCATCCGTCCCTCGCCGAGCACGATCCCGATGTTCTCGCCCTTGCCCCCGGCAAACTCGACGCCGTCGATTCTGCCCAGAAAATCGATGGTGACCTTGTCGCCGCCCGCCGCCGCGCGAGTTACCGCGGAATACCTCATCTGCTGCTTACGCAGGCGCTCGATCATCGCGTCGATATCGCTCTCGGTGACCTCGGCGCTGACGCGCTCGAGTTCCAGCGAGTCCATGGGCTTGAGGGCTACTTCAGGGAAGACCTCAAAGGTCGCCACGTAGCGCAGGTCCTGGCCCTCGTCGATGCTCTGCGGCTCGATGCGCGGGTTGCCCGCGGGCGAGAGCTGTTTCGCCGTCACCGCCTCCGCAAAGCTCGATTGCAGCAATTCGCCGATCACTTCACGGTGCACTTGCACGCCGAATTGCTGGCGGATCACTTTGATCGGCGCCTTGCCCGGGCGAAAGCCTTTCAGCCGCGCGGTGCGGCTCAGATTCTTCAGGCGCGCCGCGATTTCCTGGGTGACGCGCTCGGCGGGCACCTGCACTTGCATGCGCCGCTCCAATTTGCTGATACTCTCGACGGAAACCTGCATGTCAATCCTCGTAGGTGTTGCTCTCGTCTGCGCGACGGCCGGTGCGGTGGTGCGAAAGGCGAGACTCGAACTCGCACGGGTTTCCCCACCAGATCCTAAGTCTGGCGCGTCTACCAATTCCGCCACATTCGCATCGGGTAGCTCCCAAGTATAGCCGAGTCGACCCCCCCAGGTTAGCGCGGTCGGGGCTAGCGGGGCTCGCTTTCGCGCACCAGCAGCCGGGCCACCTCCCGCAGCGCCGGCAGGCCGTTTTCGAGCATGAAATAGAGCGGACTGTCGCCCTCGAACGGCGCCGCCTCGCGCGGTGCATGCACCCACGCCCAGGCACGATCGGCGGAGCCGGTATCCGCGGTCAAGGAGTATTGAATGTTGGCGATCAGGGCCGCGCGCTCCTGCTGCGTTGCGGAAAGACGCGGTGCCTGCCCTAGGCGATAGCGCGCGAGCACCTGTGGCGAGGGTATCTTGAGCAGCCGGCATTGCTGCAAGGGCGACAACTCCCAGGCGTCGGCGATGACGAAGAATCGCTTCAGGGCATTCGTACTGGTGTGCCGGGCCGCGCGGCGGCTCGCCGGCTGCAGCACCAATCGAGGTCCCGTCCGAGGTTTGCTGGGCAAGGCTGTTCTCACGTTAGCCGCCAAGCATACTCCCTAGAGGCGAGCCGCTCGCCATCCGGGGCTGCGTTATCATGTTCGGCCATGACCTTGACCTTTGCAGAACGGCTCGCCCAGGCGCAACTCGCGAGCGGCAGCCTGCTGTGCGTCGGCCTCGACCCGGTTCCCGCGAAGCTGCCCCGGGACCTAGCAGACACCGACGGCGGCTCGCCTCTCTTGGCGTTCAACCGGCGCATCGTGGATGCCACGGCCGACTTTGCCGCCGCCTACAAGCCGCAGATCGCGTTCTACAGTGCCCTGGGGGCCGAGGATGAGCTCCGCTCGAGCATCCGGTACATCCGTGAGCGCGCGCCGGCCGCGCTGGTTATTCTCGATGCCAAGCGCAACGACATCGGCAATACCGCCGAAGCCTATGCCCGCGAGGCCTTCGATCGGTACGACGCGGATGCGGTGACCGTCAATCCCTACATGGGCGAAGACTCAGTCCGCCCGTTTCTCGCACGGCCCGACCGAGGTGCCGTCCTTCTCTGCCGTACCTCGAATCCCGGCGCCAAGGATTTTCAGGATCTGCTCATCGACGGCCTGCCGCTGTACCGGCGGGTGGCAGAACGCGCCGCGGGATATTGGAACGAACATCGCAATCTCATGTTGGTGGTGGGCGCCACCTATCCGCGCGAAATGGCGGATCTGCGCCTGGCGCATCCCGACCTTCCCTTCCTGGTGCCGGGCATCGGTGCCCAGGGCGGTGACCTCGAAGCCACGCTGGCCGCGGGCTTGGACGCGCGCGGGTCCGGGCTCCTAATCAACTCCTCGCGCAACATCATCTACGCGGGCGGCGGCGCATCCGGCGCCATCCGCGCGGCGGCGGCGGATCTCAGGACGGCGATCAATCGCCATCGCCCGCTGCGCGAACCCCTGGCTAGAATGCGCTCTTGATCGTGCCGCCATCGACGCGCAAGGCGGCGCCGTTGGTCGCTGACGCGAGCGGACTCGCCACGTAGGCCACCATGGCGGCGACCTCCTCGGGGGTGGCAAACCGCTGCAGCAGCGAGGTGGGACGCGCCGTCTTGAAGAATTCGCTTTCCACCGACTGCGCGCTGCGGCCGGACTGAGCCGCCATCTCGGCGACGAAAGTTGCCACACCGCGAGAGCGCGTCGGCCCCGGCAGTACGCTGTTCACGGTGATGGCCGTGCCTGCGGTGGTCTCCGCCAAGCCGCGGGCCACGGCGATCTGCGCCGCCTTGGTCATGCCGTAGTGAATCATTTCCGCCGGGATGTGGTAGCCGCTTTCGCTGGAGATAAAAATGATGCGGCCCCAGTTGCGCCGGCGCATCGCCGGCAGGTACAGCCGCGCAAGACGTGCGCCGCTCAACACGTTCACGTCGAAGAATCTGCGCCAGTCCGCGTCGGAAATCTCCTCGAACGGCTTGACCTCGAAGATGCCGAGATTGTTTACCAGAATATCGACGGCCGGATGCCGCTGCAGCAGATCCTGGGCGGACGAGGCAAGGGAAAGGTCGCCGGCAAACCCGAGCACGTCGCATGGAAACCGGGCCTTCATCCCGGCCACCGCCTCATCCACAGCGGCTGAGGTTCGCCCGTTGACGATCACCGTGGCGCCCTCGCGCGCGAGCGCCACCGCGATGGCATGACCGATGCCGGCCGTGGAGCCGGTGACCAACGCGATTTTCTTGGCGAGCTGTAGATCCATGACGAAACCCCCTGTGTCTCGTGTGCGGGTCCGCGGCCTACGGAGCTGTCTCCACCGGCACGGAGTTCAGCTTGTAAACCACGCCGTCCTTCATTACGAAGCTGACGCGCTTCATCAGGCTGATGTCGTCGATGGGATTGCCGGGAACCGCCACCACGTCGGCGATCTTGCCCGCGGCCACCGTGCCCAGATCCTTGTCATGCCGCAGGAGCTGCGCCGCGCTGATCGTCGCCGCCTGAATGGTGAACATCGGCGGCATGCCCGCCCCCACCATCAATTCGAACTCATGCGCGTTCTGGCCATGCGGGTAGACAGCAGCATCGGTGCCGAAGGCGATTTTGACGTGCGCCTTGTAGGCACGCCCCGCGGTCGCTTGGATCAAAGGGCCGATTGCTTCGGCTTTCGCTGCCACTTGCGCCGGATAGTAGCCGGGCACCTTGGCCTGGCGCGCGACGAAGTCGCCGGCGATGATGGTGGGCACGTACCAAGTGCCGTGTTCCACCATGAGCTTCATGTCCTCGGCGTCCATGAAGGTGCCGTGCTCGATGGAGTCGACGCCGCCGATCACTGCGCGGCGGATGGCTTCGGCGCCGTGCGCATGCGCGGCCACCGCGAATCCATAATCATGGGCGGTTGCGACCACAGCCTTGATCTCCTCCAAGGTCATCTGCGCATTGTCGCCGCTCGTGTTTTCGTCGAGGACACCGCCCGAGGGCATGATCTTGATCAGGTCATCACCCAGCTTGTAGTGCAGCCTCACGGCCTTCACCGCATCGTCGACGCTGTTGATGATGCCGTCCGTGGGTCCGGGATCGCCCGCGAGGTCGGTGCGGTAACCGTTGGTCGGATCGGCGTGCCCGCCGGTGCTGCCCATGGCCCGGCCGGCGGTGTAGATCCGGGGGCCCGGAACGATGCCCGCATTGATGGCGTTGCGCAGCGCCACCGATTCGTTGGCCTGATCGCCGACATTGCGCACCGTCGTGAATCCGGCCAGCAATGTGCGCCGCGCATACACTGTCGAGCGAATCGCATAGTCGGCAATGTTCCAATGAAACTTATCGACGTATTGGCTGCGGCTGGTCTCCCCCGTCAGATGAACATGCGCGTCGATCAATCCCGGCATGCAGGTTTGCGCGGACAGGTCGATGATCTTCGCGGCCGCGGGCGACTGCGCTCCGCTCACCACATCCTTAATTCGGCCGCCCTCGATCAGAATCGTGGTCGCGCCCAGCATTTTGCCGTTGGCGGTGTCGATGAGATGGCCGCACTGCAGGGCGGTGACCACTGCCGAGGGCGCGGGCGCGTCGGCTGCGGTCGCGGCGCCGGCCAGGACTACAGCGCCGGCGGCGAGCACCGCTGCCGCTGCCGTGGTGATTCGGATGGAACGTTGACTGTCGATTCTTGCAGGTGTCATGCGGGCCTTATCGTTGAACTTCGAGCGACCCGCATTCCAACATAGGACCACTCGGCGTTCAATTCACCCGTTGTGCCATCGACAGCATGGCGTGCAGCAGCACATCGGCGCCGGCCGCCAAATCCGCGGGCAGCGCGCTCTCCGCCTCGTTGTGACTCAAGCCCCCCGCGCAGGGCACGAACACCATCGAGGTCGGCACCACGGCAGCCAGGTTGCAGGAGTCGTGACCGGCGCCGCTCACCATCTCCATGGAATTGAACCCGAGCACTGCGGTGGCGCTGCGCACCGCCGCGACGCAGGCCGGATCGAAGCTCACTCCCGGCGCCTCCCACACACAGCGCATCGAACCCTTGAGCGCATGGCGCGCCAGCGCGCCATGCACCAGCCGGGCCGCCTCTTCTTTCAGGGCCGCGTACTGCCGCGCATCGGGGTGCCTAAGGTCCACCGTGAAGCGCAGCCGGCCGGGAACGGTGTTGGGCGACCCGGGAAAGGTCTCGATGATACCCACCGTGAGCCGTGCGTCCCGCCCGCGCTGCTCCGCCGCCGCATACAGGGCCGGCAGCACCTCCGCCAGCACGCGGATGGGATCGCGCCGCATGTCCATGGGGGTGGGTCCCGCGTGCGCCTCCTGGCCCTCGACGATGACTTCGTGCCGGCTCATGTGCTGAACGCCCGTCACCACGCCGATGGTCTTGGCCTTCTGCTCGAGTACGGGCCCCTGTTCGATATGGACTTCGAAGGACGCCCTGACGGGCTGGCGCGGCAACGGCGCGCCGGTCGCGACGCCCGCGCGCTCGAGCTCCTGGCGCACGCTGATCCCGGCGCGGTCGGTCAAGGCATACGCGGCATCGAGCCCCAGGCGTCCGGACCAGACGGCCGAACCCATCATCGCCATCGGAAAGCGGCTGCCCTCCTCGTTGCACCACACCGACAACTCGATCGGGTGTGCGGTAGCAAGCGCACGGTCGTTGAGAGACTCGATCACTTCGAGTCCGGCCAGCACGCCATAGACGCCGTCGAATTTGCCTCCCGTCGGCTGGGTGTCGAGATGACTCCCCGTCATGACCACCGGCAGCGAGTCCTCGCGGCCGGGTCGGCGGATAAATAAATTTCCGATCCCATCGGTGCGCACCCGGCAACCGGCCGCCTCGGCCCATCGCGTCAGCAATTGGCGCCCCGCCATGTCGCCGTCGGTCAGCGCCTGCCGATTGCAGCCGCCCGACGCGGTCGCACCGATCTCGGCCATCTGCATCAGCCGCGACCACAATCGCTCGCCGTTCACGCGCAGCGCCGTCAATGGGAAATGTTCGCTCATTCCCCATGATGGCATGGCAGCGCGGCGGGAGCGAGATCGTCCCGCCACCCGTGTTACATCTTCATGGCCATCTTCGAATCGGGCACCGCGATTTTTGCGGCCGTTCCCTTCCCTCCGGCTACGTGATCCGGAATCTTGGCCACGAGAGTCGCAACGCCGTCGTCGTCGAATTCAATGTGCAGCCGATAGGCGCCGCCGGCATCCTTGCCGCGATAGTCCCAGGTCTCATCCGCCTGACCCGGCATCGACATCCCGCAATCATTGAATTGCACGATGCGCCAGGGCGCACCCAGCAGGGACTGCACCTGCACCTTGGTCGACAGGCCCGGCGTCACCTGCGCCAGATTCCGTTCACTCAAGGGCGCGACTTTCGCCGACCATCCGTCCTCGCAATGCGCCGCGGAAGCGGCCATGCAGGAGAGCACGGCCGCCGCACCGACGATCATGGATTTATTGCGCATGGCGGTCTCCTCAGCGATCGGAGGGCGGCAGAATGGCCTGCCGCGCCTCCCCGGTCAGGGACAAGATGGTCACTCCGGTTCCGGCACGATCCGCCGCATAGATGTAACCGCGATCGTCATACTCCACATAGTCGTTCATGGTCGCGTTGAAACAGTTGGTCACGCCGTTGATCGTCGAACAGGACGCCGCAGTATTCGCAGTCGGCGCCTGGATGAAGTAGGCGATCGGCTTCGGATTCTTCGGGTCGCGGATGTCCCAGATCCGCACCCCGGCATTGAACCAGGAAACGCTGATGATCTTGCCGTAGTAGGGGGGATAGATGGCCTCGGTGACCGCATGAGCGCCGAATCTCGCGCCCTTGCCGCAAAAATCCCCGGGGAACTGCGGAACGTTCAAGGTCGCCATCGACCACGGCGTCGTCTCGCTCGAAATGTCGAGGACCCAGGCATCGTGCGGCGCCTGCCCGAAGCAATTGTTGGCGGTCCCTTCCGAACTCACGAACAGCAGACTCTTGCTCTGCGGCGTTCCGTCCACGAAGTTGGTTTGTTCTTCGGGGACGGGCACGTTGAAAATCGGCATCGAGCTGTGGCCGCCGTTCTCCGGATTCATGGTCACCCAGCTGACCTGCGGCCAGAGTAAATCTGCCTGCGTGGGCCGCGTCGCGCAATTCACCGACGCACTGGGATTTCCGCCCGGACCGCTGGTGAGACAGCCGTTGATCAGCTTGAGCCGATCGTCGATTTGGATGACGCCGCTGGCGCCGACCCCATAGGGCATGTAAACCCGGTCGACGGTGGTCCCCATGGAAATCGGTCCATGAACCCCGGAGGGCGGATTCGTGGTCCCCTCGTAGCAGGTGTCGCTGGGCGCGGTCGCACAGGGCAGAGCGGTCGCGACCGGCGCACCGGGCTGCTGGCCCACGAGTCCGAACTGACGAATGAAGACGGGTTTGGCGGGGTTGCTCAGATCGTAGATATAGATGTGCTGCGCCGATCCGCTCTGCTGCCATCCGTCGGACTTCGCCCCGGCGACCAGGTAGGCGATTCCCGTATCGCACTCCCACCAACTCTTATGCGTGTTGCTCAAGCCGGAGAGCACGGTGGTGACGAACTTGGGAGCCGCGGGGTCCGTCACGTCCCAGATCTGATGCGATTCATTCGCTCCGGCATTGCCGAAGGCCCGCAGTAGAAACCAGCGGCCCGCCGTGCCGTTGGCGGAGGCGTTCGGCAACGTATTCCCGCCGCACACCCGCACCATTTGCGCGCCGGCCGCAGCAAACGAGCCGTTGATGGGGGCAGGCCCCGGGATGTGGAACAGGAATTTGGGCTTGCGGACGTTGGTCACGTCGATGATCGAGGTGCCGTTGGATTCCGACACTCCCGTCAGCGGATTGACCGCCGTGCCCGCGAGATTGCCGTTGTAGAGTATTTCCCGGCCGTCCTGATTGACGATCAGGGGTTGGTAGATGGGCCGCGCCTGATTGTCGGTGAACCCCTCCACCTTCATGTTCCATATGGACTCTTCGTTCCAGGGATTTGGCGGCGGCTCTCGTCTCAGGTCCTGGTTGTAGGACCCTGACGGGCCTTCCGTGTTGGTGATGACAGGAATGCTAGGCCCATACGGCGGATACGCCGGCGCGGCACCTTGAGCCGACGCTTGAGCGATCATTCCTAGGGCAAGGCACGCGCCAAATCCTCGGGCAAGCCGAGATACCGTTAGCTTGAACATGAGCGACTCCCCCTCATGAGAACGACTTGGAATTGGTTGGATTTAAGGCCGGATATAGCACCGCGCAATGAAACTGAAACAGCTTCGTCGGTCGACCGATCGGTGGCTGAACGTAAGACACGAAATGCGTTCGTGTCAACGGCCGAACGCCAAAAGTAATGTAAAGACTACGCTGTTGTCGGATCCTCGAAGCGCGGCGGGATGCACCGTTCCCTCAAGGGTTGGAGGCTCGAGCTTTGGGCAGGTGTCCCTTTGCCTCCGGAGACGTCGTCCGGAATCTTGCCGACGATGCGAACGATGTCGTGGCGGTCGAATTCGATGTGAATTCGGAACTTGCCGTTGGAGTCCTCCCCTCGGTACTCCCAAATCTCGTTCTCGACCTCCTCCTCATCGGTGTACTGCACCGTGCGCCAGGGAGCGCCGAGCAATGACCGCACTTTCGCCTTGGACATTCCGGGAATCACCTTGGCCGCCTGGCGAGGACGGACCACGCCGATTTGCGCGCCCGCCAAAGCTTCGCCGGTGCCGTTCTGCCCGGACACCGACATTGCGAAGCAGCAAAAAACCAGAGCCGCCGCGATGGCGGACCAGGGTCGATTCATAACCCTCCTGCGCGGGCCAGGCCGGCTACTGCAGTGCGACGAACACCGCCTTCGCCTGCTTGAGCCGCTCGAGCACCCAGCTCTTCTCCGCCGCATTGTTCCAGTCCGGATAGGCCGACGTGGTTTCAGCGATTCGGTCCACCCACGCCGCGAAGTATCGCGCATCGTCGGGCGATCGAGGTTTGTGCCCGCCGACCGTAATGTAGATCGGACTCGTGGTCGCGTAAACATAGGTATCCAGCACCGGATATCGCCCCGCATCGGTGGAGGCCCGCACGACGCACCAGCCGCTGTCCTTGAGCGCGATGCCGCCGCTGAACTCGCCATGGTCGAGGGGCTTGCCCGTCACGAAGGAACGCACCACGCGCCCATTGCACACAAGATCCAAGTGATCCACGGCGACGATGGAGCGCATGCGCACGGAGAACGCGACCCGCGGCTGTGCGACGCCGAAGGTCAATTCATCGCCGATTCCGGCACCGCCCAGAGTGAAGCCCAAGAGCGGTCCATTGGTGGCGAAGCTATGCCCCGCCTTGAGCGACGCCATCCACTCCGTGGGCGCAAGGTCGCCGCCTTCGTCGCGCGCGTAAGTCCTATTCATGCCCACGGGTCCCCGCAACGAGGAGTAGTCGGCCATGGCGTCCGTGCCGCCGGCCGCCGGTATCCGAAAGCCTAAGTTCAACAATTGGTACCAGACGTGGGCGGTGGAGCGATGATCGCTGAACCCGAGGATTTCCATGTAGTCGACCTTGCCCAGGGCGACGTCGACGGGCAGCTCGTTGGTCAAGGTCTCATGCGGTTTCGCGATCGGCTCCGGGTACTCGTCGAAGGGATGCACGTAGCCCACCAGGGCGCCGCGAGCGTGCGCGATGTCCGCCACGTCCGCATTCATCGGATACAAGCTGGATGCAGCGGTGTTGGGATAACCCACATACCCCGGCAGAATGACGCCGCCCGCGATGTCGAGTAATCCCAGGTGCCCCCAGTAACTCGTGTGGTATTCCTGGCCGTGCACCACCAGAGCGGCCTGGGTTGAGGCCGGATCCGTTTGCATGCCGTTGTAGGCAATGTCCGGAAAGCGCTGCTCCTTGTTGACCAGCAAGGAATTCACGATGGAGAGATTCTCGGCCTGCGCCTGCAGCGCGAGATGCGCCGGCACATTGCGGTACTCGCCGCCGTAGTTCATGTGTACGTGCACGTCCGCGCTCGCCCAATGTGCGGCGTCCGGGACGCTCCAAGTCCCCTCATCGAGATTCACCGCAAGCTCGGCCACTTGGCCGGCGGCGGCGTTGAGCCGTCTCTGTTCGAATCGGCGCTCGAAGCCATGCAGGATGTCCACGTCCACGGCCCCCGCCGGCACATCGACCCACTCCTCGCCGCGGGCGTGGAAGTAATGCGCCTCGACGTGCCGTTCGCGGCGATCGAAGGAATCATCCGCGCTGATCCATGCCGTCGCCGGCGCATAGAAGCGCCCCGCGGCATCGGTGACGCTCACTCGGGCCGAGGCCGGGTTGCCCTTCGCATCTCTGACGTAAAGGTGCAGGCGCGCCATCGGGGTTAGGTAGCGCCGCTCGGCCACGTTGAGCGTTTGCGCGACGCCGCCGGGGACGCGCTCGATGTCGATTTCCGTGGAGCCGCTCTTATTGGAGATGAACGCGACACGCGTAGCGTCCGGCGACCAGCGCGGATAGGTTTGATCCCAGTCGCCGTAGGCGATCGGAAAGGCATCGCCGCCGCCGGCCGGCATTACCCAGAGATTGTGCCAGGAGCGCCCGAGGTAGGAACTGTAGACCAGGCGCGATCCGTCGGGCGAGACGTCGGGACGTGCCTTCCAGTTGGTTTCCTCATAGTGAATTTCGTGGGCCTCCGGCGCGGAGGCAAGATCCGACCCCGGCGAAGCGCGCGATGGGGTGCGCCAGAAGCCCCCCGTGCCGTAGATGTGATTTCGATTGGATACGTAAATGATGCTGCGGCCGTCCCGCGTCCACACCGGATTGATCTCGTGATCGAAGGGGCTGTAGTAGTAGCGCGGCAGATCGCTCTTGTGCTCGCCGGTCAAGCGCTCGATGTGTTCCAACGCGCCGTCGTTGAAGTCGGCCGTGAAAATGTGGAAACGCCCGTTGTACAGGGTCGAGACGAAGGCGATGCGCCGGCCGTCCGGGGAAAATCGCGGCTCCACATTGACGGCGCCGTTCATGAGCAGCGGCCTTTGCTTGCCGCTCGTCAGATCCAGTACCCACAGCTCCATGGCATCGTTGCGATACGAGCTGTAGATCACCCAGCGCCCGTCCGGCGACCAATCGGGCTGGTAGTCGTACGAATTCGCGGTGAGTTGCTGCGTAACGTCGCGCCCGGCGGCAGCGTCCGGGCTTGCCTCGCCGGGAGCTTTCTGCCGCCACAGCGAACCCGCCATGGAGTAGATGAGTTCGCGGGAATCCGGCGACCACGCCAGGCTGGAGGGGCCTGCGGTCAGCTGGGGCAGGTACATCTCGCGAAAGTAATAGGGATGCGGGAGGTCGATTTGCTTGAGGACCGGCAGGCGCTCGGCAGAACAGAGAAAACTGGTCAGGCACGCACCAATCAAACTTAGCAACCTAAAAAGTTTCGCAGACATGCCATCCCCACGTAAAACCTGATTGCGGGGGCTATCGCGATAGGTTTGCGCTAATTACACAATTTCAGACTGCCGCTGCTGCCTCAGGGACAGCAATGTAGAAAACCCCTCGCGCCAGTTGACGCGAGGGGGGGCATATCAAAACTTCTGGCCGAACCTGAGCCAATACGTCCTCGGCTGTACGGGACTAATATACGGTTGGTTGCACGTGGTCGGTGTACACGACGCGAACTGCGTCAGCTGACCCCGATTGTCAAACGCATTCTCCACCCGCACCTCGACCTGTACGCCATTGCGCTCCGCCCCGGTCGCGACGTTGACCAGACTGTAGGGAGGAAGCTCACTCAAGTGCGGACCATTGGGCCCCGGCGAATAAAACGCCGGAAACAGCAGCGGTACCGATGAGTCTTGATAGACATACGCTGCCTGACCGTAGGCATTCCACTCCCCGAGCGAGAAATTGTAGCGCCCGATGAGGTTCGCCTTGAGCCGCGGCGTGCCCGGCAGCCTCGTGCCCGCGGGCGCATAAGGTCCGATCGTCGTCGTACCGTCGGCATAGGAAATAGGTGAACTTCCCGAGCCGCTGACCTGAGTTGGGCAGCTCGTCGGGAACACCAGCGTGGTCGTGCCGCAGAAATTCTGCGTCAGCTTGGCATCCAGGAAGGTTGCGCTGCCGGAGAGCACGAAGCCGTTCCCCACCACCCACTCCAAGTTGGTCTCGACGCCCCTGCTACGCGCGGCGGCCGCATTCTGCACCACGGTCACGCTGTTGGGACCCAGGTAGGAGAACTGGAAGTTGTTCCAATCTTCCCAGAATAGGGCGCCATTCCACCGCAGATGCTCGCCGAACCACTGTGTCTTCCAACCCACCTCGTAATTCTTGAGCTGATCGGATTGGTACGGCGGATAAATGGCGCCGATGTTCTTGTCATAGACCCGATTGACGCCGCCAGGACGGAACCCGGTCGAATACGTTGCATACATCAAGTGGTCGGGGTCGAACTTGTACGTGACCCTCGCAAGCTCCGTATGTCCGTTGGCCGAGACGTTGGTGAGATTTAGATCAGTGCAGGGCGCGAAGTGAAACGGCGCGTAATTCGGATCCGGAGTGCCGCCCGGCGGACCGCACGTTGCCTGTCCCGAGTGCGGTCCGGGACCGGTATAGCCGATCGCGTAGCCGTAGAACCCCTGCAGCGAATTGTCGTATTTGTATTCGCGAATTCCACCTGTCACAGACCACGCGGACGAAATGTCCCAGGTTACCTGGGCAAAGATGGCCGAGTCTCTGTCGACACGTTCCTCGTCGGTAAGCCAGATGGAATTGTTGCTGAGTCCCGGTATGGTGTACGCCTGCGCCAGACCCTGAGTGTTGTAAGTGTACGGGTTGCCGCCCAAGCCCGGCATCACATAGTCCTCCCATATCTCGTGCACTTGCCGCTGGGCGAACAGACCGGCCGTGGCCTTCACCGGCAATTGCTGCGGCGTGCTGACCCGAAGCTCATTGCTCCACTTCGTGTAATGGCTGTTCTCGATCACGAATTCCTGCGGCTCGATCGGGTTGCCCGCGTTGTCGATCCAGGCCGAACCGGAGTGGTAGTACTTGTCGTAGA
>Ga0210388_10003238_pt1 | contig 12756 bp, 10 predicted proteins | sample IncBWC19OmetaG_FD_155485 | JGI IMG/M metagenome (GOLD analysis project Ga0210388, IMG submission 155485) | Forest soil microbial communities from Barre Woods Harvard Forest LTER site, Petersham, Massachusetts, United States - Inc-BW-C-19-O ... | reverse complement strand
CTCTGTCGCGCGAGTTCTTCTTCAACCAAAACCAAATCGTCTCGCACGAGATCAAAAATCTCTTTGACAGTAAGCAGCGCGATAGCCTTCCTCCCCTGGCCTGCAATCATCTTTGGGACTCCGCGGCCGCCGACATGGACGGCTGGGCAAGATGGAAAAATCGCCGGAAATTCCCTGCTGTCCTGGCGGCGAATTCTTCCGCGGCTAAGTCTCTCACACTAGCGAGTGTACGCGCCACTTCCGCCACGTAAGCCGGTTCGTTGCGTTTCCCTCGGTAAGGCTGCGGCGCAAGGTAGGGCGCGTCCGTCTCAATCAAAATGTTCTCAAGCGGCAAAACTTTCGCAACGTCCCGCAAATTCTGCGTTTTCGGATAAGTCGAATTCCCCGCAAACGAAATCATAAAGCCCATTTCGATACCGCGCCGCGCGTCTTCCAGCGTGCCTGTAAAGCAATGCAAAATCCCGCCGAGGCCCGTCGGTTCCCACACTTCCTCAATCAATCGCAAACAATCCGCCCAAGCATCCCGGCAATGAATAATAATCGGCAACTTCGCCGCCGCAGCCAGCGCCATCTGCTCGCGAAACACGCGCTCCTGCACATCCCTCGGCGAATGATCGTAAAAATAATCCAATCCTATCTCGCCCCAAGCAATCACTTTAGGATGTTTCGCCAACCGTGCCAGTTCATCGAGATGGGCCTGCGTAACGTCCTTCGCTTCGTGCGGGTGAATCCCAACTGTCGTGTAAATCCAGTCGTGCGCCTCAGCGTAAGGCATCGCAGCATCCAACTTGTGCGCCCCCGGCCCAGTCCCAATCGCCAAAAGCGTAGTTACTCCGGCGATCCGAGCCCTATCGAGCATCGCCTCGCGATCCTCCGCGAATCGCTCATCATCAATATGCGCATGCGAATCAATCAATTCCATAGTTTTTGTGGCACAGCCAATCCTGGCTGTGCTCTTCTGCCGTTGCGCCATGCGGCCACTTCGCAAGGATCCCAACCCGAGTGCGACGACATCTGTTTTTTCTTTGCTTCCTTAAGTAATTACCTCTTTATTTCAACCGAGCCCCCACCTCCACATCCTCATCCGGAAATCCGGCCAACACCGGTCGGCCTTCGGGGCCCACGGAGGCAGCAACGATCATGCCGTTGGATTCCACCCCACGCAATTTCCGCGGCGCCAAGTTCACCACCACCGCCACCTTCCGCCCAATCAATTTCTCCGGCTCATAAAATTGCGCAATCCCCGCGCAAATTTGCCGAATCTCAGTCCCAATATCCACTGTGAGCTTCAATAATTTGTCAGCGCCAACGATGCGCTCAGCTGTCTTGATCTGCCCCACGCGCATCTCAACTTTTGCAAAATCCTCAATCCCTATCTTTTCCGGAGCCGCTGGTGCAGCAGCGGTAGCCGGCGCGGCCGCCGCTCCCGTAGTAGCGGGTGCAGCTGCGGGCGTTGTCGCCGCAACGGGCGAAGGTGCGTTCTGTGCTTCTTTTTCCATGGCTTCCATCCTCTCAATCGCTTCTGCTTTTTCAATCCTCGGAAATAACGCCTGCGATTTGCCAAGCGCCGTACCAGGCGCGAGTTGCCCCCACGCCAATCCATCCAAATCCACTGCCCCAAGCGCTCCCGACTGTCCGAGCAACGCCCAAACCTTAGCCGCGCTCTCCGGCAAAACCGGATACGTAAGCACAGTGACGACGCGCAAAACTTCAGCGGTTGTCCAGAGCACGGTGGCCCGCCTCTGCTGCTCGTCCGCCGACTCACCCAGCGACCACGGCTTCTCCACCGTCAAATATTTATCCGCCGCCGAAATCAACGACCAAATCACTTCCAATCCGCGCGAGAACTCCAGCTTCTCGTAATGCTCCATCACTTCGCCGATAGCAGTCTGAGCCTCTTTAGCAAGCGTCGTGTCTTGTGGCTGAAGCGAGCCTGGCTTCGGAATCTTTCCGCCGCAATTTTTCTCAATCATCGCTGCCGTGCGGCTCGCCAAATTCCCCAGCCCATTCGCCAAATCGCTGTTATACCGCTGTACCAGCGCGTCATAACTAAAATTACCATCTTGTCCAAACACCGTCTCGCGCAACAGATAGTATCGAAGCGCATCCATCCCCAGAACATGCACAATCGGCCGCGGGCGCACCACATTCCCCAACGACTTGCTCATCTTCGCGCTGTCCATCAAAAGCCAGCCGTGCGCCCAAATCTGCTTCGGAATCGGCAACCCCGCCGCCATCAAAAACGCCGGCCAATAAACGGCGTGAAAACGAATAATCTCTTTCCCCACCAAATGCAAATCCGCAGGCCAATATCCTGACTTTTCATATTGGGGGCCGCCGACTGCGCTCAGATACGCCGTCAACGCGTCGAACCAAACATAAAACACATGCGGCTCTTCTCCGGGAACAGGGATGCCCCATCGAATAGATGTCCGCGTAATGCTGAGATCCCTCAGGCCGCCCTCAACAAAACTCAGAACCTCATTCCGCCGCGCGTCGGGCTGAATGAAGTTCGGATTCTTCGAATAAAAATCGAGAAGCGGCTTCTGAAAAGCGGACAGCTTGAAGTAAAAATTGTCCTCTGTAACCGTCTCCGTTGGACGTCCACAATCCGGGCAATTCTCTCCGGGCTTTACGTCCACATACGCATTGTCATAAATGCAGTATTGACCCGTGTAAGGCACCGGATAAACGTAGCCATTTTCCAGGCACAACTTAAAAAGCCACTGCACCGTATGCGCGTGCTTCAAATCCGTCGTGCGAATAAACTCGTCGCCCTGCACCCCCAACTCATCCCAAAGCGCCTTCCACTGCGCGGCCATCTTCGCCACAAACTCCGACTCAGGTATCCCCGCCTTTTTAGCCGATCGCTCAACGTTGACGCCGTGCTCGTCGGTCCCCGTCGTCAACACCACGTCGTGCCCGCGCATCCGCTTGTACCGCCGAATTGTGTCGCAAACGATCGTCGAATACGTATGCCCAATATGCGGCAACCCGTTCGTGTAGTAGATCGGCGTCGTCAAATAATATTTTGGTTTTCCCGAAGCCATTCTATTCAGCTCTTTTCTCCGCGAACCTCTGAACTCTGTGTCCTCTGCGAACTCTGTGTTAAGAAAACCCGTTCAACTCTTCTCATAACTCCGCAAAGCCTCCGCTATCACGCGTTGCAAAGGCACATCTTTCTCCGCCGCCAACTTCTTGCAATCCTCAAACTCCGGCGCCACATGCAAAATCCGCCCGTTCACCCGCGAAACCTTAATCCGCACATCCCCATAATCCGTCGCCACACTAACCCATTCCCTGGGCAAGACCCGCCGTTGCGCCCGATACGTCCTAACCCCAAACGTCGTCGTTTCCGCAAAAATCAACGTCATCAGCGCATTCGTATCCGCGGGCTTACACAGAACCGTCAACAAAGTCCCCGGCCGATTCTTCTTCATCTGCACCGGCGTAGTGTAAACATCCAGCGCTCCCGCTCCCAGCGCCTTCTCCAAAAAATACCCATAAATCTGTGGGTTCATATCATCGAGGTTCGCTTCGACAACCGCAATCTCCTCGTCCAGTAGCACAGGCACTCCTGCCTGTGCGCCTTTCTCTTCGTCTTTCCCAACCTCTTCCCCCACCATAATCCGCACAACGTTAGGCTGCCCCTCAAGGTCCGCCGTCCCCGCCCCATACCCGATCGCCGACACTGTCATCGCCGGCTGCGGCCCAAACAAATCGCAAAGCGTAGCCACGATAGCTGCGCCGGTAGGAGTCACCAACTCTCTCTGCACGCCATTGGAATAAGTAGGCTTACCCTGCAACAAATTCGCCGTAGCTGGCGCTGGCACCGGCAAAACGCCATGCGCCATCTTTGCCGTCCCACCACCTACATTCAACGGTGAACAAGCAAACTTCTCGATCCCCAACGCATGGAACCCAACACACGCCCCAACAATATCCACAATTGCGTCTACGGCTCCAACCTCGTGAAAATGAATCTTTTCCACTGGCACGTCATGAACCCGAGCTTCCGCCTCCCCCAACTTCCGAAAAATAGCCCCAGCCCGGTCTCTTACACGCGGTGCCAGCTGCGATTTTCCCAAAATCTCCAAAATCGCGCTCAACGACCGGTGCTTCGACTGATCCTCCGTCGCCACCTTCACATAAGTCGCCGCCATTCCATTCTTCCAAACCTTCTCCGCCGTCAGTTCCCATCCAGGGACTTGCAACCCGCGCAGCTCCGAACGCAAATGCTCGACCGCGCAACCGGCATCCACCAAAGCGCCAAGCGTCATATCTCCGCTAATCCCGCTAAAGCAATCAAAATAGGCAAGTTTCATAGAGGACGGCCGCCCCAGGAACATCTATCGGATAAGTTCCGTCGGAGTCTTTCGATACTATCGACGCAACCCAAGTGTGTCAAACAAAGTGGGATATTCTGGCTGACCGTTGGGCGGTCAGAATTCTTTTTCGATTCGTTGGAATTGGTGGTGGGTGAGGGTGCTGCCCCCTCCCGGCACGCTAATCTGGCGTTTACCAGGGCTTATAAGGCCCCGCCGCACGGCTGGTGCTACCCACCGGTTGGCAGAGTCCTATTAAAGGATCGCGCTTCATACGCCTGTGAGACTACCATGAAAGCCTTCAAATTCCTCCTATTCTTCTTTTTTGTCTGCCTTCTGCTCCCGCCCGTGCTAACTCTTTTCCTTTCCGTTATATATAAAGTAACTCTTGACATTTATTACCTCTCATGGTAACATCTTCTATGTCTCGCTCGGCTGGTGGCCCGAAGAAGCGCCACTCAAGCTCTCCCTCTGCATTCAATCATCCACTTATCCTGTTTCACATACAGCGCAAAGCATCCCCTTTCGTTTCAATCGCTTATAAGCATCCGCGCACGCAGAAATCCAACCTATTCCCTTTATTTTCAAAGGTTTCGGGACAGTTTCTTGGACCCCAGGGGGGGTGGGGGGTATCCCGCACCCTGAAAACTCTCCGTCACCTTTTGACCCGACTCCTTCCTGCCACTTATACTCACCCATCTCTCCGAACGAGGCACTGTGTACCTAACGCTCTCTAATCGCCTCCGCGAAGCCTTGGTGCGCCACATCCAGGAGCACTACGCCATCTCCATGGATGTCGTACTCGATCGCCCACCCAAAATCGAAATGGGAGAAGCCGCCTCTCCTGTCTGCTTCGAGTTGGCCAAGCGCTTGAAAAAGGCGCCGCGCATCATTGCGCAAGAAATCGCAACGAAGCTGGGCAAGGTTGAGGGCGTTGCACGGATGGAAGTGGCCGGGGCCGGATACCTTAATGCATTTTTCGATCGCGCCGCTTTCTGGGATTCCGTCTCGCCACTCGTCACTCGTTTACCCCGAGATCCGAGGGGCCACTCGTTTACCCCGAGCGCCGAGGGGCCACTTCCTCTAACAAAAACATCCGGGAAGGTCATCGTCGAGCACACCAGCATTAACCCGAACAAAGCCGCGCATATCGGCCACCTGCGCAACTCCGTCCTGGGCGACACCATGGCCCGCATCCTTCGCCACGCCGGAAACCCCGTTCAGATCCAAAACTACATCGACAACACCGGTGTTCAGGTCGCGGACGTCGTTATCGGCTTCCTCGACATGGAGCGCCTCACTCCGGTCAGCGTGAAAATGGCCGCTATGGAGCCGCGCTTCGATTACTACTGTTGGGATCTCTACGCCAAAACCACCCAATTTCTTGGAGAGGACAAATCGCGTGCCGCAGAACTTCGCGCCCGTACTCTCAAAGCCATCGAAGAAGATCGCGGTGAAGAATCCGAAGTCGCTCAAGTCGTCGCTGACACCATCACAAGTCTTCATCTAAGAACCATGGCACGCGTCGGAATCTCTTACGAACTCCTTGCGCGCGAAAGCGAAATCCTTCACCTCAAGTTTTGGGACGCCGCCTTCGAGCTGCTAAAAAAGTCCGGCGTCATCCAATTAGTGAGCGCCGGGAAAATGGCCGGGTGCTGGATCATGCCCTGGAAAGAAGAATCAAAGGACAGCGAGAAACCAGTCGAAGCAAAACCTGAGGCATCTGAGGACGACGAAGAAAATATCCAGGACAAAATCATCGTGCGCTCTAATGGCACCGTAACTTACGTCGGAAAAGACATCGCTTATCAACTCTGGAAGTTCGGCTTGCTCGGTAAAGATTTCAACTATCGCAAATGGCCAAATGTTCCTGAAGGCGAAACGGTTTGGGCTACGACCACCTTCAAGAACGATCCCGCTGCGCCGCATTTTGCCGAGCCTGCAACTGCGGTCTACAACGTCATCGACACCCGCCAGTCCTACGTGCAGGATGTGGTCGCCGAAGCTCTGCGGCGCCTCGGCCACTCCGAAGCCGCCAACAAATCCATTCACCTTTCCTATGCTTTCGTCGTGCTAACTCCTCGCTGCGCCGCGGAAATGGGCCATGAACTTACGCCTGAGGAAGCCAAGCTCCCTTTCATCCAGGTCAGCGGCCGAAGGGGTTTCGGCGTCAAAGCAGACGATCTAATCGATAAGCTCGAAGGTGCAACGCTTGCCGAAGTCCAGCAACGCCACGCCGAAATGAGCGAACCGGAACAAAAGCAAACCGCACATGAGATTGCCATCGGTGCGCTGCGCTTTTTCCTTCTGAAATTTACGCGCAACGCCATCATTGCGTTCGATTTCGAGGACGCCCTCAGTTTCGAAGGCGAGACGGGGCCGTACTGTCAATATGCAGTCGTGCGGATTCGCGGAATACGCCGCAAAGGCGTAGAAGCTGGCGCGACGAATGTTGCCGTCACTCCAGAGACCGCGGCCGCACTATTTGCCGGCCCCGAAGGAAACGGCTTGTGGGAATTGTTGCTAAGCGTGGGCTCACTGGATCGGGCGGTGGAAGCGGCCATCGGCGCGCAGGAACCTGCATTCATTGCAAAATATGCGTTTCAATTGGCGCAAGAGTTCAACAATTTCTACCACAAGCATCACATCCTGAACGAAGCCGATGAACAAAAACGCGCGTTCTTGTTGCGATTGACGGAACTTGTAGAAGCGCGCTTGGTAGAGACGCTTTCACTGCTCGGAATCGAAGCGCCGGAGAAAATGTGAGCATCACGCCATGTCGAAATCCGTGTGGGAAGCGGTCATTGCCGCGCTAGAACAGAAAAACGTGGCATTTGAAACAGGGCTCGCTCCCGACGAACTCGGGCACACAGAGAGGCTTTATGGTTTTTTATTTCCGCCAGATCTGCGGGAATTCCTTTTACTGGCGCTTCCGGTGTCGGACGACTTTCCAAACTGGCGGACTGGGCAGATAAAATACGGCCTTAGCACCAGATCAATAGATGAGCTTCTCGATTGGCCCGCGCGTGGCATGTGTTTTGATATTGAGAACGATGCTTTCTGGATGCGCGATTGGGGAGCTAAACCCGATGATCTTCAGGAAGCCTTTGAGGTCGCTCGAAGAATGGTGAAACTAGCACCACCGTTGATTCCTGTTTTCAGCCATCGCTTCTTGCCGGGGGAACCATCGACAGAAGGGAATCCCGTCCTTTCCGTCTACCAAACAGACATCATCTATTACGGAATGAATTTGGCGTCTTATTTCGCAAACGAATTTAAGTTTCCACCTTCAGAGCAAACAAATGGGACCGACTCTCCACGGCGAATTCGGTTCTGGAGCGATATCATCGACCGTGTTGATGAGGACTTTTATGCCTCGCAGAAAGGCTCGTAGAGAAACTTTAATATGACATGGCGAGGTTGACGAGAGTGCGGAGCGCGACGCCGGTTGGCCCTTTGGCGAGCCAAGGCTTCGCGTCGTCGTTCCAGGCCGTGCCGGCTATGTCGAGGTGGACCCAAGGAGTGTCGCCGGCGAATTCGCGGATGAACCAAGCGCCGGTGATGGAGCCGCCACCTTTGCCGCTGCCGATGTTTTGAATGTCGGCCACAGTGCCCTTGATGAATTCACGATATTCGTCGTCCATGGGCATTTGCCACATTTTTTCGCCGACCGCTTTTGCGGAGGCGAGCACTTTGTCGGTCCAGGCTTGATCCGCGCCGCCGAAGACGCCGACGTTGATGCTGGCGAGAGCGACGACGATCGCTCCCGTGAGCGTAGCGGCGTCAACAAGATGCGTTGCGCCGAGTTGTTTTGCGTAGTGAACGGCATCGGCAAGGATGAGGCGACCCTCCGCGTCGGTGTTCAGCACTTCGATCGTTTTGCCGGACATGGCGGTCTGAATGTCGCCGGGCTTTTGGGCGGTGCCACCCGGCATGTTTTCGGTAGCGGGAACGACGCAAATGACTTTGACGTTGGGCTTCAGAGCGGCCAAGGCGCGCATGACTCCAAGCATGGTGGCGCCGCCAGCCATGTCGTACTTCATTTTTTCCATGCCGTCAGCGGGTTTGATAGAGATGCCGCCGGTGTCGAATGTCACCGCTTTGCCGATAAGGCCGATCACCGGTGCGCCGGGCCTGGGGTTCGCTGGCGTGTAGGTGACAACCATTACGCGAGGCGGCTCAGGCCCGCCCTGTGAAACGCTCAGCAGTGCGCCCATTTTGAGCTCGGTGATTTTTTTCTCGTCGAGAATTTCCACGGCGAGGCCGGCTTGCTTCGCCATGGCTTCGGCTTTTTCAGCAAGAATTTTCGGCGTCAGCTTGTTTGATGGCTCGTTGATGAGGTCACGCGCAAAATTTTGCGATTCAGCAATAATGCGGCCACGTGCTAGACCTTTTTCGGCAGCAGAGCGTTCTGCGTCGGAGTAGCCAGTGAGCAAAACCGTGTCGACGGACTTGTCGTTTTTCTTTTCGGTCTTGTACTTGTCGGTTTCAAAGTTGGCAGTTAGAACGCCTTCTGCGATGGCTTGAGCCGACTCCTCGGTGGCATTGTTTTCGCGAACCAGAAAGGCCAACTGCTTTACCGAGCGTGCTTTCAGATAACGCAGCGCGGCGCCGGCGAGCTTCCGGAGTGTGGCGCTGGTGAATTGCTCACGCTTCCCCGCTCCGACGAGCAGTAAACGAGCCGCCTTAAGCCCAGCCGGAGCATGGATGAGAGTCATTTCCAAAGTCTTGCCGGTGAGCTCGCCGCTCTTCGCGAGACTGCGCAACAACCCGTTCGCGGTCTGGTCGAGTTCTGAGATACGCCCTTGGATCGGGTCAGTCTCTTCGAAAACATAAGAGACGAGTGCTTCGGTCTCCAGTGCGGCATACGGCTTTGATTCGAGTGTGATTTGCATGTTTCTTTAACGCCTCCGGTTGTTGTACATAGCTTTTTCAGTTTCCCTGCGAGCTTCTTTGTCGCGTTCGTCCTGACGGCGATCCCAGGATTTCTTACCCTGTGCCAAGGCGATTTCGATCTTGGCGCGGCCATTGCGGAAATAAATGCGCAGAGGAATGACCGTCAGACCCTTTGATTGGGTACGCCCCGAGAGTTTATGAATTTCGTTTTGATGTAGCAGCAGTTTGCGGGACCCGAGAGGTTCGTGATTCCATGGCCCGCCTGGCAAGTACTGCGCAATGTGTGCGTTAACAAGCCAGGCGCCGCTAGGCTTAAAATCAACGTAAGCGTCACGAATGTTCGCTTTTCCTTCTCGCAATGCCTTCACTTCGGTGCCGTGCAGGACCAGACCGGCCTCAAAGCGGTCGAGCAGATGGAAATTGTACGAGGCGGCGCGGTTCTGGGCCACGACTTGCTCGCCAGCTTTGCCGTCCTTCTCCGGTTTCTTTGCAGGCTTAGGCACAATCTTCCATCATAGCTGGACTGTTAATTCTTGGCTACGGGCACGAAAAAACCCATATTATCGGAACTAGTACAGCCAACCTTCCGCGTGTTGCCCATGCTCTAAACCGAGTGTTAGACTGACTTAGACTGCATCGGCTTCGTGTCGAGGCCTCGGAGAGTCCATGCGACGTGGTTGTAGCGTAATTCTATGTGTCGGGATGGGTGTCTTCGCCGTGGGCTGCCCGAAAGGCCAGACGGAGTATAGCAAAGGGCGGAAGGCGGAGACGATCGAGGACTACGATGCCGCGCTTGAGTATTACCAGAAAGCGGTGAAGTCCGAACCCAACAACGCGGAATACAAAATCAGGCTCAATCAGACGCGCTTCCAGGCTGGGGAACAGCATATAAAACTAGGCTTAAAGCAGCGAGAAAACGGGGATCTGCAGGGCGCTGCAGCCCAATTCCAGCGGGCGCAAATGGATGATCCATCCAGCGCGGTCGCAGGACAGGAACTCAAAAAAACGCTGGCGATGATCGTAGAGCAACAGCATGCAGCGGATAATGCAAGGCTGCCGGCCGAAAACGATACTGAGAAATACATGTCGGAGCCCCCGCAGCTCAAGCCACTCTCAAACGTAGCGATCACGTATAAGGCTTCCGCGGACGCAAAGGTCGTCTTCGACACAATCGGAAAGCTGGCGGGATTGACAGTGATCTACGACGCGGACTTCCCCGCTCGGCGAATCACTGTGGATTTAAATAACCTGACTTTGGAGCAAGCGCTAGAAGTTGTGAGCCTGGAGAGCAAAGCGTTCACGAAAGCGATCACGGAAAACATCATCATGGTCATTCCGGACCAGGCGGCTAAGCGGAAAGATTATGAAGAAGAGGTCTTAAAGACATTTTATCTGTCGAACACAGTGACACCGCAGGACCTGACAGAAATCCTGACCGGGCTTCGTCAGTTATTTGATTTGAAGCGCGTCCAGCAGCTGAACTCCCAAAACGCGATTATCATCCGGGCGACTCCGGATGTGCTTAAACTAGTCGGCAAAGTGCTCGATGACATTGATAAAGCCAAGCCAGAAGTTGTGGTTCAGGTGGAAGTGCTGGAGGCGCGTTCGGATCGTCTGCGGGTTCTGGGAATCCAACCGGGGCAAACTGCGTCAATTGCCATAAATCCGAATGCCACTACGACAACTCCAGGCACCGTTACAGGTGGAGCTGGGGGCACGGCGACAACATCCACAACGACGAACAACATCACGCTGAACACACTCGCCCATCTGAATGGCAGCGACTATGTCGTGACACTTCCGAACTTTACGGCCAACGCAGTGCTCACCGACACGTTCACAAAGATCATTCAGAACCCCGAGCTTCGTTCCGTGGACGGTCAGCAAGCAAAACTCAAAATCGGCGACCGCATCCCGATTGCAACGGGCAGCTTCCAAGCCGGCGTTGGTGTAGGGTCGGTAGGCACCGCAGGCTTGGTGAATCCGCTGGTCAACACGCAGTTCCAGTATCAGGACGTTGGCGTGAATATTGATATGACGCCGCGCGTGCACCCAAATCACGACGTCAGCCTGAAGATAAAGATCGAAGTGTCTTCGGTTACGGGCACATCCACCATCGGCGGAATCAGCCAGCCGATTATCAGCCAGCGTGTAGTTGAGCACGATATTCGACTGGGAGATGGCGAGGCTTATATTCTCGGCGGCCTCATCCAGAGAACCGATACGAAGACGTTGAACGGGTGGCCCGGGCTGGCGAAGATCCCCGTCATACGGTATTTGTTCTCGAGCGACAGCGTGGAACACCAGGAAGACGAAGTATTAATCATGCTGATTCCGCACATCGTGCGGCTGCCGGATTGGACGAAGGAAAATCTGCGGGGGATCTACTCGGGTTCCGATGCAGACATTAAGGTAAAACTCGAAAGCGAAGCTAGGACGCCAACGCCGCAGGTTCCGAAGCCAGCTTCGCAAGTTCCTGGTGGGGTTGCACCTGGAGCGGCGGCAGGCCCTGGAGCGGTTGCGCCTGCTGGGGCACCGAATCCAGCCGCTATGAATGCGCCGCAGGGCCAGCCCGGCAAGCTGAGATTTGAACCGCAGGCGCTGTCACTGAAGGTGGGCGAAACTAAAACGATTGCAGTGGTTGTGGAAAATGTAAGCGATCTGTTCTCGATACCAATGTTGCTGCAATACAATCCAGCAATAATCAGCATTGAGGACGTGCAGCACGCGGTGAGCGAAGGACAGCATGGAGGATTCCTCTCCGGCGGCACGCAGGAAATTGCTATCGTGAAGAGCCTCAACGCGGAGAAAGGCCAAGGCATCATTTCCGCTACACGACAGCCAAATACCCAAGGCGTGAGCGGGAGCGGCACTCTTCTCGGAATTGTGATCAAGGGAATCGCGCCGGGCTCGTCGAATTTGACGATCACTCAACAGAACGCCAAAGACTCACAGCAGCGGCCCATTCCGTTGGTCACCAATGAGGCCACGGTGCAGGTTCAGCCTTAGTCCAAGCAAGAGGAAATAAACGATGTTGCATCGCGACTTTCGTTCCGGCAAAAGTTTTCGACCTCGGCGCCTTTCTCCAACTGTAGGAATGACGCTGCTCGAATTGATTATTGCCTGCACGATTTTGATGGTCCTGTCTTCCATGGCGCTGCCGGTTTTCAAATATACGGTGATCCGCCAGAAGGAGGCCGAACTTCACTACGATCTGCGAACCATGAAGGACGCCATCGACCGGTACAAAGACCTGGCCGACCAGCACAAGTTTCGGACAGAAGTAGGAAGCGAGAATTATCCTCCGGATTTGGAAACGCTGGTGAAAGGCGTGCAACTGGGGGCGGGAAACGACAAGAAACTGCGGTTTCTGAGAAAGATTCCAGTCGACCCGATGACGGGGCGGACGGACTGGGGATTGCGCTCGATTAGCGATGATCCGGACTCAACGAGCTGGGGTGGGAGCAATGTTTTCGATGTGTACTCGAAATCAACGGGGACGGCGCTCGACGGGACAAAGTATAGCGACTGGTAG
>Ga0210388_10003237_pt1 | contig 12757 bp, 7 predicted proteins | sample IncBWC19OmetaG_FD_155485 | JGI IMG/M metagenome (GOLD analysis project Ga0210388, IMG submission 155485) | Forest soil microbial communities from Barre Woods Harvard Forest LTER site, Petersham, Massachusetts, United States - Inc-BW-C-19-O ... | reverse complement strand
TCAGGTTGATGATGATTGTGAACACGAAGTTCACCGAGAAGGCCCAGATGGCGGTCCAGAAATTCTGCGCCATTTCGCTGGGATACATGTGAACCACGGTGATCCATCCACCGTGGATGCCGGGATGGGCATCGGCGGGCAGGGTGAGGCCGTGATGAATGATCGCAGCGACGGTGCCGCTGACCAATCCGGTGAAGGCGGCGTGGCCGGTGGTGCGCTTCCAGAACATGCCGAGCAGGAAAGTCGCGAAGAGCGGCGCGTTCACGAAGGAGAAGACCAACTGCAGCGTGTCCATGATGTTGTTGAAGCCGACGGCCACGTAGGCCGTGGCCATGGAGAGTAAGATCCCCCCCACGGTGGCCCACCTCCCCATGCTCAGGTAATGCGCATCGCTCGCATTCTTGTGGATGTAGGACTGGTAGAGGTCGTAGGTCCAGACGGTATTGAAGGCGGTGACGTTGCCCGCCATACCGGACATGAAGCTGGCCAGCAGCGCGGTGAGCCCCAGGCCGAGAATGCCGGTGGGGAAATAATGCAGCAGCATGTTGGGAATGGCGAGATCGTAGTCGAGCAGCGCATTCCCTTTTCCGTCGGTCATCACCTTGCCGGTTATGGGATCGACCTTGGCGGGAATGAGGCCCTTTCCGAGTTTGGTGGGATCGCTGAGGTCGTTTGCGGAGCGCGGCGTGGCCGGGGCATTCAGCGTGGGCGCCTGCGCCATGGCGTGCTGGGTGAGAGTGGGCGTGGCGATGGCGATGAGTCCCGGCAGGATGACCAGAAAGGGGAAGAACATTTTCGGGATCGCGGCGATCAGAGGCACGCGGCGGGCAGATTCTTCAGAGTCCGAGGCCATGGCGGTCTGGATGACGAGGAAGTCGGTACACCAGTAGCCGAAGGAGAGAACGAAGGCCAGCCCCATGGATAAGCCGAACCATTCAACTCCCAGAGGGTTGTTATGCGGATTGGTCATCCCTCGCCAGGAGTGCGTGTACGCGACGGGCAGCGAGGCTTTGAGGCCATTCCATCCTCCGACATTCTTCAGTCCGACCCAGACCAGCGGCAGGAAGCCGGCGACGATGAGGAAGAACTGGAGGACCTCGTTGTAGATGGCGCTGGTGAGTCCGCCGAGAAAGATGTAGCCGAGGACGATGATCGCCGAGAGGATGATGGCGAAATGGAAGATCCATCCCACGGGCAGGTTGAACTTGAGGAAGAGCGAGTCGAAGATGTGGAGCGTCTGGATGAGGCGCGCCATGGCATACATCGAGATGCCGGACGAAAAGACGGTCATCACGGCGAAGGAGCAGGCGTTGTAGGCGCGGGTCTTCTCGTCGAAGCGGAGGCGGAGGAATTCGGGGACCGATCGCGCTTTGGAGCCGTAATAGAACGGCATCATGAAGACGCCGACGAAGATCATCGCGGGGATGGCGCCGATCCAATAGAAGTGGCTGGTGGCGATGCCGTACTTGGCGCCCGAAGCGCCCATTCCGATGACTTCCTGCGCGCCGAGGTTGGCCGATATGAAGGCCAGGCCGCAGATCCAGGCGGGGAGTGCCCGGCCGGCCTGGAAGAAATCCTTGCTCGTCTTCATGTATCGCTTGAGTGCAAAGCCGATGCCCAGCACAAAAACGAAGTACAGAAGCATGATGAGCCAGTCGATAGTTGTCAAATCCACAGTTGTCCGCCCCAGCCTCTAGAAATTGCTTCCTGCCGTTCGCAACTCTACGTGCGGGAGCGCTCAGGACTCAAGGCAATTCGGCCATTTGAATTCAGTGTGCTCAGTAGAAATTGCGGTCTATATCTTCGCGTCAATGTACACGTTTTCATCGAGAACAGCAACGCGGATTGGAAATCGGTCCGGCGCTGCAGAGAATGGCCGGCGGTTGCGCCGGCCAATTCCCTTTTGTGCTATTTCGATGGAGCCAGGATGGGGTCGAGCCGGTCGGGTGTTCCTTCCACTCGCTCCAGATGGGGGTAGCGCAAACCGCCGTGGTAATCGAGGGAGACGGTCGAGAGCACGTCGCCGCGTTTGAGCAGGAGCTTGATTGGCTGCTGGCTTTTCTCCGCGGCGAGGATGGCGTCGTGCAGGACGGCGATCGTGAAGGCGCGATCGTTTACCGCGACAAGCTGCATATCCGGTGTGACTCCGGCCTTGAATGCGACGCTGTCCCACCATACCGAGCCGAGAGTGCCGTCCACCATTACGCTGAGGCCGATCGAGGTGCCGAAGCTGGTTCCGCGCGGGTTGGCGGAGTGCTTCATCCAGTCCGGCTCATTGTCGTTGTAGACCAGACGATAGCCGCCCTGGGTCAGGCCGTTTTCGGGCACCTGAGGCGCTAGTTCGTATACGCGCGTGTGCAGGAAGCTAGCCCAATCGAAAGGCTGGACGGTGTTGAGAGCGGCGACGAGGTCATCGAAGGTGTAGGTTCTGGTGATGTAGCTGCCGTTGTCGACTCCGAAGAAGAGCTTGGCGAAGTCATCGAGAGACTTCTTTCCGTCGCTCAGCTCGCGGATCTTGGTGTCGGCGTCGAGCCAGATGAGCTGACCTTCGGTGTAATAGTCTTCGGGGCGCTGCCAGCTTACGTAGGCCACGGGTGTACGCCGTGACATCGTCGGCTGATCGGTGGTGTCTACCAGCGGACGCCATTTGCGTCCGGGGCTGATCTCGAAGCCGGCGACAACACCCGCGATCTCGTCGCGAGCCTCTTCGGGCGTGCGCATGCCGGAGCGCGCCGTGAGCACGTTGCCGTAATACTGGGTCATGCCCTCGTAGACCCACAGCAGCTCGTCCTGCATGGGGACATCGAAGTTGGGTGTCCAGAGGCCGGCGGGGCGGCGGAATTTGCCGTCCCAGGAGTGGGTGTATTCGTGCCCGAGGAGGTCGCGGCCGGCGACGCCGGCAGCCCAGTCGGTAAAGTAGTTGGCGCGGGTGCCGTCCTGGCTGGACTGGTGGTGCTCGAGTCCTTCGCCGCCTACGGTGTCACTGAGCGAGAAGAGGAAGTCATAGTGGTCGTAGTGACGCGAGGCGAAGAGCTTTTTGGCTTCCACGACCAGGTTCTTGTGAAGCTGCAGCTCTTCGGGGGTCATTACGAGTTCGGCGGCCGTGTCGGCGAAGACATCGAGGTACACCTTGTTGTCCGCGTCGGTCGAGAGGTCGACGCGGTTGTAATTGACTCCGGCGTAGAGAGGCGAATCGACGAGCGTATTCAGAGTCGTGTTTTTGAAATGGACGAGGCTGCCATCCTGCGATGTGACGTCCAGAGCGGTGGCAAACTTCCATCCCTCGGGCAGCTTGACGGATGGTGCGTAGTCGATGCGGCGGGAGAAATGCCCGGCGGGATAAAGAACGACGGTATTCCAGGAGAGATCAGCGAAGTTCGACGATATGGAGATGCGGCCTTCCGCCGGCTTGACCGGAGCGAGGAACTGGAAGTTGACATCCAGAGACTTCACGCCCTGCGGCACTTCGATGTGGAAGGCGAAGACATTGACGGGATCGCGCACCCAGTTGAGGCGCTTCCCTTCCGCAGTCACGACAAGACCGCCCAGCTTCGAGATGGAGCCGGTGGGCGAGTGGCTGCCCGGGATCCATTCGGGATAGAGCAGCGTAAGCTTACCGGGCTCGACGGGAACGGTCTCATGCACTTCGACGATGCGACGCGTGATGTCGGTGAGATCGACGAGAAGGGAGATGGTTCCGGGATAGGGAGTGTCGGCGGGAGTTGCGATCGGCGGAGGCAGCGGGATGGGCTGCGGCCCGGGCGAGTTCTGCGCATGCGCTGCGGCGGTGAAGGCGATAGAAAGAGCGGCAAAGAGCGCGGTTGCGCCCCGACGGCAGAAAGAGATTTGTGTCACGAAGGCTCTCCGAGGATTATGTTGCGAGATTCCGGGGACTTACGATTCAGGACTTCCCATCCACTGTAAATGCTTGTGAGCCAAAACTCCCCAGGCGAGATGACGCGAGCATTACCTCAATGCTGGAGGGCTGCGGCTTCGCGGTGCGCGGCGACGAGGGGTGGAAGCTGCGGATCGGCATTTTTCCAGTATTTGAAGAATGTCTCGTACTGCTGGCGGGTCTTCTGCCTGTCCCCGGTGAGCGCGCCGGCGCGCGCCAGGCCCAGCATGCTGAGCGGATACGCCATGTTCATGCCCGGCACCTGCGACAACACAAAGACGCTGCGATGGCTGAGCGGAACATTGAAGTCATTTGCGGCGTTCGTGCCGTCCTTGAGAGCGAGATGCGCGAGACCACGCAGATAGGAGCCGATGCCCAGGGTGTCGTAGTCATGGGCGGCGTGCAGCGCATCAAGAGCGGCCTGCGGACGGTTCTGACCGAGATCGACCGCCGCATTGATGCCGGGCAGGTAGACGTGGTTGATGATGGTGTCCTGGGGATAGGTGCTTGCGAGCGACTTCTCGATGGCCTGGGCGCGGGCTGGCTGGCGGCACAGGCCATAGGCGATGGCGGCGGTTCCCTGCATGCTTCGATCCTGATCGACCTTCAGGGCGTGCTCAAGCTGTGCGGCAGCCGAATCACAGCGGCCAGCCAGTGCGGAGTCAAGGGTGCGCTGCGTGATGAGCGATGCTGTCGCACTTAACATCTTCTGCTGCGTGAGCTGGCCGATGGCGCGCTGCCAGTCTTCCCCGGCCTTTTCCATGCGGCCCTCATGTTCGTCGAGCAGGGCCATCTGGGAGTCGAGGATGAAGCCGTCGGTGCGGTCGCGTGCCCAGTCCATCTGCTGCTGAACGGCGGCGTTGTCGCCAGTCAAGTATGCGGTAAAGATCCATGTTCCACGGATGGATGCGTCGTCGGCGAGACCCAACAATTGAGCCTTCTCAAAGGTCTCTTTAGCCTCAGCGAAGCGATTGAGCGCGGTGAGGGCGAGCATGGCGTTCACGTAGCCGGAGCCGCTGCGTGGCCGCATGGCAATGGTCTTCTGGACCTGCTGGTAGGCGTCCTCGAATTTGCCGAGGGTGAGATAGGCGACGGAGAGATCGGTAGAGACTACGGAGGCGCTGGGATAGATCTGGCCATATTGCTTCAGAGTGTCGATGGCCTGGGGCAGATCTCCGGTGACATTGAGGAAATACTGGACGCGGATGTAGAGGCGCTCCTGCTCGGAGACTTTCGCGGAGAGGCCAAAGGCGCGCGTGACGGCGGCGTTGCCCGCGGTCTCGTTTCCGATGGCGACGTAGGCCACGCCCATGCGCGCGAAGGCCATGGCGAAGGCGGGGTCTAGCTCGATGGCGCGCTGGTAGGCGCTGATGCTTTGCGCGAAGTCGGCCTGGGCCTGATCCTTCTCACCGATGGCATAGGCGCGGAAGGCTTCCATGGAGGACGTGGTGGGCAGGTTGGTGAGCACATCGGGCTTGCGGATCGAGGCCAGCGAGTCATTCAGCCGCAGCCGCAAGGCGTCGGATGCAGTGTGCAGCGCGTCGAGGACTTTGCCTTTGCCGTCGGCCTGAGCCTCTTCGCGCGCGAAGACATCGCCGGTGGTCGCATTCTGGGCTTCAAGAGTAATCAGGTACTGGCTGCCGATGTTGGAAATGGATGCATTGACGACGGCCTTGTCGCCTTCCCGCTGGGCGATCTCCCTTGCAATCGCAGGTGTGATCTTCTCGTCCGCGGGTCTTTCGAGGTAGGCCAGACTTTCGCGGAGATGAGCATCGCTGACCACATCCAGCAGTGGCGATCTCTGGAGCTGGAAGCTGAGCGACTGCTTGAGCGTGGCGTCGAAGGCGGGATCTCCGGTGAGATTTGTGAAGTCGGAGACGATGATGGTGTCGGCCTGGGCCAGCTTGGGAACGGGCCGCTGGCGCCACCAGCGAAAGGCTGAATAACCGATGGCGATGAGAAGCAACAGGACGAGGATTGCGGCAACCGGCTTCCAGAGTTTGCGTTCGCCACGAGCGATGAGATGCCTACCGGTAAGGTGGGCGCCGGCAATGGGAATTCCTGTGCCGGTACTGCCCAGCAGGCGTGCACGGACCTGCTCGAGATCGGATTGGAGCTCTTCAGCGGAGGCGTAACGTTCAGCCGGATTCTTGGCCAGCGCCTTGTGGATGACCAGCTCGAGATCCCGGGGAAACTGCGGAAAGCGCTTGCGGATGGATTCCGGCTCCTGAGTGAGCAGGACGGCAAAGATTTCTGCGATCGAATTGCCGAAGAACGGACACGAACCGGTGGCCATCTCGTAAAGAACGACGCCGGCTGAGAAGACGTCGGCGCGCGCGTCGACCGGCTCTCCTTTGGCGCGCTCCGGAGCCATGTATGCGATGGTGCCGAAGGTGGAGCCGGGCTGGCTCAGGGTGTATCCGCCGTGAGAGCTGGTTTCGTCAAAGACGGCCCGGGTGTCGGAGGGATCGAGAGTGGAGTGCTTGGCGATGCCGAAGTCGAGGACCTTGAGAATTCCGTGACCGTGGCTGCGCCGGGTGACGAACAGGTTCGAGGGCTTGATATCGCGATGCAGAATGCTGTGGGCGTGAGCCTCGACGAGGGCCGAACAGAGCTGAATGCCGTAATCCAGGAGTTGATCGAGCGCCAGAGGGTGTCCGTTGATGACGTGCTTCAACGTTTCACCCTCGAGCAGCTCCATTACCAGATAGGGCTGTCCGTCCTGTTCTCCGACGTCGTAGAGGGTGCAGATGTTGGGATGATTGAGTGCCGACGAGGCACGGGCTTCGCGCAGAAAGCGATCGTGCGAGGCAACGACAGGCGTGCCGGACTCAATGTAACTCTCGGCAACGAGCTTGAGGGCGACATCGCGATTAAGACGCGTGTCGCGAGCCCGGTAGACCAACCCCATTCCGCCGTGGCCAATCTGCTCGACAATTTCGTAGGGCCCAAATCTGGCTTGCGTGTGCATACCTTGTGCAGACTGAGAACGGGGGTAAGGCAAGTGTAACCGTTCATGGTGAGATCGCAAATGATCATGCAGGTTCATCCGCAGATAGACTGCGTATATGGCTGATTCTTACGCAATGAAGGTGCTTCCGGTCACGCTGGATGGGCGGAATGTGACGCTGGAGCCGATGCGGATGGAACATCTGGCGGAGCTGGCCGCAGCCGGCATCGATGCCGCCGTCTGGCAATGGATGCCGATGCGCTTCGAGACTTCGCCGGATATGCAACTGTGGATGGAACAAGCTCTGGCCCAGGCTGCGAGCGGCTGGGCGCTGCCCTGGGTGACTCGCTGCAAGGCCGATGGGCGGATTGCAGGAGCAACGCGCTTCATGGACATCGACGCGAAGAATCGCGGGCTGGAGATCGGTAGGACGTGGCTGGCGCCGGCGTATCAGCGGACAGGGATCAATATCGAAGCCAAGTATCTGCAACTGACGCACGCATTCGAGAATCTGGACGCGCTGCGCGTGGCGCTGAAAACTCACCACGCGAATCTGCAATCGCAGAGAGCCATTGCGGCTCTGGGGGCAAAGCAGGAGGGCGTCTTCCGCAATCACATGATCATGCCGGACGGCAGCATGCGGCACACGGTCTGGTACAGCATTACGGCGGAGGAGTGGCCAGAGGTCAAAGCGCTGCTTGAGAAGCGGCTTGCGCGTTTTTCGTGAAACGAAAACGGCTTCCTTGCGGAAGCCGTTTCGGTTTCAGAGGCGCGGAGGGGGTTATTTCTGCACCAATCCCTGCTGCACCTTGCTATGCCTGGTGGAGTAGGTGAAGTAGATGGCCAGCCCGATCACGAGCCAGACGATCACGACGATCCAGGTGAGCAAGGGCAGGTTGACCATGAGATAGAACGCGCTGAGAACACCGAGGATGGGCACGAGCGGCACCAGCGGTGTGCGGAAGGGACGCTCGAGATCCGGATGGCGCACGCGGAGAATCCAGACGCCGGCGCTGACGATGGCGAAGGCGAGCAGGGTGCCCATGTTGACCAGCTCAGCCAGCTTATCGATGGGAAGCAGGGCGGGCAGGAAGGCCACGATGGTGCCGACGACGATGTTGGAGATCCAGGGAGTGCGGAACTTAGGGTGGATGGCGCTGGCCCACGCAGGCAGCAGGCCGTCGCGGGACATGGAGAAGAAGACGCGGGACTGGCCGAGGAGCATGACCAGCATGACGGTGCCGAGGCCGAAGACGGCTCCCACCTTAACCAGCAGGCTGCCCCAGGTGACGCCGGTGACGTCGATGCCAAGGGCCACGGGCTGTGCGACATCGAGAGCGCGGTAGCTGACCAGACCGGTGAGGGTGAGCGAGACGGCGATGTACAGGATGGTGCAGAAGACCAGAGAGCCGAGAATGCCGATGGGCATGTCGCGCTGCGGATTTTTGGCTTCCTGCGCCGCGGTCGAGACGGCGTCGAAGCCGATGTAGGCGAAGAAGACGGACGACGCGCCGGCGATGATGCCCTGGAATCCAAAGGCCCCCGAGCCGGTGTGCGGCGGGATGAAAGGATGCCAGTTGGCCTTGAGCAGCGCGGGATGGTGGAAGAGGAAGTTGATGCCGAGGACGAGGAAGACGCCGACGACCGCGAGCTTGACGAAGACGATGGCGGAATTCAGGTTCGCCGATTCCTTGATGCCGATGACGAGAATCGTCGTGATGGCGAGAATGGCGAGGAAGGCGATGATGTTGAAGACGCCGACCACATGCGGCAGGCCAGCGCTGGTGATTCCAGGCGGCAGCGACATCGCCGGCTGCCAGAGGTTGTGGTAGAAGTAAATGTCATTGCCGTAGGTCGTGGTGAAACGGGCCAGGGCGGGCGACGGCACGAATCCCAACTGCGCCAGAAGGCTTAGAAGATAGCCTGACCATCCGGATGCCACGGTCGCCGCGCCGAAGGCGTATTCGAGAACCAGATCCCAGCCGATGATCCAAGCGACCAGCTCGCCGAGGGTGGCGTATCCGTAGGTGTAGGCGGAGCCGGCGATGGGGATGATGGAGGCGAACTCGGCGTAGCAGAGGCCGGCGAAGGCGCAGGTAATTCCAGCGAAGATAAAGCTGAGGGCGACGGCGGGACCGGCGTGAAGGGCGGCGGCCTGTCCGGTGAGAACGAAGATGCCGGCGCCAATGATGGCTCCGATGCCAAGGGTGATGAGGTTAACCGGCCCCAGCGAGCGCTTGAGTGTGTGCTCGCCTTCTTCTCCTGCTTCCTGTTGCAGCGATGCGAGCGGTTTGACCGCGAAAAGTTTTGCCATTTACCAGGCTCTTCCTCGAAAAGATTTCAGTTCTACGGCTGCGTGGTTCCTTTGCGCGACCATAGCGCGAATACCGGCACACCGAGCAACACCAGAAACAGGCCGGGCCATGTGTACTGGGGCTTGTAACGCAATAGTACGATACAGATCCACGCTGCCATGACGATATAAAGGGCGGGCAGCACGGGATATCCAATTGCCTTATATGGTCTGTCGGCGTCGGGACGCCGCACGCGCAGCACGAACAGGCTGCCGATGGTGAGGATGTAGAACAGCAATGCCGCGAACATGGTGTAGTCGAGCAGCTGTCCATAGGAGCCGGAGAGGCAGAGGACACAGGTCCAGACCGCCTGCACGATCAGCGACGCCACGGGAGTCTTGTAACGCGGATGGAGCTGGCCGGCAGCCTTGAAGAAGAGGCCGTCGCGGCTCATTGCATAGTAGACGCGCGCTCCCGAAAGCGCGAGGCCGTTGATACAGCCGAAGGTTGAGACCAGGATGGCCGCGGCCATCAGGTCGGCTCCGCGCGCGAAGAAGATCTGCTGCAGGACCGCGGTCGCCACGCGATCTTCGGACGCATATTGAATTCCGCGGGAAAAGATGGTCGCGCCATTGGGATCGCCGTGCAGCGGCAGCGCAACCAGATAGACGAGGTTTGCCAGGATGTAGAGCAGCAGGACTACGCCGGTGCCGAGCGCGAGCGACAGGGGCAGATTGCGGCGCGGATTCTTCACCTCGCTTCCGGCAAAGGTGACGTTGTTCCAGGAGTCAGCGGAGAAGAGCGTGCCGGTCTGCACCACCGCGACGATGGCGAAGAGACCGACCATGGCGATCGGACCTCCGACGCCGACCTGAACAGCATGGAGGGTTCCAAAGGAGGCACCCTTCCAGAAGTTGGCTCCGAAGTTGGCGTGGATTGCAGCGGGATTCCGGCCCAGCCAGAATCCGAATGCGACGAGGCCCAGCAGAGCAGCAGTCTTCGCGGTGGTGAAGACGTTCTGAACCAGAGCTCCCAGGCGAACGCCAAAGATGTTTACCACGGTCAAGGTGATGATGACGATGATGCCGGCGAGATTGGCCGTGTTGAGACCGATTTCCATGTTGCCGAGAACCATCGGTCCCACACGCAAGGCGGGCACGTGCGCGATGTGCCAAAGCCAATGGGAGGCCGAGACGCTGGGGAAGAAGACGCCGAGGAATTTCCCGAAGGCGACGCCTACGGCGGCGAGCGTACCGCACTGGATTACGAGAAAGAGCGTCCAGCCGTAGAGGAAGCCCCACATCGGACCGAGGGCCTCGCGCAGGAAGACGTATTGGCCACCGGCGCGAGGCATCATGGCCGCCATCTCGCCGTAGCTCAGGGCTCCGATGATGGTCATGGCCGCGGTGACCAGCCATGCTGCGATGAGGAGCGCGGGCGAGCCGACTCCGCGGCTGATATCGGCGGGAACGATGAAGATTCCGGAGCCGATCATGGAGCCCATGACAATTGCCGTGGCACTGAAAAGGCCAAGACCCTGCACCAGATGAGGTTGAGTCGAATCCGGCTTTGCAGGAGCTTCTGTGGTTTGAGGGGTTGCGGTACGGATAGCCACGTTTGAATTTGTTCTACCGGAAAATGTCGAGAAAGTCTTTGGCTAATTTCGCCGGGCTGTTGCCGGGGGCGAAGATTGCGGAGATGACAGCGATGGAATCTGCTCCCGCGTCGCGAACCTGCGCGGCGGTTGCGAGGGTGATGCCTCCGATGGCGACGAGCGGCTTTTGGGTGAGAGCGCGCGCCAGCCTCACGCCTTCGAGGCCGATTACGGGATCGGCATTCTCTTTGCTGGCAGTTGCGAAGACAGGGCCTACGGCGATGTAGTCCACGGGTTCGTTGTCCGCGATGCGGAGCTGGGCTTCATTGTGGGTCGAGACGCCGACGATTCGGTCGTTGCCGACAATCTGCCGGGCCCGGTGCGGTGAGAGATCCTGCTGACCTATGTGGACGCCATCGAAATCTGCTTGCGCGGCGAGCGCTGGCCAGTCGTTGAGGATTAGCTTGAGCGCAGGACCTGCTGCGCGGCGCATGACGCGGGCGTCTTCGAGAATTTCGGCTTCGCTTCCCTTCTTGTTTCTGTACTGCAGGATGCCTACTCCGGCACCGGCGAGCTGGCGGACGAGGGTCTCGAGCGCGGATCGCCGCGCTTCGCCGGGCGGGGGGAGGATGGCGGAGTCGAGGATGGGATAGAGAACGGGAATGACTGCTGCTGCGATCACACGTCAGTTTATCTGTTGCCGCGTTGTTGTGTCTGTTGCGGTTACTTGGGTGAGAGGCTGGGCGGATGCTGGGTCATGCCGTCGTTTCCCGGTCCGCCTACGACCTGCAGGGTCGGGATGCGGTCATCCATGGGCGGCAATGGCGGGAATGCCTCGTGCGGCTCGGACTGATACCAGTAGGCGACGGAATAGAAATTGTCGGAGCGGTGATTGGCGTGGCCGTGCTCGATGGTGGCCTTCATCGAGCTTTTGAAGGGGATGGGCGAGTCGAGATGGAAGCGGTAGACGCTTTGTCTCGCTCCGGCTAGTTCCTTGTCGACGACGGGTGCTCCATAGAAGGGATATGCGAAGGAAGAGCCGAAGCCCCAGGCTCCGAGGAAGTAGTCTTCTGAGCCGGTGCCGATGATGCCGGGCGTGGTTTCGCCGTCGATGAAGAACATGTCGTCTCCCTCGCCCCACCATCCGTCCTGATTCTGCAGGACGGACATGGTGACTCCGACGTACTGGCCGTGGCCTTTGGCTTCGAACCAGACATAGTTGTCCTTGCCATCGAGGTTGCGCTTGTAGTTCACGAGCGGGTCGCCGTTCCCGTACCACTGGGTGGTCCATCCATGATTGGGCTGGGCCTGGCGGTACTGGGCGTGGAAGTAGAGAGTGTCGGATGGAAGCGGGTGAGAGTCAGTCCGGTAGTCGATATTGTAGTAGAGGTTCTGGACGGGGTCTTTGCCGTCGTTGGTAACGGTGATGCGGGCGTGTTTGCGGTAGGGCATGGGGAAGAAGCAGTTGAGCGCCTTGCTGCTGCCGACGGAGAGCATGGGCGATTGCCAGTTGTAGTAGGTGCCGAGGCCGAGGCCGAAGAAATCGCCGATCGGCGTTTCGACGCTGGGTGAGTCCTCGCCGTCCCAGTAGATGCGCAGGACGATGCGCTTGAGGTGATAGGGCTCGGGGCTGTTGATGGTGAACCAGAGGTGCGAGATCATTCCGGGTCCGTCGACATCGAGGATGGTGCGCGTGTCTCCGGGACTGAGGGAGCGGGAGTCGGCGTTGCCTCCGGTGCTCTCGCTGCTGGAGGCGCGGTGGAGGGTGTAGGTCTGCTGCTGTGTAATGTCGGGCAGGGTGAACTGGCCGAGCGCGGGAAGGACAGATCCCGCGGCCAGCAAGAGAATGAATGCAGAACGTGTCATGATCTCGTCCTTTGATCTCGTTCGTTGGGCTGGTGCTCAACGCTGAGCGATCATACATTCCCATGGAGCGTGAAGAGAAAGATATCAGTTACGGTTACGCATTCGTTCTCGCTAATTCTCGTCGCCGGAGGGTCCGTAGACGCCGGGGATGGGGATGT